>Ga0233425_10001126_pt1 | contig 62175 bp, 44 predicted proteins | sample Watercolumn_Towu_2_FD_181712 | JGI IMG/M metagenome (GOLD analysis project Ga0233425, IMG submission 181712) | Freshwater microbial communities from Lake Towuti, South Sulawesi, Indonesia - Watercolumn_Towuti2014_140_MG | ecosystem: Environmental > Aquatic > Freshwater > Lake | place...
ATGCTCGAATCGAAAAGGGCGAACTGGTCGTGGGCGATGGCGGCTACCTCAAGGTGCCCGGTTCTCTCTACACGCAAGTCCGTCTCACCTCGCCCGACCTCGAAAAATGGACCGAGCAACCCGGCGCGTTCATCGCTTCCGACAAGCTCCTCGCCATCTGCCCGCACGTCTTCAAGTTCGGCGGCTGGCACTATTACATCTGCGGCAGCGGCGTCTGGAAGTCGCGCGGCTGGTTCGGCCCGTGGACGGAGAACACACCGCTGCGCCTCGACAATCTCTCCGTGCCCAAGACCGCTGCCTTTGGCAAAGACCGTCGCATCGGTGCCGGCTTCCTGTCCGACGACGGTTGGGGCGGCAACGAGGTCTTGCGCGAACTCGTGCAAGACGCCGACGGCAATCTCGGCACGCGTTTCGTCAACGAGATGATACCCGCCACCGCCGCGCCGTTGCCACTCCGCGACTCAGTCCGCGTGCCAGCAGCGAAGGAGCGGCAGGTCGTTGAATTGCCCGGCCTTCCCCAAGATTACCGACTGCAAATGGAAGTCGCGCCGGAGCCGGGCGCGTCCGCTTTTGGCGTGAGTCTCCGGGCCGGTGGATCGGACGGATGCGACCTCGTCTTCCGCCCGCCCACGAAGCGCTGCTCGTTTTCGGTGATGGGCGGAAGTTCTGGCAAGACCAGCAGCGGGCCGGTGATTGAAGCGGTGCACGGCCTCGACAAGCCGTTCAGCGTGGACATCATCGTCCGCCACGACATCCTCGACGCCGAGATCGCCGGCCAGCGTTCGCTCGTCACGCGCTTCTGGAATCCCGCCGGCGACCGGCTCCGGTTCTTTGCCGAGGGCGGCGCGGTGACTTTCCGGAATATCCGCGTCAGCCCGCTCAAGGAAACCTACAAGCCGTACCCCACTTGGATGCTGCCCGGTTCAGCGCAAACGACTGGCAAATAGTGCAGTCACGAAAGGAGAGCAATACCATGAAAACTACCCTCACACTCCTCGCCGCCCTGCTGCTGGCGCAACTGGCCACTGCTGAAGACGGATTCATCCCTATCTTCGACGGCAAGAGCTTTGACGGTTGGAAGGCTGCCGACATGAGCTTCTGGTCCATCGAAGACGGCGCGATCACCGCCAAGATCACGAAGGAGCATCCGCTCCCCGCCAATCTCTACCTCATCTGGCAGGGCGGCGAACTGGCCGACTTCGAGTTGAAACTGAAACATCGCGTGTTCGGCTCGCCCAAGATCAATTGCGGGTTCCAGTTCCGCAGCACGGAACTGCCCAACCACGACATCAAGGGCTACCAGATGGACAACAACCTCGACACGCCGTGGCTCGTGCGGCTCTACGAGGAACACGGTCGCCACACGCTCGCATGGCGCGGCGAGCGCACGGTGATCGACGAGCACGGCAAGCTCACGAAGGAACAAATCGCCGAAGCGCAAGGACCGGCCGACTTCAAACTCGAAGACTGGCACGAGTATCACCTCATCTGTGTCGGCAACAAACTGACGTTGAAGGTCAATGGCAAGCTGATGGCCGAAGCCACCGACAACGACCCGGTCCACTTCGCCCCGCAAGGCATTCTCGCTCTCCAACTTCACACCGGCCCGCCCACCGTCGCGCAGTTCAAGGACATCCGCCTCAAAATCCTCAAGCCAGCTACAAGGAGGGGCGACACTCCTGTCGCCCCGTCAGAAAACGGCGACAAGAGTGTCGCCGCTCCCATCAAAGACAAAACGCTCGTCGTCTGGGCCGCACCGGCAAACCTCACGCAGCAGGGTGGCAGCGCGCTGACCATCCAGAGCGGCGACCAGTTCGACGCCATCGTGTTCGGCGAACGGGCGCGCGGCAAATGGATGGCCGGCAGCGATCATTTCCGTCGCACACAGAAAGACCAGAACGCCAATGCCGCCGAGACCGCCGGCCCCGACACGCTCGTCCAGATCGCAATTGTCTATGAAGGCAACCACGTGCGCATTTATCGCAACGGCACGCCGTACGCGGCGTACACCGCGCCGAATATTGATTTGCTGAAGGCCGCCAATCACATCGCCGTGTTCGGCCTGCGTCACATCGGGGCCGGCTCGGGAACATTCGCCGGGATGATTGAGGATGCGCGCATTTACGGGCGGGCGTTGACGGCGGCGGAAATTCAATCGCTAAAGCCCAACGTCGCCGCAGACATCAAACCGCTGGCGTGGTGGGATTTTGAAGGCGACGCAGTGAAGGATCGCGCCGGGCACTTCACGCATCACGCGTTCGTGGGCGGAGCGAAGCTCAAAGGCGGCCGGCTTGTGCTCGATGGGACTGGCTACCTGATGGCGGAGCGGTTCGATCCGTACGTGGCTGAGACGCCGCAGTGGCCGGACCAGCCGCCGGCGAACTGGCTGACGTTCCACCTCGCGCATCCCGGCCCCGGCGTGGCGATGCCGGGCGATCCGAATTGCATCTTCGACTACAAAGGCAAGGTGCACTTGCACTACATCTACCGTAACCCGTGGGGATTCGTGTTCGGCCACGTGTCCAGCGACGACATGGTCCGCTGGAAATGGCACAAGACCGTGCTTGCGCCGCCGACCACCGGTCACGGCATGTTCAGCGGCACCGGCTTCTACACGAAGGAAGGCCGCCCGGCGATCATCTACCACGGCCAGGGCAAAAGCCGGAACGTGATTCAACACCCCGCCGACGATTCGTTCGATTCGTGGACGGAACCGGTCGCAGTGGTTCCGAAGGCCGCTGACGGTACGACTCCGAACATTCGGATGTGGGACCCGGATTGTTGGTTGATGAACGACACGTACTACGCTTACAGCGGCGGCAAGAATCCGCAGTTGATGAAGTCGCCGGACCTGAAGAACTGGACCTACCTTGGCGATTTGTTGCACCCGGACTATCCAGCGAACCTCGGCATCCCGAAGGACGAGGACATCTCCTGCGGCAACATGTTCAAGATCGGCGACAAGTGGATGCTCTTGTGCATCAGTCATCCCAAGGGCGCCCGTTACTACCTCGGCGATTTCAAGGACGAGAAATATCTGCCGAGTTTCCACGCGATGATGAGTTTCGGGAGCAACCAGTTCTTCGCGCCCGAATCGGTGCTGACACGGGACGGCCGGCGCGTGATGTGGGCGTGGCTGTTGAAAATGCCAATCGAGCCGACCGGCGTGCAGTCATTGCCGCGTGAGTTGGAACTGCCGGCGGACGGCGTGTTGCGAATCAAGCCGCTGCGCGAGTTGGCGAAGCTCCGTTACGACGCCAAGATCCGCGACAGTTTCACCGTCAAGGACGGCGCAACCGTGCCCCTCCGCGAGGCCACCGGCGATGCGGTGGAGTTGGAAGTGACATTCGCCGCGCCGCTACCCAAGGAGGCCGGCATCACGCTGTGGGGAGAAACCGGAATGAACATCGCCGCCGGTGCCGGTTGCAAGACGTTGCGCGTTGGCACAACCGAACCACCGTTTGAGTTGGCGGATGGCGAGGCCCTGACGCTGCGTGTGTTCATCGACAAAAACCTCGTGGAAGTGTTCGCCAACGACCGGCAAGCGGCCGTGTTCGCCGTCAAATCGCCCCAGGCCGAGCCAAACGTGTCGCTGTACGCCAAAGGCGGCGATGCATCAGTCAAAACAATCAAAACTTGGCAAATGCGATCGATCTACAAACCGTGAAACCGATCATCACCTTTCTACTGGTGCTCCTGACAGCGTGTTGCGGCCCAGCCGCCACGGCGAAACCTAATTTTCTCATCATTCTCGCTGACGACATGGGGTTCTCGGATGCCGGTTGTTACGGCAGCGAGATTGCGACGCCGAATCTGGACAAGCTCGCGGCGCACGGGCTGCGGTTCACGCAATTCTACAACACGGCGCGCTGCTGGCCGACGCGTTCGTGCCTCATGAGCGGCTACTACGCGCAACAGATTCGCATGGACCCGCCGCGCGGCCGGCTGCCGGCCTGGACGCGGCTGTTGCCGCATCACTTGAAGCCGCTCGGCTATCGCAGCTACCACGTTGGCAAGTGGCACGTGACCGGCGCGCCCAAGCCGGTCGCCGACGGGGGCTTCGATCATTCTTACTGGTTTGAGGACTGGGACCGGTATTTCTCGCCGGTGAAACACTACGAGGACGACGTGCAAGCGCCGCCGGTCAAGCCGGACAGCGGTTACTATGCGACGACGGCGTTTGCCGACCGCGCCATCGGTTTCCTCAAAGACCACGCGGCCAATCACGCAGCGCAGCCGTTCTTCCTCTACCTCGCCTTCATCGCGCCGCACTTCCCGCTGCACGCGCCGCCGGAGGACATCGCACGCTATCGTGACACGTACGTCGCAGGCTGGGATGTGGTCCGCCAGCGGCGCTACGAGCGGTTGCGCAAAATGGGCATCGTCAACTGCGGCCTCGCGCCAGCAGAGCCAAAGTTCTCGCCACGCTATTTCAAGCCGGCGGTGCTCGATACGCTCGGTCCCGGCGAAATCCAGTTTGCTGTCCCGTGGAAAGAATTGACCGATGAACAGAAACAGTTTCAATCCACCAAGATGTCCATTCACGCCGCCATGATCACGCGGATGGACCGCGAAATCGGGCGGGTGATCGAGCAGGTGCGCGCGATGCGGGCGTTTGAAGACACGGTGATCTTTTTCCTGTCGGACAACGGCACCGATGCCACGATCATCGTCCGCGGCGAAGGCCACGACCGCGCCGCCGCGCCCGGCTCGTGGCAGTCGTTTCTCTGTCTGGGACCGGGCTGGTCCACCGTCGGCAACACGCCGTTCCGCCGCCACAAGGTCTGGGTGCACGAGGGCGGCATCTCGACCCCGTTGATCGTGCACTGGCCCAAGGGCATCGCCGCGCGCGGCGAACTGCGGCACAATGGCGGCCATCTCGTTGATTTCGTCCCGACGCTGCTCGACCTGGCCGGAGCAAAACCCGAGCTTGCGCCCGGCGCCCCGCCGCTGCCCGGCCGCAGTTTGGTCCCGGCGTTGGCGCAGGCCGGCAGCGTCGCGCGCGATTACATCTTCTTCCACCACGAGGGCAACCGCGCGTTGCGCATCGGCGACTACAAACTCGTTTCCGCCCGCGAGGACCGTGACGAGTGGGAATTGTTCGATCTCGCGACCGATCGGTGCGAGCAACGCAACCTCGCCGCCGCGCAACCCGGCCGCGTCCGCGACATGGCGGCGCGCTGGCAGGCATTGCAGGAGCAGTTCACCCGCGACGCCGGCCCGGTGTCGCCCATCCCCAAGAAAGCAAAAACCAAATGAAACAGCCTCTCGTTCTCTCCCGCCGCGATTTTATACGGAACGTTGCCGCCGCAACGGTGACATTACCATTTGCGTCCGCACTGGCTGCGGATTCGCCGATCAACATCGGTTCGCGCCGCGAATTGTTCGCGGATGATTTCCTCATCGAACGTCTCACCGGCGCGTCGCTGAAACTGCACAAACCGGAACCGCATGATGTCGCACTTGTCTGCGACGCGCCTTGGGAGGGCAACACGTCGGCCTACTACACGCTCTTTCAGGACAAGGATCGGTTTCGCGTCTATTACCGCGGCTCGCATTTCGACGAGAAGACGAAGAAAGCGTCGCATCCCGAAGTCGCCTGCTATGCGGAGAGCAAGGACGGCATCACGTGGACAAAACCAAAGCTCGGCGTCTGCGAGTTCGCCGGCTCCAAGGACAACAACATTGTCTGGAACGGCGCTGGCTCGCACAACTTCACACCGTTCAAGGACGATAACCCCGCGTGCGCCCGCGACGCCCGCTACAAGGCGTTTGCCGGCGGCACGACAACACTCGACGGTAAGAAGAAAGCTTGCCTGAACGCGCTGAAGTCGGCCGACGGGTTTCGCTGGACGACGATGGCGGAGGCAGTCATCACCGCCGGCGCGTTTGACTCGCAGAACCTCGCCTTCTGGGATGCCGTGCGCGGTGAGTACCGGGCTTACTGGCGCATCTTCACTGCAGGCTACACCGACGAGCGCGGCTGGAAACCGGAAGGCGTGCGCGCCATTCGCACAGCGACCTCGAAAGATTTCATCCACTGGGAAAATCAAGCCGACCTCAAGTATGTGGACTCGCCGCCGGAACATCTTTACACAAACGCCGTGATGTCTTACTTCCGTGCGCCGCATTTGTTCATCGCGTTCCCGACGCGCTATCAACCTAAGACCCAGCAAGTGGAACCGGTCTTCATGTCGAGCCGCGACGGCGTTCTGTTCCGTCGTTGGGCCGAGGAACTCATCCCGATCACCGCGCCGAAAGACCGCGATGGCAATCGCAGCAACTACATGGCACACGGCCTCCTCCAGTTACCCGGCAACGACCGCGAACTTTCCGTCTATGCGACGGAAGCCTACTACGCCGGCCCGGCCAGCCGTGTCCGCCGCTTCGTCTTCCGCACCGACGGGTTCGTCTCCGTGCACGCGCCGGCCAGCGGCGCACTACTCACGAAACCGCTGCGCTTCACCGGCAAGACGCTGGAACTGAACGTCAAAGGCAACGTCCGCGTCGAGATTCAGGACGCCGACGGCAAACGCACCCTGAACGAGAGTGAGCCGATCACAGGCGACAACATCGCCCACATCGTGAAATGGAAACGCGGGAGCGACGTGGCCGCACTCGCAGGCAAACCGGTACGCCTCCATTTCGAACTCAGCAACGCCGACCTCTACTCAATGAAGTTCAATCCATGAAGTGGATTGCCATCTTCCTGCTCACTCCGTTCGTCGTACTTGGTGAAACGATCCCGCTTTGGCACGGCAAACCGCCGCAGTTCGTGGAGAATGCCCCGTCGGAGGTTACAAGTGATGAGGGCCGCATCAGGATGGTTTCCGTGCCTGCCATCAGCTTGTATCTGCCGCCAAAGGAGAAGAGCACCGGCATGGCAATCATCGTCTGCGCCGGCGGCGGCTACGGCGGACACGATTGGCGGACGCATGTCGTCTATGCCGCTGAGGTGTTCAACCCGAAGGGCGTCACCGTCATCGGCCTGAAGTATCGCACCCGCCCGCCGCACAAGGTGGACAATGCCGGCATTCAAGCCATCACGCTGCTCGATGCGAAGCGCGCTGTGCGCCTCGTGCGCCATCGCGCCGTCGAGTGGAACTTGAATCCACGCAAGATTGGTGTGGCCGGCTATTCCGCAGGTGCGAATCTGGCGATGAATCTGGCGGCGAACTTCGACTCCGGCGATCCGCAGGCACCGGATCCCATCGAGCAACAAAGCAGCCGCCCTGATTTCGTCGTCGGCTTGGGTGTGTGGCATTGGCGACAGAAGGAGTCACCGTTCAAGTTCCGCAAAGACACGCCGCCGGTTTATCTCGTCCACGCTACAACGGACAAGCCAATCGAGATAGCGCAGCAGATCGAGGCCGACTTGAAGAGGCTCGGCGTGCCGGTTCGGTTGGACATGTTTGAGGAAGGCGGCCACGGCGTCGGCAATCTTATTCCGACACGGGTCAAACACGGCTTCCCTCCGTCGAAATGGCCCGAACTGCTCTTGAAGTGGCTCGATACGATTTCCAAGCCATGAAGCACATCCTGTTCATCGTCCTGATGGCGGGCACCACATTGGCAGACGTGCGTCTCGATTCGTCTTCCGACATCACCGTGCGCGAGGATGGCCCGTTTGACACGGCGGCAGGCGAGCTGCGCGGGACACTGGTCAAGTATCTCAAGCTCACCCTCGGCCGGGATGAGTTGAAAGGAGCCGGCGCGCCGGTTGAGTTTGTCATTCGCACGCGCGCGGCCCGTTGGCACGAGTTGCCGTCGGGGGCGCTCGCCGACATCCGTGACGTGGATGCGTTCGAGATTGCAGTGACATCGCAGCCGCGCGCCGTTGTCACCATCACCGGGCCGACGCCGGTGGCGGCTGGTTACGGGGTGATGGCGTTTCTGGAGGATCATCTCGGAGTGCACTGGGCCTTTCCCGGCGAAACCGGTCTTTGTTTGCCGCCACGGAGGATGTTCGAACTCAAGGAAGGACGGTCGGTTGTCCGACCGTTCGTCGTTGCGCGCGTGATGACCGGACTGGTGCTGCGCGACCCGTCGCGTGACCGCAAGGAACGCCCCACCAGCGGCGTGGCGATGGAGGAACGTGCGTTCTTCGCTTCGGAGGATTTTTTCAAAAGCATGCGGTTCCACAACGAGTCGGTGACGCACGCCATGATTCACATCTTCCCCATCGAAGAGAGTCTGGCGAAACACCCGCAAATCTTTCCGCTTCAGGAGGACGGACAGCGTTTTGTGCCGGCGACGCGCGCCAAGGGAGAGGGAACGGGCGGCGCGAACAGTTTCCAAGCATGGCATCCGTGCTACACGAACCCCAAGTCGCTCGAAGTCGCCATCACCAAGGGACGCGAACACTTCGCCGCGGGACGGCTGTTCTATTCGCTCGGCATCAACGACGGCCACCGCGTGCAATGCCAGTGCGCCGAATGCCGGCGTGTCGGCTGGCCACAGAGTTACTACCAGTTTGTCGCGAAAGTCGCCGAGGCGCTGCGCGACCAGTACCCGCCCCGCATGGTGGGCGTGCTGGCCTACGGCGACGTGGGCCGTCCACCGCGCGACCTTAAGCTGACGGAGAACGTCTTGGTGAATGTCGCCGGCGACCGTCACAGTCTCTGGCGCGGACTGGCACCGCGACTCGGCACGTACGAATACATTTACGGCGTGGGCTACGTCGTGCCGAATCTCCCGTGGGAAATCATCCGTGAAAACTTCCGTTACTACCGCGCGAACCAACTCCTGATGTATCGCGCCGAGGCGTACCCGCTCTGGGCGTTCGATGCACCCAAACTCTACGTCATCCGGCGATTGCTGTGGAACCCCAACGATGACGTCCAACGTTTGCTGCGCGAGTTTTGTGACCGCACATTCGGCGCGGCTGGTGCTGCAATGCACCGCTACTATGTCGCTGCCGGCTCGTGGCGCAAGGATGACGCGCGGCCCGGCGATTTCACGCCGGTCTGGGGCAAGGACTGGCCTTTCAAAGACACGATGCAGTTTTATCGTTGCCCGCCCGATTATCATGCGCAACTCAACGCCGCTCTGCGCGAGGCTGCGGCCTGCAACGCGACCGACGCCGAACGCAAACGCATCGAGATGGTCGCGGCGTTCACCGACTTTAGCGCGGTGTTCACCGACATCTGGCGGTTCAAGGAGACCGTGTTCAGCGGCACGGGCGCCCCTGAGTCGGGTGCCAAACTCGCGGCGCGCAAGGACGCGGTGATGGTCCGGCTGCGTGCGCATCCGGAATGGTTCCGCGGCTCCAGCATCCAGTTCGACAAACTCACCGAGCGTGAATGGCCCGTGGTTTCGTTGGAGCAACAATTGCAAACTGCTATCGCCACCGCGCGGCATCGTTCCGTCAGCGAACCGCCTTGTGCACTTCGTCTTTTGCTGCCACTCACTCGCAAGGAACATCCGTGGTACAAACCAGAGGAAACTGTCGCGATGGATTCCACTCGTGACGTGGCTTCCGGGTTCGGATTCAAGACCGTGACGAACATGGTCATTCACAGTGACAACACCCCACTTCGTAGTGGCCGGCTCAAGGCCCAATGGCTGCACGCCATCGGTCACAACCTGCCAACCGATGGCCGGCCGCTCGTGCTTGAAGTGGCGATGAAGGGCGCCGCCGGGCTTCTGGAGATTCGAGCGACGAGCAAAGATCGGGTTTTCGCCGAGTGCCTAGTTTCGTTTGCGACCGAGTCGTCCGCGGCGACGCGCCGGTTTGTCATTGCCCCGTCAACGAACAATCTCCAGTTTTATCTGCTTTGGCGTCCTAACCAGTCATTGTCCTGTTTAGAGGGCGTGGCCACGCTGAAGCCCACAACTCATCCCTGAGTTTTCTTTGCAACCGCTCTCCAGATCGCGAACACGATACAGCCTGACACGATCACGCCCACGCCTGACAGCACAAGCGTCCAGCCGGAACTGGCCCACAGGAAAATCCAGCCCACCAGCGCCACGCACGACGGAATCGGGTAGAGCCACATCCGGAACGGCAACGGCACATCGGGCCGCTTCGTCCGCAGGATGTGAAGCGCGACGATCTGGCCGACAAACTGGACCAGAATCCGCACCGTGACCGCCGCCTCGATGACTTGTTGCAACGAGAAGAAACAGAACACCGCTGTCAGGCCGCCCATCGCCACCAGCGCCACTCGCGGATAATGCTCGCGCGGATGCACCTTGCCAAAGACACGGAAGAAATCGCCCTCGCGCGCCGCCGCATACGGAATGCGCGAGTAACCGAGCGTGATGGCGAACATGCACGCGAACGATGTCCAGACAATCAGCCCTGTGAACGCCACCGCCACGTTTCGTCCGAACAACCGCTCCATGAACAGCGCCGCGACGTTCTCTGATTTCATCGCTTCCTGCCACGGCACGACCGCGATGATCGAAAGGTTCATCGTGAAGTAGATCGCGCCGACGAGCAGAACCGAGATAATCACCGCACGCGGAATGGTCTTGCCCGGCTCGCGCACCTCGTCGCCGAGATGGCAGACGTTGTAGTAACCGAAGAAATCATAGACCGCGATCCGCATCGCGCCACCGAGGCCAACCAGGAAAGCAAGGTTGAGATGAAACGCATTCGGCGGCAACCGAAGCAACTCGCCGTTGAAATGAGCAAGACCCGACACGATCACAATCAGCACCGTGACTATGGTTCCAGCCGTCAGCGCGACCCCCAGCCAACCCACGACTTGGATTCGCCGGCTCAACAGCCAGACGATGACCGCACAGCTCAGCGCAGCAATCGCATTCCAGCCCCACGGTATCCCCCAACGCTCAAACGCGGGCTGCAATCCGGGGAACGCGTATTTCAGGTAATCCACCGAGCCGATGTAACCGCTCGCCATCTCCAGCGTGCCGCTGATGAGAAACTGCCAGATGAACAAAAACGGCATCAACCGCCCCCAAGGATACCGCCCGAAAATCTCGCGCAGAAAATGATACGTGCCGCCGCTGCCCGGCAACGCCGCGCCGAGTTCGCTCCACACCAACCCGTCGCAGAGCACCAGCACCGCCGCGATGAGCCAGCCGATCATCGCCTGCGGTCCGTTCATAGTGGCGATAAACAGCGGAATCGTGATGAACGGCCCGATGCCGATCATGTTGGAAATGTTCAGCGCCGACGCCTGTAACAGACCAAGACCGCGTTCAAGGCTGCTTGTAGGGGCGCACTGCGTGCGCCCCTCGTTGGCTTGTAACTCGTGATTCGGCATAACGTAACCTCACCCTTCTAAACACAAACTCACGTTGATACCAAGCCTGATTCTCAGGGTTTACGCATCACAATCTTCAACATTATTGTCATTCCGAGCCTACGAGGAATCTCTGGAATCTGTCCGGAGAGAAGTTTGAGATTCCTCGCAGGCTCGGAATGACATGGGGTTTCTGATGCGCAAGCCCTTGGCCGATTCAGAGTTCCTCTTCGCACCGGCATCGTGATAGACTGGATGCCATGCCAAAACACACCTTCGACCCCGACAAATTCGAGAACATCCACCAACTCGGCGGCATCCGCACGGCCACACTCGACGGCGTCCGCGCCGCGCTGGTGGACACCGGCGCGGGACTGCGGTTCACCGTCGCGCTTGACCGCGGCGGCGACATCGTGGACGCGCGCTACAACCAATTTGCGCTCGCCTATCTCACTCCGAGCGGACTGTTGCCACCGAGCCACGCCTACCACACCGGCATCGAATGGCTCCACGGCTGGGCCGGCGGACTGGTGACGACCTGTGGTCCGCAATACATCGGCGGCCCGCGCGAGGAAGACGGCGTGAAAACGTCGCTGCACGGGCATTACTCAAACCAAGCAGCGACCGTCGAGCAGGTCATCAACCCTGACCCGCAGCGCGGCAAATTCGACATGCTCCTTGGCCTGCGCGTCCGCGACAGTCGCATGTTCGGGCCGGTGATTGAAGTGCGCCGCGTCATCCGCTGCACGCTCGGCGAGCCGGAAATTCTCATCGAGGACGAAGTGATCAACCGGGCCAACACACCCACGGCGCACAACTGGCTCTATCACTGCAACCTCGGTTACCCGTTGCTCGACGAAGGCGCGCGGTTTGTCTATCGCGGACGGGCGCAATACTGGGTGATTCCTCCACCGCCGGGACAAACGTTGCTCCAACCACTCAACGCCGCCGGCATGAACCGTCTCAAGCGCGTCCCCGGAACATTACCGGAACACAGCGGCTTCGGCGAACGCGGTCTGATCGTGGAAGTCACACCTGACCGCAGCGGAACTTGCCGGGTCGGTCTGCTCAACAACCGCATCGGTCTCGGCCTCGAACTGAGTTATCCGGCGAAAGCGTTGCCGCGCATGGCCAACTGGCAGCACTTCGGTCCGCGCGGCTCGTACGTCTCCGGCCTCGAACCATTCTGCGGCTCTTTGCTCGGCAAAGCTCTCGACACCCATCGCGCCGCCGAACAGTGTCTTGCCCCCGGCGAGACCCGCCGATACTGGCTGAAGATTCGCGTTCTAGCGACAAAGAAAGAACAACAAACCCTCGCTGCGTGTGATGGAACGGTGGTGCCATGAAACGATTCGCCTTGCTTCTCCTTCCGTGTATTCCGTGTATTCCGTGGTTCGCCTCTGCCGCCGACGTGCCGATGGTCTTCAACGACCGGACACCGCAGCGATACGAACTCACCGCGCGAGCCAGCCAGATTGATCCGCGAGTGCAACCGCATCCGGAGATTGATTTCGTCTTCGAGAAAGGCGGCAAGCCAGCCGACATCGAGAACGCGTCCGTGGACACGCGCGTCAAACCGCAGGGCAAACTCGTCATCTGGCTCATGGGACACAGCGCGCTGTTGTTCGAGCGCGTCAATAGCTACGGCCTCCACGCCATCCGGGTGCATTACGCCAACGGCTGGTTCGGAAAATTCGGCAACATGTCGCCGGGCGACGACGGCAAGCTGCTCGGCAAAATCCGGCTCGAAGCCGCTACCGGCGAAGATTTCTCTCCTCTGGTGAACATCCCCAAACCCGACGGCATGATGGAACGAGCGTTGCAATTCGTGAAATGGCTGGCCAAAGAAAACCCGCAAGGCCGCTGGGATTATTTCCTCACACCTGACCGGCAAGCGTTGCGCTGGGATCGCGTCATCATGGCGGGCAGTTCGCACGGTTCGACCACGTCAGCGCGGTTCGCAAAGCACCAGCGCGTGGATCGCGTGGTGATGTTCTGTGGCCCACGAGATCAGTTGGAGACGTGGCAGGCCCTTCCCTCCGCCACGCCAGCGAACCGCTTCTTCGCTTTCAGCCACGTCCTAGACGGCGGCTGGACCGGCCATCATTACGATCGGTCGTGGGAGTTGCTCGGCCTACATCAGTTCGGCCCGATTGTGAATGTGGACAAAGCCGCCCCACCCTACGGCAACACGCGCCGTCTCATCACCGACGCTGACGTGAAGAACGACGCGAAGCGTGCACACAGTTCCGTCGTCCCCGGCGGCGCTGCGCCGAAGGATTCTTCCGGCAACTTCAAGCACGAGGCCGTCTGGCGTTATCTGTTCACCCATCCCGTCGAGCAGACCGGCCCACCCGTGCCGCGCGACCCGAATATGCCGATGGATTTGCGCCAGTCATCATCTCTACCATGAAGCGAACCGCGCCAATCGGAACACAACGGCGGACTTGCAGCGACCGGGGCGCAGGAGCATAATGCGGTGTGCCGATGAAACCGATCCGTTTGACCAAGCACGCTCGCGAACAGGCCCGCGAGCGCGGTGCCAGCGAAGCCGAGGTTCGGGAGGCCATCGCCAATGGCGTGCGCGAGCCGGCCAAACATGGACGCAGACTTTGCCGGTATAACTTCGCATTTGGCAGGGCATGGCAGGGTCAGCAGTATGCGATCAAACAGGTCACGCCCGTCATCAAGGAAGAGGACAAGGAAACTGTTGTTATTACTGTGTACACGTTTTACTTTTAAGAGGCCAAACCATGAAAATCAGCTACGACTCAGAAATTGATGCCCTTTATATCCGGTTTGTCGAGGGGCGGCAGGAGTGTCGCACCGTGCGGTTGAACGAGGAAGTGGCGCTCAACATCGGCGCCGGCGAGACCCTGGTGGGCATCGAGGTGCTGGATGCCAAGGAAGTGCTCGGATCGGGTCGCGTTCCGGCAGTGGTTCTCGAAGGGTTGGGGGCATCGGCAGAGCCGCTGGTTGTTCGTGAAAAGCCCGCCAAGAAATACGGCCAGTAACCGACGCCGACGTGAAGAACGACGCGAAGCGCGCCCACAGTTCCGTCGTCCCCGGCGGTGCCGCGCCGAAGGATTCTTCCGGCAATTTCAAGCACGAAGCCGTCTGGCGTTACCTCTTCACCCATCCCGTCGAGCAAGTCGGCCAGCCTACGCCGCACGACCTGAACTGCCCAATGGATTTGCGGTCAGTGGAAAAGAAACCGGCGAAGATAACCAGGTAAACCTAACCTCTAGGGTATCCTGCCGGCGAGTCGTGCAGCCGGTCACCGGTAACCATCATCCCGTTGTTGGGCCTATGTTATTTGAGACAGATGTTCAGAGGAGACATGATCTTCAATTCTGACTCCGAGTTCATCCTTCATAAATCGGCGAATGAATGCGATGGCCTTTTCGACATGGAACGCGGCATCCTGAAAACTTGGATTCGCGTACTTGTGTTGAATGTTGTTTCTTTCCTCGTGCAGCAGTTCCAAGTCAGGCTTCTCTGGTATGGCGCACTTCAATTCTTTTTCCAGAATATCGTAAGCACCCCAAATTGAGATTGTCTCTTTGGGATTCTTGTAAATCGACTTTCCCGCACTACGGACCTTTTCTTTCAAGAGCAATTCAATTGCCTGATCGACATGCAATAGCGCGAATTTCATGTCGGTAGAAGTGTCACTCCGGAGGAAATGCCAAAGACCGTGATCAAGTGTTTCCATCGCTGAGCGGAGCAGTGGAGACAGCTTTGGGCCTTTTGCGGCAGTTGTTGCCGGCATGGCGAATTCCTACTTAGATTTCTTAAGCGGGTGTTTTGCGACGTAGTCTTCACCAGATCGAGTGAGGACGAACGCTTGGCGGCCTTTGTCTTCCTTTGTTTTTGCGGGCATCATAAAGCCCTTTTTGATGTTTTGTATAATCATCTGGCTTGTATTGGAGTTCTCGATCTTCGCCTCGTAATAGCAATTGTTTATGTCTGCAACTGTGAATGACGTTAAACCCGATACTTTTTCAAGGTAGTAGCCGAAGGCGACGACGAGGTCCATGTGCTTCGTCACTTCGAGTTGCCGAATAAATTCTCCAACGGATGTCCTTTTACCGGGCGGGGCTGTCGGTGGTGATTTCGGCAGAGTAGATTTGACTGCTCGCGCTCCCTGCTTTATCGGTACGGCGGGTTCAACGCCTCCGTATTGCGCTAACATTTGAAGCACAAACTTCTTGTCGCCCTCGGCTTCAAATCGAGTATCGCCTTTTGCAATACATATTCGATAGTTCATTCTCTGATTCTCCTTTCCATTAAATCAGCCCAACGTTTACTTTGCTGCGTTTCGCCTATTGTAATAGGGATGCATTCCGCTTAGCTGCGGACAGGCTACGAAATCCCGCGCCACAATCAAGCTTGAAAAGCAATCGTGACGTGGGGCGTCACCGGACAAGCCACTACGAAAACGGGCGTTATCTGTTCACCCATCCCGTCGAGCAAGTCGGCCGGCCTGTGCCGCACGATCCGAACTGTCCAATGGATTTACGGGTGGTGGAGAAGAAACCGGCGAAGACCAATAAGTAAGGTCAACGGTCGGTGTGAGCCGCGCGGTCTTCCGCGTCGGTTCGACACCGTTGTTGTGCACCGCTTATTTGGCACCTCCGGAAGCAAGGCGGTCTCTAGGATGCACACCCGGATCGGCGAAATACACTACCGAAAACAGGAGCATCCTGCTCTTGTTCTTGAACCTAATCACGTTGCTTCTCTGCTCCACCATCAGAGAGTGGACAGACTCGCGATCAGCGCCACTCTCATTGCCGTGCGCGACCATCTCAATCTTCCTGCGGAATGCTGTGAGCGCGTCGGCGCACTCTAAAATCTCTCGTATCAACCGCTCCACACGCTCTTTCTCCCCTGGCGCGAGTCTCAAAGCGCGGGTTCGGTCAAGGACGTCACAGAAGAAGCAAACTGGGTTCGGGGGACGGAGGTGTTCGTTTAGAACCGAGGCGACCAACTGCGGTTCCGGCACCACATCGCCCCTGACTGACACCAAGTCCTCGATGGTGTCAAGGATGTCCTGCAACTCGACTGTGAGCAACGTCAACTCGTTGACAACGCTTCGCTCTTGGGGAGGCAATGGCTTCGGTGCTTCCGCTGTGGGGGCAGGCAGGTCAGCCAATCCCATTGCTTTGAGGAGAAGCGCGAAGGAAGCGTGCTGATCTAAGCGCGAAGCGTGTCTATTCCGAAAATCGGCGTAGCGTTTACTCCGCACAGATGTCGGAATGGGCACATCGTCCAAAAGCACCGGCAGAATGAACACTCCTCCCCGTTCCTTCTCTCGCATCTTGGCCGCTGAGAGCTCTTCTTTGACCCATGCGGAGTCAATGGAGTTTTGGGAGAGAATGTAGCATACGTGAGTAGCGTCCTCGATGGCCTGATAAATGCGCTCGGGAATATCCTCCCCAACTGCTATGTCCCGTTCGTCAAGAAACGTTTCTACGCCGTATGCTTTCAGAGCCTTATCCAGATCGCGAACGAAGTCCTTGTCGCGGGAACTATGGGACAGAAAGACTTTCCGCTTCATGTGTCTCGCAGTCCTCTCGTCTCTCTCTGTGCATAACAGTTTACTTTGCCGCATTCCACCTATTGTAATAGCGTTGCCTTCCGCTTAGCACCTTTACATTGCTACTACGCTTAGCCGCGGACAGACTATGAAATCCAGCGCTACAATCAAGCTTGAAAAACAATCCGACGCGGGGCCTCACTGAACGGGCCGCTCCGAACACGCACGTTACCGCGAGCCTGTTCGCGGTTCTGTGTCTCGACTCACGGATTGCCGCGAGCAGGCTCGCGGCTACAGTGATACTGGTCTTGTTTCGCACCTGAGTTTGCGGTTTACAGCGCCGATGTCCGCCAAGTAGATTGAGGCAAGACAACAGGCCATGAAACACCCGTTCCTCGCTTTGCTGCTCGTTTCGCCGGGTGCGCGCGGCGAGATGGCTTACGCCGTGAACCGCAACGAACGTTCCCAAAATGATGAACCCCTGTTCGGATTCTTCTGTCAAACGAATGGTGTCAGCCGAATGTTCTCCACAGTTGCATTCGTTTGCCCCCATTCGGCTGACAATGAAACGATAGAAATCGCTTCCATCAGAACTCCACGCGCGCTAACCTCCAAGTCACGATGAAAACCACCCTCACTATTCTCTTATTGGCTCCGCTCGCCTTGCTCCACGCCGCTGATCCCATTCCTCCGAAAGGGTTCCGCGCGATCTTCAATGGCCGGGACCTCACGGGTTGGTACGGGCTGAATCCGCATACGGTCGCCAAACTCCAAGGTGAGAAACGCGGAGCAAATCTGAAGAAGCAGCGCGAGGAATTTGCCCAGCACTGGCGCGTCGAGAACGGCGAATTGGTCAACGTCGGCACGGGACCTTACGCGACCACGGAGGAGGAGTTCGGCGACATCGAGTTGCACATCGAATACAAGACGGTAGCCAAAGCCGACAGCGGCATCTACCTGCGCGGCACGCCGCAGGTGCAGATCTGGGACAAGACCCAAGTCTTCGACCCCAAGAAACCGACCCGCAGACCGCACCTCGGTTCCGGCGGTCTGTTCAACAACACGCCGGACACGCCCGGTCGCGACCCGCTCGTTGTGGCGGACAAACCGTTCGGCGAATGGAATTCCTTCCGTATCCGGCAGATTAGCGCGCACACGTGGGTTTGGCTCAACGATAAACTCGTGGTGGACGGCGCCGTGATGGAGAACTATTGGGATCGCACCAAACCGTTACCGGCCAAAGGCCCCATCATGCTCCAAACCCACGGCGGCGAAATACGCTGGCGAAACTTGTTCGTGCGCGACATTCCACCTGCCGAAGCCAAGCGTGTGCTGCAAAAGGCTGACGGCGCGAAGAAATAGAAATGCAACAGAGATGTCTCATCATTGCCGCTTTCTTTCTCTCGGCATTGATCACACTGCAAGCCGCCGACAAGCTCGCCACAGCGAGCAAGCCCAACCCGCCTCGGCGGGTGAACATTATCCTCGTGTTGTCGGACGATGTTGGTCTGTCGCGCATCGGTTGCTACGGAGGCGAGCCGTTCAAGACGCCGCATCTGGACCGGATGGCGGCCTCAGGGCTGCGCTTCGAGCGGTGTTACTCGACGCCGCTTTGCGGGCCGTCGCGAGCGGTGTTCTTGACGGGCAAGTATCCGTTCCGCACGGGCGCAACCAGCAATGGCAACTCCGAGATCAATCCCGCTATTCACCCAACCATCCCAGCCGTTCTCCGTCAGGCCGGTTACGCGACGTGCGCCATCGGCAAGCTCGGCCAGAGCGCGCCACCCGATGACGCGGAAGCGCCCAATCGGCTCGGCTTCGATGAATCCATGTTGTGGATGGGACGCGCCACACCGGACCGTTACTGGAATCCGCGCTATTACCGCAACGGCGAAGTCGTGCAGGGCAAGCCCGACGAGTATGGCCCGGACCTGACACACGCGTTTTTGGTGGATTTCATGACACGCAATCGCAACCGTCCGTTCTTCGTGTATTACTCGGCGGTGCTGTCGCACGGGCCATTCGTGCGGACGCCGGACAGCAAGGACGACAAGAACCTCGTCGTTGACATGGTCGCCTATCTCGACAAGCAGATGGGGCAACTCGCCGCTGACCTTGAGAAACTCCAACTCCGCGATAAGACAATCATTCTGTTCACCTCCGACAATGGTCCTTACGGCAATCCTCTCGGCACCATCTGCGGCAAACCCATGCTCGGCGCGAAGACCGATCTCACCGAAGGCGGCGTTCGCGAGCCGTTGATCGTCAATTGTCCCGGTCGCGTGCCGGCGGGCAAGGTCTGCACCGACTTGACCGATTTCAGCGACTTCTTCCCGACCGTGCTGGAACTGACCGGAACCAAGGCACCAGAAGGACTCAAGCTTGACGGTCAGAGCATCGCTCCGCAAATCCTCGGCAAACCCGGTCGTCCGCGTCCGTGGGTGTATGTGCAGCTTGGCCGGGACTATTTCATCGCCGACCAACGCTACAAACTTTACGACGACGGCAAGTTCGTGGACATCACCGATTCACCGTGCGCCGAAACACCTGCGACTGACTCCGACGCGAAACGAAGATTGCAGCAGGCGCTCGATCAACTCCGCGCGGGACACGCCACCAAGGAGCGATCACCGTTGCGACCGGAAGTCGCACCGGATTTGAAGGCTGATGTGCAGTTGCTCCTTGAACACAAGATCATCGCCGACGCGGATTCCTGGCTCGCCAACGGTCAGGTGGATGGCCTGCGCACAGCGAAACTGATTATTGCGACAGCGCGGAAGTTCAAACCCGCAGCCAACCTCAATGAAGCGGTTGATGTCCTGAAACAGGAAGGCATTATCAGCACCGTGTCGTATTGGAAACAGCACGCCATCGCCGGCGAGCACTGCACGGGCGCGAACGTCGCCCGGCTCATCAACAAGATCGCGCAACGGATAACACAGCCTGTATCACCATGAAAACCACACTCACCATCGTTCTGACAATACTCGTTGTCGTCGCTGCGGCGCAGCCGTCGAGCGCAGCACTCACCGACGAACAGATTGCGAAGATTCGCGACGGCTTTGAGGCGCGCGTGAAAACGGCTTTTGAAGCGCACCGCGGCAAGCCGCTGGTCCGCGCGGAGAAACGGCCCCCGCTGCGGCGCGGCGCCGGCAATTATGTTCGTCACTACTCTTACTCGATTGTTGAGTTTGCGACGCGCTGTTTCCTTTTCAACGAGCAGATTGCCGAGGCCAACGCCGCGCTCATCGAGAACGCCCAGCATTACCTCGACAACCCCAATGACCTCAACGACCGCGACAGTTTTCACTGGCATTCCGAAATGCTGTGCCGGTTGGTTGATTTCTACGGCGCCAAGGGTTCGCGCGCCGCCGGGCGGATGACGGTGGAGGCGGAAGCCCGCGTGATGGCGTCGCTGGCGCGTTTCGCGGCCCGGCACGCGACCTTGAAGGGAGCGGAGGTGACACAATCCCGGACGTGGCACATCCACGAATCCGAAAACCATCACGCACAGAACATCACGACCTTCTGGCATTTCGCCCGGCTCGCCAAGAACTCACCCGCTTTCTCCGTCATGAAATACGCCGACGGCTCGACGCCGGCCCAACAGCACGCCGCGTGGACCGCGTATCTCAAAGCGTATTGCACCGAGCGGGCGAGGAGAGGACTGTTCATCGAGGTCGGGAGCGAAGGCTACAACTCGGTCACATTGAAAGGACTCCACAACGTCCTCGATTTCGCCGAGGACCCGGAACTGCGACGGAAAGTATCGGCGCTCCTGGACCTGTATTGGGCGACGTGGGCGCAGGAACAAATCAACGGCATCCTCGGCGGAGGCAAGGCACGTGTCTATCAATCCGGCGGCGACCGGGTCGGCGCGCGGTCGGACATCTACGCGCTTGCTTGGTTTTATTTTGGCATCGGAGAACCCGCGGAGATTTCGAGTCCCATGCTCACCACGCTGACCGGCACCTATCGTCCCCCGGCGGTTGTCGTTGACTTGGCGCTCGACGTGGCAGGCCGGGGCCGATACGCGATCCATCAGCGTCCCCTCGGCCTTGTCGAGCCGGGATACAACAACGCGCCCGATTATCGTTTCCGTCCGGATGCCGGCGGCATTCATCGTTATAGCTGGTGCACTCCGTCGTTCATCATCGGCACCTCCATGCTGGAAGCCCGTCCGAACGAGGATTGGGCGCAAATCAGCAGCCAGAATCGCTGGCACGGCGTGATCTTCGCCGGCCACCCGAACGCCCGCATCGTTCCACAAGTGCTGGCAAAAGACCATCGCCGGCTCTACAACGCGCAATGGTCCGTGCAAAGCCAGGGCACTTTGATCTGCCAGAAACTCAAGGCCGGCAAGGATGTCAGCCCGATGCGCGTCTGGTTCTCGACGGAGGGACTTACCAAGCCCGTCGAGGAAGGCGGCTGGGTATTTGTCGAGTCGCAAGGCGCCTACGCGGCAGTCCGTGTCGTCGAAGGCGCAACCACATGGGAATCTCCCAGCGATAATTACCAAGGCTCATGGCTCCAGTGCACTGAACCATTCGCTCCGGTCATTCTCGAAGTTGCCCTCAAAAGCGATTTCCCGAACGCCGCCGCATTCCGCGCCAAGCTCAAGGCGCAGTTGCTCCAACGCAAACCGAACGTCCTCACCTATCGCGGCCTCGGCGGCGACACATTCACGTTCCACACCGACTACAGCAAACCGCCGCAGATCAACGGCAAACCCGTTGACTACGCGCCGCCGAACGCATTTGAGAGTCCTTTTGTGCAAAGCGTCTGGAACAGCGGCATCATCATCGTCAGCAAAGGCGCCCGTTCCCTGCGCCTCGATCTTCGCTGAGACAGTTGACATTCGGAAACCGGAAGGCATCATCAACACAAAGGATGAAACTCAAATGAAATACATTCCACTGATTTCCCTCGCTGCCCTGCTGTTGACCCCACTACACGCCGCTGACAGGCCAAACATCATTATCTTCCTCGTGGATGACATGGGCGTGATGGACACCTCGGTGCCGTTTCTCACCGACGACACCGGCAAGCCGAAACGGTATCCGCTGAACGATTACTATCGCACGCCGAACATGGAACGGTTGGCGGCGCGCGGGATTCGCCTCAACAACTTCTACGCGATGAGCGTCTGTTCGCCCACGCGCATCGCCATCCTGACCGGCCAGAACGCCGCACGGCATCACACGACCAACTGGATCAATCCCGACAACAACAACGCCGGTCCGCAAGGCCCGCCGTCGTGGAACTGGAAAGGCTTGAAGAAGGGCAACGTGACGCTGCCGCGCCTGCTGCAAAGCGTCGGCTATCGGACGATCCACGTAGGCAAAGGCCACTTTGGGCCGCGCGAGTTTGAAGGAGCCGAGCCAAAGAACCTCGGTTTCGATGTCAATGTCGCGGGTTGTTCCATCGGCGCACCGGGCAGTTACTACGGAACGCAGGATTTCGGCAACAAAGGCAAGAACCCCAAGTCCGGCGTGCCCGGTCTGGCGAAGTATCACGGACAGGACATTTTCCTCAGCGAGGCGTTGACCGTCGAGACCAAGTCGCACTTGGCCAACACAGTGAAGGAGAACAAGCCGTTCTTCCTGTACTTCGCACACTACGCCGTGCACGCGCCGTTCAACTCTGATCCGCGGTTCGCCGACCACTACAAGGATTCCGGCAAGCCACCGCAGGCACAGGCGTTCGCGACGTTGATCGAAGGCATGGACAAATCACTCGGCGACCTACTCGATCATCTCGACAAGCTCGGCGTTGCTGAGAACACGCTCATCTTCTTCTTCGGCGACAACGGTTCCGATGCGCCGCTCGGTCATCAACACGAAGTCGCCTGCGCCGCTCCGTTGCGCGGCAAGAAAGGCGCACACTACGAAGGCGGGATGCGCACGTCGTTCCTCGCTGCGTGGGCGAAGCCGAGCGCCGGCAACGCGCACCAGAAACGACTGCCCGTCGCCGTTGGCGCGATTCAAAGCCAACAGGCGGCGATTTATGATTTGTTCCCCACCATTCTTCCGCTCGCTGGCGTCAAATCACCTGCAAACCACATTGTGGATGGCGCGCGTCTTGACACGCTGCTTACCGGCAAACGCGACGCCCGTCGTAAGGAACAGTTCCTTATGCACTACCCACACGCGGTGCACCGCAGCAACTATTTCACCGTCTGGCGCGATGGCGACTGGAAAGTCATTTATCACGCCCTGCCCGATGTTCCCACCACTGGCGGGTCTCTCCAATCGGGCGGAGCGCATTACCAACTCTTCAATCTCAAGGACGATCCTTTCGAGCAAAACGATCTGGCCGCGTCCAAGCCCGACGAACTTCGTCGCATGATGAAAGGCTTGATCGCAAGCCTTGAGAAACACAACGCCCTCTATCCCGTGGACAAGGATGGCACGACACCGCTGAAACCCAAGTTACCATGAAACATCTTTTGTATTTATTCATTGCTGCATCGTTGTTGTCGCCCCTGCAGGCGGCAGACTTCAAGGCGGGCGCTGTTGCCGTTGACATCACGCCGCCCAAGCTGCCGGTGCTGGTCAACGGCGGGATGATCAGTCGCTCGGTGGACAAGATCAAGACACGCATCCACGCGCGCGCCATCGCGTTGGCCGAAGGCAAAGAGCAAATCGTCATCGTCGTCGCTGACAGTTGCATGATGAGCCGGCCGCTGCTCGATGAAGCGAAGGCGCTCGCCTCGAAACGCACCGGCATCCCGGCCAACCGGATGTTGATCTCCGCCACACACGCACACAGCGTCCCGTCCTCGATGGGCTGCCTCGGCACCGACCCCGACCCGGCGTACGTTCCTTTCCTGCGCGACAAGCTCGTTGAGGCCATCGTGGCCGCCCAAGCAGCGCTGGAGCCGGCACGCGTCGGTTTCGCCATGGGCAACGCGGCGGAGTTCACCGCGCTCCGCCAGTGGATTCGACGTCCCGACCGCATCGTGATGGATCCGTTCAGCAACATGACGGTGCGCGCCAACATGCACGCGGGAGCAAAATGGGATGATGTCACCGGCGAAGCCGGCCCGGAAGACCCCGATCTCTCGCTCATCTCAATCCAGACGCGCAACAGTCGCCCGATTGCCGTGCTGGCGAATTTCTCCATGCACTACTTCGGCGACAAGGACATCAGCGCGGACTACTTCGGGTTGTTCTGCGAAGAACTGAAGCAACGCATCGCACCCAACAGCGCGTTCGTCGGCATCATGTCGCACGGTTGCAGCGGCGACATTTGGCGACGCGATTACACGAGACCGGAAAGCTGGAACGATAAGCTCACAATTGACGAGTACGCCAAGAGCTTGGCTGACATCGCAATGACCGCCTACCGGGGCATTCGTTACCGAGATGACGCCGACCTTGCGATGGCCGAGCGGCGCATGACGTTGAACTATCGTGTCCCTGACGTGCAGCGTCTCGAATGGGCACAACGCATCGTTACCGCAATGGGCGACCGCCTGCCGAAGACCGCCACCGAGGTTTACGCGCGCGAGCAGATCATCCTCCATGAGCGGCAGAGAACAGAGATCGTTGTGCAAGCACTGCGCATCGGCGACATCGGCATCGCCACCACGCCGAACGAGACGTACGCTGTCACCGGCCTAAAAATCAAAGCCGCCAGTCCCCTGCCCCATAACATGGTGATTGAACTCGCCAACGGCGGCGATGGTTACATCCCGCCGCCAGAGCAGCATCTTTTCGGCGGCTACAACACTTGGGCCGCTCGCTCCGCCGGACTCGAAGTGATGGCCGAGCCAAAGATCGCCGAAGCCGCTATTGGCATGTTGGAGAAAATCACCGGTAAACAACGCCGCGAATGGAAACTCAGCAACGGCCCCGCTGCACGCGCAGTCCTCGCCGCAAAGCCACTGGCCTATTGGCGACTCAACGAATTCACCGGCCCGCACGCTGCCGACGCCACTGGTCACGGTCGCGATGCGTTCTATGAACGCGAGATCACCTACTACCTCGAAGGCCCGCGCTCGACAGATTTTTGTAGTGGAACGGGCGTCTCGCCTGTTCGGGCGGCAGGGATTTCCGAAGGAACGGGCGAGACGCCCGTTCAACTAGTCAATCGCGCCCCGCACTTCGTCGGCGGACGGTTGCGCACCCGACTCGACGACCTCAGTGATCGTTACTCCATTTCAATGTGGCTCTGGAACGGAATGCCAAACGACGGACGCGACATCAGCGGCTGGCTCTTTTCCCGCGACCACAACCACGGCCTCAGTCCGCGCGGCGATCATCTCGGCATCGGCGGCAAGAGCGCCCACACCGGCAAACTCATTTTCCAGCACGGCGAGAGCATTGCCACCGGCAAGACCGTCATTCCTCGCTGGCAATGGCAGCACGTCGTCTTCGTGCGCGACGGCCAAGCCGTGCGCGTCTATCTCAACGGCCAACTCGAAATTGAAACGAAGACCGTCTCGCTTGCAAGTGTCGGCGAGTGCTTCTTCGGTGGCCGCAGCGACAACGATTCCAACTGGGAAGGCCGTCTCGACGAAATCGCAGTCTTCAACCGCGCCCTGACCGCGCGAGAGGTGGCACGACTGGTGATAAAATGATTTTCCGCGTTCTCGGAACCCTCCTGTTCGTTCCTGCGGCGGTGCTGCAAGCCGCAGACTTTGTTCTCACTGGACAAGGCGTCGCACCGGCTCCGATCGTGGTTTTCAAAGACGCTCCGCCGCACACGCGCGAGGCGGCGGTGACGCTCGCGGATCACGTTGAGAAAATCAGCGGCACGCAGCCCAAGCTGATTGACGGAGAACCGCAGATGCTGCCGGAACACGCCATCTGGGTGGGTTATCAACCGGCGCTCAAGAAATTGTTCCCAAACCTCGACTTCGATTTGCAACATCCAGAGGAAATTCTGATCGCGGCGAATGAGAAACATCTCGTCATCGCCGGCCGCGACCGTTGGGACCCGGCGCACATGGAGGCAAAAGGGCGTCTGGCAATGAAGACCGGAATACAGCAGGAGTATGGCACGGCCAATGCGGTTTACACCTTCATCCAAGACAAGCTCGGCGTGCGCTGGCTCTGGCCGGGCGAGGAAGATGTGGTCCCGCAAAAGCGCATTGCGTTTGCGCCGTTCGAGTATCGCTATCATCCGCAGATTCGCGCGCGCAGCGGCATGTTTACCAAGCTCTCGCTCGGCGACTCGAAGGAGGACGCGGCCAAGCTGTGGGCGCGGTTTCAGCGGGTGCAGCTCGACTCGATGGACATGAGCGGCGGGCATGGCTTCGGCGACTGGTGGGAAAAATACGGCAAGGATCACCCCGAATACTTCGCCGCCGCGCCTGATGGCAGCCGCAAGGCAACGGTCCCGAACGCGAGCAACACCAAGCTCTGCGAGTCGAATCCCGCCGTGTGGAAGCAGTGGCTGGCGGACGTCACGGAGCGGGTGCAACGCGATCCGCTGCTGCGTGTCATCAACGTCTCGCCCAACGACGGCTACACGACCGGCCACTGCACGTGTCCGAAGTGTCTGTCTTGGGATCATCCCGGAGGCGAGAAGGTGGAGTGGGGCTTTGGCGGAGGCGCGACATTTCAAGGCGTGTCGCAGTCGGACCGCGATGTGCGTTTCGCCAACACGCTCGCGCGAATGCTGAAGGAGCGGTTCCCCAATCGCGAGTTGTTTGTCCAACTCAACGCCTACGGTCTCGCCCGCAACCCGCCCATCGGCATCGCGCCGGATGACAACGTCATCATCTCCAGCGTGGCGAACTTCGCCATGCGCTCGCCTGAAGAGCGCAAGATTCCCATGCAACAGCACGCCGCGTGGGCGAAAAAAACGAAGCTCCTGATGTGGCGCCCGAACCTCGGCAGCCCGGTCGGCCTGAGTTGGGGCATGCCCGATGTGGCGATGACGCAGGCCGGCGAGGATTTCCGTTTCGTCGCCGACAATCATTGCATCGGCCTGTTCTTCGACATGTTCTGGTTTCACTGGGCGACCCAAGGGCCGCACTACTACGCGCTCGCGCATCTGGCGTGGAACCCTTACGCCGATGTGCTGGCCTTGATGAACGACTACTACCAGCGCGCTTTCGGTCCTGCGGCTGCGGATGTGAAAGCGTATTGGCAATTGCTGGAACGCGCGCGCATGGAGTTCGCGGTCGCCAAACCCAGCCGATTCCGTGCTTTTGACATGCCGGAAAAATACACATCCGACTTGCTTGCGAAGGCACAGGCACACCTCGACGATGCCGCAAAAAAGCTCGCCACTGCTGACGAAAAGTATCGGCGGCGGCTCGCCTTCGTGCGTTGCGGACTCGATTACACGCGGCTCGTGGTGGACACGCGCGCTTGGATGCAGAAGTTCGAGGCCAGCAAGTGCAAGGACGCCGACGCGAAAGCCCATGTGCTCGCCAACTGGAAGCGCGCCGAGATGATGAAGAAAGAGTTTCCCAGCTTCGCCGTCAACTGGCAGGCCGTATTTCGTGAACCCGGCACCGGAGGCAAAGACAAGCGTGTCATGGGACTGCACCCCGACGCGCCGCTTAGCGGTCGCACGTTACGCGAACTGCGAGCGACGGGCATTGACTGAGCAACCTGTCAGAACCATCCTGCCAACGATTCCTCGCTTGTATTTTCGGAGGCGCTGGTGACAATGCGGGAGGAGGACAGCATGAAGACCCAACCAATCGGACGGCGCGACTTCTTGAAGTCGGCTACCGCAGCCACAACCGGCATTCTTCTCGGAGGCCCAATCACCATGCGTGCAGCACCTTCTTCACCTGTGAAAATCGAGGAACCATTCCACGGCGCTGTTCTCAATCACCGTCACGGCAAGACCGTTGCGCGAGGCTTGGCCATCCGCGTCTCCGGCAAAGCACCGGCCGGCGAGCGCGTTTTGGTCAACGAAAAGGAAGCGGAGCGACAAGGCGAGAAGTTCACGGCGGAGGTTGTGTTGCGCGAACACGAAACAAACATCACCGCCGCTTGCAAGGGCGGTTCGGATCGCGTGCGGGTGGTGTGGGACCGCCGGTCGTTCCCCCGCTACCGGTTCTCGATTGACGACAACAGTTTCTTCCTTCGCGACATTTTTCAGAAGAAATACCAGTCGTTGTTTGACTGCTTCTATCTGGCGATGCTTCGCGACCTGAACCGGAAGTATGGCGCGAAGTTCACCATCAACATCTACTACACGACCGAGGACGGCTTCGATATTTCACAGTTCCCCACCCGATACAAAGGCGAATGGCGCGATTGTTCGGACTGGCTCAAGCTCGCCTTCCACGCTTACGCCAACGACCCCGCCCGCCCGTATCAAGATGCGCCGCCGGAAAAACTGCTGGCCGACCTCGATCTCGTGAACGAGCAAATCCACCGGTTCGCCGGCGCCCAGAGCTACGCGCCGCCGACGGTGATTCACTGGGGCATGACACGGCAGGAATCGCTCAAGCCGCTCTATCGTCGCGGCATCCGCGCGCTGAGTGGTTACTTCAAGTATGGCAAACGTTACGATGTCAACTATCGCTTCGACGATGTCATCTCCGAGTATGTCGGCACGCACGACGCATGGAAAGACTTCAACAGCGGAATTGTCTTTTCGCGCGTGGACATTGTTTGCAACTCCACGCCCGTTGACCGGACCGTGGCCGCGCTGGAGCCGCTCGCGAAGGATCCCAACAACGCCGAGATCATGGACCTGTTCACCCACGAACAGTATTTCTGGCCGTTCTACAAGAACTACATTCCCGACCATCCGCAACGGCTCGACACGGCTATCCGCTGGGTGACCGAGCACGGCTACAAACCCGTATTCCTCCACGAGGGTTTTCTTGGCGCTCCGCTGTAACAGAAATCTCCTCTTGTCTGCTTTGTGGTTGGCCGCCGTGATGGCCAATGCCGCGACCCGCATCACGGTGGATGACCTCGGCGAAGCGGCGCGCGTTTGCACGCTGGCGTTGCAGCACATCACGCGCGATCCCGACGGCCATCACATCGGATGGGCTGCGTATGAAGCCGCCGACAAGTACGGAATCATCGGCGTGCGGCTCGACAATGGCGAGGTGATCTGGCTGGAGACAACGCGTTTTGGCCGCAGTCACATCCAGATGACCAAGGCCGCTGATGGAAACCTCTACGCCTACACCGGCAATCCCGGTCATTTCCTGAAATACGACGCGTCGAAACGCGAACTGGTGGACCTCGGCGTGCCGGCCAAGCCGGCGTCATACTGGCTGGGCAGTGCAGTCGGACCGGACGGGTGTTTCTACGTCGGCACGTATCCGCAAACAACCTTGGTTCGCTGCGACCCGCGCACGGGCAAGGTGGACAGCTTGGGCCGGCTCTCCGACGATCCCAAGGAGTGCTACATCATCCACCCGGCCATTAGCGACGACAACATCGTCTATTGTCCCGTCGGCCTTCATCACCGCGAGTTGTGGGCCGTGGACGCCATCAACGGCAAAAAGAAACAGATTCTGCCGCCCCATCTCACGAAAGCCCAAGGCGCGCCAAGCGTCTGGATCGCAACGGACGGCCAAGTGTACGGTCGTGCCGGCGGCACGGAGTTTTTGTGCCGGCGTGACGGCATCACGGTCGGCAAAACAAAACCGCCGCGTCGCCCGCCTAACGCGCTGCGGATCGGCGACAAACTGGTCGGCAGCATCGGCGCTGATGGGCGTCTTCCGATCACGGACACGAAGACCAAGACCGTCAGCTTCCTTCAGACGCGCTACGAGGGATCGCCGCGACACATCTTCAGCGTGGGCTGCGAACGCGATGGTTGCATCTACGGCGGCACCGCGTTTCCGGCGTTCTCGTTCCGCTACGACACACGAACCGGCTGCATGACAAACTTCGGCATTCTCGCCGGCGGACCGGTCCAAGTGTATGACACCTTGAACCACCCGAAGGGTCTTTTCCTCAGCAGCTACATGAACGCGAGCGTGGACTTCTTCGATCCGTCGCGCCCCGTTCGGAAACCGGATAACCCGCGCCACATCATCACCGTCAACGCTCAGGAGCGCCCCGTGCAGTTGGTGATCGGCCCGGACGAGATGCTCTACACCGGCACAGGCCCTTCCAAGGGACGGCTCGGCGGCGCGTTGGTGCGCGTGAACCCCGACGATTTCTCGCACAAGACTTGGACTCAGATCGTCACCAATCAAAGCATTTACCGTCTCGTCGGCGTGCCGAAGACGGGCGAACTGCTCGGCACGACGAGCATCAGCGGCGGTTCCTCCGCGATTCCCACCGAGAAGGAAGCCTGCATATTTCTCTGGAACTGCAAACAGGAGAAAGTCGTCTTCACAGCGCAACCGCTGCTGGGCACGAAGACCTACGGCGCCGTCGTGCACGCCACCAACGGACTCGTGTATGGCGTTGTGGGTGGGGAAAACAAGTTCTACGTCTTCGATCCCATCGCGCGCAAAACCGTCTTCACCGGCGTTCTTCCCGTCAAAGGTCTGCACTTCCCGGAACTTGCCGACGAACCGTTCGGCCCGCGCGGCTTGATCTACGGGCTTGCGGAGGATACGATCTTCGCCATTGATCCCGCCGACCACAGCGCCAAGGTGGTCGTGCGCGACCCTGCCTTGAAGCAAGCCTACGGCTTCTGCATCGCGCACGACGGAATGCTTTACTTCGGTTCCGGTTCACACTTGATGCGCTGCAAGCTTCCGAAACAGGAGTGATGTGAAAATGAAATATGCACTTTGCATTCTTCTCGCTGCTATCCATACGGCATTCGCGCAGATGCTCGCGCCTTCGACGGATGACGCAACGGCAATCCAGAAAGCCGTGGACAGCGGCGCAGGCACAATCCGCTTCTCGCGCGGCACCTACCGGCTCACGCGCACGGTCGTCATCGAACTCGATAAGACCGGGTTCACGTCGCTTGTCGGCGATGGCACGGCGCGCATCGTCATGGCGGGTGCGGGCCCGGCGTTCAAGTTTGTCGGCACGCACGGCGGAACGGCGGACCCGAAGAGCGTCAAACCCAACGTTTGGGAACGCCAACGCTTGCCGATGGTGGACGGACTCGAAATCGTCGGCGCTCATCCCGAAGCCGACGGCATCGAGGCGACGGGGACGATGCAGTTGACCATCACGCGCACGACCGTGCGCGAGACGCGACACGGCATTCATCTGACCACGCGCAACCGCAACGTCATCATCAGCGATTGCCACATCTACAACAACACCGGCATCGGCGTGTTCTACGACAACGTTGACCTGCACCAGTCGAACATCATCGGCTGCCACATCAGCTATAACGCGGGCGGCGGTGTTGTGTCGCACGGCGGCGGTGTGCGGAATCTGCAAATCGGCACCTGCGACATTGAGGGCAACATGTCCACCAACGCTCCGCCCACTGCCAATGTCCTGCTCGATTGCACCGGCGGGTCCATCGCTGAAGTGGCGATTGTTGGATGCACGTTGCAGCACACCGGTACGACGCCCGGTTCCGCCAACATCGTCTTTCTCGGCAAAGGCTCCGATAACAAAACTCAGTGGGGACATCTCACCATTGCCGACAACATCCTCAGCGACGTGCAACGAAACGTTCACATCCGGCACGCGCGCGGCGTCGTCATCAGCGGGAACACATTTGGCTCGGCTTACGAACATGATCTTCTCGTCGAAGACAGTAGCAACGTCGTCGTCGGCCCGAATAGTTTCGACCGCAACCCACGTTACTTTACCGGCGAGGCCGCCAAGGCCAACGGCGGCATCGTCTTCACCGGCTCCAGGGACTGCACGCTGAGCGGCCTCCACGTCAACGGCGTCCTGCGCAAGCCCGCCGCCGTGCTGCTGGAGAAATGCAGCAGGTTCAACGTGGGGAATTGCACGATCCTCGACAGCGACGGCTACGGCTTGTTGCTTCGCGATGTCACCGGCAGCATGGTCACAGGCTGTTTGATCCGCGACAGCCGCGCAGACCGAAAACCCACTCCGTCATTGCGCGTGGAAAGCGGTGAAGACAATTTGATCACCAACAACTTACTTTCGCACGGCAGCGCACCATGAAACATCATCTCATCTTTCTCATTGCACTACTCGGCTCACTTCACGCCGCTGAATGGAATCCGCGCACGCAGTTTCTCAAATCGCTGGTGAACGAGGTGCCGGTAATTCTCAAGAGCCAGAATCGCGAGACGGGACGCTTCGGCACCGAGCCGTGGATTTGCCGCGACCAGCAGGAGATTTTCCCGCTCGCGGCAGCGTGGGCAATTGAGGACAAAGCGAACCCGTACTACCACAACGCCGACCTGCTGGAAGCGATCATGAAAGGCGGCGACGCGCTCATCGCCGACCAGGACAAGAACGGCATGTGGACGTTCCGCAAAAAGGACAACTCGACGTGGGGCCAGACGTTGATGCCGTGGACGTACAGCCGCTGGATTCGCGCGTTCGCGTTGATCAAGGACGCTATGCCCGCCGAGCGCCGGCAACACTGGGAGAAAGGACTGCTGCTCGGTTTCAACAACATCTCAAAGTCATGTCTGGGCAATATCCACAACATCGCGACGCATCACGCCATGGCGCTCTACTGCGCCGGCGAATGTTTTGGCCGTGACGATTGGAAGCAGCAGGCGCGGGCGTTCATGCCTAAGATCATCGCAAAACAGTCACCCGGCGGCTGGTGGTCGGAAAACAAAGGGCCGGTGGTTCTGTACAACTTCGTTTACGTGGACGCACTCGGCGTTTATTACGCGATGTCGCACGATGCTGCCGCACTCGAAGCACTGCGACGAGCGGCACTGTTCCACTCGACATTCACCTACCCCGACGGCAGCATGGTCGAAACAGTGGATGAACGTAATCCATTTCATCCGGGCATCCAATACGCCAACGTGGGGTTCAGCTTTACCCCGGAGGGGCGCGGCTATCTGCGGCGACAGTACGAATTGAACCACTGGTCCGTCAGCGCCGACGAGGCAGCGAGTCATCTCCTCTACGGTGAGACAGGGACGGCTACGACAGTCCGCGACGAGGCGATGACCGTTGTCGGCGAAAACGAGGCTCTCGTGCTGCGCAAGAAACCGTGGTTCATCTGTCTCTCGGCTTTTGTGTGCGAACCACCGAACAACCGCTGGCAGCAAGATCGCCAGAACTTCGTCAGCATCTTCCACGATCGCGACGGGTTGATCGTCGGTGGTGGCAACACCAAACTCCAGCCGTTCTGGAGCAATTTCACCGTCGGCGACACGTCGCTGCTCCAGCACAAGCCCGGCGACGAGAACCCCACATTCAAACCGAAGGGCAACCTGCTTCACACGCCATCCGCCGCGCGTCTCCGCGCCGACAAGAACGCGCCGGGCCTCGACCTGACCTACGGCAAGGAACAATGCCGCATCACCGTGCGTCCACTAGACGACAAGCGCCTGACGCTCGTGTGCGAGGCAAACCCGCTTGTCGAGGGTCACATCACGTTCCTGCCGCACCTGAAAGCGGAACTGAAAACTGCCGCCGGGAAGACCTCACAACTCGGCGAACAACCAATCGAGTGGACTGCAGACGACATTGGCGCATGGTTCATTTACCGTGGAGTCCGCGTCAGCGTTCCGCCCGGCGCGAGGCTCTTGTGGCCAAAGAAGCCACACAACCCATACCGAAAAGATGGCCGTAGCACACCGGAGGAAGCACGGCTGGTGCTTTGCCTGCCGTTCACGACCAACGCCGCGAAGCACGAGATCGCGTTAGAGTGCCAGTAACCTCAACGCCTTTTCTTCCTGACTCCGCGCTCGCCTTGTTTTGTCATCACCCACTGGTCGCCCTGTTTCACGAATTCCCCTTCCTTCGATACGTGTTTCACCGGCATTCCGCGATCAAACCACCAGTGATCCCTCTCCACCGTCTGTTCAAAGCGAATCCATTCGGTGATGAAACCAGCCGCATCAAACAACTCCCGGCTGAGCAGTGTGTCGTCGCGGTCGTAATACTCCCGCTGCGCCAGTTTGCCGCTCTCAAATGCGACCCGGCGGATCGCTTTTCCTTCGGCGTTGAGATCGTGACGGCGCGTGAGAGCGCCGTTGCGATACCATTCGCGATGGATGACGCCATCGTGGAGATGAACAACCTCGCGGACCGACCGTCCTTCCAGCCAACGGTCGCTCGTCCACGAAAAGTCCTGCGGCGGGCCGGCCAGCACTTGCAGTTTCGCCGTCTTCTCGACCCGCAACGGCACCGACGGCTCACTCTCCAAGCCGGACCACTCGACCGCGATGGCGCGATACTCGCCGGGCTGAAGTTCAACGTTTGTGCCAATCGGCAACGGCTTCTCCGTGACCTTGCGCCCGTCGCGAAGCAAGTGATAGCCAGCCGTCTCGAAGTGTTCCTCGCCGGGAATGAGTTGCGCCCCGCGCAGATACGGTCGGTCCGGTTTTCGGATGACAGCAACATAGACATCGGTTTGCCGCTGGCGCAGAAGCGCCGGGTAATCGTCGCCGATGGACTTGCGCATTCCCGGTGGCGCGCCGGGAATTGTCCGCCATTGCGCGTCGGTCAGGCAACGCGCCTCAAAAGACGTGACCGGCGTGCCGGGAGCCGCCGGGCTTTGCAGCGTGTTGTGCAGACCGCGAGTCACCCCTTCAAACGTCGTCGGAGTTTTTCGACGGTAGCCCAACACCTCGCGACGCAGAACGAGCGAGCCGGTTGCGGGAAAACCCGCTGTGGACTTCACCTGTAGCACGTCCCCTCGCAAGGCGCTCTCGACGTAGGTGAGCGGCCCGTCCTTGAGGTCGTAATTGGAGACGAAGCAAATCTTGGTGCCATCGGGACTGCCTTTGGGGTCGGCGTCGTAAATACCGGAGTCGTCCTTCACTGTCGCCGGGTAACAGATGATCGAAAGCGGCTCGATGAAATGCCAGCCGTCGCCGCTGCGCAGGTCGGCGACGTTGTGATCGCCGCAAACGTAGCGGCCACTGCGACCGCACGGGCTGACATCACCGACACCGATGGACGAGAGGATGTGGACGTTGCTGGGGAATGGTTCGTTCCATCGCCGGCCGCGCACGAGACCGTTGCCGAGCAACAGGAACTCGCCGTTGCCAATCCAACTCATGTGACATTGCTGCAACGTCGGCACCGCCATGCGTTTGTTGCGGCCGTCGAGGTCGTAGAACCAGCGCGTCGCGCCGAACGGTTCGTCCTTGTGGTCTTGGCGCGTGAAGAAGACCGGATGACGCGGGTTCGGCAACAGTTGAGCGCCGACCACCTCGCGCAGTTCCTCGACTGCGCCGCCGGGCAGCGCGATACGCACGGTGACAAATTCCGGCGTCTGCTTGCGGAACCGTTTCGCGCCGATCAGCCAGCGGTCGTCGTGCGTGGTTTCGCCGATCATCTCCACGCCGGCCGCGAGTGTTTTCGTCTTGCCCGTGTCGAGATCAAGCCAGCGGACTTCGACAGCCTGCTCACGTTTTCTCGCGTCGCCGGTGATGCGAACATAGAACAGCCAGTTGCGGAGCTTGGCCCAGCGCGAAAAGAATCCGCGTTCGAGAAGCCGGTCCTCGTTCTTGAGCAAATCGTAAAGATGAACTTCATCCGCCGCGTCACCATATCGGCCCTCATGCGGCGCGTATCGCGTGTAGCAGAGATAACGTCCGTCGGGACTCCAGCATTGTGTGTTGTGATAGTTTGCCCAGTGCCGGATCGCCGGCTCGTTGGTGATGCGCCAGACGCCGAGGTTGTGTCCGTTGTTCGGCGTCTGAAACGCCTCCCTCGCCGCAACAGCCTTGGCTAACAACACCGCGAAAACCAACGCGACAATTGGATGCTTCAAGGTCGTGTCTCCTGTGCCTCCATCCATCGCTTCAACCGTTTGTGGGCGAAGTTGCGCAAGCGCGTGTGGGTGGATTCGTTCAATTCTTTCAACGGCAGCGCGTCGGTCCAATTGATGCCGTGGCGTTTTGCGGCCTGCGCTGCCGTCCGGCTATCGGCCAGACGCAGAACTTTTTCGCACAATCCCACGCAGTCTCGTTCCGACAGACGGCCTGCCTGCACGTCCACCAGTTTCTCGCGCAGGAAACCTCTCACGCACAGGACCATCATCTTCAGGTGTTTCACATCGTGCCGCGCCTGTTGGGGAAGATGGATGGCATTGTGCAGCTTGGCTTCCAACAGGCTGATCGGATGCACCACGCGCAGTTGGACTCCCTCGTGTTCGATGACCAAGGCCGCGCTGCGAATCTCCTCCGTCGTGACGCCGTAGAGCCTCTTCAACACTTCCACCTTGACCGGCGCGCGTCCTTGTCGTGGCATTTCCAGAAATCCTGCCGACGGGATGAAAATCTTCTGTTGCGCGGGTCGTTTCGGCCAGCCAGTGGCACGGGCCAGCGCATCCAAATCCCATCGGTCACCGAGCAAGTCCAAGTCCTTGCTGGTGAACGGCAGAAACTCCCGCAGGCCGGGTTCGACAGCAAGGTATCGGTCGGCCCATACATTGACCGCCTGACCCGCCAGGATGATGCGCGGCAACCCATCAGGTCCCGGCAGCCGCAGAACCTCCAAGAAATCTCCAACGACCGTTTCGGGTTGGCTGGAACTCACGGCTGACCGTTTTATTGACGGCTCTTGACCAGCCGCAGTTGGCGTCGAAAAAAACGCGCTGCTTGCGAGTCGTTCACGATCCGGAACTCGTGCGCGTTCTTCACCGCGGCGTTTTCCTCCTGCAGCTGCTCCGGCGTGACCTCCCCGCGCGAGAGACGGTTCCAGTCGCGTTGCCGGTCGCGCGCCTTGGCGGCGCGGATGGCGGCAACACTCACGGTTCGCTCGCGTTGGTACTGCGTCTGTTTCATCGTTGCCAAAACTACATCCATCAACGCCCACCTGACAAGTTGGAAATCCGATGCTTCAAGGCTTGTTGATGCGCACATAACGACTCGCCGTCTGGCCCGAAGCCAGTTCGCGGACGCGGATTTGCCAGACACCGGGCGAATCATTGTTGGCAAAATCCAGCTTCAACTCCAACTCTCCGCCCTTGGCACCGTAGTAACCGGTCCACTCCGCGTCGCGGCCACTGGGGTCGCGGATCTCCACGCGCACCGGAACGACGCCGTTGATCGGCCGTCGCTGCTGATCCACGATGGAAATCCGGCAGGGAACGGACTTACCGAGCACAGTCTTGTCAGCAGCCTCGATCTGAATACCGGCAATCGGTTCATCCGTGACCATGAACACGCGCCCCTCGCACGGGCCGAATTCCATCGTGAAGCGCGGATTCTCACTGACCAGCCGGCTGTTTACGAGGTCATAGACGTAACCTTGCTTGCGGGCGAGCGTCAGCGTCGCGTCTGATGGCAGACCGTTCTCCAGAACGAGTCCGAATTGGCCGACGTAATCGCCAAACTCGCGCTTGTCGTTGATGGCAAAAAGGTAATCAGTCCTGCCGAACGTGCGGCAGCGGGTGACGACATCGGCGTTCGTTGAGTCGGCGTAACGATTGTATCGTTTGTCGAGCGCCTTACGAAGCTCGGTGGCTTTCGCCATCAACGCGGCACGGTCTTCGTCCGCCTTGCGTGTGCGTGTGTAGTTTTGTATGACGATGTCCGCTTTGATCGCCGGGCAGAGACGTTCATCGCCAACGATGATGCCGCCCTTCTTCTGGAACTCCTTTACCTTTGCTGCAACCGTTGCAGTCAAGACATCGCAGTCAAACATCACCAGCACGCGGAACCCATCGAGGCCGCGCTGCATGACTGTCTCATCATAGACAATCTCCGGTTGAAGCTGCGCCCACATCATCATCTGATACGCGTCGCCGCACCACGTGTGGCCCCAGCCATACGTTCCGCGACGGGCGAACATCTGCGACGCAAAACTCTCCAGATACGCCACGTCGCTCTTGCGGTCGGGCACCTGCATCAATGCCGGGCCGAGCGGCTCGACGACTTCTTTGACCAGGCGGCGCAACTCGTGTTGCGTTTGCGGATGGGTGTAGCGGTAGGAACTCTTGCTGCCCTCCACCGGCACGAGCGACTGCCAACCGTGATACATGATGCCCTGGATTGGCCGCGCCATCTTCGTCCAGAACGCCTCGCGCAAATGCATCGGCGCAATCGTCGGGAACACCCTATCTGGGTCGGTGTCTTCAAACACTGACTTGACCGCCTTGGTGACTTCGTCGCCTTTCTTGGCCGGCATGGTCTGGTTGCGATACCAGATGATTTGCGTCATCTTCATCACGCGCTGCGGGTTGGCGGCGCCACGCGCCATCGCGAACAGCTCATCCGTCGCCACGCCGATGCGGATCGGGTCGGGATACGAATACGTCCACTGCGAAATCACATCCACTGCACCACCGCTGCCGTAAACGCTCGCCACGCGCACCGCCGGGTCGTGGAACGTCCAGAGATCGGCGCGGCCGGTGGACTTCAGGCCGCGGTGCAACTCGTTGTTCAGCACATTCCAGCCATCGCCCGTCTTCCAATACCACTGAGAGTAACGATAGATCGGGTCGTCGTCGCGGATGACGCCGTCCGCGGGAAAATTCTTGAGCTTCGTGCGATCCACGCCCCATTTACCGCCGATCTCGGCGGGGATGTCCGCGCCGGTGGCCTTGCGGCATGCCGCCAAATCGTGCTCGTGGTAGCACAGCCCGGCCGCGTCGCGCACTTCGGTGTGGAGCAACGCCGCGTTCCACGCCGGGAACGCGCCATACGCCTGCGCCATGGACGCGCCGACGTTGTAGCAGAGCTTCTGCATCTCCGGGAACAGGCCGCAGATGCTTGGCCGTTCCGTGTTGGTCTTGCCCTTGCGGTCAATGCGCAGGAACTCCTTCTTATGCTCCGCCCAGTTCCCCGGCGAGAGGGTGGCGCAGACGCCAAAATCGTTTGCGAGCGCGATGTTCAACATCCGTTTCGTCTCGGCCATCTTGTCGGCATCGCTGGGGGCAGTCGGCTTGCCTGCCTCGAAAATCACGCCGTAATCCGCGCCCATCCCCAGACAGTGCGTGAACCCGATATGCTTCAACCGCGGCAGTTCCTTCAGCACGTTGCCCGCGCCGATGCCCCACATCACCACTGGCATCCGCTGCGGCAACGGTCGCGGCACGATGGTCACCGGGAACGACTCCTCGCTCGTGTAAGGCTTGTCGCCGGGGATGTGGATGCTGGCGCGCAGCTTGTATTCGCCGGGCCGCAACGTCGCGTCGAACGGAAACCCGATGCGGTGTGTCGCCCCGGCATCCAATTCGGGCAACGCAACGGTTTTCTTGCCGGCATCCTCAACGGCAAACACCGCCGTCGCGCCTTTGAGCTTCACCCGCTGCAGGTTTGTGACAGCGAACTGCAACTCCGGCGATTTCTCCATGCGGACAAACACATCGCGGTCGGACACGGACGCGAACATCGCCGCCCGAAACTCCAGCACGCCGTTGCAAATCCGGACCTGCGCGATGTAACCCGGGAAACCATGATGCAGGCTCCCGACCCGATCACCGATGTTGAGCGGATGCTTGCCAGCCGCAATGCTGCCGCGATCCGGTTTCTTGCTACCGCCAAATGCCGCGCCGTCACGATAGAAACGTCCTTCCCCTGCCCCGTCGTAACTGAACGCGACGTGATACCATTTGCCCGCTTCAAACTGCGCCTGCTCCGAGTTGTACGACTCCGAACTGTCGCCGAACCCCAGCCGCATGTGCAATCGCCGCTGTCCTCCGCCCTTGTCCGCTGCGCTCAGCGTGAACTGGTAGTCCGTATGTGCGACGTATTTCTTGTCGAGCAACATGGACTCTGGATAACCCTCCAACTCCTTCTTCGGCTTGATCCACATCTCGATGGTGAACGCGCCCTTCGGCGACAACACCGGTTTGCTCGCGACAATGGCCGCGTGTTTCTTGTCCTCGAACGGATGGCCGCGAAACGATTCCAGGCACGACCCGAACTTGCCGTCCTTGGCAATGACCGCTCCTTGAAGTTTCAAGTGCAACTTGTTGGCCGACGAATCATTTGTCTCCGCGCCAGCCTGAAACTGCCAAAGACCGATCACGTCCTTGCCGCTGGCCGACGCGCCGGTATAGACGCCCTGCCACGGTTCGCACAGCCGCGGAGCGGCGAACGAAGTCACAGCAATGAGGCAGATTGCTGTAGCCGCACCCTTTATGGGTGCGCGGGAAACGCAGTAACCCCAACGACGCGGCGGGCTGAGACAGCCCGCCCTACCAAAAACGCTGGTAGGGCGCGGTGTCCCCACCGCGCCGCAGGGGGGAGGAGCATTTACGAGATGTCTCACGTTGACCTCCTCACTTGCCGAGTTGCGCCTTGATGCTGGCGACAACCTGCTCCGCGAGTTTCTTCGAACCGTCCGTGTGGAAATGCACGTTCTTCGGCATTTGAATCTCGGCTAACCGCGTCACGGCGTACGCGTGAAGGTCGTCAATGGCAACACCATTTCTCTTCATGATTTTCGCCGCGACTTTGTTGTACTCAAGCTCGGTCCCCCTGATGCGCCCATCGCAACCCTCCGGCACCGGCGTCGTGCTGCACCATATCAACTTCGCGCCGTTCTTCTTCATGCGCGCGACAAGTTTGCGGAGATTCCTCTCATACACCGGCAGCGGATTGACCTGCTTGACTTTGTCGGGTGTCCTCTCGTCGAGATGCTTCACGTTGGAGCGTATTCTTGCTTTTGACGACCCAGTGGGCGTGGTGAGCTTTTTGTTCTCGTCGAAATACTTCAAGTCGTGCAGGCCCCAGTTGAAATGGATCACGTCCCACTTGCCCGTGCCGAGCCACGAATCGAGCGATTCGAGTCCGCGCGTCGTGTCGCCGCAATTCGTGGGTGGCCGGTGAACGTTGGCCACGCCCTTGAGAAGCTCGCGGACAGCCACGGTGTAGCCCATCGAGATCGAATCGCCGATGAGCATCACGCGCGGCAACCCGGCCACATCTTGAACCGGCTGCAACGAAGGGCTTGGAGGCCGTGGCTGGCTTGGCTTTGTGGACTTGGTGGCAGCGGCGCTGACAGTGAGTGGCAACAACGCAACGAGTGTGAGAGCGATAAGGTAGCGTTTCATAGTGGCGCGAGATTGTCACAACGCCACCGTCAAGGCAAGACGCGAAGCGCCGCCGAGCCACAACCAAATGGGATAGCCACAAAGAACACAAGAACTCACGAGAATAAAAACTCTTTTTGTGCTTTTTGTGTTTCTAGTGGCCAATAAAGCCTGTGTTCCGGTTTTGTTCCGGATGAAAAATGGAACACACAACAACGACTGCTTTATCCCGCCATGGTGGGGTTCATAGTTCCGCCGCTCCGGCTTTCTTGAGGTACGCCGCTGTTTCATCGAGAAGCGCGGGGGCACGAGTTGGATCGTCGGCGCTTCCGTCAGGTATCCAAATTACCATTCCTTCCCGCGCACGTGTGAGTAGCACTCGGTACTTGTTAAGCAGAAAGTGACGGTCTATTTCCTTCTTTATCTGTTGCCACTTACTGCCGCGAAAGTCTCGATACCGCCAACTACCAGTTTGAGTACTGAATGTCAAATCGTCAGCCCAACACAACCCGACCCAATCAAGTTCAAGCCCTTGACACTGGAATTCGGTCGCCGCGACTTCGAGTGCTAGTGACGACCGAACATCTCCCATGGGAGCCAAGAACCACTCCTCCCACGGATACCCCTGCGTAAAACCGGAGGACACCTCGATACCGTACGGACGGAGACGTTTTGCCCCCGAACTTGCGACCAAACCACAACGGCGATTACCGCGCGTTTGCTGGCGAAGCCATGTACGTGCGACTTCGAGAGAACGGGTGACCTTGATGGGGAAGTGTTCGATCGTTCTGCTGATGGCAGCAGCCGCGTTTACGTTGCCCTTTAAGATGGCATTGACCCATGCGGCTACGTGCTCTGCCCGGTAAGACCGGATTGACACAGGTAAATGCAAGACTTCATCCACCCTCACTTCGACATTCTCTGGAACGCCGTTTTCGAATAGTAGACTTCCAGCTACGCTCTCTCCACCCTGAACGGCTTCGGGTGAAGTGAGAACTCCCCAATGTCGGTAGGATTGCGAAATCGCTCGCCCCCATTCTGCAAGACCTGCCTCGCCATCGTGAATCTCTTGCCCACCACCAACCAAAGCGATAACGACTGCCCACTCGTGCCGGTCCATGATCTGCAGCATCATCTCTGGCTCGCTGATCTGCCGATGCCATTTCTGAAGTTCCTTCTTCAAGTCCCAAGCGCGTTGAGCCTCATCGAAAATCACTACGTGGTCCGGTGGCGGATCGTTTGGCTGCTTGTCATAGTGAAACTTAAAGAACTCGTGAACATTCTGGATGAAAGTTGAGATTTTGTGGCGAGCCTCGCGACGCGACATTCCTTCCCGTCGAGCGTGGTCACGCACTAACGCCTCAGACACAATCCGCACAAGCGGGCCGTTACCGGTTAGAAACACGCCCGCCGAACGTCCTTCGCCCCGCAACTCTTTGTTATGGACGACGTTCAGCCCTGCAAGCGTCTTACCAGAACCGGGAACACCTGTTACCAGACAGAGCAGTTTTCGGTAATTCGTCTGCGCGTATCGCGCTGCCTCAATTAGCCGCTGAGAAGTCTCTGCTAGGTTTCGTGCATCCGCATGAGCGTGAGCGATATCACGGACGCTGTGCTGCGCAAAAAGCATTTCGGCTGCCTCGATGATATTCGGAACCGGTCGGTAGGCTGAGCATTCCCACGACGTGTAATTGACCTCGGCCACTTCCGCACGGTGACACTGCTGGTATATCTCAAGCACGCAACCAGCCAGCGTTTCAGCATTGGCGAGGCGTACTGGTTGGATTAGGTCTTCCGTCGCGGCGTGTCCCACTGAGATGGGGACCGGAGCTTCCGTGGAAACCAAGATTGGGAACAGGCGCTTGTTACGGCTTTGCTCATGGAAGTCTTGCAGGTCCAGCGCGTAATCTTCCACCTGCGCTATGTCAGCACGTTTAAAGGCGTCTTCCTCCGTCTTGAACTCGATCACCAAAATCAATTCGTCGGCGAAGAGAAGTGCATCAATCCGTTTCTGCCGTCGTGGAATCGGATACTCGAGCAAAAGCCCCCAATCCGCAGCGTTCGGTACGCTGCCAACAACCGCAGCAAGAGTGACCCTCAATACGTGGAGTTCTTTCTCCCATGCTCGTCTAGCATCCAAAATCAGTGCATGAAACCGATCTTGCTCAGAACCGTACGTGAGACGTCCAATTATTGTATCTGAATCATCTTGGAGAAATTGGCGAACTACCGCTGAATAATAGGCTGGCACACATTACTCCTTCGCCCCAAGCAGCCACCCAACGGAAACTTTCAACACCTTAGCCAATGCTTTCACCTCAAAGTCCAGAACGCAGCGGATTCCAATCTCAATCTTTGAAATGCCTGCGCGATCAATCGCAACGCCAGCTGCCGCTAACCGGCCAGAAAGGTCGTCTTGCGTGAGTGGTGGTCTGCACTTCAGTCGCGCTTCTCGTACTCTTGCGCCAACTATGTTGCTGTTTGTTTCTGGCATTGAACGTGGGACCAGGTTACCAGAATGCCTTGCGAGTTGTGTTCCCGAATAGAACATCGTATATTTCAGATATGAGCCGCCCAGTGTATTGCATCTACGTTGACACCATTTGCCAAGGGCCTATACCTGTCGAGCGAGATGAACTCGGCAAACCAGTCACGTACAATACCTTGCTCGAAGCCCAGCGTGAGATCGCCGACTGGATTATGCATCGACTTGAGCAGTTTCTTGCCGGGGAGCGAGAGTTTGAGGAGGCGGCATTTGTGGAGGAGTATGTAGTCGCAGCGGACTTACTTGATGATGGCTCAATTGTTGATGAACACGATCGCCTATTTGGTCCCGGCGACGGAGCAAGCCGGCCTACAGGCATGAATTGATATTCCCGACCGTCGTCGCGTCGAGAGAATCCGCCGTGCGCTGAAGTAGACTGCGGTAGGGCTGGCACTGCTCTTGGTGCCTTCGTGCGGAATCTTGCTTCTCTGTGCCTCTGCCTGCCCCGAAAGCTTTCGGGGTGAATCTCCGTGGTGTCCAAATACCGGAACTTGGTTGCGGCACGGGTTTCTGGTACAACTCTGGCCATGAAACCACGCTTTGCCTTTCCGCTTGCGTGTTCTGCGCCTCTTTGCGGCCAGTGTCCTATCCTGGCGGCACGGCGGGAATCACTTCGTTACTGTCACATTCCATTGAAAGGAGAATAGAACCATGAAGCTGTTCACGAAACTCAGTGTGTTGTTGGTGATTGGATTGTCTTGCGCCGGATGCGCGACTGCCGACAAGGGCGCGGCTTGGAAGCCGTTGATGGACGGCAAGACACTCAGCGGTTGGCACCCGGTTGGCGACGGGACGTGGACTGTTGAGGACGGTGCTTTCGTTGGCCGGGCGAACAAGGAGAAACTCTACGGCCTGTTGGTGAGCGACAAGCCGTTCAAGGATTTCACGGTGCGGTTCAAGTTCAAGTCGCTCACCGGCGACAGCGGCTTTTACATCCGGACCAATATCGAGCCGCCGGAGAAAGCTCATGGCCTGCAAGTTCAAGTCGGGCCGCCAAACACCGGCACCGGCGGCATCTACGAAAGCTACGGACGGAAGTGGATTCCGGCGAAGCCTGCCGCCGAGTTCGAGAAGACGTATCTGAAGCCTGACGATTGGAACGAGATGACCATTGCCGCGCACGGCGGCCACATCGTTGTGCACGTCAACGGCATCAAGAGCACCGAGCTTGTGAACGATCCGGGCCGGCCGGAAGGCCATTTCGCGTTGCAGATGCACGCCGGTTGCGTAATGGAAGTCCGGTTCAAAGACATCGAGATTCAGGAAGCCAAGCCATGAAGCCGCGACCAAGCACTGGCAGTTGTAGCCGCGGCGCTCAGTCGCCGCGCCTCCCACACGCCGGCGGAGCGGCGTGGCTACAGAAAGCCGTTGCTGTAAGTTTGCTGGCTTTCACCGCGGGAGCGGCAGCGTTAGCCGACACGCCAAACCTCACGCTGTCGAAGGACAAACGCCCGGAATGGTTGCGGCGCGACGGCATTGTGATGGCGGGGAGTTGGGAGCCGTTGTTGTTCCGCGTCCGTCGCGACGGTGCGGAAGGTTACACGCCGACGCCAGAACAGCGCGCGGCCTACGAACGCGAGCACAGCCCGGAGATGGTGGCGAAGTTGAAATCAATCGGCGTCAACTTCGTGATGATGCACTGCTACAAAGGCGGCGGACTGGAAGCGGAACGCGAGAGCATGGCCGACGCGGTGAAGTTTGCCAAGCTTTGCCACGACGCCGGGCTGCGCGTGGGCTGTTACACCTACAGCGGAGCGTTCATCTGGGAATTGTTCTTCAAGGAGATGCCGCAGGCCAAGGATTGGGTCGTGCTCAATCCCGACGGTACGCCGCTCACCTACGGCAAGGCCGGTTACCGCTACTACTGGAACCGCTCTCATCCCGACGCGCAGGCGTTCTACCGGAAGATCGTGCGGTTCGCCGTCGAAGATATCCGCACCGACCTCGTCCACTTCGACAACTACGTCATCGGCCCCGGCCACGATGCGAACTCCATCGCCCGGTTCCGCGACTATCTCCGCAAGACGTTCCCGTCGTCGCTGCTCAAGGAGCACGGTATCGCCGACATCGCCACGGTCACGCCACCGGATCGCGCCTGCACCAATCTGTTGAGCCGGGCGTGGGCGAATTTCAGTTGCCAGTCCATCTCCGACTCGTTCCACGACATGACACGCTACGCGCGCTCGTTGCGCCCGGACATCTTCATGGAAACGAACCCCGCCGGCATCAGTCCGACGATCCGCTGGGCGGTGGACCACGGCCGGCTGTTGCGCGGCGGCGAGGCGTTCTGGGACGAAGGCCGGCATCCCGGTTTCGTGAAGGGGCAACTGACGACTCGCATCCGCACGTTCAAGGCGGCGCGCGGCCTGAACAACTCGGCGTTCGTCTATACCATCAACCCGCTCGAAGCCGCCGAGTCCATGGCGTTCAACCTCGACTGCTTCGGCTGCATCTGCTGGTTTGAATACGACCAGCTTTGGGAGTATCCCGGCAACGTCCGACCGATGTCCCCTGCCCTGTTGCCATTCGTGAGCTTCTACCACAAACGCCGCGACCTGTTCCGCGATGCGAACGTGGTCGCCGATGTCGGCGTCTTCCGGAGCTACCCGTCAATGCAGTTCGGCTCGCGTCAGACGGCAAAGCTCACCGGCGAAGTCGAGGAGATGCTCATCACCAATCGTTGCGCGTTTCAGTTGGTGTTCGACACGCAACTCGATGAGCTATCGCGCTGGCCGGTTCTTGTGATGCCGGGCTGCGTGGCGTTGTCGGACGCGCAAGTGAAGGCAATCCGCCGGTACGTCTCGAACGGCGGACAGCTTTGCGTGATCGGACCGCTGGCGACGCATAACGAGTGGATATTGCCGCGCGAAAGACCGGCGCTCGATGATTTGCCAGCGATTCGCGTGCACGAGAAAGGCAACTGGCTCGACGCCATCCAACGCTCACTCTCCATCACGACCGACTCGAAAGCTCTTTGCGCCGAACTCACCGAGCAACCTAATCGTCGGATGGTGCACTTGGTGAACTACCAGACTGACAGCCCGTTGAAAGACCTCGCTGTCCGCGTCGCTTTGCCAAAAGGCCGCACTGCAAGATCCGTCGCGCTCGCCAGTCCGGAGCACGCCGCTGACATCACCGTGCCGTTCAAGCAGGAATCCGGCGCCGTGACGTTCACTGTGCCGACCATCGGGGTTTATGAAATCGCGGTTGTGACCTTCAAGTGATAATGATGAGCGGACGACAACGACTCGAGGCCGTGTTGCGCGGCGAACTGCCGGACCGTGCGCCGATCTGTCTGCACAACTTCCTGATGGCGGCACAAGAGGCCGGCATTCCGCTGGAGAAGACGTTGACTGATCCCGTCGCCACCGCGCGAGCGCACCGGCATGCCGTGGAGAAATACGACTACGATTGCGTCCTCATTGAGTTGGACACAACGTTGCTGGCCGAGGCGATGGGCGCTCAACGCGACGCCACACCCGGTGAACCCGGCCACATCGCCGCCCCGGCCATCCGCAGCCTTGATGAAGTGGACCGTCTTCGCCCCGTGAACCCGGAGCGCGACGGGCGTCTGCCGGTGTTGTTGGAAACGGTGCGCATCCTCGCACGCGAGATTGGCGACACCGTGGCCATCCGCGGCAACGCCGACCAATGCGCCTTCTCGCTGGCTGGATTGTTGCGAGGGATGCAGGAGTTCATGATGGACCTCGCGTCCGAACCGGACCACCCGGCCATTCCGCGATTGCTGGAGGTCGCCTACCAAAGCCACCTCGCCGTGCACCGCGCGGTGAAACAGGCCGGGGCACATTTTACATCGCTCGGAGACAGCCCGTCGGGACCGGACGTGGTTTCGCCGGCGATGTTCGCGCGATTCGCGCGTCCGTGGCAGGAACGTTTGGTGCGGGACCTTGCAGCCGACGGCATCTTCACCGTGATCCACATCTGCGGCAACACCTCGCTCATTCTTGATCAATTGGCGACGTATCCGTTTTGCGGCTTCGAGCTGGATTACAAGACCGACACGCGCCGCGCGAAAGCAACAGCAGGAGCGCAGCACGTGTTGTTCGGTAACATTGATCCCAGTGGCGTCCTCGCCCGCGGCACGCCGGCGCAAATCATTGAAGCGACGCGGCAGTTGATCGAACTCTGGAAACCCGGTGGCCGGTTCGTGGCCAATGCCGGCTGCGCAATCCCCGCGTCCACGCCGCCGGAGAACCTGCGCGCGTTTATCGCCACGGTCAAAGAGTATGGGAGGTACACATGAGAAACTTCCTGTCCGTCATCCTGCTCGCCGCGGCGTGTTCGTTCGCCGCTGATAACAAACCAAACGTTCTGTTCATCATTTCCGATGACCTTGATTGTCGGATCGGTTGCTATGGCGATCCCGTCGCAAAGACGCCGAACCTCGATCGGCTCGCGCGCATGGGCGTCCGCTTTGACCGGGCCTACTGTCAGTTCCCGCTCTGCAATCCAACGCGCAGTTCCGTGTTGTCAGGCCGTTACCCGACCACGACCGGCGTGCTCGACAACGACACGTGGCTCACACTCAAACCCGGGCAGCAAACACTCACGGAGTTTTTCGCGGCGCACGGCTACACGGTGGAGCAAATCGGCAAGACCTATCACGCGAAGAACACGGGCTTCAGGCCCGGCGACCCGAAGCCGACGATGATGATCAAGGGCGCTCCACTCAAGTGGTTCACACCGGAAGAACGCACGCGCCAGCAAGCCGAGGACCCCGAGCATTGGGACAAGACTCATTCGCCCTATCGCAACCTCGTTTGCGAAAACCCGTCGCAATACACCTGGGCCAACGAGTACGGGCCGCTGCCGTCGGACGACCGCGGTCCCGACGCGATCTTCGCCGACAAAGCCGTCGCCACGATGCAGAAACTTGCTGCCGATGGCAAACCGTTCTTTCTCGCCGTCGGTTTCTTGAAGCCGCACGTGCCGTTGAAAGCACCGAAGGAGTTCTTCGATCTTTACGACCCCGCCGCGATGCAACTGCCGCCGGACTTCGACACCGAGCCGCGCGTCATTCCCGGCGTGCCGCGCGATGAATTCCGTCAGAACCTCGATCTCTTCACGGCGCGTCCGTTCAGTGTGACGGAAGCCCGCGAAGCGATGAGGGCCTATTACGCCTGCATCAGCTACATGGACGCGCAACTCGGACGATTGCTCGACGAGTTGGAGAAACTTCGCTTGAGCAAGAACACCATCATCGTGTTGTGGGGCGACCACGGCTGGCACCTCAGCGAGAAAGGCATGTGGGCCAAGGGAACGTTGTTCGAGGTCGCGGCGCGCGGGCCAATGATCATCGCCGACCCGCGCCGCCGTTCCGCCGGGCGCGCCTCTCCGCGCACGGTGCAGTATCTCGACATGTATCCGACATTGGCGGATCTCTGCGGTCTGCCGCGACCGAAGCATCTCGAAGGCGCAAGTCTCCGCCCATTGCTCGACAATCCGAACGCGCGTTGGGATCGCCCGGCTTACACCGTCCAAGTGCGCGGTTGGTTCATCGGGCGCACCGTGCGCACCGAACGCTGGCGTTACACCGAGTGGGACGAAGGCCGGCGCGGCGCGGCGCTCTACGATCACGACGCCGACCCGCACGAGATGCGCAACCTCGCCGCTGACCCGAAACACGCCGCCACCGTGACACAGATGCGGAAACTCCTGCGCGAAGGCCCGGTCTCGAAGAAGCCCGGCTCTTGACCGTCACCGACGGCGGTTTATCAACGATTCGATTTCGTCCGCCTCGATGGGGATGTCGGCCATCAGATCAACGGTTCCGTTGTCGGTGATCAGGATATCGTTCTCTAGGCGGATGCCAAAGCCCTCGTCGGGAATGTAGATGCCCGGCTCGACAGTCAACACCCAGCCAGCGGCAAACGGTTCGCGCATTGAGCCGACATCGTGCACGTCCAGACCGAGCGGATGGCCGAGACCGTGGTTGAAATACTTCTTACAGGCTGGCTTGTCGGGATCCTGCTTCTTCACCTCGCGCGGTTTCAATAATCCCAACGCAAGCAGTTCCTCCGTCATCAACGCCTCGCTCTCCTTCTGCCAGTCGCGGTGCAGCTTGCCGGGCACGGCGGCCTTTGTCATCGCGCGCAACACCCGCAACACGGCGTCATAGACTCGTCGTTGACGGCGCGTGAAACGACCGCCGATGGGAATTGTGCGCGTCATGTCGGCGTTGTAGTTGGCGTATCTGGCGGCCACATCGAGCAACAACAGATCGCCCTTGCGGCATGGTTGATCGTTCTGTTCGTAGTGCAAGACGCAGGAGTTGGCGCCCGACGCAATGATCGGGTTGAACGCAAACGCCCCGCGCCGGCGAATAAACTCGCGAGCCAACTCGGCCTCAATTTCCGCCTCGTTGACGCCTGGTTTCAGGACGCGCAACACGCGCAGAAATCCGGCGCGTGTGATGGCGCACGCTTGCCGAATCAAATCCTGTTCCGCCTCTGACTTCACGACACGCAACCGGTGAAGCAGCGGCGCAAGCCGTTGGTAGTCGTGCAGCGGATACCGGGTCTGGCAGTCGCGCACAAACCGGTCATCGCGCGTCTCGACTTCCTGCGACGCGCGACTGTGCTCGTTGCGGTTGAGATAGACGTGTTCCGACTCGCACATGAGCCGGTAAAACACTCCGCGAAACTCCGACAGCCACTTGACTTGTTTGATCCCGCTGATCTTCTGTGCCTCTTCCTTCGAGAGCTTGTGGCCTTCCCAAGTCTTGAGGTGATCACTCGATTCGCGCAGAAACAGAATCTCACGCTGTTTCTCATCGAAGGCATTTGGAGCCAGCAACAGGACGGTTTCCTCTTGCTCGATGCCAGTGAGGTAGAACAAATCAGTGTTCGGCTGCATCCGCAGTGTGCCGTCGGCGTTGGTCGGCAGAATGTCGTTGGCGTTGACGACAGCCAGTGAGTTCGGCAGGAGCAACTTCTTCAGCCGCTCGCGGTTCTCGACAAACAGCTTGGATGGAATGGGTGCGTGACGCATAAGTCATCTCATTTGAGTCGGGTTGGTTTGAGCGTGCCGGCGGGAACGTTGTTCGGGCCGGGGCCGCCGTATTGTTTGTAGTACTGCTCGAAGAACGGCGGAGTCTGCGGTGCCGTCTTGTACGCTTGCTCGTTTTCGAGGCATGGCAAAATCTCCTCCCACCACTTGTCGTAGGCTTTGTCGAGCTTGGCTGCAACGTCGGCGTGTTGCGTGGTGATATCGGTCGTCTCGCCGGGGTCGGCTTTGAGATCGTAGAGTCCCCAATCGCCCTTCTTCTCACGCACGAGCAGGTAGTTCTGCCAGCGGACGCTGCACACGCCGTGTTTCAATGGCTCGGCGCCAAGCTGCCAACGACCGAGATGCGTGAACAACATCCGGTCGTCATGCCATTTCGTCCGCGGATTCTGCAACAGCGGAACAAGACTGAATCCGTCAATCTTGACCGACACTTTCGCCCCAGCCAACTCCGCCAACGTCGGGAAGATGTCCAAGTGGGCGGTGAGTTTGTCGCAGGCGCCGGGCTTCAACGTGCCGGGCCAGCGCCACAACGACATCCCGCGCGTACCACCGTTGAACGCCGTGCCTTTGCGTCCGCGCATCCCCGCGTTGAAAATCTGGCAACCAGCCGTGCCGCCGTTGTCGTTCATGTAAATGACCAGCGTGTCCTTCTCGATGCCGATCGCCTTGAGTTTGCCGAACAGCTTGCCCATGTTGTCGTCAATGTTGGTGACCATGCCGAGGAACTTCGCTTCGTTCTCCTTTACTTTTCCCGCGTAAATCTTCTCGTACTCCGGCGGACAAATCAGCGGGCCGTGCGGCGCGTTCGGCGTGATATAGATAAAGAACGGCTTGCCACCCTTGCCTGACTCGATCCACTTCATCGCCTGCCCGAAAAACACATCGGTGCAATAACCGGTTGTCTTGACGAACCTGCCGTTGTGTTTGATGACGGGATCAAAGTAGCTGTTGCCCGGCGCGTCGGCGCAAGTGCCAACATAATGCTGCCCGATGCCGCCCGCGCCGTGGATAAAGACTTCGTCGAAGCCGCGCTTGTCGGGCTGGTAGGCGTCTTCGTCGCCGAGGTGCCATTTGCCGAAGACGCCGGTCGTGTATCCGGCGGACTTCAACACCTGCGCGATCGTCGTCGTCTTCAAACTCATTCGTTCGCGCTCGTGGATGGTGTGCGTGATGCCGTTCTTGAACTCGTGCTTGCCGCTCATCAACGACGAGCGCGTCGGCGAACAAGTCGGGCTGACGTGGAAATCCTCGAAGTGAACAGCCTCGTCGTACATCTTGTCGAGGTGCGGCGTCTTGATGACAGGATTGCCGTTGCGACCAAGGTCACCGTATCCCTGGTCATCCGTGAGAATGACGATGATGTTGGGGCGTTTACCGGCAAGAGGCGCGGCTGTAACACAACCAACCAGCAGACAAGTGACAACAGACAGAGCGATGATCTTCATTGTTTCCTTGGGCTTTGGACCTTGGCGTTGGGTTGGTACGAAATGCTGCCGTGAGGCGCAATCTCGTAACCCCACTTGTCGAGATAATACTGCCGTGGCTTGAAATCGTCTCCAATCTTCTTCAACTCGGACTGCAACCGCGCATCGAGTTGCTTTTGCAGGGCAGCGTGCGCCGGGTCGCCGGCCAGATTGCGCATCTGGTACGGGTCGGACTGATTGTCGAAAAACATCCACGGTCCGGCCAGGTTGCGAACGTAGGTGTAGCGGCTCGTGCGGATGCCGCGATACTCTTCCAATTGCGGGATGAACGGCGACACGTTCATCAACAACGCCGCGCGGTCAGGGCCGGGGCCTTTTCCCGTGACCAGCTTTGACAAGTCTTCGCCCTCGATGGTCTTCGGAATCGCCACGCCGGCCAAGCCGAGCAAGGTCGGCAGGACGTCGGTCACGTTGATCGGTGTGGTGACGACGCGCGCTCGTGTGCGCGGCCGTCGCAACAAAAATGGGATGTGAGCCGACTCGTCGTATGGCCATTGTTTCAGTATTGGTTTGATGTTGTGCGCTCCCATCATTTCGCCGTGGTCGGAGGTGAACACAACGATGGTTTTGTCGGCGAGGCCGCTCTGCTGGAGCGTAGCGAGCACATCGCCGATGCACTTGTCCAGCGCCGTGCAATGCGCGTAGTAACCAACCAGCTCCCGGCGAGCGGTTTCCTGTTGTTCCGCCGGCACGTTGGGTGCAAGCTTCAATTTCTCCGGCGGATACATCGCTTTGTATTCCTCCGGCGCGGTTCCGTGCGGGAAGTGCGGCGTGCCATAGGACAGGAACAACAGAAACGGTTTCGCTGACTTGGCGTGGTCACGAAGATACGCTTGCGCGTCGGCAGTTTGCGCGAAGGTGTCGTAGCCATCCCAGAGCTTCTTCTCCGGCGAGGAGCCGGTGTAGTAGTGTGATTGATTGTAGTCGTGGTCGCACTCGGCGCCTTTCCAGTAATCGAATCCCTGCCGGCGTTCGGGCGGGATATACGACTTGCGTCCGTGGCCATCGAGGTGCCACTTGCCGATGTAAGCAGTGTCGTAACCGGCGGCCTTGAAGATTTCGCCCATGCACAACTCCGAGTCCGGCAGGTAAAGATCGTTGAGGAACATCCCTGTCGTAGTCGGGAATCGTCCCGTCATCAACGCGGCGCGGTACGGCGTGCAAACCGGACAGACGGAGACAGCGTTGGCGAAGCGGACGCTCTGCGCAGCGAGCTTGTCGAGTTGCGGCGTCTTCACATTTGGATCGCCAGTAAAACCGAACGCCGAAGCGCGCCATTGGTCGGCGAGTAGATAAACGATGTTGGGCCGTTTCTCCGCGAAGGCAAAGCACGGAAGACACAAAAGCAGGAGTGAGATGAGAGTTTTCATTTTAGCGTGAGGGTTACGAGACGGACATCGGCCACTTGTTTGCCGGCAACACGCAACGCACGCAGCGTCAGTAAGCCGCGTCCCTGTTCGAGGCGAAACTTGCCGAGCCGTAATTCGTGAAACTCTTTCAAGTACGATTCGCCTTTGCGCGGCACCCGATCCTGATTGTCAATCAACGGAGGGTCCCAAGCCGGCGCGATCTGGCCGGTGAGTTTGGCGTTGTTCAAACTGAGTTCGATAGTCGAGCCGGCATCGGCCTGTGGACAGGTGTAGTGGATCACGGCTTCGTACTCGCCCGTGGTATGAACAGCGATGTCCCACGTCATCGAATCATCAGGCGACGTCCAATTCTCGAAATACGAGCAGTTCGGCGCGCGGGCGCTGCGACGAACATTGCCGTGCGGCACGCCGTCGCGCGCCGGTAACGGCGTTATCGGAAACTCCTTGTAGCCGACCGTAAACGGGCGCTCCTCCTTCGGCAACAGTGTGTCTGCGCGCCACGCAGCGACGACTTTGGAAAGTCGCGCGGCAACTTCAGGTTTGTTAACCGGCGCAGTCTGGCCGGGATCGGCGACCATGTCGAAGAGCGCGCCTCGCTCATCAAGGCGGTATTGCCGGGTGCGAACACTGACTTTGCCGTTCCAATGGTTGAAGATCATGCGGTCGGGCCAATCCCGCGCCGTGCCAAGCAATAACGTCGAGAGGTCCTTGCCGTCGAGCGGTTCTTTTCCAATCAGCGGCACACCGGCGAGGCTGGCAAGTGTCGGCAACAGGTCAATCGCGCTAGTGATTTCGCGGACTGTCCTACCGGGTTTCAGCTTGGCTGGCCAGCGCATCAGAAACGCAGACCGCACGCCGCCTTCGTCGGTCGAGCCTTTGCGGCCTTTCATGCCGGCGTTCCAGCGAGAGCTGTTCGGACCATTGTCGGAGAAATAAATGACGATGGTGTCGTTGGCAAGTTTGAGAGCGTCGAGCTGCTTCAGAAGGCGACCGACGTTCCAGTCAATGTTCTCGCACATCGCCAGTGCGCAACGCGTGACCGGCAGATCTTCATTGTCGCTGTCCTTGCCGCGCATCGAAATCGGCTTGTCCTTGAACCGGTTCCAGTATTCGTCCGGCACGCAGAACGGCGAGTGCGGCGTATTGAGGGGCAGGTAACAAAAAAACGGCCGCTTCTTGTTCTTCTCGATGAATCCGAGCGCGTGATCGGTCAGGTCGTCGGTGATATAGCCTTTGCCGCGAACGAACTTTCCGTTGTGTTCCAGCGGCGGATCGAAGTATTCGCCCCAGTGGCCGGAGGTGAAACCGTAGTACTCGTCGAAACCGCGTGCGTTCGGATGATACGGCCACTGGCTGCCATTGTGCCATTTGCCGAACGCGCCGGTGGCGTAACCGGCGGCTTTGAAAGTGTCGGCGATGGTTTTGACATCGGTGTTGAGACGTTCGCCACCAGTGGTGACATTGAACACTCCACCGCGCGGATGGTAGCGGCCGGTGAGGAACTCGGCGCGCGTCGGCGAACAGACCGGGCAAACGTAGAACCGGTCGAGCATCACCCCACCCCGCCCCAGCGAATCAATGTTAGGTGTCGCAAGGTTTTTGTTGCCATTGATGCTGAGGTCGCCCCACCCTTGATCATCGGCGAGGATGACGACGATGTTGGGTTTGTCGGCTGCACGGACAAACAGCGAGGCAAACAGACCAACAATGACTAACAGGAAGTGTCGCATCACTATGGTTTCCACCAAGCATCCAGTTTGCGGCACAACGCTTTCACCGCGTCGGGCTTCTGGTCAGCCAGATTCTTGTTCTCATGCGAGTCGGCGGCGAGGTCGTACAGTTCTGCGTCGCCGGTAGGATGCGGCAGGATGAGTTTTTGGTTGCCGTCAATGACCCAGCGGTAGAGAAGGTTCTTTGCCGGGTTGTTCAAATCCACGGCGGTGTGCACAAAACACTCGCCGAAAATGGCGGTGCGCCGGCGGACGGCGTCGGCATCAAGCAAGTTCACGCCTTGCATGGCCCGTGTCGGTTTCAAGCCGAGCGCGGCGAGCACGGTCGGAACGAGATCAATAGACATCGCCAGATCGTCGGACATGCGCGGCTTCGCCTTGCCGGGCCAGCGAACCATGATTGGCGTGCGCAGTCCGCCATCGTAGGGCGTCAACTTCGACCGCACCGATTTCGGACTGTCTGCTGACTGAACCCAGCCGTTGTCGGTGACGTAAAGGACGATTGTATTGTCAGCAAGCTTCTGCTGATCGAGATAGTCGAGCAGTTGGCCGCAGGTTTCATCGAACCACTCGACCATCGCCCAATACGTGGCGACGTGAACCGAGTCTGTCTTGGATTTGTACTTGTCGAGGAATCGCGGGGGCGGATTGTGCGGAGTGTGCGGCAACATCGGCGCGTACCAGACGAGCCACGGTTTGTTTTCTTTGCGGGCCATGGCGATGAAGTCGTAGATCGGCTGCATCGTTTTGCGGCCAATGTCGAGGCCCTCGTCACCGTGACGCTGGCCCTTGGTCATCCCGTGAGTGAACCCGCCACCACGGTAATCGCCCTGCCACCATTTGCCGGTCTGGAAACTGAGGTAACCTCGCTTGGCCAGCAATCGCGGCAATGTCGGCACTGCTTCCATGTGTTTCCTCATCATCCCACGACCGTCACGAAACTCAGCGTCTTGTTGCGGCGTGCGTTTCTTGCCCGGCGGCGGTCCGGGCGGATCGTTGCAGGTAATCTTGTTCTGGTGCGGGTAGAGGCCGGTCACGATAGCAGCGAGGCTCGGACAACAGAGCGACGACGGCACATATCCCCGGCGGAATGTCACCGACTGTGCCGCGAGTTTGTCAAGCTGCGGCGTCTGAATCTGCGGGTGGCCCATGAACGAGTAATCGGTCCAGCCGTGATCGTCTGAGATGATCAACACAATGTTAGGTCTCGGCGCTGCGCCGAACGCCGACGCCACGCCCAGCATAACAAACAGCGTAACCGCAAATCTTCTCACTTCCTTTTCCCTTTCTGTTTCTTGGCGGCAGCAGCGCCACCGGTCCAAGTGCCGGGTGGTTCGGGGATACGGCCTTGGTCGTTGGCTTCCTCGATCCACTGCTCCAATACGCTCCTCAGACGTTTCAGCACGTCCTGATGTTCAGGCGACCCGACGACATTCTTGATCTCGAACGGATCTTTCTCCAAGTCGTACAACTCCTCGGCCGGCATATGCGGCTGACAAAGAAACGCCTGCGGTGGCGTTAGCTTGCCTTGCGCGTTGAGTTCCGGCAACAACGTCCAGACAGGATACTGCTTCTCTTTGTAGGCGTTCGTCGCGAGAAATGGTCCGGTGGTGAAGTTGCGAATGTAACGATAGCGTTTATCGCGCACAGTGCGGATACGCATGACCGTCTCGTCGCAACGATCTCGTCCCCAGAACACATACTCCCGCTCCGGCTCACAGCGTTCACCGAGAAAGATGCGCCCCTGCATTTTCGGAGGCTTGGGCGCGCCGGCGATGGCGATCATTGTCGGCGCAAGGTCAATGGACGCGATGAGACGATGGTCGAGCGTATTGTTCCGGAAATGTTCCGGCTGCGGGAACTTCTTCGGCCAACGGATGATCAGCGGCGTGTGCAGGCTGCTGTCGTAGCAGAACTGTTTGCCACGGACGTGCGCCTGGCCGTTGTCGCCGAAGAATACGACAACGGTGTTGTCGGCGAGTCCGTCCTTTTCGAGTTGTTGGAGGACAAGACCGACCTTACGGTCGAGTTCGCTCGTATCGTCGAGGTAAGCAGCCCAGTCGGCACGCGTGACCGGATGATCGGGATAGTATGGCGGAATCTCCACCTTCGCGGGATCAGCCTTCTTCGGGCCTCGGAATTTGCGGTGTGTTTCCGAGAAGTTGACCTGCGCGTAGAACGGCTGGTGTGTCTTGAGGTCAGCCCAGTCGGCAGAATCGAATGGCTTGCCTTCATAGGTAAAGTTCCAGTCGGTCTTCGCGGTACCTTTGAAGCCACATGCCTCAGGCAGTTCCCTGATGTTGGCAGTGAAATATCCGGCGTCGCGCATCCAGTCGGTGAGCACGCGGACACCGTCAGGCAACTTGTAACCGTCATCGCGGTGCGACCGGTGATTGTGGGCGCCAATGGTGACGGTGTACATGCCGGTCATGAAGGCCGACCGGCTCGGCGAACAGACATGCCCGGTGAAGAAGCGCGTGTAGCGGACGCCGTCAGCAGCGAGCTTATCGAGGTTCGGCGTCCAGACCTGCTTGGTTCCGCAACAACTCAGGTGCGGCCCAAAATCCTCTGCGATGAGCCAGAGGATGTTCGGCTTTGAATCTGCGGCATTAATAGAGCGTGACACAAGCGCCGCACAGACCAACGTGAGAACAATTTGTATTTTCACGCACCAGCGAATACAGCCGTGCGCTTGTCGTGTCAAGCATCAGGGCACGCTGCGGCGGAGTTGGAATCTTTTGGCAGGAACGCCGCCGCCTCGGCGGTTCACAGTTACGGCTCTGACCGCCGGGACGGCGGCGTTCCTCACCGCCCCGAAAGAATTACCATTCCCGCAATGTCTGGCTGCTGACGATGGTGCCGTCGGCGACCAGATCAGTTGGTAAGCCATGCGGCGAATTCCTCGCGGACCCGTTGATGCGGGATACCCTTACCCTCATCCAATTCGCACAGCGCCTTGCGCACGCCGGCCATGAAATTGATGCGTTCCTGCACATCCTCCCACGTGGCATCGTTGGGGAGCTTCTGGATGCTTTCAATAACGAGTTCCTTCGTGCTCATGGCCAAACTTTACACGACCCTCCCGAGCAAAACAACCATGGAACACGGCCACGACGCAGCGTAGCCGTTATGTTCACTTTGCCGGTGTCAGCGTCAGATTGGACAGATTAAACGGATGCCAACCTTCCTTTATGGGTTTGATGGCAAGCGTTCTCTTGCCGGCGCCGATTTCTATTTCGCCAAGCTTTACTTTCTGGAACTTGGCGTAGTCGCCGGTTTTGGGGGCTTTGGCGGTGAGCTTGTTCTTGCCCACGATAATCTCGAAGTTGCCGCTGGCAGTGGCAGAGATCTCGGCGCTGACGGTGAACTTGCCGGGCTTCTTGACAACGAATTGCCATTCAATCCAGTCGCTGGGATCCACCCAGAAGCCGATATTACCTTCGGCGGCCTTGAGCATACCTTTGCGATGGGCGTGCTCGACTTTGACCTTGCTGCCGTGGAGGATCACGTCATCGGTGCCGAGCGTGATGCTGCCGTCTGCGGCTTGTGTGGGAAGCTGTGGTTCGATGTCCAGTTCGCCTTTGAGCGCGAGAACGACCACGGAGCAGATCGGGTCCGGTGCACTCGCCGGTAGAGTGACAGTGACGCCGTCTTTGCCGGCATCGGCAGTCAACTTCGCGCCTGTGGCCAGAATCGTGGCAGACTCAACCGCATTCTTCAAACCGGGCACAAGGAGTTTGCTGTCAGCGGACCACGCGAAAACGTGGAGGTAGAGCTTGCCGGGTTTGCGGGTGCAGCGTCCGTTGAACGGCAATCTCTTGAATGGGCTGGCTTGTGTGCCGTAGATGGACTCACCGTTGACTTTCATCCATTTGCCGACTTCAGCGAGGCGCTCGACGCTCGGCTGTGGAATGAGACCTTCGGCAGTCGGACCGACGTTGAGAAGGTAGTTGCCGCCTTTGCTGGCGATGTCAACGAGGTTGCGGATGAGTGTCTCGACGGGTTTCCATTTGTCGTCGTAGCTCTTGAAACCCCACGTGTCGTTCATGGTCATGCAGGTTTCCCAGTCGCGGTCCTTGTAGCCGGTGGGAGGGATGTGTTGTTCAGGCGTCTCTGTGTCGCCCTTGAAATCACCACCGAGCCGGTTGTTGTGGATGATGCCGGGCTTGAGTTTCAACAGCGTGATGAGTTTCGCGGCGCGGTCGGGGTTCATGTCCTTCGGTGTGTCCCACCAGAGCACGGCGGGAAACTCGCCGTACTTCGTCAGAATCTCGCGCACTTGCGGCACGGCGATCTTGTCAATGTAATCATCCATGTCGTGTTCCTGCACCTTGTCCCATTTGCCGCCGGAAGCGGAACCGCCGTTGACCCAGTCCTGCGCTTGCGAGTAATAGAAGCCGAGCTTGAGGCCGTGTTTGCGGCAGGCTGCGGCGAGCGGTTTGAGCAAATCCTTGTGATACGGCGTGGCCTTGACGATGTTCCAGTCGCTCGCCTTCGAGTCGAACAACGCAAAGCCGTCGTGATGCTTGGAGGTGATGACGATGTACTTCATACCGGCGTCCTTGGCGATGCGAACCCATTCGTCGGCGTTGTATTTGACCGGGTTGAACTGCTTGGCGAACGCCTGATAATCGGTGCACGGGATCTTGCCTCGATTCATAATCCACTCGCCGATGCCCTTGATCTGTTCTCCTTTCCACGTCCCGGCAGGAACGGCATAGACACCCCAGTGGATGAACATCCCGAAACGCGCTTCGCGCCACCATTTCATCCGGGCATCGCGCTGTTCTTTGGTCTCACCGGCATACGGGTCAATCTTGACGATCTGCGGCGCGCCTTTGATGTCGAGCGCGATGACAGTGGCAATCTTGTCGGGCATCTCGGCGGGCAGCACAATCTCCGCGCCCCGCTCCGAGGTCGTGACACTCAATTTCCCGCCGCCGAGCAGCGTGGCCTTGATGCCAGTGTTTGCGATGGGCACGCGTAGCTTGCCATCTTTTGGCCAGTCGAAGACGTGGAGGTAGAGTTTGCCGGACTTCTGCGTGCATCGTCCCCAGTCGAGTGTCGCGAACGGGCTGGCCGTGGTGCCGTAGATGGATTCGCCGTTGACCTTCATCCACGCGCCGATGGCGCGGAACGATTTGACGGTTTCCTCCGTCAAACTGCCGTCGCCTTTCGGGCCGATGTTCAACAGGTAATTGCCGCCTTTGCTGGCGATGTCAATCAGGTTGCGAATCAATTCCGAATCGGATTTCCACGCGTGATCATGTTCGCTGAAGCCCCACGTCGTGTTCAACGTCATGCACGTCTCCCAATCCACGCCGGGCATGCCGGTGGCGGGGATGTGTTGTTCGGGTGTGATGAAGTCGCCGTATTTCGGGTCGAGTGTCGCGGCGTATCCTTCGGTGCCCATGCTCTTCCAGCCGGCCTCGGCGGAACGGAACAGGCGGTTGTTCATGATGATCTTCGGTTGCTTCGCGCGTACAAGCTTCATCAGGTCAAACGCCCGCCATGCCTCGTCCCCTTGAAAATCCTGCGAGCTGTAATCCCACCAGAGGATGTCCACATTGCCGTAGTTCGTGACGAGTTCGTTGACCTGCTTGTGAAGATAGTCAATGTACTTCGCGTGATCGCGCTCGCCGTTCGGGTAGGGTTTGCCTTTGAGCGGATGCGGAAGCTGTTTGGACTTCTCGTAAGCATACTGGTCGTGATGCCAGTCAATCACCGAATGATAGAACCCAACTTTCAATCCCTCCGCGTGGCACGCCTCGACAATCTCCTTCACAAGGTCGCGGTGCAACACCGCGCCGGCGTTGTAGTCGCCGACCTTTGAGTCGTGCAGCGAAAAACCTTCATGGTGTTTGGAGGTGAAGACGAGATACTTGCAACCGGCTTCCTTGGCGAGCTTGGCCCACTCGCGTGCAAAACCCGGTGTTGGCTTGAATTTTGGAATCGCCGCCTTCGCGTACGTGTCCGTGTCAGCCTTGACGCGCTGTTGGATCCATTCCATGCCGCCCTTGGTGCCGACGGGTTTGCCTTCCCACGTGCCGGCCATGCCGGAGTAGAGGCCCCAGTGGACGAACATCCCGAACCGCGCCTCGCGCCACCATTCCATCCGGGCGTCGCGCTGTCGTTTGGTCTCCGCCTGTGCTGTGACGCTCATTGCAAGAATCCCAACCATGATAAGAGTTCCGATGGTTTTCATGATCGGTTCTTTACCACGACTTGCGTGAAACGGAAAGTCCAGACCGTAGTACAGTGCGGTAGGACACCGCTATTGCGTGCCAGCAAAAATGATGACTTGCCTTTCAGAGGGGCTTCGCATCGGCGGCAGCAGGGGGCTAACGATGCGCCGGCCATCGAACGACAAATCGTAGCGGTCGGTGATGCCGCCGCGCAGTTGCGGGAACAACTCCGTCACCTTCCCGTCCGGAAGCGACAACACGCACAGCCCGCCGCCGAATTTCGTCGCGCGCATGAACTCCGCGTAATACCACCCCGGCGTGTAAGTGTGGCGCTTCACAAACAGCAGCTTGCCGGGACTGAGCAGCGGATTACCCGCCACCAGCGCGTCGAACTTCAGCCGCTCCACCTCGTTCGTGATCCCCACCTTGTCGGCGCGCTTGCTCAACTCCTCCCAACGACCACGAAACTCCTCCGCGCGATAACGCCCCGGAAACGAAGCCGCCAGATCGTCAATCGCCGCGCGCAACGAGTCCAGACCGATTCCGTCTGCCGCGGCGACGGGCACCGCCAACAGGAGAGCAGCCAGGAGTGTAAGTGCCTGCTTCACGATGTCATCGTGCTTCATATCACAACCCGGGCCGTCGTGGCTTGCCGGAAGTGATGACCACGTTGTCGTAACAGCTTATGTGGCCAGCGGTCGGAGATGGCTCAATCGTCGGAATGATGGGCGAATCGTCCTGCTCCTGCGAGACCCGGACGCGCCCGATGAGCCTCGCGACTTGTCCAGCCGGTTGCACTGCGAACTGACAGTGTCCCGTCTCGTCGAGGACAAGCTGGAGGTGGTTCCACACGTCGGCATGAACGGCTTGTTTGATGTCGGTCCAACGGGCGCCGTCCCAGAGCCGCCAGGTGCCGCTCTCGGCCTTGATGCCGACGGTCATCGCCCCGCGCTTGTTCTTCCAGCCGATGGTGGTGCCGTGCGGATGTTTCGTGGCGGAGTTGGGCAGGATGAAGGGAAGGCTTTCGCCGGAGCGGAGGAAGAAATCGAGGTCGAGCGTGAGCCGGATGCCGGACTTGAGCGGTCGTGGCAGTTGGGGGCTGATGGCGCCGACGCC
>Ga0233425_10001127_pt1 | contig 62156 bp, 61 predicted proteins | sample Watercolumn_Towu_2_FD_181712 | JGI IMG/M metagenome (GOLD analysis project Ga0233425, IMG submission 181712) | Freshwater microbial communities from Lake Towuti, South Sulawesi, Indonesia - Watercolumn_Towuti2014_140_MG | ecosystem: Environmental > Aquatic > Freshwater > Lake | place...
GCGCATAATCTGATGCGTCGCGCGCCGGCAAAGCACTCCCTGCGCGCCAAACGCAAAATCGCCGCCTGGGATGACGACTTCCTCGCAAGCCTAATCGCAGCTTGAGTTTTTCACCCGATTCCCCTGGATCTTCGCCCGGCGGGCGCGAAGCCGCGCGTCCGTCAGCAGGCGCTCTTGCCGCATTTGCGCACATTTTCGATCTTGCTCTTAAGCGCCGCGAAGGGCACGCCCCCGACGAAGGCCTCGCTGCCGATGACCCAGGACGGCGTGCCCTCGAAATGCAGTTCGTCGGCAAGCGCGGCGACCTCCTTGAGGCCGGCCTGGACCGACGGGCTCTTCATGTCGGTTTTGAGCTTGGCCATGTCGGCGCCGAGTTCCTTGGCGACGGCCAGCGCCTGCTCCTCGCCGATCGAGCCGCGCACGCCGAGCAGCTTCTTGTGAAACTCCCACAGCTTCAGGTCCTTGAACTGTTCGCGTAGCGCCGAAGCGACCTGCGCGGCTTCGAGCGAGCCGGTTCCGAGAATCGGGAAGTCCTTGAGCACGACGCGCAGCTTGGGATCGCCCTCGATGAGCTTGGCGACGTCGCCGACCGAACGCTTGCAGTAGCCGCAGTTGTAGTCGAAGAACTCGACAAGCGTCACGTCGCCGGCCGGGTTGCCGACCACCGTCTGGAAGGTCGAATTCGTGATCTTGTCCGCGTCCTTCTTGATCGCGCGGTCGCGGGAGTCGGCCTCGGCGAGTTTCTGGCGCTTCTCGAGTTCTTCGATCGCCTCCTTAATCACTTCCGGATTGCCCGTCAGGTAGCTGCGGACGATCTTCTCGATTTCCGTTTTCTGGGCGCCGGAGAATTCGCCGGCGTGGGCGAAACCCGCCACGGCGACGGCGAAGACGGCTGCGGCGAGCGGCTTGAGACAGCGCATGATGGGAGTCCTTGGAGGTTATTTGGCGCCTGCGCGCCGTCCTTGTAGACGGAGGTGTCGGGTTGGCCGGCTCTTATCACATCGCCGCGAGCGCGTCTGCCCGCGCGCTCCGGCGGCGCTCCGTCACGGCAAGGCCCGCACGCCGTCGTTCACCGGGAACGCGCCCAGGCCGTAATTGAAGCGCGCCTCGCCCAGCGTGCGCAGTTGCAGCGACAGCATGATCGTCTGATTGCGCGCCGGCAGCCCCGTGAAGGACTGCGGCTGATAGATCGAGGAGTAATTGATCGACAGGCTCGTGCATTCGTCGTGATAGCCGGCGCCGAAGCCGATGGCGGCCACGGAGAAGACGGGCGCAGTGCCGATCAGATTGATGCCGGTGAAGGTCGTGCCGAAAGGCGCCGTTGTCTCCCCATTGTAGAGATAGCGGCTCATGTCGAAGGTGACGGTGCCGTTCACGAAATAGTTCTTGGTGATGTCGTAGCGCGCCGTCGCCGACATGCCCTGGCGGCGCTTTTCGAAGCCGATCGCCGGCTGCGACACGTAGTTGGCGTATTGCAACTGGAGGGTGATCGGGTCGAGATTGAAGGAGGCGACGAGATCGAGCCGGCGGGCCCGCAGATTGGTCTTGTCGAAACGGCCTTTGCCGACGAAGCTGACGAAGGACGCCGGCGCGACGACGACGCGTCCGACGATGTCGGAGGTGCGGGTGTCGAGGCCGGAGGCGAGGCCGACATTGGCGGCGTCGGCGGTGGAGTAGGCGTTGGCGCCCGCCAGTTGCCGCGACTGGCCGATCATGCCGTTGACGAATCCGCCGCCCGGCAGCGTCAGCGACGCCTGCCCGCCGTAGTTCACGCGCGTCCCGGTCTCGAAGCGGTCGTAGCCGGAATACTTGCTCCATTCGAACAGCGTCGAATCGTCGAAGACGAGACTCTGCGCGTCCATATTGACGAGCGAAGGAATGGAGGTCTGGTTCGGTCGCGCGGTCAGCTGGACGATCGGTTCGAAGACAAGGTCGCCGATCACGCTGCGCGCAAGCCAGGGATAGCGCCATTCGACGCCGACGCCGGGCGTCGCCTGACCGCGGAGGCGCTGGTCGGGGCCCGCGAAGAACAGGCCGGGCGTGCTGGTTCCGAGCACTGTGGCCAGCACGGACTGCTGGTCGCCGCCGGCGAAGAACAGGCCCTGGGCGCCGTTGGGAATGGGCTGGAATGCGGCGTTGTATATCGGGTGCATCCCGGTGCGGTCGAAATCGAGATAGGAGCCGTTCAGTCGCGCGAAGGCGAAGGGCGTCCATACGCTGCCGAGCGGATCGATGAATTTACGCTTCCAGGAGGCGCTGACGGTCGCGTGATTGTAATGACCGCCGACGCCGCGCAGAAGACATTTGCTCTTGAACGGATCGTTGGCGGGCGAATAGACCTGACAGACGTTGTAAAGACCATAGACGCTGTCGAGCGTGCGCGGCTGGATCGATTCGTAGTTCGCGAGGCGCGCCGAGGTGCTGGTGACGTTGGCGTCGATGTCGATCTGGCCGCCGATTCCGGCCGTGCGCGCGGGATCGACGTCGAAAGCGCGGTTGTAGTCGAGCATCGGATGGACGATCGGCTGTTGCGCCTGCACGTCGTTCGGCGAGAGACCCTGAAAATAATAGCCGCGCAAATCGAAATAGCTGCGTGGCCCCTGGCCGGTCAGATAGACGGTCGAGGAGGTCTCGCGGAAGAAGTAGTTTTGCAGAAGACTGTTATATTGCCTGTAATCCTGGAAAAAGTAGCGGTCGCTCATCGCCGTCACGTCCCAGCCGAAGCGCCACTGGTCGTTGAGCGAGAATTCCGCGACGCTGTTCACGACGCCGCGCCAGCGCCGGCCGCCGGCGCCGAGCGGCGCCGCCGCAAAAGCGCTCGGGTCGCCCACGCGCGCGCCTTCGGCGCGGACCATCATCGTTCCGTTCTCGAAACGCTTGCGGAACTCGCCCGAGAGAAATGGCCCCTGCCGCGTAAAATAGGTCGGCGTGACGGTAACGTCGGCGTCGGGCGAGATCGCCCAGAAATAGGGGATGCCGACGCCGACGCCAAGCTGCTGCCGATAGAGGATCTGCGGCGTCAGAAATCCGGATTTTCGCTTGACCGTCGGATCGGCGGAGGAGAGGAACGGCACATAGGCGATGGGCGTTCCGAGGAACTCGAAGAACGCGTCCTCGTAATAGACCATCTTCTCGACGTTGTCGTGGATGATGCGCTTGGCCCGCACCTGCCACAGGCGCGGCTTGCTCGGGTCGTCCTTGCAGGCGTCGCAAGCGGTGTAGGTTCCGCGGTCGAAGATGGTCTGATCGCCGGCGCGTTCGGCGCGCGGCGCGCTGAAATGCACGTTGTCCGCGGAATCGACCTGCAGGCTTTCGATGAAGCCAGCCTTGAAGTCGTCGGTGAGATCGAACCGGTCGGCGCGCACGATCGAGCCGTCGCGCTCGGTCAGTTTGGCGTGGCCCTCGGCGAAGACGCGCTGCGTCTTGCGGTCGTAGGAGACGCGGTCGGCCTCCAGCACCCGGCCCTTGTAAAAAATCTGTACGGCGCCGCGCGCGGTGACGGTGGAGCCGCCATCGTCGTAGACCAGCTCCTTGGCCTCCACCACCATGCGATCGTCGGCCGGGGGCGCGGCGAGCGCCGGTTTCGCCCCGGCGACGGCGAGCAGGCAGACGCCGGCCGCGAGGGCTCGGCGAAACATCGCCTTGCGCCCCGGCGCATTTCCAGAAGCGGGGAGGGGACCGGGGAGAGGACAAAGACGGCGCCGCATCAGCCGTCCTCCGAATAGAGAAGCGTTAACGTGCCCAACATGCTTCCGACGAGCGCAGGCGACCAAGCGGCCACGAGCGGGCTGATGAGCCCGGCTCCGCCCAAATCGGAAAGGACTTTGGTAACGATATAAAGCACGAAGCCCGCGGTCACGCCACCGGAAAGGGTCTTCGCGACGCCGCCAAGTCGAAAGAACCTTAACGAAAAGGAAGCGGCGAGAAGAACCATCGCCACGAGCAGCAGCGGCCGCGCGAGCAGCGACTGAAACTGTAAATAGTAGCCGGCGCCGTCGAGGCCGGCTTCGGTCGTCCGTTCGCTCATGCCGGGCAGATCCCAAAAGGCCGTGCCCTGCGGCGGAGTCGTCGCGACGGACAGACGCTCCGGCGTCAGATCGGTCGCCAGCATGTAGGCGCCGACCGCGCGCGTCGCCTCGCCCGGCGCGCTGACATGCGCGTCTTCGAGAACCCACACGCCCGGCTCGAGACGCGCGCGCAAGGCCTGGACGCGCTCCAGGAATCCGCCTTGCGGCGAGTAGATGTTGACACTGACGCCCACCAGATTGACGCCGCCGTTCCTTGAGTCCGTCGCGTAAATGATGGCGAGGCCGTCGACGCTGTGCTGGCGCAGCCATACGCCGTGATCGAACCTCGAACTGCCCGGGACGCCGAACAGATCCCACTCCATCCGGTCCGAGCGCAGCTTCATCGCCGCCGAGACGGGATTGTAGACCGTCACCGAGAAGACGCCGATGGCGAAGGCCGTCAGCAGCGCCGGGGCGATGAACTGCCAGACCGACATGCCGGCCGCCCGCGCGACGACGAGTTCGAGCTTGCGCGTGAGATCGACGAAGGTCGCCATGGCGCCGAACAGCACGGCGAAGGGGAGAATCATTTCCGCCGCCGCCGGCACTCGCATGGCCGACATCAAGGCGATGGTCGCGGTCCCCGCCTGCGGATTGTCGCTGGCGCGCCGGAGCATCTCGACGAAGACCACGACGAACATCAGGCAGAAGATCGTGAGGAAAATCCCCAGGATCACGCGCAGGAAGCGCATCGCGAAATAGCGCGTGATGGTGGCGCCGATCATGGCCGCTCCGCTCGCGGACCCAGGGAAGCGCAACGGTTTTCGCCTGCTCTCGCCATTGGCGCGGGAGTGTCCTTCCTGTTTCGTCGGCCCGCGCCGAAGCCGGTAAGCGGGATCTCCAGTTAATGGCTAGACGCTCGCAACGGCGGGCGCAAGTCGGGAGGCGCCCCCTTGCGCACAGCGAGCGCATTCCTTTTCAAAGCGTTGCTTTTTGGCCACGCCGGGGATTAGGTCAGAGCTTCGCGGCAATTCGGGGGCGAAACCCTTCACGTCGCTCTTGCCGCACGAAGACTCTTGCCGCCGCGAGAATTGACCCCCGCGCGGCGGGAGACGATATAAAGCGCGCCGCCGGCCGGGGCCGGTCGCAATCCCCGGCGCCCACAGCCTTTGAGGCCTAAATGACCCTGAACTGCAAGATCGAAGTCCTGTCCCTGGAAGACGCGAAGGCCCGTCTCGCTGCGGCGGAGGACGCCGCGGCGCCGCGCGCTCTGGTTGTGTTCGCCGGCAAGGATCTTGCGTTCGGACAGGAGTCCGCCGCCCTTCTCAAAGAGGCGAGCGAGCAGGTTTCGCGCGCCGCCGCCGTGGCCAAATTCAAAGGGAAAGCCGGAAGCGCGATGGAGATTCTGGCCCCGCGCGGTGTCAACGCCGGTCGCCTCGTCGTGATCGGCGTCGGCCCCAAGGAAAACGGCGACGGCGAGGCGCCCAAGCCCTTCGAGGATTATCTCGCTCTCGGCGGACAGACCGCGGCCAAGCTGGGCTCCGTCGCTAATGCGCTGATTTTGTTTGATCTGCCGCAGGCGCCGGCCGAGGCGGACGCGGCGGCGGGCCAGTTTGCGCTCGGCGCCTGGCTGCGCGCCTACAAGTTCGAGCAATACAAGACGAAGAAAAAGAAGGACGAGCCGGAGCCCGAGGGGGTTTTGGAGATCGCGCTCGCCGTTGCGGGCGCGGAGGCGGCCCGCGCGGCGATCGCCGAGGCGTCCGGCCTCGCCGAGGGCGTGGTTCTGGCGCGCACGCTCGTCAACGAGCCCGCCAATGTGCTGACCCCGGCCGAATTCGCCCGCCGCGCTTCCGAACTGATGAAGCTCGGGGTCGAGGTCGAAATTCTCGACGAAAAGGCGATGACGGAACTCGGTATGCGGGCGCTGCTCGCCGTCGGGCGCGGCTCCGCCAACGAGAGCCAGCTGGTCGTGCTGCGCTGGAGCGGCGGCGCGCCGGACGCGGCGCCGATCGCCTTCGTCGGCAAGGGCGTCGTCTTCGACACAGGCGGCATTTCGATCAAGGGCGCGGCCGGCATGGAGGACATGAAGGGCGACATGGCCGGCGCGGCGGCAGTGACGGGACTGCTGCACGCGCTCGCCGCGCGCAAGGCCAAGGCCAATGTCGTCGGCGTGCTCGGCATCGTCGAAAACATGCCCGGCGGCGGGGCGCAGCGCCCCGGCGACATCGTCAAATCCATGTCGGGCCAGACGATCGAGGTCATCAACACCGATGCGGAAGGGCGGCTGGTGCTCGCCGACGCGCTTCACTACGTGAAGGACAAATACAAGCCCGCCGCCATCGTCGACCTCGCCACGCTGACGGGCGCGATTCTCGTCGCGCTTGGCCAGGAATATGCGGGGCTGTTCTCCAACAACGACGAACTCGCCGGACGGCTGACGAAAGCGGGCGAAGAGACCGGCGAGAAGCTGTGGCGCTTCCCGATGGGGCCGGCCTTCGACAAGCTGATCGATTCCAAATTCGCCGACATGAAGAACACCGGCGGGCGCCATGCCGGTTCGATCACGGCGGCGCAGTTCCTGGCGCGCTACGTCGACAAGACGCCCTGGGCGCATCTCGACATCGCCGGCACGGGCATGAACTCCCCGGCGAGCGACATCAATCAGTCCTGGGGCTCGGGCTGGGGCGTGCGGCTGCTGGAGCGGCTGGTGCGGGAGAATTACGAGGGGTGAGACGACGGCTTTGTTTGGCGTTCCCCGGCGAAAAGCGCCAAAGTAGCTGGATTGAAATGAACAGACTCTTGAGCGCGGGTCATCGCGACATAGAATAGACGCGCTTCAGCCTCGATCGCCGCACGCGGTTTGCCATTCTTGTCCAAGCGAGATGTCGGGAAATCATCCGCTAAGCGCACATGTCGCCATTGCAGCCCCTTCGCTTGATGGGCGGTCGAAAAGGTGACATCCGCATTTTTTTCGTCAACCGTTTGTCCCAATGCCCACAAAATCTGCTTTTCGGTTCGCGTTTGAACGAGATTGACGAACGTTCGGAGATTTTCGTCTTCGCCATTCTGAACGAACTCAACTACCTCTGACCAGTTCTCGAAACCGAACCACTCAGGCACGTCAGTTGGGCGACCCGCTTTCAGCTCGCCGACGCCTTTCATCAGCCGCTCGAGCTCCTGTTTCGTGCGCCTTGCAATGTGCGGCCTCCTATTTTGGTCTATCGCGCAGATTAATTCGCTTATCACTGTCGCGTTTGTGCGGGCGAGAATCGCATCGGGCGTGTTTTCGCCTATGCGACTGGAAATCGCGGGATTCCCACTTATTTTTCTTTTTTCCCCCAGATATTTGAGCACTTCATTCGCGCCATCGGCAATCGCCTGTCCGAATCGGAAAGAAGTCGTCAGGCAGCATTCGGGGAGATTTCGCCCAAGTCCGTCCATCGCGTTGATTGCGCCCATCCACTCATAAATTTGCTGGTGCCGATCGCCAACGTAAACCACTTGAGTAAAGCGTGAGTTTTGTTCCACAACGCGCTTTACGACTGGATTGGTGTCTTGCGCTTCATCGAGAAAAATGAACTCGGTTTCGAGGACAGGATTCGATAACGCCCAGAGTTTTAAATAGCCATCGAAGCCAAGCGGTATGGCATCGCCACCATCACACATTCTTTGCCAAACACGCTTTGCATACTCAAAGGCGCATATCTTTATTGGCGCCCAGAATTCGTCTCTGACTCCCACGAAACGTCCAAACTGGGGGACATGTTCGATCCGAATTAGATCGCTATCGGAGTACATAAAATTTCGTAACGTCCTCTGAATTAGCGCGGCAAGGCTTCGCGCCTTCATCAGATCGTTTGGCCCTATTTGCACATCACGGAGATTCAAGTCCTCGGCGAGCTTGTTAGCGTTTACATGCGTGGTGAGTTTTTCGCGCGAGTATAGGAGTCTCATCGCTTGATGAGCAAGAGAACTTGTCGTTGAGCAACGAACATTTGGCGGGAACGATTCCAGCGCCTCGGTCGCCGCCGCCTTGTTGAAAGCCAAATAGAGCCCTTTCCGGCTCGTGGACTCGGCCAGGAGGCGCAACGTCGAGGTTTTTCCCGTTCCGGCAAAGGCAGTGATCTTGAACGATTCGCCGTTCTGGAAGCGGCGAAGACAGTCAATTTGTTCAGCTGTCGGATTAAAGGTAGATTTATGACGGCGATGTTCGCCCTTATTTCTTTTCGCCTGAAGGGCGGCGGCGTTATGCTGTTCGCTTGCTTGTCCCTCGCCCAACTGTCGCAGACGTTCAGTTACTTTGGCAGCGAGGGCTCTGGCGCGCGGCGTCTTTCTATGACTTAGTTCGGTTGCAAGATCCTTTAGAACAGCCGTCATCTCTTCGGACATTTGGAATACCCGTTCGAGCTCTTCAATGTTCATCGACGAATACGGTCGCTTCATCCAAGCCGAACCGAGTGTGACGGACGCACTCAAGAGTAGTTGACCATTGGCGTCAGCGCAACCGAGTTGTCGGCCGCCGCCGGCGCCAAGGCTCAAGCGACGCCAAACCTCACGCCGCGCGCGCGAAGGTCTCCGAACCCGCCTCCAGGCGGCGCGAGGCGGCGGGGTCGAAGAGGCGCAACCGCTTCACATCGACCTTGTTGAGGACGAGCGCGGCGTCCAAGACGGCGAGCCGCTCCAGGGCTTCGGCGACCTGCGCCGGGCTGGTTCGGTTCCATTCGACGACGAAGGCCGTGGCGTCGGCCTGGGCCGCCAGCAGGCGACCGTGCGCCGCGTCGAGGGCCGGCGGTCCGTCGACGACGATGATGTCGAAGGCGCGCCGCAGCAGTTTGAGCGTCGCGCGCAGCGTGACCCCTGTCATGAGGGCGGCGGTGGGCGGGGCCGCGCCGCCGAGGGTCCGGCCGCCGAACGGCAAGATCGCATAGCCGTCGCTCGGGTGCAGGACGATGGCGCCCGGCAAGTTCTCGCCCCGGTCCAGAACGTCGATCAGGCCGAACGGCCGCCGCCCGCCGGCCTCGAACGCGCCATCCGCCTCGATCAGCAGCACGCGCTGGCCGCCCTGTGCGAAATACCGCGCGAGATTGACGGCGATCGTCGTCCGCCCTTCGCCGCGCGTCGCGGAGGTCACCAGAATCGTTTGCCCGCGCGTGCGGCGCGGGGCGTCGATCAGCGTCGAGCAGAGGTCCGCGAGCCAGGGAAACACGCCGGGCGGCCGCGCGGTCTTGGCTTGGGTTTCCGCAGGCGTCGCGAGCAGCGGCGCCAAAGCGAGCACCTCCTGGCCGGACAGTCGCTCGATCTGGCGGGAGGTCTTGACGCCGCGGCTTCGCCATTCCCGCGTCAGGGCGTAGAGCAGGCCGCCGAAAAGGCCGAACACTGCCGAGCCGGCGGCCAGGATGAGCATTCCCGGCCAGGTCTTCGTCGGCGGCGTTGCGGCGGAGACGACGCGGATGTCGCTGGGCTCCAGATTTTTGGTCTGTTCGAGTTCGCGCTGGCGCACCAGGAGCTGCTCATAGACGGCGCGCTGCGCCTTCGCCTCTCGGTCGAGTTCGCCGAGCTTGACCAGTTGCGGTCCCAGCGCGCCGCTGTCGTCCTGAGCCCCCTTGAGGTTGCGGGAGAGGGCCGCCTCTCTCTGCTCGGCTTCCAGATAGTCGCTGCGCGCAGCCGCCAGCATTCGGGAAATTTCGGCGCCGATCTGGCGGCGCAGGTCCGTAATCTGCGCGTTGAGGCTGACGACCTCCGGATGGCGGGCGCCGAGCACCGTCGACTGGTCGGCGGACTGCCGCGTCAGGCGCGCGAACTCGGCCCTCAAGGCGTTGAGCACGGAGGACTGGATAGCAGGCGGCAGACTGTCGCCGGCGCCGGCGCCCGCGCGGCGCAGCAGTTCATAACGTGCGCGCGCCTCGGCGGTTTTTGCGCCGGCGAGGACGAGTTGCTGGTTGAGCTCGAAAGCGCGCCGTTCGAGCAGGGTCGAATTCTGGCCAACGTCGGTGACTTTCAGCTTCGCCTTCAGTTCGGCCGCCGCCTCCTCTGCGCGGGTGACGCGGCCCCGCAACTCGGAAAGCCGGCCCTGGATTTCCTTGGCGATCTTTTCGTTCGCGCCGCTGCGCAGTTCGTTCTGGTCGTCGATAATCTTTTGCGCCGCGGTGCTGGCGATCTTGGCGGCCGTGTCGGCCGACGAAGAGGATGCCGTGGCTTCGATGACGTAAGTCACGCCCTTGCGGTTGACGAAGAGATTGTTTCGCAGCTTCTCGATCATCGCCGCCCTGGCGATGGCCGGCGTGACGCCTTTTTTGGCGTATTCGGGATCGCGATCGAGACGCAATTGATCGATGATCGCGGCGATGAAACCGTCCGACTTCGCAATTTGAACAATACTCTCGATCGCGTTGGAGTCCGCGCCGATATTCGACAGAACTCCCTGATTCTGCACGACGCGCGCAGTGCGCGGATCAATCATGATGAGCGCCGTGCCGTAGTACTTGTTGAAAAGGAAGAGCGAGGCGCAAAAGAGAGCGAGCGCGACCAGCGACCAGACCATCGCTATCCGCGTCAGGTTCCTGCGTAAAAACAGGTAGGCCAGATTCGTGACGTAGCCCGGCGTCGGCGGCGGCGGCGGATCCGCCACCGCCGCGCGTGCGTGCGCCGGAGGCGTCGCGGGCCGGGTTTGTCTAGCGAAAGGGCGAAAAGCGTTGTTCATTGCGGGTTTCGGCGCGAATAGCGAAAGGCGGTTGCGCCGGCGCGGACGGCGCTCCCCATAAAATATTGAAAGCATTAACCATAAGTTACTTTTTTTCGCCCTGCGTCGGCGCAGCTTCGGTTATTTCGTCAGCGCTTCGAGCAGCGGCCTGTTCCAGGCGCCTGTGGCGGAATCGAACAGCGCGAAGTCGTGATCGAACTGCCAGTAGCACCAGGCCCAGCCGAAACTTTCGGCGGTTTTCGCGACATGGCGCGTCCATGCGAGGCGCGATTTGGGCGGCGCTTCGTCATAGACGCCGAACTCCCCGAGATAGACGGCCAGGCCGCGCGGCCGGGCCCAATCCGCCACGATCGCCAGATCTTCGGCCACTCTGGCGCGCTCCCTTTCCGTTCCCCAGGCGACGCCGTGCGCATTGGCGAACTCCTGCTGTGCCCAGGACGCGCCCTGAAAGGTGAAGCTGTACGGATGGTAGTAATGGATCGTCACAATGAGGTTGCGATCCGCGTCCGGGAGTCGTAGCTGCTCGATCGCGCGGGGGTCGTCCAGGTTGAGCGCGGCGACCACGACGCGACGCGAAGGCTCCCTGGCGCGAATTTCCGCGAGCCCTGCCGCGAGCGCCTCGTTCCATTGCGCGGCGCTCATTCCGCCGCCCGGCTCGTTCAGCAGTTCGTAGACGACGCGCGGGCGCTTGCCGGCGTAACGTGCGGCGATCTGGCGCCAAAAGCTCGCGAGCTTGGCCTTGCACTTCTCGGGAACGCTCTGGCACATTTCGTTGTCGTGCTGATCGAGCACCACATTCAAATCGTTCGCCTCGGCCGTATCGAGAACCTTGTCGAGGCGCAAAAGAACCGCTTCGTCCAGCCTGTTCTTCGAGTCCATGTAACGAAATCCGAAAAAATTGACGCGCACGTGGTCGAACCCGGCGCTGCGAATGGTCTCGAAATCGCTCATGCGGAAGGGGGCGTCGATCTCGCCTTTCCACAGTCCGTCGTAACCCAGGATATTGACGCCTCGGCGCAGGCCGTTCGACAAGACGGCGGACGGCGGGTCGCCGCGTTCGACCGCCGGCGCGCCGGCGTTGTCGGCACAGGCCAGCCAGATCGCGCCGGCGACGGCAAGAAACGAGAAAGAGCGGGAAACACGACGCAAGCGCTTGCTCCACGATACGGAATTCGCAGTCATCCTGTCGAAGCGACGCCCATTCCGCAGGATTGTCGTCACTGGTAGGATTGCACGCTGCGCCACCGCGGTCACGCGCGCGCCCGCACAAGTCAGATTAAGGATGAACGGCCGTTCTTTCGACGGCGCATTCCGGAATCGAGCGGCGGCGCGAACGCGCGATCCGCCGCAGAGCGCAGGACGGACGGCCGATGCGCATAAGTAATAAAGAGAGTCAGGAGCAGAAACGTCGACATTACGTTGGTCGATCGCAAGAAATACGTTTCGGTGAAGTCGATAAAAAAGATCATGCATGTGTAGGCCAGCGAAACGGCGACGTCCGGATGCGGCGGCCCGCCGCCTGCGATCCTCCACGAAATTTGCAGGCCATACAGAAAATAGGACAATACGAAGAGCCCGAATCCAATGGCGCCGGTCTCCATGACAATCGCGATATATCCGTCGTGATAATTGTCCAAGAACCAAGTGTGTCGTTCGACGAAGAGATCCTTCACGTCCTTGAGCGTCCAAAATCCGTTCAGCCCGTAGCCCAGCCAAGGCGCGTTCTTGAAGTGTGCAAGCGCGTGCTGCCAGATGAAGGTGCGCTGCGTGAAATCGAGTTCGGCCCCGAAAATTTCGAGATGATCCAGACCGGTGGCCGTCATGCGCCAGATCAGAGCGGCGCCGAGCAGGCTCATGACGAAGGGCGCAAAAGCGACGATCCTGATGAACATCGTAAACCTGCTGGTGAGATAGATAAGAAGCACGGCGGCTGCCGCGAGCGCGCCGCCCCCTCGCGATCCGGAGCCAACGACGCTCGCCAACGCGGCGAGGGCGACGACGACGTGATAGTAGCTTCTTTGTTCGCCCATCAATCGATACGACGAGAGGAACAGAGCCATGGCGCCGGCCATGCCCAAGGACTGTTTGCTCGCAAATACGCCGCTCCACTGTCCGGCGTGCTGCCAATCGTGCACGACGCCGATATCGGGAACGAACAGCGCCATCAGAATCGAGGCTGCGCAAATGATGAACATCGAATGGACGAGACTGTCGATCACGTCGTCGAAAGGCGCAGTCCGCGCGAGTCTGTATGCGCCGAAGATCACGATGCCCAGCGCGACCGCCTTGCCTCCGTTCGCCAGCGGATTGTTCGACCAGAACGCCGAGAGCAGCGCAAAAGCGTAAAACGCCATTGCGGAGGACGCGCCGGCGGTCCAGGCGACGCGCAGGATCGTTCGCCGAAAATAGCTGACGCCTATGACGACGATCCAGCAGGCGATCACAATCTGCTGCTGAAGCGTGGACTCTTCGCCGCCGGCAAGCAGTTTTGGGTGGAAGTTGCTGACGGCGCAGGTTCCGATCACGACCAAGGCAGCCTTGGTCGCGAGCGACGTCCAGCGTTCCTGCCGTTTGATCTGCAAAACTTCGGCTGCGCTCTTGCAGCGACGCCCGGCAAATTCCTGTGACATGTCCTCGGTGTCCACGGCAATCGCCGCCCTCGCGGTCCGCTTCGAGAAACGCCGCGCCATCCGGCCTGTCTTCAGCTTGTCTTCGACCTGTCCCGGCGGGCGTTCCGGCGCATTCGGGCGGAAACGAAGAATCGATTCAGTCTAAACGAAACCGGTCGACGGCTCCACTCGTCGTCGAACGGCGTGCCGCCGCCTATGTTTAACGTCGACGCCGGCGCAAAAGGAGCGGCGCGACGCGAGGCTTCGCCCGCAACCCCGATAACCATGGCGCGCGCGAAGTGTGGCGGGAGCCGGCCGAACGGTTTATCTCGACAGGCGGAGACATTTGCACGAGCGGAAAGCGGAAGGCGCAAAAATTCATGTCCCGGTTCGTCGCCCCCCTCGTCAAACTCGTGCAATCGCAAAGGACCGCGCTCGCCGCGGTGCTCGCCATGGTCATCAAGGCCGGCGGCGCGCTGCTGACGATCGCCGTGTTCACGCTGGCGGCGCGCGCGATGTCGGCGCACGATTTCGGCGAACTCGCGGTCTGGTTCAACGCCATGTTGTTCCTCGCCGTCGCCGCGACTTTCGGGCAGGACACGCTGATTGCGCGCAACTGGGGCGAATACGAAGGAAAGGGCGCGCACGAGGCGGCGCGCGGCGCCTACCGCTTCGGCTGGCGGGCGACCGCGATCAGCGGCGTGGTCTTCGCCGGCGCGATCGTCGTCCTCGGTCCCTTCGCGAACGCGACAATCGCGCCCGCGGCGCTCTATGCCGGCGCCTCCTTCATGTTCACGCAGACGCTGCTGCACTACTCCTCGCATTCGAGCCGCGTGATCGCCGGATTCGTGCTCTCTGAGGTCAACCGCGAGCTGACCTGGCGCCTCGTTCTGCTGCTCGTCGTCGTCTGGTCGATCCTGCATCGGGGCCTCACGCCGGCGCAGTTCTTCGCGGCCGGCGCGGCGGGAATGGTCCTCTCGCTCGCCGTTCAGCTTCGCGGCGTGCGCCGCAGGTTTCTCAGCGAGCCGGTGGAGCGCGCGGACGAGGCGCACGGGGGGGAATGGCTGCGGCGCGGACGCGCGATGTGGCTGTCGGCGATCGTCGAGGCGACGAGCCAATACGCCGACGTGATGCTGATCGGTTATTTCGCCTCGCCGGCGGCGGCGGGCGACTATTTCGTCGCCGCGCGCATCGCCAACATCTTTCTGATGGTGACGACGGGGCTCAACACCTATTCCTTCACGCACAGTGCGAATCTGTTCTTCTCCGGCCGAATCGAGCGGCTGCAGGACATACTGCGGTCGGTGGTGACGGCCGCTGTCGCTTTCGTGCTGCCGGCCTATCTCGTCATCGTCTTCTTCGGGCAGACGATCCTCACGATTTTCGGCGCGCGTTACGCGTCCGTCTATCCGACTCTGGTCGTGCTTGCGAGCGGAGCGTTCGCGATGTCGCTGTGCGGCTCCGCGTCGGTGATCCTGCTGACGACGGGACACGAGCGCCTCTATTCCCGCGTGCTGACGGCGGCGATGCTGGCGCGCCTGATCTTGACGGCGGCGCTCGCCTGGGGATTCGGCGCGCTCGGCGCGGCCTGCGCCTGGACCCTGGTCAACGCGCCGCTGGCGATCCTGCTTGCGCTGATCTGCCGTAAGGTCTGCGGCGTCGATCCGTCGATCGGCGGCTTGTTCGCGCGTCGGCGCGGCGAAGCGGACAAGGCGCGGCGGACGACCCCCGCGCTCCCGGAGCGCGCCGCGCTTTAGCCGGCGGCGTGGGCGGCGTCTCCATCGGCTCCGCCAAATGCGCGGCGGTCGATGGCGGCGTCGGTCAGGCGGCGCAGCGTCCTGCTCTTGGGAGAGAGGATCGCGCCGTCGATGCATTCGAGGCGGCCCCAGCGATTGAGCGTGTGCAGCCGGTTCCCCGGCCAAAGGCGGCCCGGCGACAGCGCGAACAGTTCGGTTTGACGGAAGGTCTCCCCGTCGAGCGCGTCGATGCGCATGATCGCCAGTCTCTTGCCGTAGCCCGTCGAGCAGTCCTGCACGGGCCGCAGCAGCGCGCCGTTATGCTCGACGACGGCGCCCGCCGGCCGCGCATAACGCGAATCGACGAGAACCGGGCGCTGCGCGTGCTCGGTCCATGGCCCGAGCAGAGACGGCGCGTGATGAATGGCCAGCGTGTCGGAATAGCCGCCCCATCCGTCGCGCACGACCGAGGTCATCCAGTAGCGGCCCGCATGGCTGAAGATCGTGGCGTCGGCGGCTTCGACGCCGTCGAGGAGCGTCGCGACGCGCTCCCACCGCGACGGAAACTCCACGCAGCGGTAAAGCACAACTGCGCCGGACAGCGACGCTTCGGGCAGCATATAGAGCGCGCCATCGAGCGCAATGAGCTGTGGGTAGGAGAGATGCCAGGGTTCTTCGAGCGCGGGGACGGGCTCGCCGACGGGGCCGGCGGCGCCGAATTCGCGCGCGAAGATCGCGCCCTTGTTCGTCCGATAGTCGAGCCGCTCGTAGAAGACAAAAGTCCGGCCGCCCCATTCGATTGGAAACGGATCGGCCGCGAAAGCGAGATCGCGGTCGCGCATGATGCGCCAGCGGGCGCCGCCGAGCGATCCGGTCTCTATGGCGCCGGGGCCGTCGACATAGCGCCAGCCGACGCGCCAATGCGGCGAGTAGCAGCACAGATGGTAGATTTCCCTGGCGACGTGGCGTGGGAGAGACCGCAGGAAGAACCCGGCGGCGCCGTCCGCCCGCCGCTCGATCGCGCGCGGCCGTTCGATCGCGCAAGGCGGCGAGAGCAGCGCCTTTTCGATGAGCGTCACGAGGCGGGAGAAGACGGATTCGAGCCCGCCCGTCAGCCCGTCCGCGGCTTCGAGCGACGGCAGCCCCGCCGCCACGACTGAGCCGCTGCCTGCGTCTTCGAGCGCGATCGTCGGCGCCGCGCCGGCGAGCAGCGCGGCGGCGGCGGCGATCTGGCTCTTGTGGCCATCGTAGAGCGGGCGAAGAACGCGCACGCCGTCGCTTCGCGTCGTCGCGCCGGCGAGGTCGACGACGAGATCGGGCGTAGGCGCGTCGTCGGCGACGAAGCGGGGATCGGGCGAGGCCGCGTCGAGCAGTGTCGGACGCAGGCGGCGCAGGAGCAGGCGCTCCAAAGCCAGGAGATGCGAGAGAGAGGCGGGCCATGGCGCGCTATCGTCGTCGACAAGTCGAAACCAGACCTGCGTTTTCGGCGCGACGCGGGTCAGACGCGCCCGAAGCCGCTCGTGCCAGCGGCAAAAGCTGCGCCGGCCGACTGCGATTTCGACGCGCGTCGCGCTCATGGCGGCGCCGGCGCCATCAGCGCGAGATATTCGTCGACCATCTTGTCGAGCGGATAGCGCTCCGTGAGCCGGCGTCCGCGCGCGGTCAACTGCGCCGACAGAGCGGGGTCGTCCAAGACGCGTCTCACCGTGGCCGCAAAGGCGGCGGCGTCGCGCGCGTCGACGAAGAGCGCGCAGGGCTGGCCGTCGACGGCGAGCACCTCGCGCAGAATGTCGATGTCGTTGACGACCGTCGGAACGCCAGCCTGGGCGGCTTCGACCGGCGCGAGTCCGAAGGTTTCCGTTGAACTGGGAAAGACGAAGCAGTCGATCGCCGCGAGAAAAGCCCCCATTCGTCGCGTATCGAGTTCGCCGAGAAAATGCGTGCGCTCGGCGACGCCGAGTTCGCGCGCGAGCGCTTCGAGGCGCGCCCTCTCCTCGCCTTGTCCGGCAAGCGCGAGATGCGTTTGCGGGAGGCGCGGCAAAATCTCGATAGCGAGCCCGACTTGCTTGATCGGATGGAGGCGCGCGGCGCATCCCAGGAGCTCCACGCCTTGGGGAAGCCCCAGAGTCGTGCGGGCCGCGCTTTTCTCCATAGACGCCGATTTGTCGAAAAATCCGTGGTCGATGCGAGTCAACCGCCGGCCGTAGGCGGCGGGATAGGAGGCGTACATCGCTTCCGTGCCGCCGGAGTTGACCACGATATGATCGTAAAAGCCGAGCATTCCCAGGATTTGGTCGGCGAGTCGAACGGGCGGACGGATGGCCTCCGGCGGCGAAAGCTGATTGGCGACGATGTTGCGCACGCCGGCGAGCCGCGCGACCGGCGCGCCGATGACATTGCCGTAGTGCTGAAGCGTGACGACGACGTCGAACGATTCCCGGCGGAACTCGGCGTAAAGCGCGTGAAGCATTTTGAGAACGCCAAGCGGCGTGTTCGGGCGGGCCGCCGCGCAATAGAATGCGGTTTCGTCGGCGTCGAAGGACTCAGTGCGCCGGTAAAAGAAAATCTGGCGAGTCTCCCAGCCCTTGGCGGCGAAGCCGGCGGCGAGCTGGCGCGCGACCTCCTGTGCGCCCGCGTTTTCGGCCTGGGTCTGCACGAGCGCGACCTTCTTCGCGCGCGCGCTCTGGGCCGGCCGCGGCCGGGCGTCGTTTTGAAAAGCCGTTTCGGGCGATAGTCCGCCCCCAGCGCTGATATCCAACACTTTGACCTCGTCGATGCGGCGGACTTCGTTCAAGACGGACTAGTGGGCTGCGTCACTCGAAATGCGGGGCTTTGCACGAAGTGCGGGTCTGGAGACCCGCGGTCCAAGTGCGGGTCTGGACCGCGGGTCTCCAGACCCGCTTTCGTTCCCTCAAATCCAGTGACGCGGCTCACTAGACACGATGAGCCTCGTAAATTCCAGCAAAGGCGTGCGGAAAGGTTAAGTCGTCGCGGCGGCCCGGCGGTCGCCGCCCGTCTTAACGATTGCGACAGAAACGCGCTTCGCGGGGGGGCTGTTTCGGTTAAGACTCGCGTCGGTCGCGGCGGGCGACGCGCCGACTGAAGGAGCGACTGGCAATGAATCTTCGCGACACCGCTCTCCTGCGCCAATGCGCCTTTATCGGCGGCGAATGGGTCGAGGCGGACGGCGGCGCGCGATTCGAAGTTCGCAATCCGGCGAGCGGCGGGGTTGTGGGCTCCGCGCCCGACATGGGCGCCGCAGAGACGCGCCGCGCCATCGAAGCCGCCGAACGCGCCTTGCCGGCTTGGCGCGCGCTTCCCGCGAAGGAGCGCGCGCGAGTCATGCGGCGCTGGTTCGATCTCGCACTGAGCGAGCAGGAGACGCTGGCGCGGATCATCACCGCCGAAATGGGCAAGCCGCTCGCCGAAGCGCGCGGGGAAATCGCTTACGGCGCCTCGTTCATCGACTGGTTCGCCGAAGAGGGCCGGCGCATTTACGGCGACGTGATTCCGACTTCGGCGCCGGACCGGCGCTTGCTCGTGCTCAAGCAGCCGGTTGGCGTGACGGCGGCGATCACGCCGTGGAATTTCCCTTCCGCCATGTTCGCGCGCAAGGTTGCGGCGGCGCTCGGCGCCGGCTGCACGATGGTGGTCAAGCCCGCCGAGCAGACGCCCTTCTCGGCGCTGGCGCTCGTCGCGCTCGCCGAACGCGCCGGCGTTCCCGCGGGCGTCGTCAACGTCGTCACGGCGGACGACCCCGCGCCGGTAGGGCTGGAGTTCACGCGCAATCCCGCGGTGCGCAAGCTGACCTTCACCGGCTCGACGGAAGTGGGGCGCATCTTGCTGCGTCAGGCTGCGGAGAACATTCAGAAGGTGTCGATGGAGCTCGGCGGCAACGCGCCGCTGATCGTGTTCGCGGACGCGGACCTCGATCTCGCCGTCAAGGGCGCAGTCGCCACGAAATACCGCAACTGCGGGCAGACCTGCATTTCCGCCAACCGCTTTCTCGTTGAGGAAAGCATAGCGGGCGCCTTCGCGGAGAAACTGGCGGCGGCGGCGGCGGCGCTGAAAGTGGGTCGCGGCGAGGACGAGGGCGTCGCCATCGGCCCGCTGATCGAAGAGGCGGCGGTGGAGAAAGTCGAGCGGCATATTTCGGACGCGGTCGCGCGCGGCGCGCGCGTCTTGACCGGCGGCGCGCGGCACGCGCTCGGCGGAACCTTCTTTCAGCCCACAGTGCTCGCCGATGTGAGCGCAGACGCGCTGATCTTTCATGAGGAGACCTTCGGCCCTGTCGCGCCGGTGATTTCGTTCAAGGACGAAGCGGAGGCCATCCGCCTCGCCAACGCCACGCCCTACGGCCTCGCCGCTTATTTTTATGCGCGCGAAGTGGCGCGGGTGTTTCGCGTCGCCGAGCAATTGGAGTTCGGCATGGTGGGCGTCAACGAGTCGATCATCTCGACCGAGGTCGCGCCCTTCGGCGGCGTCAAGCAGTCGGGCCTCGGGCGCGAAGGCTCGCGTTACGGGATCGAGGATTATGTGGAGATCAAATATGTGTGTTTGGGAGGGATGTGAGGGCACGCAACCCTTCTCCCGTTTACGGGAGAAGGTGTCATGCGAAGCATGACGGATGAGGGCGGCGCCGCCACCCGAATTCCTAAGAACCCTCATCCGACCCTCGCTTCGCGAGGGCCACCTTCTCCCGCGAGCGGGAAAAGGAGACGTCCAAACAGAAGCGGCGCCCGTGGGCGCCGCTTCGACTAAAGGTCCGCCGCATAAGGCGTCAGTAGTTGTAAGCGCGCTCGCCGTGATCGGTGATGTCGAGGCCCTCGCGCTCCTGATCCGGCGCTGGCCGCAGGCCCACGATCAGGTCGACGACCTTGTAAAGGATCGACGAGCCGATCCCCGACCATAGCAGCGTCGCGACGACGGCGGTCGCCTGCGCCTTCATCTGGGCGCCCATCGCGTAGGTTCCGACGAAGCCGTCGAGATTGGTGTAGTCGGTGATGCCCGTGCCGCCGAGATCGGGGCTCACGAGAAGCCCCGTCGCCAGCGCGCCGGTGATGCCGCCGATGCAGTGCACGCCGAACACGTCGAGCGCGTCGTCATAGCCGAGCGCGTTCTTCACCGTCGCGACGAAGAACAGACAGATCGGCGAGACGATGAGGCCCAGCGCCAGCGCGCCGATGGGGCCGGCGAAGCCGGAGGCCGGCGTCACCGCGACGAGACCGGCAACGGCGCCCGAGATCAGACCCAGCAGCGAGGGCTTGCCCTTGACCGCCCATTCGGTGAGCAGCCAGGACAGCGCCGCGGCGGCGGTCGCCACCATGGTGTTGACGAAGGCCAGCGCCGTCACGCCGTTGGCTTCGAGATTGGAGCCGGCGTTGAAGCCGAACCAGCCGACCCACAGCAGCGAAGCGCCGATCATCGACATGGTCAGCGAATGCGGCGGCAGCGCCTCGCGGCCGTAGCCGATGCGCTTGCCGACCATCAGCGCGCCGACGAGGCCCGCAATGCCGGCGTTGATGTGCACCACCGTGCCGCCGGCGAAGTCCAGCGCGCCCTTGCCGGCGAGCCAGCCCGCGGCGCCAAGAATGCCGTCGAGCTTGTCCTGCGCGGCCTTCTTGGCCTCGTCCGAGCTTGCCGCGACGAGTTCGGTCGCCGCGTCGACGATGGCGTTCGGATCGGCGATGCCCCACACCCAGTGCGCGACCGGGAAGTAGATGAACGTCACCCAGAAGGTCACGAACAGCAGCACCGCCGAGAATTTCATGCGCTCGGCGAAGGCGCCGATAATCAGCGCCGGCGTAATCATGGCGAAGGTCATCTGGAAGACGAAGAAGGCGTATTCCGGAATGACATGGCCCGGGGTGAAGGTCGCCGCGTTGGACGAGGCGGTCACGCCCTTCAGGAACAGCTTGCCGAAGCCGCCGATATAGGCGTTGAGCGAGCCGCCGTCGCCGAAGGCCAACGAATAGCCGTAGATCGTCCACAGCACGCCGACCAGCGCGACGATGGTGAAGGTCTGCGTCAGGATCGACAGCATGTTCTTGGTGCGCACGAGGCCGCCATAGAACAGCGCGAGGCCGGGAATCGACATCATCAGCACGAGCAGGCTGGAGGTCAGCATCCAGGCGGTGTCGCCGGGATTGGGCGTCGGCTCGTTGCCGGCGAGCGCCGGCGCGCAGGACAGCGCGAGGACCGCCGCTCCCGCGAGGATCGAAGCCGCGTTCGAAGCCTTGCAGGCGCTCCGAGGCGAACGAAGAGTCATTGGATGCTCCTGATGGTTCTGGAAGAGGAGGGTCACAGCGCGTCGCTGTCCGTTTCGCCCGTGCGGATGCGCACTGCGCGCTCCAGAGGGCTCACGAAAATCTTGCCGTCGCCAATCTGCCCGGTGCGGGCCGCGGCCGTGATCGCCTCGATGGTCTTGTCGACGAGCTCGGCCGGCGCCGCGACCTCGATCTTCAGCTTGGGAAGAAAGCTGACGGCGTATTCGGCGCCGCGATAAATTTCCGTATGACCCTTCTGCCGCCCGTAGCCCTTGACCTCCGTCACGGTCAAACCGTGGACGCCGATCGTCGTCAGCGCGTCACGAACCTCATCGAGCTTGAACGGCTTGATGATCGCTGTCACGATTTTCATCTGCCTATCCTGTGTTGTTGACCCCTGGGGCGAGCGCCGGCCGCAGTTCCTAAGGGGCGCCCGGGCGAGCGCTTTCAAATGCCGTGCCAGAGCGACGTTCGCCCGGCTTTCCCGGCGGTTCGGGTGCCCGGCGTGAGCGTAGGCGGGCCTGGCGCGGGGAAACCGCACGGAAAACACAGGCGCCTTGTGGCTCGGCGGCCGGCGCCCGCCTGAGCGTCAGTCGGCGGCATTCTGCCTAAAAAGTCATCTTTGCTGTCAATGTCGATAAGAAATGCTTAGGAAACGATCATCCTGGCGCCGGAGGCGGAGCGCGTCGGCGGACCAGTCCTTCCTGGGCGACGGAGGCGACGAGACGCCCGTCGCGCGTGAAGATTTCGCCGCGCGTCAGGGCGCGTGCGCCCGAGGCGCTGGGGCTCTCCTGCGCGTAGAGGAGCCAGTCATCGACCCGGAAGGCGCGGTGCAGCCACAGCGCATGATCGAGACTCGCCACCTGCACACAGGGGTCGAAAATCGTCCGTCCGTGCGCGAGGAGGGCGGTGTTGAGCAGGGTCATGTCGGAAAGATAGGCGAGGACCGCGGCGTGCGTCGCCTGATCCGCGGGGGCCGGGCCATTCAGCCGGAGCCAGATGAACTGGCGCGTCCTGGACGGACCGGCGCGGGGCGCGAGACTCTCCGGGAGGACGACGCGGATATCCAGCGCGCCGGCCCGTTCCAGCCACTGCCGCGCGGCCTTGGGCAGGAAATCCTGGAAGCGCTCGGCGATGGCGCTCCGGTCGGGCAGGACTTCGGGCGGCGGCGCCTCCGGCATGGCGACGGCGTGTTCGAATCCTTCCTCAGCGACCTGAAAGGACGCCTCCATAGTGAAGATCGTCCGGCCGTTCTGCGAGGCGACGCAGCGCCGCGTCGTAAAGCTCTTTCCGTCGCGCACGCGCTCGACCGCGTACTCTATCGGCGTGCGCGGATCGCCGGCGAGCACGAAATAGGCGTGCAGCGAATGGGCGGGCCGGTCCGCCGGAACCGTGCGGGTCGCGGCGACGAGCGCCTGCGCGACCGCCTGGCCGCCGTAGACCTGCTTGCCGGCGTCGGGCGGGCTATGGCCGCGAAAGAGATCGGCGCCGACCGTCTGAAGATCGAGCAGCGCCAGTAAATCCAGGGTCGGACCGGACATGGCGGCCCTATTCGATGTGCCGCGCCTCCTCGGGCAGCATGATCGGAATGCCGTCGCGGATCGGGAAGGCGAGCTTGGCGGAGCGCGAAATCAGCTCCTGGCGCGCGCGGTCGTATTCGAGCGTCGTCTTGGTCAAGGGGCAGACGAGAATTTCCAAGAGCTTGGGATCGACGCGCGTCGGCTCGTCCGCCGGCTCCTGGGCCGCGCTCTGCTTGATTTCGTTCCCCTCGGTCATGTCTGCTCCTTTACCTTCAATGGAACTGCGAACGGTCCGGATCCTGCTGGGCGATGTCGAGTTCCGTCAGCGCCACGAGGATTTCCGCGCGGGACTTGAGGTCGCTCGATTCGAGCAAAGCCTGCTTTTCCTTGGCGCCGAAGGGACACATCATCGCGAGGGCGTTGACGAGCGCCTCGGTCGGCGCCGCGTCGATACTCGCCCAATCGACGTCCAGTTTCGAGCATTCGGCGAAAGCGCGCAACATGCGCACCATGTTTTCGCGATCGACCGCCTGCGCGCCTGCGCCCGCTTCGAGATCGTGGCGAAAATCGTCGTAGCACACCCGGCACTGGCGAAACGGCGCCTTCGACACAATCTCATCGATGATGCGGAACCGCGCGACGCCGGTGAGCGTGACGAGATAGCGGCCGTCGCCGGTCTCGACGAATCGCGTGATCCGTCCTGCGCAGCCGACCGCGAACAGTTGCGGCGCGGACGACGTTTCGTCCTCGCCTCCGAGCGGCTGAATCATGCCGATCGTTCTGTCCGTTCGGATGGCGTGATCGATCATCGCCACATAGCGGGGCTCGAAAATATTCAAGGGCAGTTCCCCGCGCGGCAGCAGCAACGCCCGCGACAGCGGAAACACCGGCAGGATCGCCGGCAGTTCGCTCACATCTGTGCAGGGATGGTTGAGACTCATGGCGATGCGGCGACGGCCCGCGCCCTCCCTTGCGCCGCGTCTCTCAAGAGAACAGCAGCGCCGACAACTTCCGCCGCGCGCCGATGGTCGCCTTGTCCATCGGACCCCACGCGTCGAAGAACTGCAGGAGCTGTCTTCGCGCCCCATCATCGTTCCAACTACGGTCGCGCCGGATGATGTCAAGGAGCGCGTCTGCGGCTTCTTCGCGCAGTCCGCCCGCATTGAGCGCCAGCGCGAGGTCGAAGCGGGCCTGCAAGTCGTTGGGATCGAAATTGACGCGTTCGCGCAAATCCTCGATTTCGCCGAGATCGGCGGCGGCCGCCGCGTTTTCGAGCGCCGCCGCCGCCGCGGCGAGGTTCGGGTCGCGGCGCAGCGGCTCCGGCAGGCTCTCGATGAGAACGCGGGCCGCGTCCGTCCGCCCGGTTTCGACATAAAGCCGCGCCAGGAGAGCGATTGCGCGCGCATCGGGGGGATCCTGCGCCGCCGCTTCGCCGAGCAGCGCCTCCGCCCCCGGAAGGTCGCCCTCGGCGATGAGCGCCTCGGCGATTGCGACGGCGTCGCCTTCGTCCTCGATCGGCCCGACGAGACGCTCCAGAAAGTCCGTGATCTGGCTTTCGGGCAGGGCGCCGACGAAGCCGTCCATCGGCCGGCCGCGCTGGAACGCGATCACGGCGGGAATCGACTTGACCCCGAGCTGGCCAGCGATTTCCGGATGTTCGTCGATATTCATCTTGACGAGAGCGACCTTACCCTTCGTCGCCCTGACGGCGCGCTCCAGCGCGGGCGCGAGCTGGCGGCACGGGCCGCACCAGGGCGCCCAGAAATCGACGAGAACCGGCCGGCGCATCGAGGCTTCGATCACGTCCGCGCGAAACCGAGCCGTCGTCGTCTCGACGGGGCTTGCGTCCATCTCTCCAGCAAAATCCGCCGCCGTCATGTTTCCCGCCTTCGATTGCGAGCCTAGAGCATGTCCCGCAAAAGTGAATAGGCTTTTGCGAGAAGGACATGCTCAACATTTTGATCTGGCGCGATTTCTTTTCGCTCACGTGATTCCACGTGAGCGGAAAGCGCGCTAAAGGCTCGCGGTCCAATCCGGTCCCGGACCGCGAGCCTTCAGGCTCGCAAATCACCGCCGCAAGAAAGTGAGATAGACCGGTTTGCGGCCGGCCGCCATCGCTTTGGCTTCATATTTGGTGCGCGTCCAGCCCGCCCAGGGGATGAGCCAATCCGCCGCGGTTCGCGCCGTCCACTTAAAATCGGGCGAGGCCCGCAGCCGCGCCAGCGTCCAGGCGGCGTAATCATCGATGTCGGTCGCAAAGCGCAGTTGCGCGCCCGCCCGCATGACGCGCGCCAGCCGGGCGAGATTGTCGGGGCTGATGAAGCGGCGTTTTCGCTGGCGCCGCTTCGGCCAAGGGTCGGGATAGAAAAGATAGACGCGCGATAGGCTGGCGTTGGGCAGGCGGTCGAGAATCTCGCTCGCGTCGCCCTGATAGAGGCGGATGTTGGCCACGCCGCGCGCCTCGATGCGGGCGAGCAGCTTGGCCATGCCGTTGACGAAGGGTTCGCAGCCGATGAACCCCACGTCGGGTTCGGCGCTCGCGGCTTCGATCAGATGCTCCCCGCCGCCGAAGCCGATTTCGAGCCGGATTTCGCGCACGGGCGCAGGGAACAGCGCCGCCGTCCAGGCGGGGCAGGGCGTCTTCAGGTCCAGCGCGAGGCGCGGCAGCAGGGTTTCGACCAGCTCCGCCTGATGCTTGCGGAGCGCCTTGCCTTTGCTGCGGCCGTAGAGGCGCTTGTGGGGGAGGGGGGCGGTCATGGGGGCCGCAAATAGCAGCGGGCACAGGAATAGGGAACAGGGGAAGGACCGTCGGCGCGACAGGCGTGACGCTGGATTGCCCTGCGGGCCTTATTTCACGAATTTCATCGCCGCAGGAAGCACGCCGGCGAGGGCGATCTGCGAGACGAAAAGCCATCGTACGATTTCGACCTCGAGATTTGCGGCGGTTGTTTCGATTTTCGCCTCCAGCCGCAGTTCAAGGTTATTCACATCGGCCTTGGTCGCCACCGTGTCGCGCAGGGCGGCGTCGAGCGCGTCGGCGTGGGCGCGCGCTTCGTTTTCCCCCACCCCGGCCTGTCGAAGCCGGTCGATATAGGCGAGGCGGTCGAAGGTGAGCGGCGCAGCGTTCATGAGTGAAAAGCTAGCGCCGATTTTCGCGCCGCGCAATCCGGCCGGATCATTTCACGAATTTCATCGCCGCGAAAAGAAAGCCCGCCAGCGCGATTTGCGTCACCACCAGCCAGCGCACCATGTCGACCTTCAGGTCGGCGATCGCTTCCCTGAGATCGCTTTTCGTCACCAATTGCGAGGCGTCGATTTCCTTTAGCGCCTCGACGACGCCGGTCGCCTGCTCTTCGGTGAAGCCGCGCTTGCGCAGAAGCTGCGCGACGGCGAGCGTGTCTACCGTCAATGCGCTCATGGGAACAAAATAAATCCAAACGGCGTGACAATCAACGCCGAGCCCGCCGCCGCGGGCGAGGGGCGGGGCTGTCCCGCATAGCGACCCCTACGGTTTTTCCGCGAGCGCGACGAGCCGCGCGACGGTGTTCATGTTTCGCGCCGTTCCGCCCTCCGCCGCCGGAATAATCAGTCTCGAGCGCCCCTGGCCCGAGGGATAGTGGACATAGATCTCCCGTGCGCCAAGACGGCTTTCTTCGTCGCGCCTGTAGCGGACATGTTCAAGCGCATCTCGGGGCGGCGGCCCGTCGAGAAAGATTGCGACCGTTCGGTCGGCCGCACGCTCCGCGAAGGGATTTTGCTCCAGAACGGCGCGAATTTCGCCGCGGTCGCGCAGGAAGACGCCGACCGGTTTTCCGGCGTGGGCGCGCAAGCGCTCCGCAAGGGCCGATCGAATGTCGATCGGCGACGCGTCGCTGTCGAAAGCCACATTGCCGCTGGCGATGAGCGTCTCTACCCGGCGAAAGCCCGCCGCAAAGCAGATCGCTTTCAATTCGGCCATCGGAAGCTTGCCGGCGCCGCCGACATTCACCGAGCGCAAAAGCGCGATATATCTTGGCATAGCACGAGGCTCGAAAAAGATGCGAGGCTTGCGTCCCGTTTCTTTCCGTTCGGCGACCGCGACGCAAGGCCGCCGCGGCGCGTATTACTTCGGCCTCAGCCCAGCATCCCCTTGAGCTTGTCCGCGAGGTCGGTCTTCTCCCAGGAGAAGCCGCCCTCGGCGTCCGGCGCGCGGCCGAAATGGCCGTAGGCCGAGGTGCGGGCGTAGATCGGCTTGTTGAGGTCGAGATGCGAGCGGATGCCGCGCGGCGAGAGGTCCATCGCCTCGGCCAGCACGGCCTCGATCTTCGCCTCGTCGACCCTGCCGGTTCCGTGCGTGTCGACATAGATCGACAGCGGACGCGCCACGCCGATGGCGTAGGAGAGCTGGATCGTGCAGCGGTCCGCGGCGCCGGAGGCCACGACGTTCTTGGCGAGATAGCGCGCGGCGTAGGCCGCGGAACGGTCGACCTTGGTCGGATCCTTGCCGGAAAAGGCGCCGCCGCCATGCGGGGCCGCGCCGCCGTAAGTGTCGACGATGATCTTGCGTCCCGTGAGGCCGCAGTCGCCGTCCGGGCCGCCGATGTAAAAGGCGCCGGTCGGATTGACGTGCCAGACCGTGTCCTTCGTGACCCAACCCTGCGGCAGCGCCTCGAGGACGAACGGCTCGACGATCTCCCGCACCTTGTTCGACGAGAGGTCTTTCACGACGTGCTGATGCGAGACGACGATCTGCGTCGCGCCGACGGGCTTGCCGTTCTCGTAGCGCACCGTCACCTGGCTCTTGGAGTCGGGACCGAGCTTCGCGGCTTCGCCCTTGCCGGCCTTGCGGGCCAGCGCGAGATCATGGAGAATTTTGTGGGCGTAATAGATCGGCGCCGGCATCAGCGCCGGCGTTTCGTTGCAGGCGTAGCCGAACATGATGCCCTGGTCGCCCGCGCCTTCCTCCTGATTGGTCGGCTGCTTGGCGTCGACGCCCGCGGCGATGTCGGCCGACTGCTCGTGCAGGAGCACTTCGATGTTGCAGTTGGCCCAGTGGAAGCCGTCCTGCTCGTAGCCGATGTCGCGGATGGCGTTGCGGGCGAGATCCTGGATCGTCTGCACGGTGACGCCGCGCGGGCCGCGCGATTCGCCGGCGATGATGACGCGGTTGGTGGTCGCCATGGTCTCGCAGGCGGCGCGGATGATCCAGGGATCGAGGCCCTCTTTGGCGCCTTCGCGATAAAAGGCGTCGACCACCTCGTCGGAGATACGGTCGCAGACTTTGTCGGGATGGCCTTCGGACACGGACTCGCTCGTGAAAAGGTAATTCTTCCGGCTCACATCATGTCTCCGTTTTTCGCGCCATGGACGTCGTCGCTGTCGCAACGCCAGTCGCCGTTCAATATCGGCCTGGGGCGCATTTTGACGGCGGCGGACCGAACGCCGCGGCCGCTCCCGTATTCCGCCCGCTCCATTGCCAGCGGGGTAGGGCCGCGTCAAGCAAGACGGCTTTTGGGTCGGCCGCCGGAGCGGGAAACTCGCGTTCCGGCGTCAGGCCGCGTCGCCGAGCGTCTCTTCGACAATGCGGGGGTTGCCGCCAGCATCGCGAGCAACACGCGTGCGGGGCCTTCCGGCGCGCGGCGTCCCTGCTCCCAATTACGTAGCGTCGCCGGCGAGACGCCGATGCGGCGCGCGAACTGAGTTTGCGACAGTCCCGCGCTCCGCCAGATCGCCGAGACATCGAAGGTCCGCGGGACATGGACCTTCAGTCCGTCGGTCTTTTCGCCACGCGCATAGGCTCGGGCCTCGGCGAGGCTGCGCATCAGCCCATCGAAGTCTTCGGCTTTCATTGCGTCACGCCGCGGAGTTTCGAGGGCGGCGGCCGCGCTTGCCATTTTCGCGCGCCGCCGCCGTCTTGCGAGGCGCGCGGGACTTGCCGTCCTTGCGGCCGAGCGCGCCGGCCATCCAGTTCGCCGAGCCGAGCACGCCATTGAGGATCGCCGGCACGTACAGGTCGGCGTCGAGCTTGGGAAAATGCACGCCGAGCCCCGCCGGGGTGATCTCGATCGCGTCGAGTTCGGCTGACGTTGCATGTTCCAGACCCTGCGCAAGGTGGGGCGGAAAGCCGATCTCGACGCCGGTGGTGAGGCGGATCACGACGCGGTTGCGCCCCGCGTCGTAATGGGCGCTCTCGGCGCGAGGCGCTTCGAGTCGCTCGTCTCCGCGCGCCTTGGCGGCGTCGTATTGTTCTCTCGTCAACTCAACCATGGATGCGCCTCCATGCCGTGAGCAACTCTTCGCGATGGCCGGCGACAAGGCGCAAGACCCGTCGCGCTTCATGTTCGCGACAACCGATCGTCTCGCGCAGATCGAAGTTCACGAGATCGATCGCGACCTCCCACCTTGGTCCGATGACATGAACATGCGCCGGCGGATGATCGTTGGGATAGATGACGACCCTGAGACCGTCGAGGCGGAGGATCGTCGGCATGCGCCAGTCTAGCCCAATCTGTTCGGCTCGTCACATCACGCACACGCCTGTGTCGCGGGGCGCGGCTTCCCGTCACTCCTGCAGCGGCCCCCACGCGGGATCGCTCGCATAGGCCGGCGTCGGCACCGGAAACTCGGAGCGGCCGAACACGTCCGCCATGTAGATTTTCGGCCCGCCGGCTCCGCCGCTGTCGCGAAAGAACATCACGAAGAGGCCGTTCGGCGCCCAGGTCGGCCCCTCGTTGTGGAAGCCCTCCGTGATGATCCGCTCGCCCGAACCGTCGGTCTTCATCACGCCGATGGCGAAATTGCCCTTGTCCTGCTTAGTGAAGGCGATGTAGTCGCCCTTGGGCGACCAGACGGGGGTCGAATAGCGTCCGCCGCCGAAGGAAATGCGCCGCGCGCCGCCGCCCTGCGCGTTCATGACGTAAATCTGCTGGGAGCCGCCGCGATCGCTCTCGAACACGATCCGGCCGCCGTCCGGCGAATAGCAGGGCGCGGTGTCGATGCCGTTGGTGTCGGTGAGGCGGGTCGTCGTGCGCGTGCGCAGATCCATGGTGTAGAGGTTGGTTTCGGCGCCTTGCGACAGCGACATGATGACCTTCTGCCCGTCCGGCGAAAAGCGCGGCGAAAAGGTCATGCGGGGAAAGTTGCCGACGACTTCCTTCTGGTTGTTCTCAATGTTCAAGAGGAGAACCTTGGGGTCGCCGTCGGCGCTGAAGGCCATGTAGGTCACGTCGAGCGAAGACGGCGAAAAGCGCGGCGTTACGACAAGCTCGTCGCCGCGCGTCAGATAGCGCACATTGGCGCCGTCCTGATCCATGATGGCGAGGCGCTTGCGGCGCCGCTCCTTGGGGCCAGTCTCGTCCACGAAAACGACGCGCGTATCGAAAAAGCCCTTTTCGCCGGTGATGCGCGTGAACACGGCGTCGGACACGAGGTGCGCGACGCGCCTGGCATTGGCGGCCTCGGTCACGAATTGCTGGCCGGCCGTCTGTTCGCCCGTCGTCGCGTCGAAGAGGCGGAATTCCGTCTTCAGCCGGCCGTCGCCCCCCCGCTGCGAGCGTCCCAGCAGGATGAACTGCGCGGCGACGGCGCGGAAGGCGTCGAGATCGGGCGGCCGGTCGGGATTCGCAGGCTCGGCCGGCAGGCTCGCCGCATCGATGGGCCTGAGAAACACCGAGCGCTTGAAATTATTGGTCACGACGTCGGCGACGGTGCGCGCTGCGTCGTCGCCGGAGAAGGGCGGAACCGCGACGCTGATCGGCTGAAAGCCGCCTTTGAGTTCGATGAGCTTACCGGCGCGCGCCGGCGCGAAGGGCGCGAGCGCGGCGCCGGCGGCGAGGCCGAGCGCGGCGCGGCGGGAGAGAAGACCGGTCATGGGGCGTTTCTCGGGAAGCAGGTGGAAAGGTCTGCGCGAAAGGCGGAGAAGCGCTAGTCGAGGTCCGTGAACTGAATGCCCACCTCGTGCAGAACTTCTTCGTAATAGGGCATGAATTCCTCCGGAATCTTCATCGGGCTGCAGCGGCGCACGGCCTGGAGCGCCTGTTCGCCGCGTGCCTGCGCGACGGGATTATTCGACGGGTTGAGCAGACGCGGACGCCCTTCCAGCGCGCCTTCGCGCGTCAGATGGAACTCGACGATCGGCACATAGGCCGCTCCGCCCATGGTCAGGCCCGACGCCCAGCAGGGGCGATAGTGATCCTTGATGTATTGAGCGATGCGGCCCTCCATCGAAGCGGACAGTTTCGGCGCGCTTCCCGTCGGCGCGCCGAGGGACGCGGTGCGGGAAAGCTCCCGGCCCGTCGCCGCGCGCCGCTGCGGGGCTTCGTGCGAGAGGGCCTTAGCGATGTCGGCCGGGTCGAATTTCGATTTCGGCGTGGTTTCTTCGCTAGATTTCGGCTTGGCCTCTGCGGCCGGCTTGTCCGCCGGGTCGCCCTCGGTCGCGTCGGACTTGGCTAGCGGGTCGGTCCTGTCGCTGGGCTTCGCGCGCGCCAGCAGCTTCGCCACGTCGTCCGGTTTCAGGCGTGGCTTCGGCCTTTCGGCCGGCGGCGTGGGCGGCTGCGGCGGCTCCTTGGCCTCCGCTTCGGGTTTCGGCCTCTCCGGCGGTCTCGGCCTCACGACTTCGGCGTCGTCCGGTTGGGGTTGATCCGGCGGCGCCGGCGCCGCGGCCATGGGTTTCGCCGGCGGAGCGGGGGCGGGCTTGGCTTCCTGCTTAGGTTCCGGCTTCGCGGGCGGCGGGGGCAAAGCGGCGACGCGCTTGGGCGGCGTCGGCGGCTGATCTTCCTCGCCCGGATCGGGCAGGCGCTTCAGGGGCGGCGGCGGAGTGGGAACGTCCCGTTTCGCCTCGGCGAGCGGGGGCTTCGGCCGGTGCTCCGCGGTCTCCGACTGACGGTCGGCGTGCGGCTTCAATGCGCGCGCGGACTTCTCGCCCTTCATGATCTGATTGAACTGGCTGTCCGAGAGCACTTCGACGGGCATGGCCTCCTGCGCGTCGTCGAACTTGCCGGCGTCGGAGAAGAAGACGAGCGCCGCCACCAGCAGCCCGCCATGGGCCGCCGCGGACACCGCAAAGCCGGGCTCCTTGCGCGAAATCCGCACCTTGGCGAACTCACTTCCTTTCCTGCTCCGTCACCAGCGCGACTTTCTTGTAGCCGGCGGCGGTGACGAGCGACATGATTTCGGCGACGCGGCCGTAATTCACTGTTTTCGACGCGCGCACATAGATACGTTCGTCGAAGCCCTGTTTCGCCGCCGCTCTCAGGCGGTCGAGAAGCTGCGCGACGTCGACCGGCTGATCCATCAGCGACACCTGGCCCTTGTCGTCGATGGCGATCGAGACCGGCTTTTGTTCGATGTTGAGCGGGCCGGCTTTGGTCTGCGGCAGATCGATGGCGACGCCGGTCGCGAGCAGGGGCGCGGCCACCATGAAGATAATCAGCAGCACCAGCATGACGTCGATGAACGGCGTCATGTTGATTTCGGCCATGGCGCCGTAGCGCGGCACCCCGCGCCGCCGCCGCCCGCCCTTGCGTCCCGGAGCCGAAATCGAAGCGCCCATAGCTGCGCCTCCTCACGCCGCGCGGTCGCGGTTGGCCGCCGCGTGCTGGTCGATCTGGCGCGAGAGAATCGCCGAGAATTCGTCGGCGAAGCTCTCCATGCGCGCCTGCGCTTTGGCCACGTCGCCCTGCATCTTGTTGTAGGCGATCAGCGCAGGGATGGCGGCGAAGAGACCGATGGCGGTGGCGAGCAGGGCTTCGGCGATGCCGGGCGCCACGACGGCCAGCGAGGTGTTCTTCGAGGCCGCGATGGACCGAAACGAGGTCATGATGCCCCAGACCGTGCCGAACAGACCGACAAAGGGGCCGGCCGAGGCGACGGTCGCGAGCACGAGGAGGTTGGATTCGAGTTTTTCCACCTCGCGCGCGATCGACACGTCGAGCACCTTTTCGATGCGCGCCTGCAGGCCCATGAAGGAGCCGCCGGCGTTCTGAAACGAGCGCTTCCACTCGTTCATCGCCGCGACGAACAGGGTGGCCATGGCGGTGGTCGGCCGGTCCTTGAGGCGGCCGAACAGTTCGTCCAGCGACGCGCCGGACCAGAAGCTGTCTTCGAACTTGTCCATGGCGCGGCGCGTGCGCGCAAACAGCAGCGCCTTGTCGACGATGATCGCCCAGCACCAGACCGAGGCGGCAAGCAGGCCGACCATCACCGCCTTGACGACGATATGCGCGCCCCAGAACATGCTCCAGATGGTGATGTCGGCGGCGGGAGCGGCGAGAGGGCTCGCGGCGATCTCGGCTGGAGTCATGATTTGTCCTTGAAGATTGTCCCGGCGCCGGGAATCCGCTTCCCTGACGTAGATCCCTTGGCGCAGGCGGCGCTTATGGCGCGAAATTCCGCCCTTTGTGGGGCGCGGCGTGCGGCGCACAAACGACATTGGCGGGCGTCGGTTAACGTATGGTAACCTTGCGAGCCCGGCGCGAAACGATTGAGGATTGTCGACGATGGCGCGCAAGTTCCAGTCGCCACGCTGCCGCCGGGCGGATATTCCCTTTGTTTTCCGGGCGCTGGCGGCGCCGGTCGTGTTTTTTGCGCCGTTCTGGGCAGATTTTTCGCTGCCCGCCTTCGCCGTCTTTCTCGTCGTCGCCTTCGCGGTGATCGGCGACGCCAATTATGTCCTGCACTGGCATACGCATCGCCCTTTCACCACGTCCCGCGCGTGCAATCTGCTTCTCGACCTCTGCCTGGGGGCGACGACCGGCGTCACTGCGTCGAACTGGCGCATTCAGCACGTCTTCGGCCACCATTTCGGCGCGGACGCGCGGTTTTGCGACACGAGCGTTTCGATGCGCGAAGGCTACAGTCCGCGCCGCGCGCTGGCCTTTTGCCTACGTTCCTTCTGGCCGAGCATCTTCGGGCCGTTCCGCGAGGCGTTCGAGAAAGGCGTTCTCGCCTCGGTCAAGTCGCCGCTCGACTATCGCTGGGCCTTTGTCGAGCAATGCCTGCTCGTCGCTCTGATTGCGGCTTTGTTGGCGTGGCGGCCAGGGCTGACGCTCTTTTATTTGCTCCCCTGGTACGCCTGCGTCTTTCTGGTTTCGCGCTATGTCGATTATCTCAATCATTACGGCTGCGGCGAAGCGGGCGGCGATCCGCTGGAAGTCGCCAACAACACTTCGCACGCCTTTTTCAATTTCATGACCGGAAATTTCGGCTGGCACACCGCGCATCATCTTTATCCGCGCGCGCACTGGACGAAGCTGCCGGCCATTCACCGGCGCATCGCGCGCGGCGTTCCCGCGCCCTGCCTGAAGGATTTCAGCTGGTCGATTCTGTGCGCGCCGCAGCATGTCTTTCTGGCGCGCAAGGGCCGCATGTGACTGCGTCAGGGGCTATTCCGCCGGGCGCCCGAGAACCGCGCCCGCACCTCGTCCGGCAAGCGCCGCGCGCGGCCGTTCTCGACACAGGCGACCTTGACTTTCGCCGCGACCAGCGTCTCGCCTTCGCGCATCACGCGCTGATCGAGGGAAACGCTTGCGGCGCCGATGTCGACGACCTCGGTTTCGACGGTCAGGAGATCGTCCATATGCGCAGGCTTCTTAAAATCGATGTCCATCGCCCGCACGACGAAAAAGATTTGCGCGCCGCCGGAGCCCTCCAGCAGCGCGCGCTGATGCAGGCCGAGTTCGCGCAACAGCTCCGTGCGCCCGCGCTCCATGAAGCGCAGATGCGAGGCGTGATAGACGAGGCCCGAAAAATCGGTGTCCTCGTAATAGACGCGGATGGGGAGACGGTGAACCGCGTATTCGAGCGTCATGGCGCGCCGCCGCCTATCTCGGCTCGCGAACGGCTCGCTCGAGCGCCATGCGGATAAATCTCTGATAGGGGACGCCGACGCGCTTGGCGCGCTCGCGCACGGCGTCGAGCAGCGGCGAAGGCAGGCGCAAATTGACCGCCTTGTCCTTGCGCTTGAGTTCGAAACGCATCGGAACGAGTTCCGAGAGGTCGTATTCGGTGAGGTCGGCGTTGGCGACGAAGGCTTCGGCCTCGGCGTCACTCTTCAACGTCGGGAGCTTCTTTTTCATAATAGGCGACTTCCTTCCGATGCATGTAGCGGGCGCTGATCGGCCTGAGAAACATCTCTCCGTTCTTGCGCCGAAGCGTGAAGACCACCAGCAATTTGCGTCCTCGCGCCGTTGTGCCGAAAGCTTTCAAACGCTCTTCATTTTCCGAATGTTCGACGTCGGGACTGACGAGCGCGATTCCCGAAAACAGGCTTTCAATCTCATGGATCGAAACCCCGTGTTTCTGGCATTTGGCGCGGTTGCCGCTGTCCCAATCGAATCCAGAAAATTCCATCGTCCTATTATCCCGCCACTGCATACCATTTTGTGTAGACAAATGTCAATAATTCGGACTCCGGCCTTATTGGACTGGGTCGAACGACGGCGAGGGCAGGGGAATATTCCGGCCCAACTCCTGCGCCGCCTCGATCCAGCAGGCAATGGCGGCCTCCTGCATTTCCTCCGGCAGGAGTTCGAGAGCTTCGGTGGCGCGTTTGGCGGTGTCGGCCATGGGGGCAGACTAGCACGGACGCGCAAGAAAATCAGCCGTGAGGTTGCGAGGGTGATGCGGTTGCAAGACAATTGGCAAGATGGCACATTCTTGGCGACAGATCGCCAATAGGAGCCGCGCCGTGCGCGATTATTCCGCCTTTCTAAGAGCGTTTCTCGTATCCGTGTCAGTGGCTTGCTGCGCGTCTATCGCGCCCGCGCGGGCCGCTGAGGACCGTGTGGTTCAGGTCGCGGACGACGACGCAGCCGTGAAGGCCGCGATGGCCAAGGCGCGCGCCAGCCTGCTGACGTTCTGGAAGTCTTTCGAAAAGCCTGGTCCAGGCGAAGCCGCCTTCAATCTAAAGGTCGCGCTGATGGGGCCGTCGAAAAAGGTGGAGCACGTCTGGGTGAAATCGATCCGGCGTCTCGCGAACGGCAAATTTACCGGCAAGATCGACAATCATCCACAAGACCTTCCCGGCGTGAAGGCGGGCGACGTTGTGACTTTTTCGGAAGCCGAAATTTCCGACTGGATGTTCACGCGCAACGGCAAGATCGTCGGCAACGAGACGATGCGCCCGCTGCTCGCCCATATGCCAAGAAAAGAGGCCGACGCTTATCGCGCTATGCTGGAGAAGCTGTAAGGGGGCGTTCTGTGAGCCTCTTCGTCGCATTGGTGGGTCGGCCAATACAGAGTCCTACTCCTCCTCCCCGAACAGCCCGAACTGCGCCGCCGGTCGCACCGGCTCGGCGAGGCCCAAGTGCCGGAAAGCGTGCGGCGTCAGCAGCCGGCCGCGCGGGGTGCGCTGCAAGAAACCCTGCTGCAGCAGGAACGGTTCGATGATGTCCTCGATGGCGTCGCGCGGCTCCGACAGCGCGGCGGCGATGGTCTCGATCCCCACCGGCCCGCCGGAAAAATTCACCGCCACCATGTCGAGATAGCGCCGGTCCATCACGTCGAGGCCGATGGAGTCGACCTCCAGCAGCGACAGCGACTTGTCCGCAAGTTCTCGCGTGATCTTCTCCGCCCCCTCGACAATCGCAAAATCGCGCACGCGCCGCAACAGCCGGCCGGCGATGCGCGGCGTGCCGCGCGAGCGGCGCGCGATCTCCTTCGCGCCCTCGATGCTCATGCCGACGCCGAGCACGCGGGCGCCGCGCTTGACGATCAGCTCCAGCTCCTCGGCTGTATAAAAATTCAGCCGCACCGGAATGCCGAAACGGTCGCGCAGCGGAGTGGTCAGCAGCCCCGCGCGGGTCGTGGCGCCGACCAGCGTGAAACGGGCGAGGTCGATCTTCACCGAGCGCGCCGCCGGCCCCTCGCCGATGATGAGATCGAGCTGGAAATCCTCCATCGCCGGATAGAGGATTTCCTCCACCGCCGGATTGAGCCGGTGGATTTCGTCGATGAACAGCACGTCGCGCGGCTCGAGATTGGTGAGCTGCGCCGCGAGATCGCCGGCCTTGGCGATCACCGGGCCGGAGGTCGAGCGGAAATTCACCCCGAGTTCGCGGGCGACGATCTGCGCCAGCGTGGTCTTGCCGAGCCCCGGCGGGCCGACGAGCAGCACATGGTCGAGCGCGTCGGCGCGCGTCTTCGCCGCTTCGATGAACACCTTCAGATTGGCGCGCGCCGCCTCCTGGCCGGTGAAATCGGCAAGCGTCAACGGCCGGAAGGAAGCGTCCGGGTCGTCGTCGCGCTTTTCGGGGGTCACGAGGCGGCGGGGGGCGGTGGTCATGCCAAGAAAACGAAGGATTGTGTCCTGTTGCGTGGTGCAGGCGGCGCGGGGCGGACGCCGCGATTTCCGGCATTGGCCGGAAGAATCAGTCGGCGACGGCGGGCAGACCGGTCCTCGGGTCAAGCCCGAGGATGCGATCATCGCTCAAAGCAGCGCTCGTTTCCAGCGTCGCGAAGGCGCCGCGCCGCACGGCCCGCTCGTCGTTTGCCCCGACAGGACGGCGTCCCCGTTGGGAACGACGCTTGAGATATCACTCCCCTACAACGTCGGCGCGACGACGCGCACGCGGCGCTTGACGCCGTCGGGGCCGACGACTTCGCGGAAGGTCTCCGGCGGCGCCGAATTGTCCCTGTCGGCGGTTTCGGTTCCCTCCGGCGCGATGGTTCCGGCCAGCGGAGCGGCGCCCGGCGCGGCTTGTCCGGGCGCATCCTGGCGGGTCGAGAAGGTTTTCTTGCGGCTCCGCCCGCGCGGAGAGTTTGGATCGCCCGGCGAAAGCGGCCGCGAGAGCTGCTCCGCCTGCTCCTCGGTCACCATCGTGTCCTTGCTATGGGTGACGGCGAGCAGCCGCTCCGCCTCGACGAGGGCGTCGGCCCAGCTCTGGTTCGGCGGCTTGCAGCCGCAGGCCGGATCGTAGGTTTTCTGGAATTTCAACGCGTTGGGCAGGCGGGAATAGCTCTCGCCCTCGATCGACACGGCCGTGCCGATATCGCGCCATGGCGACTTTGTATAGAGCCTGGCTTCAGCGTTGGGACAGAGCGCCTTGCACAGGCGCTCCAGCTCTTCGAGGTGGGAGCGGCGCGCCGAATAGCTGACCGGAAAATAGCCGCCGTCGCATTCGCGCACGCAGACGGCGAGCGAGCCGCCGCTCGCTTTGTCGCCCTCGTCCTCTTCCCCGCCCATATAGTCGGGCGGCGGGAAGGGGTCGCTCCCGGGGTCGACGGGAATTTCGCGCACGCGGCCGTAGTCCGACGGCGGCGCCACGCCGAAGAGTTCCTCGAAGAAATTACGCGGCCGCGGCGAGCGCGCCGCGATGGCGGGATTGTCCCGGCACTCCGCATTGTAGCGGGCGACCAGCGCCTGACGCCCGCCGTCGCCGCCGCCGCTTTGCAGGGAGGCCAGATTGGCGCGCATCTGCGAGAGGCGCGCGTTGATCGCGCCGCACTGGGGCGGGGGCGGGTCGCCGAAGAACAGAAACTCGCCGCGGTCGCAGCCCAGCGAACGGGCGTAGGCGGCGGTGCGGGCGATTTCGCCCTGCTGGCGCGCCGCCGCCGAGCGGTAGCGGGCCGCGCCGGAATCGGCGCCCGCGCGGGCGATCTGCGCCCGCAGATCGCTGCAATAGCCGCTTTCGGCGCGCGCCGGCCCGGCCGCCGCCAGCAGCGCGACAACCCCTGCGGCGAAGCCGACGAAGGCGCGGCGCCAGGGCGGCGACGTGTCGAAACGGGGCGGCGCTTTCGTCGTCATCTGGCTCCATCGCGGGCGGTCCGTGGCGCGAATCGACCGGCCAAGCTTACGCGTCGACCAGCGCCAGCCTTTGTGAGATTCATGTCGGGAGCAAGGCGGGACAAACAAGATTGCCGCCCGACGCGGCGTTTTCGAGGAATTTTCCTCATACCCCTTTTCTTGCGGCGGCGTTCCGCCCATATCGGCGGCGTCGCGGGGAGGCCGGCGGCGAGATGCGGCCTCCTGTCTCGATGCGGGCGACGCGGGCGACCGTCTGACGGCCTCGCGCGCAGGACGCCGCTGGCGCGCTTTCCGCTCGCATGGACTCATGCGAGCGATTAGAAATCGCGCCGGATCGGAAAGCTGGAGCAAGTTCTCATCGAAAAAGTCTGTCAGCTTTTTCGGAACTTGCTTAAAGGAGGTTTTGGACATGAAGCGAATATTTCTGGCCGCCGGTCTGATCGCGGCGTTCGGGACGGCGCCCGCCCCGGCGCAGGATGGCCCCGACCTGATCTTCCGCAAGTCGACGGATTTCAAGCTGCTGACGCCCAACGACAAGCTGGGAACCTACGGCATGGACGATCCCGCGATCGAGGGCGTCGTCTGCTACTACACGCAGCACGAGAAGGGCGGCGTCGCCGGCATGTTCGGCGTCGCCGAGCAGACCTCGCACGTCTCGCTCGCCTGCCGGCAATACGGGCCGATCAAGTTCAAGGACAAGATTTCGCAGGGCGATACGGTGTTCAGCGAGCGCCGTTCGCTGATCTTCAAGCGGATGCAGATCGTGCGCGGCTGCGATCCCAAGCGCAACGTGCTCGTCTACATGGTCTATTCGGACAAGCTCGTGGAAGGCTCGCCCGAGAACTCGACCTCGGTCGTCTCCATCGAGCCCTGGGGCGGGTCCGACGCGCCAAAGTGCGCCGATCACCTGAAGAACTAGCGCGCTTTCCGACCGAACGGAAGCGTTCGGTCGATAATAAATCGCGCCAAACCAAAACGTTGGAGCGAATTCTTATGGAAAAAGTCTGTCAACTTTTTCGGAATGCGCTCTAATAACGCGCGCGCCGCCGTCATTCGTTGCAGGCGACGATGGCGGCGCCCTGCTCCGGGCGCGGCGCGCTCGATCCAATGGAGGCCGTAATGTCGTCGGCGCGCCCGAACGCCTTCGCCATGCCATGGCCGTGCGCTTCGCACCAAGAGTCGGCGACGATGCGCCCGCATTCGCGGTTTTGCGTGATGCATTCGACGACGCCGTAGCCCTCGCTGTCCGAGATCACGTAGATCGCCGGAACGTCGGCTTGCGCCGGCCTGTTTGCGGCGACGGCGACGGCCGTGGCCGCCAACAGCGGCGCGAGGATTCGCGGCCAAATCGACCGCTCGAACTTCGTAGAAAGGAACATGCGCGGGGCCTCTCGCGGCGGCCGGACCGATTGCGGCCGAACCCTCCGAAGATTTAGCCGCACGCGGTAAAAACTGGGTTAAATCGGCCAATTCTCGCCACAAAGCTTGCGCGGCGGCAGTTGGCGGCTTGACGCGGCGCGGCGCCGGGCGCATGGTCCGCCCATGACGCTCACTGTCCGTTTCCATATTTGTGGCCGGATCATCATCTGCTAGCGCAAACGCTGGCCGGAGCCGTCATGCTTTCCCAATAAGTCGAAGCGACGCCCCGGCCGGCGAGGCCCTCGGGGAAATTCATGTCGTCGACGCCGGTTCTCAAGCTTTACAACACGCTGACGCGGTCGAAGGAGGCGTTCCGCCCCATCGACCCCGGGAATGTGCGCATGTATGTCTGCGGGGTGACGGTCTACGACTACGCCCATATCGGCAACGCGCGCCCGCTGATCGTCTTCGACGTGCTGTTCCGCCTGCTGCGGCATGTCTACGGCGCCGAGCGCGTCACTTACGTCCGCAACATCACCGACGTCGACGACAAGATCAACGCGCGCGCGGCGGAGCGAGGGATTTCGATCCGCGAATTGACCGAAGAGACCAACAAGGTCTTTCAGGAAGACGTGAAGGCGCTTGGCTGCCTGGAGCCGACGGTCCAGCCGCGCGCCACCGAGCACATCGGCGAGATGATCGCGATCATCGAGAAGCTGATCGCCTCCGGCCACGCCTATGCAGCGGACGGTCATGTGCTGTTCGACGTGCCGTCGATGCAGGACTACGGGCGCCTGTCGCGGCGGTCCTTGGATGAAATGATTGCGGGCGCGCGTGTGGATGTTGCGCCCTATAAGCGCGGCGACATGGATTTTGTGCTGTGGAAGCCCTCGAAGGAGAACGAGCCCGGTTGGGAGTCGCCGTGGGGCCGGGGACGCCCGGGCTGGCATATCGAATGTTCGGCGATGTCGGCGGCGCATCTGGGCGAAACCTTCGACATTCACGGCGGCGGCATCGATCTCGTCTTTCCCCATCATGAGAACGAAATCGCGCAGTCGCGCTGCGCGTTTGGGCGCGACGTGATGGCGAATGTCTGGATGCACAACGGATTCCTGCAGGTCGAGGGCGAGAAAATGTCCAAGAGCCTGGGGAATTTCGTGACGATTAACGAGCTGCTGCATACGGAGAAGTTCGGCGGCCGCAAATGGCCGGGCGAAGTGCTGCGTCTCGCCATGCTGCGCACGCATTATCGCCAGCCGATCGATTGGACAGTGAAGGCGCTGGAGGAGGCGGAACTCAGTTTACGAAAATGGGGAGCCGAAATCGGCGCCATCGACTTGGGTGGTGAGGGATTCGGAAGTGGCTTTGGCGCACCGGACGGTAGTGGTTATGGTGGCGGTTTTGCGGGCGTCGATACTGTATTGGACGCCTTGGCAGATGATTTGAATACGCCATTTGCGTTGACTGTTCTCCACGCCATCGGGAACGGTCGTGAACTTGATCTGGCTCTCAAATTGCTTGGCATAGACATCCAGTCGTACGCCCAATGGGTTGAGAGAGAAAGAGTTGGTTCGGTGAATGAAGGCGTTGTTTCATCACGCATCGCCGCCCGCAACGCCGCCCGCGCCGTAAAAAACTGGGCCGAGTCCGACCGCATCCGCGACGAACTCGCCGCGATGGGCATTGCGCTTTACGACAACAAGGACGGCACGACGACATGGGAGGTGAAGCGGTGAGTGCGTTGTTTTCCCCCACCCGGTCGCCTTTGGCGACCACCCTCCCCGCAAGGGGGAGGGAGGGAAGCGGCGTCGATTCGCGAAACGTTGATGCAGCCCCCTCCCTCCCCTTTACGGGGAGGGTGGCTTGCGCAGCAAGCCGGGTGGGGTGACAAGCCATGGCCAACGCCTTCGCCCGCCATTTGCGCAAGACCATGACGCCGCAGGAAGTCAAGCTGTGGGCGCAGTTGCGCAAGCTGCGGCCGCAAGGCTTTCATTTCCGCCGTCAGGCGCCGCTCGAAGGCTATGTGCTCGACTTCGTGTGCTTTGAGCATCGGCTTATCGTCGAGATCGACGGTTCGCAGCATGGGGAGGATGCGGGGCTGCATCACGACGCGCGGCGCGACGCGTTCTTTCGGGCGAACGGTTTTCGCGTGCTGCATTTCTGGAACCCTGAAGTCGACGCAAATCTGATCGGGGTCGTGGAAACGATTGTGGCGCGAGCGCGCGAAAGGGACGCGTTGTGAACAACGCTCTGTTTCCCCCACCCGGCGGGCTTCGCCCGCCACCCTCCCCGCAAGGGGGAGGGAGGGAAGCGGCGTCGATTCGCGCAACGCCGATGCAGCCCCCTCCCTCCCCTTGACGGGGTGGGCGGTTCGCGAAGCTAACCGGGTGGGGTGAAAGAAGGAAAAGCCAAATGTCCAACAATGACGACTGGAAAAAGACGCTGCCCTTCAAGCGCCATTGGGCGGCCTATCTCTTGTTCAAGGTGCTGGTGCTGGCGCTGGCGGCCGCGGTGGCGTGGCATTTGTTGCGCGCCTTCGCGGTGATCTGACGATGGCGAAGACGGCGCCCGCTCTGCGGCCCTATCTTCCGGCCGACGCGAAAGCGCTTGCCGCGCTGTTTTGCGCCAGCGTCGAGACGCTGGCCGCGGACGACTACGACGCCGATCAGCTTGCCGCCTGGAGTTCGGCCGCGGACGACGAAGCCGCCTTCGCGGCGAGGCTCGCGGGAAGCCTGACGATCGTCGCGCTGGTTGCGGGCAAGATCGCCGGTTTCGCCTCGCTCAAGGACAGCGCGGTCTTTGACATGCTTTACGTGCGGCCGGACATGGCGGGGGAGGGCGTGGGTTCGGCGCTCGCCGACGCCATCGAGAAGCTCGCCGTTGCGCGCGGGACGAAAATGCTCCGCGTCGACGCCTCCGACGCCGCGCGCGACTTTTTCGCGCGGCGCGGCTATATCGCGACGAGCCGCAACACTCTCGCCGTCGGCGGCGAATGGCTCGGCAATACGACAATGACGAAGGAGTTCGCGGCGCCCGCCGCGCAGAAAGCGCACGGATGAGCAAGGAACGGCTCTGGCTTTTCGACACCACGCTGCGCGACGGCGCGCAGACGACGGGCGTCGATTTCTCGCTCGACGACAAGCGGCAGATCGCCGCCATGCTCGACGAATTGGGGATCGACTATGTCGAAGGCGGCTATCCCGGCGCCAATCCCACGGACACGGAGCTTTTTTCGAAGCGTCCGCCGCTCAAGGCGCGTTTTGCGGCCTTCGGCATGACGCGGCGTCATGGGCGCTCGGTCGAAAACGATCCCGGCGTCGCGGCGCTGCTCGCCGCCGACTGCGACGCCGTGACTTTCGTCGCCAAGGCGTGGGATTTCCAAGTGCGCGTCGCCTTGCGCTCGACCGAAGACGACAATCTCGACGCCATCGCTCAGTCGGTTTCGGCGGCGCTGGCGCGGGGAAAAGAGGCGGCGGTCGACTGCGAACATTTTTTCGACGGCTACAAGGAGAATCCTTCCTACGCGGTCGAATGCGCGAAGGCGGCGTATGACGCCGGCGCGCGCTGGATCGTGCTGTGCGACACCAATGGCGGGACGTTGCCGCATGAGGTGGAGCGCATCGTCGCCGAGGTTGCGCGCGTCGTTCCCGGCGAGCGGCTCGGCGTGCATTGCCATGACGACACGGGTCAGGCGGTGGCGAATTCGCTGGCCGCCGTGCGCGCCGGCGTGCGCCAGATACAGGGCGCGCTCAACGGACTGGGCGAGCGCTGCGGCAACGCCAATCTGACGACGATCATCCCGACGCTGCTGCTCAAGGACGAGTTTTCGAGCCGCTTCGCCATCGGCGTCACGCGCGAAAGGCTCACGCATCTGACACGCGTCTCGCACGCGCTCGACGAACTCTTGAATCGCGCGCCCAACCGCCACGCGCCCTATGTCGGCGCCAGCGCCTTCGCGACAAAAGCGGGCATTCACGCCTCCGCCGTGCTTGCTGACCCGCGCACATACGAACACGTGCCGCCCGAAAGCGTCGGCAATACGCGGCGCGTGCTGGTGTCGGATCAGGCGGGCAGATCCAACATCGTTTCCGAACTGGCGCGGCTCGGCGTCGCGCTGGAGAAGGACGATCCGCGCCTTGCGCGCCTTCTCGACGAGGTGAAGGAGAAAGAGGCGCAAGGCTACGCCTATGAGGGCGCCGACGCCTCGTTCTATTTGCTGGCGAAGCGCGTCATGGGCGAACTGCCGCATTTCTTCGACGTGGAGCGCTACAGCGTTGCGGTGGACCGCCGCTTCGGCAGGAACGGCGGACAGGACAGCGCATCTTTGGATCTGGGCGCGGAGGCCATCGTCAAGGTCAATGTGCACGGCGAGTCGCGCATTTCGGCGGCCGAAGGCAACGGGCCGGTGAACGCGCTCGATCTCGCCTTACGCAAAGACCTGGGCGCCTATCAGCGTCATATCGACGACGTAAAGCTCGTCGATTACCGCGTGCGCGTGTTTCAGGGCGGGACCGACGCGGTGACGCGCGTTCTCGTCGAATGCGCCGACGGCGAGGGCAATCGCTGGTCCACGGTCGGCGTCTCCGCCAACGTCATCGACGCGTCCTTCGAAGCGCTGGTCGACGCGATCGTCTATAAGCTGCTGCTGTCCGGAGCGACGTAGGGACGGCGCGCGATCGATCGCCACGAGTGTCATTCCCGACGCTTCGCGAACGCGAAGCGATCGGGAATCCAGGAACGGCGTCAAGAATGCGCGTTGCGGCTCTGGATTCCCGGTCAGGCCTGCGGCCTGCCGGGAATGACAATCCCCGCCTTCGCGCGAAGCGATCAAGGAAATCGTATGATACGAAATCCGCGCCTCACCCGAGGCGCAGGCGCAGAACCGCCAACGCCACGGCGCAGGCGTTGGATACGTTCAGACTCTTGATCGGCCCCGGCATGTCGAGCCGCGCCACCACGTCGCAGCGTTCGCGCGTCAGGCGGCGTAAGCCCTTACCTTCCGCGCCCAGCACGAGCGCGAGCGGCTTCGAAAGCGGCGCCGTCTCCAGAGACGCGTCGCCCTGCGAATCCAGCCCGACGATCGCATAGCCCGCCGTCGCGATCTGTTCCAAGGCGCGCGCAAGGTTGACGACGGCGACGACCGGCACGCATTCGAGCGCGCCGCTCGCCGCCTTGGCGAGGACGCCGCGGAATTCTGGGCTGTGGCGCTCGGTGAGCACGATCGCGTCGGCGTCGAAGGCGGCGGCGGTGCGCAGAATGGCGCCGACATTATGCGGGTCCGTGACTTGATCGAGAACGACGACGACGCCGCTTCGTGGCGCGATGTCGGCAATGTCGCATTCGGGCAGAGGCCCCGCCTCCAGCAGCAGGCCCTGGTGCACCGCGTCTTCGCCGAGGCGCCGCGACAATTCGCGCGCATCGACGACGCGCGGCGCCAGTCCGCTTTCGCGCGCAAGATCGGCGATGCGGGGCAGGGCGTTTTCCGTGGCGTAGAGCGCGAGCAGCTTGCGCCGCCTGGCGGTCAGCGCCGCGCGCACGGCGTGGGCGCCGTAGATCAGCGCGGCGCCGCTCGCGGATGTCGGCGCGCGGCGCGGCCGTTCGCTGGGCGGGCGGCGGCTCATCGCAGCAGCGCCGCCTTGACCCACCAGTCCGAATGCTGCACGCGGATCACGCGGGCGGCGCGCGCCGCGGCGGCGCGCGAGGCGAACAGGCCGAAACAGGTGGCGCCCGAGCCCGACATGCGCGCCAGGCGGCAGCCCTTCGCCGCGCGCAGCACCGCGAGAACGTCGACGATCGCCGGCGCCTGAAGGCAGGCGGCGTCCTCCAGGTCGTTGCGGCCGTTGGCCAGCGCGGCCATCAGTTCCTCGGCTCGCATGTCGGGACGGATGGCGGGATGCGGGCCGCTGTCCGCACGTTCGCCCGGCGCAAGGCCCAGCCGCGCGAACACGGCGCCCGTCTCCACGGGAACGCCGGGGTTGATAAGCACGGCGAACAGAGGCGGGAGCCGCAGCGCTTCGCCGAGCATCTCGCCGGCGCCGCGCATCGAGCGCGCTCTGGTGTCGAGGCAGACGGGAACGTCGGCGCCGGTCGCGCGCGCCGCCTCGAACAGTCGGGGATCGTCCGGCGCGAGGTCGTTGGCGCGCCCGAGCAGGCGCAGCGCCCCGGCGGCGTCGGAGGAGCCTCCGCCGATTCCCGCCGCCACGGGCAGGAGCTTGGTCAGCGCGAAGGCGCCGGTCTTGAGCCCGTCGACGCGTTCCGCAAGGTTTCGCGCGGCGCGCAGCACCAGATTGTCGGGGCCGGCGCCGGCCGCGTCGGCGGTGCGCCCGACGACGGCGAGCGAGAGTTCCGGCCCGGGCGCGAGCGCAAGGAGATCGCCGGCGCCGGTGAAGGCGACGAGGCTTTCAAGTTCGTGATAGCCGTCCGCGCGACGCCCGAGAACGTGCAAAGTGAGATTGATCTTGGCGGGGCAGCGGGTCGCGAGGCGATCACTCACCATTTCAGCACATCGGCTGGAGCCGAGAGCGGCGCATCCTGCGGAATCGCGTTTCCGGAAAATTCGTAGCCGAGTTTGCGCGCGAGGCGGGTTCCGCCACTATAGACGTCGGCGACTGCGGCGCGGTGGCAGGCCGCCCAATACATGGCGTAAGCGCTTTCGGTCGCTCCGGCCATCGCCGCCTCGTTCCCGGGCTCCAGGGGGCTCGCGACCCATTTCCCCTCGTCTTTCCATATCAAGGCGGGCTTGACCTTCGAGCAAAACACGAACTGCGTGTCGCTCTCTTCGTTTTCCAGTTTCTTCGGCGGCGTGGTCTTGCCGGTGTCTTTCGAATTCCAGAATTTCACCGCGAGTTCGTAAAGCGCGCCTTTGTCCGAGCGGCCCACGAGCTTGGATTCGTCGATTCGATACCAGCCGCAGCCGCCCATATGGCAGCGCAGCAGCACGATCCTGTTCGTCAGGGCTTCGAAGTCGTCCGCCGCCAGTGCGGCGCCGCTCCGCGCGAGAAGGAAAGCGACGAGGATGCGAGTCCAATTCTTCATGGGCGAGGCTCGGTTGACGCTGGCGCTGGACATTAAGGGCCTGTTTCGAAATAAGCGCGGTGATTGCGCCGCCTGCTCCCTCCCCCTTCAGGGGGAGGGGACGCGCTCGATCAATTCGCTTATTCCTGGACGATCCCTAACATGGCGATGCGCGACTGGGGAGCCGCTACGCCCCGACCCGGCAAATCGAATCTTGCGCGCCTGCGTCCTACGCCGCCCCCAGCGTCTTCATCCTGAAGAGCCGCGCCCAGCCGCCCACGTCCTGCAACATCGTCAGCGCGAGCGAATAGAGCGCGTGGCCGATTTCGATCGAGGAGAGCGGCGTCTCGGCCCGGATCGCCTTCAGTTCGTCCTCGGCCTGCGTCATCGCCCGGCGCATCTGCGCCGACTGGCGCGCGAGCAGCGCGAATTCTGAATAAGCGCGCACACCGACGAAAGAGGCGGAGGCCGCCGACACGCAGATCGCCAGCGCCCCGCTCCAGCCCACCCCCTCCTCGGCGCCGAGAACCAGCGCCGCCGCCTTGACCGCGGTCAGCAGACCCGCGACGACGAACAGCCGCTCGCCCAGGCGCTCGAGCGCCCGCGCCGCCGCTTCGTAGCGCGTCTCGCAATTGTCGTGATAGGCGTTCTGTTCGGCGGCGAGCGAGAGCGCGAGTTCGAGCGCTCCCTGCTTCCTGTCCGCCGTGAGCGCACCCACGGGCAGCGGCGCCGCGCGCTGCAGCGCCGCGAACCACCAGGCGATCCAGGCGTCGCGCGGCGCCTCGCTCGCCTCGGCGGCGCGAAACGCCTCGGAGCTCGGCAGCACGCGCCCCACCGACGAGAGCACATATTGCTTGCGGCACAGTTCGGCGAGCAGCCGATAGGCGATCCATTTCTCGTGCCAGCGCCGCGCATGGCCCGCCGTCACGACGAAGACGATCGCCAGCAGAGCGAAGACCTCGACGCCAATCAGGATCATCTCCGTTTCGTGGGCCGGAACGTAACGCTCCGATGCGTGCGGAAGAACGAAAGCGAGGGCTGCGCCGACGAGGGCGACGAAGGCGAAGAACGCGATCCAGACATAGGACGAGCGGTAGCGGTCGCCTTCGCCGATGGCGACGCGATCGGCGGCGAGATAGTGCGCGCGCCACCACTGCTCGGCCGCATTGCAAGGGTCTTCCAGCGGCGGAATCGGCCGCTTCGGCTTGGGCATGACGCAGCGCGTCAGGAAGCCGTAGGCGCGGGCGAAAAAAGAGGAAACGGGCGCCTCTTCGGCGAGATAGTCTTCGAGCGGCGTCGCGTCGGCGCGGCCGCGCGGTTTTGCGACGAGATGCGCCAGCGTGGCGAACAGCCCCCTGTGGCCCGCAAGCGCCCCGTTCGGCGGCAGGACGACGCTCTTCAAATAACGCTTCAAGCCCTCCTTCGCGTCTTCGCCCGTCGCGGCCCCGCTGCGAAGCCGCTGCGGGCTGTCGATGAATCCTGGCTTTACAGCGCGCGTCGGATCGATCCGCCACACGGGCACGCGGGCGTTTGCGGCATAGCGCACGATTTCCGCCGTCCCGCCCGGCCCCTTCTCCCGCTCCCCGTCCCACAGCGCGATCAGAAGATCGCAATTGCGCACGACGAAGCGGCCGACCTCGCGATAACTTTCCGGCGCGAAATTGCCCGCCTCGCCGTCGAGTTCGAAAACCTCCGCCTGCGCGAGCAGCGCACGGAACGTCTCGATCGTCTCGGGAAAGTCCTGCTCGTAGACGCCTCGCGGAAACGGCAGCGGCGCGTGCAGCGCGTAGCCGAGTTTCAGCGCCTCCTCGGCGACGCGCCGGTCGGCGCCCTCGGCGAGCGGCGAGAGAAGCCGCAGAGTCGCCGCGCCGGGCGGCGCCGGAGCGTAGATCGCGGCGGCTTTCTCATCTTTGGCGAGACGGGCGATTTCGTCGCGCACAGTTTCGAGAACGTCTTTGATCTCGTGGCGCAGCCGCTCGATCTCCTGCGGCGGCAGTTTGCGCGCGCCGGCGACGCCGACACGAAAGCTAAGATGCGGGCGGGGAATGGAGAAGGCTTCGTCGGTCATCATCGGATCCTTCTTTCTGCAAGAAACCTTATTGCGACCCCCGTCATCGCGAGAAGCGCAGCGACGAAGCGATCCAGAAATCGCGAGCGGCCCCTGGATTGCTCCGCAGTTCCGCGAAGTCTGGCATGCTCGACTTCGAAAAAATGCGCGCAATGACGCCCGCACGCCATCATTTTTTCGTCTTGCCCCGGCGGATGCGGGCTTTTTCGGCGAGGCGTCGAGGGCCTTCAGCGCATCGTCGACGATCTAAATTTCAGTAACTCGCCTTGGATTGCAAGGCGTGGACAGCAAGGCCCGGCGCGACCGCGCGGGAACGGCCCGCAGGCCGGACCGTCATTCGATCCGCGATCCGTTCGCCGCCAGCGCCGCCGCGGCGAGATAGAGCGATCCCGCGATCAGCACGCGCGGCGCCCGATCGAAGGCGCGCGCGCAAAGCAGCGCGAGAGCGTCCTCGACATTGGCCGCGCCGGCGGCGGTCATCCCTTCCGCCCGCGCAATCGCCGCCACCTCTTCCGGCGCCCAGCATTTGTGCTCGCCCTCGACCGGGACGGCGATCACTTCCCGCGCGAGGCCGACGAAGTGTTTGAGCAGCGCGCGCACGTCCTTCGTCGTTTGCGCTCCCAAGATCAGCACGAGCGGACGCGGCGCCCGCTCCTCGAACTCCGCCATGGCCTCGGCCAGCACGCGCCCGCCGTCCTCGTTGTGGCCGCCGTCGAGCCAGACCTCTGCGCCCGCCGGCGCAAGATCGACGATCTTGCCGCTCGCCAGCCTTTGCAACCGCGCTGGCCACTCCGCGCGCAACAGCCCCGCCTCGATCGCCGCCGCAGCGAAGTCGGGCGAAACGGTGCGCAGAGCCGCGATGGCGGCGGCGGCGTTCAGATGCTGGTGACGGCCGGGCAGGCGCGGCAGCGGCAGATCGAGCAGCGCCCGATCGTCCTCGAACACGAGGCGTCCGGCCTCCTCGCGAATGTGGAAATCCTGGCCGGCGACGACGAGAGGCGCGCCCGCTCGCGCCGCCTCGCGTGTCAGCACGGCGCGCGCGGCCTCGGTCTGGAAGCCGACGATCGCCGGAACGCCTTTCTTGAAGATGCCCGCCTTCTCGAAGGCGATTTTCTCGACGGTTTCGCCGAGGAACTCGGGATGATCGAGCGAAACCGAGGTGATGATCGTCGCCTTCGGCTTTTCGACGACGTTGGTCGCGTCGTAGCGCCCGCCGAGGCCGGTTTCGAGCAGCAGCCAATCCGCTGGCGTCTCGGCGAACAGCAGGAACGCCGCGGCCGTGGTGATCTCGAAAAAGGTGATGGGCCGGGCGCCGTTGGCGCGCTCGCATCTCTCCAGCGCGTCGGTCAGACGCGTGTCGTCGACGAGCCTGCCGCCGCCAACGGCGCCCAGTCTGATACGCTCGTTGAAGCGGATGAGATGCGGCGACGTGTAGACATGCGCGCGTTGTCCCGCCGCCTCCAGCATGGCGCGCAGAAAAGCGATGGTCGAGCCTTTGCCGTTGGTGCCGGCGACGTGAATCGTGGGCGGCAGCTTGAGATCGGGGCGCCCCAGTTCGCCGAGCAGCCGCTGCGTGCGGCCCAGCGACAGATCGATCTTCTTGGGGTGCAGCGTAAGCAGGCGCGACAGGATCGCGTTGTGCTGATCCATGCGGCGCGCCTCTTTCCTTAAGCAGGCGTCCGTTGGCGAGCCAACGGACGCCTGCTTAGATTCTTCCTAGTGAGCAGGATTTTCATCGGAAAACCGGTGGCCACTTTTCCGAAATCCTGCTTACGCGGGGGCCCGGCGCGGCGGCGCCTTGGTGAAGAAGCCGATGAGACGGGCCAGCGTGTCGCGCATCTCCTGGCGCGGAACCACCATGTCGACCATGCCGTGATCGCGCAGATATTCCGCGCGTTGAAACCCTTCCGGCAGCTTCTCGCGGATCGTCTGCTCGATGACGCGCGCGCCGGCGAAGCCGATGATGGCGCCGGGTTCGGCGATCTGTACGTCGCCGAGCATGGCGTAGGAGGCGGTGACGCCGCCGGTCGTCGGATTGGTGAGCACGACGATGTAGGGGAGCCGCGCCTGGCGCAGGCGCTGCACGGCGACGGTGGTGCGCGGCATCTGCATCAGCGAGAACATGCCCTCCTGCATCCGCGCGCCGCCGGAGGCGGTGAAGATGACGAAGGGCGTGTGCTTTTCCAAAGCGTGTGTCGCGCCGGCGATAATCGCCTCGCCCGCGGCCATGCCGAGCGAGCCGCCCATGAATTCGAAGTCCTGCACGGCCACAGTGACGGGCGAACCTTCGAGATTGCCGGCGGCGAGCGTCACGGCGTCGGGCCGGCCGGTCTTGGTCCGGTATTCCTTGAGCTTGTCGGGGTAGCGCTTGATGTCCTTGAACTTGAGCGGATCGGCCGGCACTTCCGGCGTCGGCAGCAGTTCGCATTCGGCGTCGTCGAAAAGGCTGGCGAGTCGCACTTCGACTGGGCAGCGCATATGGTAGCCCGAGCCCGGCACGACATAGAGATTGGCCTCGATGTCCTTGTGGAAGACGAGTTGGCCGCTTTCCGGGCACTTGACCCAGAGATTCTCCGGTGCCTCGCGCTTGAGGATCGCCTTGATCTTCGGCGGGACGACGTTGGAATACCAGTTCATGAGAACAGCCTCGCGAAGCTTCCGATCGCCGCGCCGAGCCCCGACTTTGCCGCCGGCGCGGGCCGCGCCCGGCGCACGCCGCGCGCGATCTCGCCGGCGAGACCCGTCACCGCCGCCGCCGTCTGCGGGCCGGCGCGCCCGTCTGCGTCGAGCGACGCCTTCAGCGCGTCGACCAGCGCCGTGCCGACCACGACGCCGTCCGCCGTCTTGGCGATCGCCTCGGCGTTGTCGGCGTTCTTGACGCCGAAGCCGACCGCGACCGGCAGCGCCGTGTGGCCCTTGATCCGCGTCACCGCCTGAGCGACGCCGGAATAGTCGGCGAGCGCGGCGCCGGTGATGCCGGTGAGCGAGACATAATAGACGAAGCCCGAGGTGTTTTCGAGAACCTTGGGCAGGCGCCGGTCGTCGGTCGTCGGCGTCGCAAGGCGGACGAAGTTCAGCCCGGCGTCGCGGGCCGGCAGGCAAAGCTCCCGGTCTTCCTCGGGCGGCAGATCGACGACGATCAGCCCGTCCACGCCCGCCTCCTTCGCCTCGGCGAGAAAGGCCGGCACGCCGAAGACATAGATGGGGTTGTAATAGCCCATCAGCACGATGGGGGTGTCTCGATCACCGGCGCGAAAATCGCGCACAAGCTGCAGCGTCTTCTTGAGCGTCGTTCCGGCCTTGAGGGCGCGCAGGCCGGCGGCCTGAATCGACGGCCCGTCGGCCATCGGATCGGTGAAGGGCATCCCGACTTCGATCACGTCGGCGCCGGCGGTGGGGAGGCCCTTGAGGATCGCCAGCGAGGTCGCGAGGTCCGGATCGCCGGCCATCACGAAAGTGACGAGGGCGGCGCGGTTTTCGGCTTTCAGCTTGGCGAAACGGGCGTCGATGCGGGTGGGCATACGGTTACAAGAGTCCTTCAGGCGTGCTTCAAAAAGGGCGCCCCTTCTCCCGCTAGCGGGAGAAGGCGTCATGCGAAGCATGACGGATGAGGGCTTTTCCGGGCAGGCCCTCACCCGACCCGGCTTCGCCGGGCCACCCTCTCCCGAAAGCGGGAGAGGGGAAGCGCGATCAGCCGCTGCTTAGTCGTTGGCCCGCCGCGCGTCCACTTCTTTCGACGCGAAGAGCTAAATCGTCACCCGCGCCCCCAATTCCACCACACGGTCCGAGGGAATCGAGAAGAAGTCCGTGGCGTTGGCGGCCTGCTTGGTGAGCGCGACATAGAGCTTGTCCTGCCAGCGCGGCATTTCCGACGAGACGCTTTCGACGATCGAACGGCGACCGAGGAAGAAGCTCGTGGTCATGATGTCGTATTTGAAGCCGGCCTTGCGCATCAGCGCCAGCGCCGCCGGCACGCGCGGGCTCTCCATGAAGCCGAAATGCAGCGTCGCGCGATAGAAATTTTCGGCGAGCGTCTCGATTTCGAAGCGCTTCGACGCCGGCACGCGCGGCGTGTCCTCGGTGTTGACGCTGAGAACGAGCACGCGCTCGTGCACGACCTTGTTGTGCTTCAAGTTGTGCATCAAGGCGGTGGGCGCGACGTTGGTGTCGCTCGTCAGGAAGATCGCCGTCCCCTTCACCCGCGCCGGCTTGGATTTCTCCAGCATGGCGATCAAGTCCATGATCGGAATGGAGTCGCGATGCGTCTTGGCGGCGAGGAGCGCCGTCCCGCGCACCCAGGTCCACATGACGATCATGGCGCAACCGCCGAGCAAGAGCGGCACCCAGCCGCCGTCCACCACCTTCATGAGGTTGGCGGCGAGGAAGGCGAGATCGACCGAAAGAAACGCGGCGATCAGCAGCGCGGACGCCCACGCCGGCCACTTCCACTTTCGATGTACGACGACGAAGGCGAGGGCTGTCGTCACCACCATCGTGCCCGTGACGGCGATGCCATAGGCCGAGGCCAGCGCCGACGAATTCTTGAACACCACGACGAGCAGCAACACGCCGACGAGCAGCAACCGGTTGATGCGGCCGATGTAGATTTGCCCCTCCTGAGATTCGGAAGTGTGCGTGATTTCCAGGCGCGGCAACAGGCCAAGTTGAATCGCCTGCCGCACGATCGAAAACGCGCCGGTCACCACGGCCTGACTGGCGATCACCGTCGCGACGGTCGAAAGAATGACGAGCGGCAGCACCCCCCAATCGGGCGCGAGTTTGAAGAACGGATTGTCGATCGTCTCCGGCTGCGACAGAATCATCGCCCCCTGGCCGAGATAGTTCAGCAACAGCGCCGGCAGCACGAAACCGATCCATGCGGCCTGGATCGGGAAGCGGCCGAAGTGGCCCATGTCCGCGTAGAGCGCCTCGGCGCCGGTGACGCCGAGAAACACCGATCCCAGCACGGCGAAGCCGATCCAGCCGTGCCCAAGGAGGAAGCGCGCGCCGGCGCGAGGGTCGAAGGCGTAAAGCACCTGCGGCGCATCGGAAACATGCAGGGCGCCGAGCGCCCCGATGGTGAGAAAGAAGACAATCATCACCGGCCCGAAAAACGCCGCGACCCGCGCCGTTCCTTGGTTCTGAACCCAAAAGAGCGTCACCAGAATGAAGATCGTGATCGGCAGCACGTATTCGCGGAACTGATGCGTCACCAGTTCCAGGCCCTCGATCGCCGACATCACCGAGATGGCCGGCGTGATGATCGCGTCGCCGGAAAACAGCGCCGCGCCGGCGACGCCCAGTAGGAACACGGGCCGGACGCGCCGGCCGAGAGCGGATTGCGCCAGCGCCATCAGGGAAAGTATGCCGCCTTCGCCTTTGTTGTCGGCGCGCATGAGAAACAGCACATATTTAATTGTAACAGTGAAAATGAGCGCGTAGATCAGCAGCGAAATCGCGCCAAGGACAGCGTCCTCCGTGAGCACGTCGGCCTTGACGATATGGGCGAGCGATTCGCGCAGCGCATAAAGCGGGCTGGTGCCGATGTCGCCGTAAACGACGCCGATCGACCCGACGACGAGCGCCGGAAGCCCCCCTTTGCCATGGTGAGGGCCGGCCCCCTCGGGCGCGCCCGTCGCGGGCGCCGCGTCCAAATTCTGCGTCATGGGGAGTTCCTTCGGGGGAAAAGCCGCGCGGCGCGCCCTTCAAGCGCAAGGGCGTCCTGCAATGCGCCGAGCCGTCGATCATGGGCCATCCGCCGCCGTGGCGGGACCGCGCCCGCGTTTCGCGGCGGGCATATACGCCGCTTTTGGCGCCAGGGAAAGCGAATATTGCGCCGCAGCAGGGCGATTCAGTAAAGGCGTGTGTCATTCCCGCGTAAGCGGGAATCCAGGGCCAAACGCCGCTATTTGCGCCCTTGACTTCTGGATGCTTGCTTTCGCGGGCATGACTGGGAGCTGCGAGCCTCTAGTAAATGGCCGTGGCGCCGCAGCATGGACGAGACCCGCCAAATGGCGAATGCTGGCGGACCCCGATAGGTATGGCGCGCAGGAATCCGCCGCCGGAGCCCTCGATGCAGAAGTCGTCGAACCCCATGCCCGGCTTTGCGCCCGCCGCCGGCGCGCCCGGCGCGAACGTCATTCGCACGGGAACGGAGGGGCTCGAGGCGGGGCTCGTTTCGCTTCCGGCGCCGGACGGCCCCCTGCCGGTCTATTTCGCGAAGCCGAAGGGCGGGTCGAACCTCCCGGTCGTTTTGATCGCGCAGGAAATCTTCGGCCTGCACGAACATATCCGGGACATTGCGCGCCGCTTCGCCAAACTCGGCTACGCCGCCATCGCGCCGGACTATTTTCATCGCCGCGGCGATCCGCTCGGCGCGCCGGACATCGCCGCGATCCGCGTCATCGTCAATGCGACGCCCGACCGCGAGATCATGCGCGATTTCGATGCGGCGCTCGCCTTCGCCGGCGAGAACGGCGGCGACGTCGCCCGCGCGGCGATTACGGGCTTTTGTTGGGGCGGGCGAATCGCTTGGCTCTATGCGGCGCACAACCCGCGCCTCAGAGCCTGCGCGCCCTGGTATGGGCGTCTCGACGGCGACCACACGGACAACCAGCCGCGCTGGCCGATCGACGTCGCCGCGCGATTGCGGGTTCCCGCGCTCGGCCTCTATGGCGGCGACGATCCGTCAATCCCTGCGGATCTCGTCGATTCGATGCGCGCGCGGCTGCGCGGCGCCGGCGCGCGCGCCGAGATCGTCGTCTATCCCGGCGCGCCGCACGCCTTTTTCGCCGATTATCGCGAAAGCTATCGCGAAACCGCCGCGACGGACGCCTGGACGCGGGCGCTGGCCTTCTTGAAAGAAAACGGCGTCGGGTAGTGGCCTGCGTCGATCAATTTGAACGGGTTTGCGATGCGAGCCTGAAGGCTCGCATCAAGAATCCCTTCATATTGAATGACGCAAGCGACCAGAACGCCGCGCGTCAAAAATCGCTCGCGAGGCCGTTCTTTTCCCAATCCCCGTAGCGCGCCGGATCGAGTCCGCCGCGCCCGCCGATCTCCCGCGGCGCGCTGTGCGTCGCCGCCGCCCTTCGCCGCGCCTCTGCCTCCGCGAGCGCGCGCCGGGCGGCCGGCGTCATGGCCGCGCTGCGTCCGTGATGGGCGTCAACCTCAACGCCGGGCTGGGCTTTTTCGGCGGCGCGCGGCGAGTCTGTTGATATCCTTTTGTCTTCCATTGCATTCCTCACCCGCGCCCATTTCGGCTGTGCTATGCTGCAAATTGCGCTTTTGGGGCGGAGGCAGCGGCTTCGTGACCGACGACAACAGTAGACCACCGGCGCGGCGGCGGATACCGCCGTCGAAAATGCCGGCGCGCCAGGGGTTTGTTCCTGCAGAAGCGGTCAGGGACGCGGAAGCCGCCAAAGTGCCCGGCCTGCCCGCCCGTCTCGCGGCCGGCAGCGTCGTCTCCGACGTGGTTCTGGGCGGCCATCGCCTCGACGACTGCTTTTCCCCGCTCGCCGTCCCCTCGCGCCTCACCGGCCTCGACGCGCGCGACGTCGCGCTCGTGCGCTCGATCGCGACCGTGTTGCTGCGCCGGCTCGGCGTCATCCGCTACGCCCTTGCGCAGCTTCTGGATAAGGGCCTTCCGCGCCAGGCCGCGCGGCTCGAGTGGCCCCTGATCGCGGCGGCCGCGCAGATCCTGTTTCTCGACGCGGCCGATCACGCCGCCGTCGATCTCGCGGTGCGCGCCGCGCGCCTGGAGCCAAAGACCGCGCCGCTCGCCGGGCTTATCAACGCGGTCCTGCGCAACCTGATCCGGCGGCGGGACGAGTTTCTGGAGGCCGCCGCCAGCGGCGAACACGACACGCCGCTTTGGCTGCTCCAACGCTGGCGCAGGACGTACGGCGACGCGCAGGCGCGGGCCATTTCCGCAATGCACATGCTCGAGCCGCCGCTCGACCTCACCGCGAAATCCGATTCGGCCGCCTGGGCGGAGCGGCTCGACGGCGTCGTCACGCCGACCGGCTCCGTGCGGCTGCGCACGCGCGCGCCCGTCGCGGAGCTCGACGGCTACGACGTCGGCGAATGGTGGGTGCAGGACGCCGCCGCCGCTCTGCCGGCGCGGCTGCTCGGCGCGAGGCCGGACGAGCGCATTCTCGACATGTGCGCGGCGCCGGGCGGCAAGACCGCGCAACTCGCGCAGGCGCGCGCGCAGGTCACGGCGCTGGACCGCTCCGCCGAGCGCCTCAAGCTGCTGGCGGCGAACCTGGCGCGGCTCGATCTTCACGCCGACGTCGCCGTCGGCGACGCCACCACCTATTCGGCCGCGCCTTTCGACGCCATCCTCGTCGACGCCCCCTGCTCCGCGACGGGCACGATCCGCCGGCATCCCGACGTGCCCTGGACCAAGAAGCCCGGCGACATCGAAGCCCTCTCCGCGCTGCAAACCAAGATGCTGAACCGCGCGGCGGCGCTGCTGCGGCCGGGCGGGCGGCTCGTCTACTGCACCTGCTCGCTGGAGCCCGAAGAAGGCGAACTGCAGATCGCCGCTTTCCTGCGGCGTAATCCGGAATTCCGGCGCAAGCCGATCGAAGCCGGCGACGCCGTTCCGGCGGAATTCGTCACCGCCGACGGCGAATTGCGCACGCTGCCCACCCACTGGCCGAACGAAGACCCGCGCCTTGCGGGAATCGACGGATTCTTCGCCGCGCGCCTCGTGCGCCGCGAGTGACGCGGTCTTTGGGCGAGTTTTCTGGATCACGTCAAGGGCGCTGAAGACGGCCGCATTGCCGGGATGACGACCGGCCCGCTGGACGAGGTTCCGCCAAGGGTGTGCGAAGTCATTCGAGACGAACTGGAGCTATCGGAAAAAATGTTCGATCCCGGAGGTTGATGGCAAATCCAAATAAAATCAAAACGTTATTGCATAGAAATGGCTCCCCGTGGTCGGCGAAGATGCGAACTACGAGTTCTCGATTTCCCTACTCCCCACTACGCCAGAGCCTCCCAAAATGCGCAAGCGCAAGCGCGACCGGGATCGCGCAGAAGCACTACGCCTCGCCGGCGGCCCGAAGCCCTCGCTGAGGGACCGAGCCGTCGCCCTGGCCAATGAGCGCGGCCTTGTGCGGACGTGCGATCTAACGGACATCGGCGTCCCTCGCTGTTACTTGGCCCGCATGTGCGAAGAGGGCCTGCTGGTAAAGGTCGGATATGGCCAGTATCGCGCGGCCGATCGTTAGGCGGCTTGAGGGACGGTGGACGCTGAGATCGTGTCCCGTGGCGTGGTGTAGCTGGAGCGAGGCGAACATCGCGATTTCCGGCGCTGGCCGGGGTCCGGGGAACCATGCCGCCGCAAAGCCGGCATTTTGATCCATTTCGGATGACCAAGAGCGGCGCGCAGATCCGCGTGATCGGCCAAGCCGCGATCGACCTGCTTGTCGATCAGCCGAAAACGAAGTCGCCCTTCGTCTTTCCGGCCGATTGGGGCGAGGGGCATTTCATCGGTGTGGTGCGCGTTCTCGATCGCGTCTGTCAGAAGGCCGGACTGGCGGACATCACCCCGCACACGTTGCGCCACACCTTTGCGAGCCTTGCGGGTGATCTCGGCTTCTCCGAGCTGGCGATCGCGGCGCTGCTCGGCCATTCCGCCAGGGGCGTCACGCAGCGCTACGTCCACATCGACGAAGCGCTCAGGATGACGGCTGACCGGGTGGCGGATGAAATGGCCGACCTCCTCGATGGTCGCGCGACGCCTTCGCGGGCTCGTACCCCTCGCCGTGATCGATCCGGGCGGAATCTTGAAGCGACTGACGCGTGACTGTCCGAAATATGCGTCTTTCCCCGTGATGAGGGGTAATCGAGCAAAAAAGCCAACAATTCCAAGGTCGGTTCGGTGTATCGATTGGGCTCGTTGGATCGGGTTGCTCAGACAAACGGGGGGATCGGCGGTAACGGACCTCCGCTACCGCCGATCCCCCCGACGGGATGCGCCGGCGTTCTCGCTGGATTTGACGTTGTGTTGATGCCATCTGAGTTGCGTGTATCACGCCTTTCCAGGCTTTCAGCCGAGGCCAGCCAGCTGGAGAAAAATTCGGCCGAGGCAAATTGGCGGAGGGAGCGGGACCGGGACCGGGACCGGGACCGGGAACAAGCCCTCTCCGAGCAATCGCGGGTTGACGCCGCGCAATGGGGCGAAATTCCGCAAATAGAATTACATGGCCAACTGCCGTGCACCAGGCTATAATGTGACCAATTTGATGACCAGACGAGGCACCCATGGTCACGGTTAGCCTAGCGCAGGCGAAGGCGCGCTTGAGCGAATTGCTGGACAAAGTGGAGGCAGGCGAGGAGGTTGTGATCACCCGCCGTGGCCGCGCCGTCGCGCACGTCTTAGCCGTCAGGCGCGCAAAAAAACCCCTCCGTCTCAAGGACCTAGCCGAATTTCGAGCGGCCATGCCGCCTTTGCGGCGGCCAAGCGCTGAGCTCTTGCGTGAGTTGCGCGACGAAGGGCTCTAAAAAGTAAGCGTGCAAATGCTTTACTTCGACACCTCGTTTCTGGCGCCTCTTATCCTGCCTGAGGCAACGAGTGATCAGGTCACAAAATTTATCGGCGGGCTGCCGGTGGAAAAATTGACCGTCAGCCACTGGACGTTGGTCGAGTTTTCTTCTCTGCTTGCCCGCGAGGTGCGCATGGGCGGGCTTAAAACTCAAGCCGCGAGGCTCGCGGATGATCAGTTTGCAGACATAATCGATGAGTCTTTCGTTGTCTTGTTGCCGAATGCCGAAGATTTCAATCTCGCGCGTGAGTTCCTCAAGTCACACGACACGGGCTTGCGCGCTGGCGACGCCTTCCACTTGGCGATCGCAAAAAATCATGGCGCCGAAGCGATCTACAGCCTCGATAAAACGATGATCAAGGCAGGCAAGAGTCTCGGTCTGCCGGTGACTGCCGGCATCCGCCTGCCTGATTACCGTTAGATGCAGCAGATGGTCCCCCCGAGAGCGCTCGTCCTCGCACAACTGCCGGATCTGTCGGTCCGCATTTTCAATCACGCGCGAGTATGGTGGGGTGAGCGCGGCGAAACGGCGCGGCTCACTGGCGCCAGCCGCAACATGCTGAAACAGCAGGTTGCGCCAGGTCGTCGGAGGAGGCCGCCTCGCTGTGGCGGCGGGCGCAAATCTGGTACACATTGCGATGACAAGGGGCGCCATAACGAAAACCATTTTTCACCGCCAAAATTGTCCGCTGGACCTCCGAGAGGTTCAACGCGTACGTCCGTCAGCGCGAAGATTACAGGATCGGCGAATTGGGCTGTCGAGTCCGCAAGTGCAAATTGCCGCCACTGATGTCGGCAAAGGGGGCGCCGAATGAAGGCTTTCGATCTTGATAAGCGCCTGATCGAGAATTATGAGAACTTCTCCCGCTCCTTCAGCAAGATCCGTGCTGCGGATCTCAAGGCCGCCATCGACCGGCGATACGATGACGGGCATTTCTGGCCAGACGCCCTTCTGTCGATCAATCCGCAGTTCGAGGCCGGCCTCGCAGCCGACGAACTGGCCGCCGAAGGCGTCATCGATCCCCTGACGGCCCAGGTGTTTCGAGTCAAAGGCCAACCGTTACGCTTTCATGCCCACCAGGGCCAAGCCATCGCCAAGGCACAGGCGCGGCAAAGCTTCGTCGTTACGACAGGGACAGGATCAGGCAAGTCGCTCTGCTTCTTCGTGCCGATCATCGATGCGGTGATCCGGGCGAAAAAAGCAGGCGAGGCGCCTCGCACCCGCGCGATCATCGTCTATCCAATGAACGCGCTGGCCAATAGCCAGATAAAGGAAATCGAGAAGTTTGTCGCCCAAGCTGATCTTCCAGATCATTTGAAGCCGATGGTGAAACGTTACACCGGGCAGGAAAAGGATCCCGAGCGACAAGCTGTAGCGGCGAACCCGCCAGACATCCTTCTCTCCAACTACATGATGCTCGAACTGTTGCTGACGCGGCAGGACGACGTCGATACCAAGGTGATTTCAAACGCGCGCGGCATAGAGTTCATCGTCCTTGACGAGCTTCATACCTATCGCGGTCGTCAGGGGGCGGATGTAGCCATCCTGGTGCGCCGTCTACGCGATCGCTGTGCTGGAGCCATACCGCCAATCTGCGTCGGCACCTCCGCCACGATGGTCAACGAAGGATCGGACGACTCTCGCGCCGCGACCGTGTCGGACGTCGCCTCACGGCTGTTCGGCACGGCCATCGGCCCAGACGCGGTGATCGACGAAAGCTTGCGCCGATCAACGGACGACAGCCTTTCACTCGATGGAATTCGGCCGCTCTTACGGAAGGTTGTGGACTCTCCCCTCCCGGAGATTCTCACAGATGTCGAACTGCGCCGGCATCCACTCGCCATTTGGGCGGAGCTCGTGCTCGGACTCGATGACCGACAAGTGTTGCGCCGACGCAAGCCTATTCCCTTCGGCGAGGCGGCCACGGCGCTCGCTACGGAGACGGGACTGCCGGTTGAACAATGCCGGACAGCGCTCGAAGCCTTTCTCACCAAGGTCAGTTTGCCGGAGCATGCACGCGGCGGTGGGGGCGACAAGGCGTTTCTGGCATTCAAGCTGCATCGCTTCATTGCCGGTTCCGGAGAGGTCTACACTACGCTGCGCCCGGCTCCGCGCAATGTGCTGCTAGAGGGGCAGCAGAACGACCCGGCTGATCCTGAAGCGCGGCTTTATCCAACTCGACTCTGCCGAACCTGCGGACATGAACACCATGTCGTCACGCTCACCGATGTAGATGTCGAGCAGGTGTTCCTACCGCGTAACATCGACGATACGCCGCTCGATACACAGGGGGAGGGCGACGTCGCCGGCTACCTGACGCCTGTCGGAGACGGCGACGAGGAATACAGGTTCACGGGCGAGATCGAGAGCTATCCGGAAGACTGGCTGGAAGAACAACGGGGGCTGCTCCGATTGCGGTCCAACCGCGCCAGACAAACGCCGATTAGGATGAGTGTTGGAGTAGACGGCCGCAGGTCCCGTCGCGAACCGTGTTGGAATTTGCTGACGCGGTTCCGAGCGGCATGATGCTATCCGATCAAGCGGCGAGGTCAATGAGCTGATCGGAAGGCTTTTCGGCGAGGCTTTCCCAGCCGTCCAC
>Ga0233425_10001128_pt1 | contig 62144 bp, 54 predicted proteins | sample Watercolumn_Towu_2_FD_181712 | JGI IMG/M metagenome (GOLD analysis project Ga0233425, IMG submission 181712) | Freshwater microbial communities from Lake Towuti, South Sulawesi, Indonesia - Watercolumn_Towuti2014_140_MG | ecosystem: Environmental > Aquatic > Freshwater > Lake | place...
GGCGCTGGCGGCAGAATCAGCATCAGCAAGGAGATCCAGCACCTCGCGATAATCGCCAGCAGCGAGGGCCGCACGAGCCAGAATCAATCGGTTCTCCAGCGGGATCACTTCGACTTCAACAGTCGGGGGGTCCGATGGAGCTGCGGTGGCGGCCGCCGAGTCGGCAGCCGCACAACCGGCGCAAAGCACCAAGACAACCAAGCCCAGCGTGGCACGCATGAGCGGCACGGGGGCGACGATCATCGCCCCCGTCCTTTGCATCAGGCTTCCGGCGTAGCCGTTTCCTCGGCCTTGGTGGTGCCGTCGTCCACGTCGTCCATCAACTCGTAGGACTCTGGAGCTTTGCCCTTCGCAGACTCGAGCACCTCGAGCAGCGTGAGGCCAATCTTGCGATCGTCTTGGTTCACCTTGATGACCTTGACGCGCAGGAGGTCGCCCACAGTGACGACTTCTTCGGGGTTGTCCACCTTGGTCTCGGACAGTTCCGAGATGTGCAAGAGACCTTCGAGTTCATCCTCGAGGCTGACAAAGACGCCGAAGTTCGTGACCTTGGTCACGCGGCCTTCGAGGTCCGCACCCACAAGGAAGCGGTTCGGGATGTCGTACTCCCAGGGATCTTCCTTGAGCTGCTTCATGCCGAGGGCGACGCGGCGCTTCTCTTGGTCCACAGAGAGCACGATGGCTTCGATTTCCTGGCCCTTCTTGAGCATCTCGCTCGGATGCCCCACCTTGCGGGTCCAAGACATGTCGGAGACATGCAAGAGCCCGTCGATGCCTTCCTCGATCTCGATGAAGGCGCCGTAGTTCGTGAGATTGCGCACGCGCCCGCGGATGATGGTGCCGACGGGATAGCGGCCCTGGACTTGATCCCAGGGATTCTCCTCGGTTTGCTTCATGCCGAGGGAGACTTCTTGCTTCTGGGCGTTCACGCTCAGGACCACCACATCCACGATGTCGCCTGGATTGACGATCTCGTTGGGGTGGTTGACGCGACGGGTCCACGACATCTCACTGACGTGCACCAAGCCCTCGACGCCTTCTTCCAGCTTCACGAATGCGCCGTAGTTCATCACGGTGACGACTTCACCCTGCATGCGAGTGCCGGGGGTGTAGCGCGCCTCGATGTTCTCCCACGGAGACGGTGTCTTCTGCTTCAGGCCTAGCGCGATGCGCTCGGAGTCCTTGTCGAACTTCAACACCATGACGTCGAGCACTTCGTCGATGGCCAGCATGTCCGCGGGGTGATTGATACGCCCCCAAGACATGTCGGTGATGTGCAAGAGGCCGTCGATGCCGCCCAAGTCCACGAAGGCGCCGAATTCGGCGATGTTCTTCACGACACCACGGCGCACTTGGTTCTCTGCCAAACTGGCCAAGAGATCCTGCTTCTTCTTCTCGCGGGTCTCTTCGAGGAGCTTTCTGCGCGAAGCCACGATGTTCATGCGCGGCGCATCGATCTTGATGATGCGCGCTTCGACTTCCTTGCCCATCCAAGCGTTGATGTCGCCAGCGCGACGGATCTCGATCTGGCTTGCCGGCAAGAACACCGGGAAACCGATATCCATGAGCAATCCGCCCTTGATCTTGCGCGTGCAAACACCCTTGACGACATCGCCTTCCTTGTAAGTGGCGACAATCCGTTCCCAGCCGCGAATGCGGTCCGCACGGCGCTTGCTGAGTTCAGGCGTTCCATCACTGCTGCCGATGGACTCGAGGTAGACCTCGACCTCGTCACCCACGGCTGGTGGATTGTCACCCCATTCCATGAGGGACACTTCCCCGTCGGCCTTGTACTTGATGTCCACCATGACGGCGTCTGCCTTCACGCGCACCACACGTCCTTTGACGATGGTCTGCGGCTTGAAGTCAATCTGTTCGCCCTGCATGACCGCTTGGCCGAAATCGCCAAGCCCCGAGAGCGCATCATTGAGGAGACGGTCCAATTCACCGGCGTCGGCTCCGGTCGTGAGGCGTTTGATAGTCCGACGTGACTCGTTCTGTTTCATGACGATCCTGCGTCAGCAGCACGCAACGCGCGCTCCCGACGGGCCACCTTCCAGTTCGCGTGATGAACTTCATCACGACACGTCCCGTCCGGTGTGGGCTCCACCACCAGGACGGCGCGTTGCCCGCGTTAGCGGGCGGGTTGATGAAAGAGACGTTCCTTCACCAATTGTTCGATGGTCGCCAACACATCCTCCACCGCGAGGTGCGATGTGTCTAAGTGAATATGACCCGCAGTGCGAGTCAGCGGGGCCGTGGCGCGCGTCGAGTCCGCGTGATCTCGATTGTGCATGTCGGCACGAACCTGAGACGCGTCGGCGGTGCCGTCTTTGGCGGCCAACTCCTTCGTGCGTCGCTCGGCGCGGACTTCTTCACGCGCGTCCAAGAAGATCTTGAGCGATGCTTCCGGAAACACGACGCTGGCCATATCGCGGCCCTCGCACACGAGATTCTCGCGGGCGCCCGCAGAGCGTTGCACCTGTAGCAGCGCTGCACGAACCTCAGGCAATGCACTCACCGCGCTCGCGGAACGCGTCACGCTCTCCGTCCGAATCATCTGCGACACGTCCGACGGACCGATAAACGTGCGCCCGGATGCATCCTGATGCAGATCGAGCTTCATCGCCAGCGCAGCCAACTGAGCTCCAGCATCGTTGGCAATGCCAGCTTGTTCGGCGGCCAGAGCAACGGCCCGATAGAGTGCCCCAGTATCTAAATAGCGCCAGCCAAGACGCCGCGCGAGTTCGCGGGCGACTGTGCTCTTTCCCGCACCTGCGGGACCATCAATGGCAATCACGTGGGGCATTGGCGCTCATGGCGGGGCTCCACCATGGAGGGACATGCTAACCGTCTGAGCTGAGATGAAAAACCACGCGAGACGGCCGAAAATCAGAGGCGGATCGCACGAAATTCCACCCCGTCCCAGTGAATGTAGTTAGGGCCGTCCTCCCATGCCCCTGTCGTCCAAAGGACAGCGCCTGCTCCCGGAGAAAGCTCCGTTCTTGCGAGCTCGTGGATGTGACCGGCGATGAGAATGTCCTGCCCCTCCGCGTGCTGCTTCGCGCCGTCCAAGATGGACCCTAGGCGACTATAGGACTTGCCGCGGCGCCGAGCCTTGGAAACGCCTCGATAACTCGTGGCCAGCAACCGGCTGATGCAGAACGGGAGCGATCGCACAAGCCAACGCACCAAAGCCGTGCGGAGCAGCCCACGTCCGAACACTTGATAGCTCCAGTCGTGAATGCACATCTCATCACCATGACTCACGCGCAAGCGCTGTTCGCCAGCAAGGCAATGCCAGTCGCCGCTCAGAACTCGCACGGAGCCTTGGGCGAAATCCGATTCGATCTGATAGTCCCGATTCCCGTGAAGGAGAGTGATCTTTGTTCCTGCTTGAGCTAGCTCGCGTAGCGCTTCTTGGAGCGGAGCCCACCAAGGGTCACGGCCTTGCCGCGGGCCCACGTAGAACTCGAAGAGATCGCCATGGATCACCAACTGCCGCGCACTCCGTGCATGACCACGCAGGAATGCGAGAAAGAGATCAAGCTCCTTGGCGTCGCCCTGCTTCAAATGCACATCGCTGACAAAGATCGCCGGCGCATCGAGCGCTTCCCGCGTCATGGGTTATCCGAGTCACCGAGGCCCAGTGCGCGCATCCGATTCCAGAGGACCTTGCGGCTGATTCCGAGAACGTGGGCCGCTTGCGACTTGTGCGTGCAGAGTTGAAGAGCCTTCTGAATGTGCTCGCGTTCAACCCGCGCCAAGAGATCAAGCAGTGGCTCCACGCCAACAGGTGCGGGTGTTGCTTGCGGATGGAGTTCATCCCGTTCCAACATGTGATCGCGTGTGAGGACATGGTCCTCGCCACACAGAGCAATCGCACGTTCCACCGAATGCTCGAGTTCTCGCACGTTGCCGGGCCAGTGGTGATCCTCCAACTGCTGCATCAACTTCTCTGGAACGCGATACTCCACACCATGCCCATACTTGCGAATGAAGTGCTGAACCAGCAGGGGGACGTCCCCTAGCCGCTCCCGCAAAGGGGGGAGCCGCAGCGGCACGACATTGAGGCGATAGAAAAGGTCTTCTCGAAAACGCCCTTCGCGCACCATCAATCGCAAATCAACCTTCGTTGCGGCCACAACGCGGATGTCCACCTTGATCGGCCCGCTGCCGCCGAGGCGCTCCACCTCTCGCTCTTGGAGCACGCGTAGGAGCTTGACCTGAGTGGCGAGAGCCATGTCATCAATGTCGTCGAGGAAGAAGGTGCCGCCATTGGCTCGTTCAATGCGACCCAACTTACGCTCGCGCGCATCGGTAAAAGCGCCCTTCTCATGCCCGAAGAGTTCATCCTCCAAGAGCGTGCTCGGGATCGCTGCGCAGGAAACAGACACCAGCGGACCGGAAGCGCGAAGGGACAATCCGTGCACGGCCTTCGCGAGGAGCTCCTTACCCGTTCCGGTTTCTCCAGTGATGAGGATGTTGCTCTCAGAAGGCGCAACGGTTCGAACCACACGCAGGAGCGTCTGCATGACGGGGCTCGACCCCGTGATGTCCCGGTGTAACGCGGGCTCCTCAACCCGTTCGCGGAGCTCCTTGTTCTCGGCTTCCAGCGTGCGGAGGTGCTGCAATCGTTCCAGGATCAGAGCAAGTTGCTCGTTGACGAAGGGCTTCAGCACATAGTCCGCTGCACCCGCTTTCATGGCGGCTACGGCGGACTGAACAGTGCCGTAACCGGTGATGACAACCACCGCTGTGGATGGTCGCAGACGGCGCACTTCACCAAGAAGTTTGTCTCCGTTCATCCCCGGCATGTTCATGTCGGTGATCAACACGTCGAAATCACTGGCCCCAATCCGCTGCAAGGCCTGATCACCCCGTGCAACGGCCTCAACTTCGTGGCCGCGCTCCTTGAGATCCTCCACGAGGAGTTCCGTCAAAGAGCGCTCGTCATCAGCAATCAGCACCTTCATGGGTGAGTCTCACGCAGCACCTTGCCGGGGTTCAGAATGCCATGGGGATCGAAGGCGTTTTTGATGGCGTACAGCACGCGCATGCGCTCGGGGCCCAAGACACGCGGAAGCTCGTCGCGCTTGCGCAAGCCCACGCCATGCTCTCCAGTCAGTGTACCTCCGTGGCTAAGCACAAGATCGAAGGCCGCGCGCACACAGGCTGCGAGACTCTCGCCTGCATCCGCACGCTGCGGGTCGGGCAGGAAATTGCAGTGCAAGTTGGCGTCGCCCGCGTGGCCGTAGATCAACATGCCGATCCCGTGGGCCTTCCCAAGAGCTTTGAGCTGGCCAACCACCTCGGCCAAGTGACCGCGAGGAACTCCGATGTCTTCGGAATGTTTCAACGGCGACATCCGGCGTGCAGCGCGACTGATTCCTCTGCGCCCACGCCAGATCGCTTCATGCTCAGCGCCCGTTGAAACGTCGCGCACCGCTAGCGCAGATCGCTCAAACATCTTCTGCACACGCTCGACGGAGTCCCGCACTGCAAGGGGTTCGCCATCGAGTTCCACCAATAGCTGTGAACGTGCGCCAACTGGCAGCGGGATCCCAGACCCCTCGGCAGTCAAGCGCATCGCCACCTCATCGAGACTCTCCAACGCACGAGGCCAGATACCTGCGAGCAAAATGGCGTCCGCTGCATCGAAGGCAGCGCTCTCCCCCGCGAATGAAAGAAGCAGAGTTCCGTGGGACTGCGGGCGTGGGATCAACCGCAAGATGGCTTGCGTGATCACAGCGAGCGTGCCCTCTGATCCGGTGAGCAATCGGGTCAGATCGTAGCCACTCACGTCTTTGAGATTGCGGCCACCTGTTTCGAGAATCGCACCGCCTGGAAGCACACAGCGCAATCCAAGCACGTAGTCCCTCGTCACACCGTACTTCACCGCTCGTAGCCCGCCTGCGCAGGTTGCGATATTGCCACCGATGGTGCACTCGTCGGCCGAGGCAGGATCCGGTGGATAGAACAAGTTCTGCGCTTCCACGGCGGATTGCAGTTGCGCCGTGATGACGCCTGGCTCCACCACTGCCACCATGTCGCGCGTGTCGATATCGAGGATGCGATGGAGCGCTCGCAAGTCCAGCACTACGCTGCCCTGAGTGGGTCGAGCAGCCCCTGTGGCCGAGGTTGCGGCCGCGCGCGGCACCACCGGGACGCGCCGAGCATCCGCCCAGCGCAACAGTTCGACCACGTCAGCTTCAGTCCGCACGCGCACTACCGCGGAGCATTCGCCCGCGATTGGAGATGAATCCGCTGAGGCCGCAATCAGATCCTCGGGCAAGACACTCACACGCCCTGCGAGCAATTGCTGCAACTCTGCGAGCCACGGCGTCGGCGACATGCGCGCAGCGTACCGCTTGCGGGCAGAACTCACACGGGCATGCGCTTGACGACGAACGACCCTAAGCGGCTCGCCGCACACATCGGCAGGCTCTTGAAGACGCGCTTCGCGAAGTCGTAGCGGGGGTTGCCGGCGTTCACCGCTGGCACTGGCTTGCCACGAGCTGTGATGAACTGATAGTGAAGCGGACTAGGTTCAAAACCCTGATTGACCTTGAACGAGAACGCGCCGGTGCCGTTGCGACTGCGTCCGAAGTCGAAGCGTTTCATACCGCGCTTCACGGCTTCCTCCATCGCGCACAAGTACATCAGGTTATTTGCAGAAAGCCGGTTCGCTTCATCCGTTGCACCGGAGTAGTAGGCCATCCAATCGCCACGCCAAAGAAAGCTCATGAGGGCGGCCACAGGCCTCCCCTCGCGCTCCACGGCCAACAAATGAAATCGTTCACCGAGCAGGTCCCGCAAGTGCCAGAACATGCTCTGAGGAAATACGGGCGAACCGAGTTTGCGCTTGTTCTCCGCGAACAGGGCGTGAAACGCCGAGATGCTAGGTGGCTCTTGCCCTAAGGTGACGGTACCTGCGGCGCGTGCCTTGCGGGCCTCAGCGCGGGCCTTACGAGGGATCATGTTGAGCACCTCGTCCCCGCAGAGTGGCAGATCCCTGATAAACGTGGAGTGGGACCCCGATTCGGCGAGTTCGCAACCCGGTGGGGCGTGAAGGTGACGTAGCTCGACGTAATCCGCGCGAGCGTCGGCCGCCACTTCCTCAGCAGCGCGGAGCAAGGCTCCTGTGGCCTCCGCATCGTCGGCGAGAACGCCACCGTAAACACCAAACGGAACGCTGACCACGGAGCGGCCAAAGAACATGGACTTGATCAACACCAGCGGCACGACACCAACCACCGCTTCTTTGCGCATGGCGAGCAAGTACGTGCAGCGGTGCTTGAAAGTGCGCTGTAGAAGTGCGCGCCAGACAAGATCATGGAACAAGGTCCCCTGCGGATGCTCGGCAACGTAGGCGCTCCAAGCGGTCTCACGAGCTGGAGTGAGTTCAACGACGACGGTGCTCAATTCATGAGTCTCCGTCGTGGATCTCGTCAATGTGATAGTCGCGTAGAGATCTCCCCTGCGTGAAGATGATGATCTCTCCAATCAGTCCGATGCTGCCGACAATCACTCCTAAGACCACCAAGAACAATCCAAGGATGAGCAGTGGACGTTCGGTAAGTCCAAGGTTGTAGAAGATGCGCAGCCAAGCCATGTAGGCGCAGATTCCGACGCCTGCAGAGCCAAAGACTAAGCCCGCGAGTCCGAAGAACCGCAGTGGCTTGTTGGTGAACTTCACGAGGAAGAATAGCGACACGATGTCCAAGAATCGGCGCACGTAGAGGCCCGGGTGCAGCAATCCTTTGCTGCCTTCTTCGTGCATGTGGGCCAGTGGGATTTCCACGAAGCGGAATCCGCGACGAATCGCCAAGATGCTCATGAAACGGAAGAGATCGCCATGCAAGGCGATCTCCTCAAGCACCTCGCGTCGGAAGGCCCGCAAAGTGCAGTTGAGATCGCGCACATTGATACCGGTCATTCTCCGCGTGTAGGCATTGAAGAGCCATGACTGAAGTCGGCTCAGGACCCCGTCGATGCGCGGCTCTCGACGCACGGCAACATAGTCCGTGCCCGTGTCGAGTAGACGCACCATCTCGTGGATGCCATGCAGATCCACCTGCTGATACCAAGGCGAAACAACGATGTAGCGACCGCGGGCATGATCCACGGCGGCGTCGAGCGCGACGCTGCCACCAAAGGTGCGCCGAAATCGCAGCAGTCGAACTGCTGGCCATTGTTCGCGGAGTTCTAAGACTTGGGCCGCGAAGCTCGCTCCAGCCCCGTCGTCGACAACAAGAACTTCGAAGCTGCGTCCGAGGGATTCCATTTCCTTGCGCAGTGCCTGCATCAACGCGGCGAACTGCGCTTGTTTGCGGGCTTCTGCGCAGATGATGACGACGGAGATGTCGCAAGGCCCAGCACTCATGAAATCAACTCCGCGGCTCCGCGCTTCAGAGCGTGAGGATCACGCCGACCGACGCGCACAATGAGGTCTGCGAGTAACCCCATGAAGAGGAAGTAGAGGCTGCACACCAGACTCAGCACCGCGAGCGCAGGCAGCACGATGCTCTGCTCATTAAAGCCTCGCGTTTGATTCAGGAGGTGAAGCCCTGCAGCTGCGCCACCCAACAATAGAAACGCAGCGGAGAATGGACCAAAGTAGTGCATGGGGCGATCCGCAAAAGCCACGATCAACTTGATCACGATGAGGTCACCCATCACTTTGAGCACTCGGTCGAGACCGTACTTGCTATTGCCGAGACGTCTTGGGTGGTGCTTCACTTCGATTTCCGTGATGCGCGCACCGGCACCGGAACAGAGCGCTGGCAAAAACCGATGCATGTCGGAGTACAGATGCAGGGGTTTCAGAATGCTTGCACGATACGCTTTCAGTGTGCAGCCGTAGTCGTGAACGCGGACGCCAATGAACCAGCCGATGATGCGGTTGGCGACCCAGGATGGAAACTTGCGCGTGAAAGCGCGGTCCTGTCGTTGGCGTCTCCATCCCGAAACAAGGTCGTACCCCTCATCGAGCTTCGCGATCAAGCGCGGGATGTCCGACGGATCGTTCTGGAGATCCGCATCCATGAACACGATGATCTCCCCGCGCGCGACCTCGAGCCCCGCGGCCATGGCGGCGGTCTGCCCTCGATTGGATCGCAACTTCACCGTGCGCAGCCAAGGCCGCGTGTCCGTCGCCTCATAGAGCATGGCTAACGACCGGTCGCGACTACCGTCGTCCACGCAAATCACTTCCAAAGTGCGCTCAAAGCTGCTGAGAAAACGATCCAACGTGCTGAAAAGAGTAGGCAGGCACTCTTCTTCATCGAAGATCGGTATGACCAAGGAGACTTCTGGAGCGCTAGCCATCACAAGTTGTGCTTGGGTGCGGGATTCCGACCGCGACCACAGTCACCCCATCCTGGAGCGGGAGGCTCGGCGGTCCGGCCCAATCTCCCCCGTGGCGCGAGGAGTCTATCGGGGACCGTGCACCCGCCGCTAAAGCCGCAACTCCCTTGCCAACCAAGAAGCGAGCGGGGTAAACTGTCTCGGCCGCAGAACTATCCGAACGCATAGCGCGGTTAGTACTTACGGCGCAGCCTAGTCATCCATGGTGGGGTGGATTGGTGTCCAGCATTCTCGTCCTTCATTCCTCCGGGCCCGATCTTGACGCATTGGTCTCATTCCTTGAGTCCAGCGCGGGGGAAATCCACGTCACCGATGATCCTCGCGCCCTTGGCCCGGATGCGCGCAGCTTGCCGACACTTCCAGAACCGGTGGTGCTCCTCATTCATGAGGATCTCTGGCCCACCGAAGTCGCCCCCGGGATGCTGGAAAATCATGCGACGTTTGTCATCGGCAAGTCGCGGGACGTGGCACCTTTCACACCTCGTGCGCGGTTCCCGATCCCCTATTTCCTCGCAGACGTACGTGCAGCCGTGAGAGCTGCACTCATCACCAAAGCGAAGCCGATCCCGCCCCCATCCGAGGCCCAAGAAGTCCGCCCTCACGGAGGCTTGCTCCCAGAGCCTGAGACCCACGCGTTGCTGCGCAGTCTCTGCCATGGGCTCAAGAATCCCCTCGGCGGTGCTGTGGGCTGGATGCAGATGCTGGAGGAACCATCGCAAGCCGACTTGCAAAAACGCGCGGTGACCAATGCCCGCGCGCAGCTTGCAAAGATGGATCTCATGCTGGACGCGCTCTCCATGCTTTCTCGTCGCTTGGATGCCCAACCCCTCACTGATCTTTGGGGCATCGCCGAGGCTGCTCGGGTGGCTGCCTCTCGAGAAGGTTGGCGAGTGCGCATTCAACTCAGAGACAAGCTGCAACCCGTTTCAGCGCCACGCGACGCGCTCTCCACGGCCTTGCGGTTGCTGCTCTACGCGTTGCTTGAAGGACGACGTGATGATCGTGAACTCGTCCTCGAACTCACGCCCTCGATGCATGGCGTGACTCTCGCTCTCGAGGACACGACCGAGACTCTCCGCCCTCTCAGCACTCAGTGGCACAGTTTTGCGGCATTGCTCGCGCAAGTGCGGATGCCGTTGGCCCTCGCATGGGCGCTGCTCGTTCACAGCACTGAATCTGTGGGTGGCGCGGCGGCGATCACGCGTCGCGGCGCAGGTGTGGTCCTCCAACTATCCTTGCGCACGGCCGAACAAGAGGCGGAGTCAAGTACGTGACCGCTCGACAACCGGCCGCAGTACTGATCGTCCTGACGGACGGAGATGGAAATCTCGCCCACTATCTCGACCTACTGCGCGAGGATGGCTTGCGCGTGTTGGCTACGTCCCGCACTCACGAAGTCTTCGCGGAACTCGCGAAACACCCAACAGCCGCGTTACTAGTGCGTGCCGCAGCACTGCGCGAAGACGCCATGGCGTTCTTCCTGCGGGCGCGCAACATGATGCTCGATCCGTGGGTGATTCTGACCGCTGGCGCCCACAACGACGTTGCCTCAACCCTGCCTTGTGTCGACGTGACTCTGCGCGAGCCATTCTTGTACTCCGCTCTGCGCGATGCACTTGGTTGCCAGGCTGTGGCGTCCGCGGCCAGCTCCGAAGAACGCACCGACACGAGCTCGACGAGCGAGCCCTCCGCGGCTGTCTCAGGCGCACACAATTGGCTACGTGTGGTGGATTACGCGCGGGGATTGACGCTCGCAGAATCGGATCGCGCCAAGCTCCTTGATATCGCGCTGGAAATGTTCCAGGACATGGCGGATGCACAGGCTGGTGCGCTTTGGATTGCGCCAGCACCCGACGAGCCCATCGAACTCGTCCATGCCGACGGGATTAGCCAAGACATCTTGGATCGCGCTCCGGGTAGCGGCGCCGTGTTCGCCTGCTTGCATACAGGGCGCTCCGCGCTCGCCAATCCTTCTCTGTTGCCCCTAGCTAGCAACACTTCGACAGACGAGATCATTCTCGTCCCGCTAGCCATCCCCACGGATGAGCAGCGCACTGTTCACGGCCTTGTGTTGCTCATGCAACCGCGGGCACAGACTTTCTCTTTAGGAGTGCTTGCGGAACTAGATGCGTTGGCAGCGCACCTCGTTGCGTGCCTTCGCAACTCTCGAAAGTTTGATGAACTGAACAACATGGCTGTGGTTGATCCACTGACAGGCTTGTTCAATCGGCGCTACTTCGATCGGCAGTTTGCCGTGGAATTGAAGCGCGCCGAGCGCCACGGCCGCAATCTCACCTTGGTGCTGATGGATGTGGACAAGTTCAAGACCATCAACGATCTCAACGGTTACGCCACGGGCGACGGAGTGATTCGCGCTGTAGCGGATGTGATTCGTCGCGGGTTTCGTGACGTGGACGTGGTCACTCGTTGGGGCGGAGACGAATTTGCGATCCTGATGCCTGATGCGCGTAGGCCACGCACACAGCGCGCGGGTATCCACGAAGTCTCAGACCCCGTACAACGCGTCCGCACACTGGTTGAGCGCACAAACTTCGCAAGATTGTTGCCGCGTTTACGAGGCAAGGTCACTGTCTGCGCCGGTGTAGGTGTCTATCCAGACAACGGCTCGGATCGCGACATGCTCTTCGCATCGGTCAATCAAGCTCTTCAACGAGCCAAGCGTCACGGACCTAGCACCGTGTTTCGTGCCCGCGAAGAACCGCTCGAAGAGGCGCCGACTGATTCCGTGGGCGCCGAGTCGTAGTCAGCGGGCCCCGAACGCGGCCAACGTCGCGAATACTGCTAGGTCCTGCTCGGTCAACACGAACACTAGCTCGGCCGGGTCGCCATCGAACGATGCGGCGAAACCACCCTCCACGGGAGCACCGATGCGCAGACTGCGCCAACGCCCCGCGCGCGGCTCGGGCATGGCATCCGCGTTGGGCTTGTCGAGTTCCAAGAATGCCGCATCCACTTGAGGACGATCGAGTTCGTATTCTGGAAGTCGGACGTTGCCAAGGATGCGCACACTCAAGGGTGCAATCAGCCTGGTGACCACAGGACGCCAAATCTCTTCGGGAAGCGGGCGTTCGCCCTGAGCCTCGATCAAGGCAGCTTGAACATCCGCTCCTGCTGTCGGCAAGAAGGTACGGAGCGCGATTTCCGCGCCACCCTCCATTCTCAAGCGCACTCCCCCAACGGCGAAGTACGCCCCCGCGCCGATCACATTGCGATCCAAGAGCTCGAAGCGTGGCGCTTCGAGAAAGAGCACATCCTGAATGGCGAGGATGCCCCACAACCCTAGTTCCACATCGCGAACCAGCCAGTCGCCAGAGCGTGGAACGAACTCCAGAGTTTGTTTTCGCTCTGCAGACTGACCGCTCAAGACCACCACACTCCAGGTGGGTTCCGCAGCCACGCCCGTCGGCAGGAAACTCCGCCAACGCAGGCTCATGAGTCGATCTAGAAAGCGTGCGCGATGGAGAGCATCCACTGGACGAGTCATGAGGCCTGCCGCTGTATTCCAGTGAAGGTCCCACAAGTCCCCTGTTCGCACCAACGAGCCCGCTGAGTCATGTCCTGGGCGTTGAATATCCAAGCGCACCAGCTCGGAGGTCTCTGCACGCAGGACTTTGCGCTCACGGAGATCCTCAATGCGCGTATTCAGCAGCTCACGTGCGGATTCCGCCAGCTCGAAAATCTCCGTTCCAGAATCGAGCAACGCGAACAAGCGGCCATCTCCACGTTCGATGATCTCGAATTCCTCAGGCACTTGGCCTGAGGCGGAAACACGAATGCGCACCCCTTTGGCGCAAGCAGCAAACTCTTCGCGCAAGGGTGCGCTTGCGTTAGCGATGGCACGCACTTCGAGTGCGCCGACGAGGTTGCGAACTTGATCGCAGCGCATGGCGTCGCAAGGCCATTCCACCGCTCCGATGGACACCCAGCGCGAGAACTTGCGGGCTAACTCAAAGGCTTGGCCACCACGCGGCGTGAACACCAAATGCTCGATGTCCAGCGCACGCGTCTTCAGCAGCGTGGGGTCCATGAGATCTTGGGCCGCCGGAAAGAGGATGTTCCGAATCTCCGAAGGCACGAGCACCACGTCTGCGGAAGCGTCAAAGAGAGCGGCGCAGCCACCGCTCGGTAATGCGGCACCCAAACTCAGCACGCGTTGCTGCCCGTCTTTCAGTTTGACCGTCAGCCGATCTGGCTTGGACAGTCCGTACCCATCGAGGGCCTGCGCGCTCGCCTGCTCCGCAAGAACGCGGCGCGACCGCATCTCGCGCAAACCCTGGACGACCTGCTCCATCAAAAGAGCGCGAGCTCTGCGCGTGCGCCCTCCATGGACTAGCGACCACGAACCGTCTGCAACACGCGTAACCAGTGCGGCATCTCCGCTGGCGTATTCGAATTGAATCGCTTGCACGCTAGCCGTCTCGACGTTCAGCGAGGATTCTGCGCCTCGCTGCCTCGGTTCAGGCAGCAGCATCAAGCCGACCACGACCCCTGCACCCAACAGCGCCAACAACAGCAGCGTCTTTGGTCTCATCCGCTGCTCCGACGGCTGAGCCACACCGCGAGCGCTGTCACCATGGCCACGAGGGGCAGGCCAACCACACCCAACCATCGCACGGGTCGCTCATACGCGGCCACGCTCACGAGCCGCACGCGTCCCTCGGCTCTCGCCAAGGTGGGTGCTGCGAAGGGCCTGTCCGTCAACCAGCTCATGCAATTCAGCACCAAGTCGCGGTTGCCAAAGTGGGATGACAATGTGAGTTCGTCCGGCGCGAGAATGCCTACCGAGCCGAAGAGCACCACGCGACTCTCACGCGCGCCACCCTGCACACGTCTTGTGAGGGCCCCTGCTACCGCGGCTGATGGACTCGCTCTGCGTTCTGCCGGTAGGGGCTCCGATGTGCCTCGAGCGGCGTCAGCGCGCACCGGAATGCTCTCAGCTTCCCGGCTGACACAGAGCAAGGGAACCTGCTCGACACCCGCGGCGTGCTGCTCTAGGAACTGGATAGCTCGCGACATGCCGAGGTAGAGCGGGATGCGGTCTTTCAGCGGTGCATCAATGCCATGTTTCCCCACACAGAATCGCATGGACTGCAACTCTTGGGGACCAGAGCGCGCTGGCTCAGCCAACAAGCGATCTTCGACCATCACCGGTTGCAGGACCGTCCCATAGGGCTCGAGGATCTGTCGGTAGTCCTCCTCGAACCGCGGGTCAGAGAGCAGAAGTAGTCGTCCACCGCTCTGGTCGTAAGCACGCAAGGCAGAGGTCAGTTTGCGGTCGAGCAATATGCGCGGCGCAGGAACGATGACCGCCGCGAAGCGACTGAGATCCTCTTCCCGCGAGAGCTCCAACACTTCGCATGCGTACCCTTCCGCCATGAGGGTGCGCACAAGGCCTCGATGCACCTCGCTCCCCGGCTCGGCAAAGCTCTTGGTTCCAGCAGCAATGCCAATCTTGATGCGTTCCCCTGAACTCAGTGCGCGCAACGCCGCGGATAGTTCTTCCGAAACTGTCCACCCTGCGGGACCTAGTGGCGGGGCGGCTTGAGCCCCCGGCCAAGAGGGGAAGCTCCCCCATTGGATATCGCGCATCATCCGCCGCAGAGGCACTTCACGGCGCTCGCTGCCTTGCACCAAGATCACGCGATTCAGGGACTCTTCAGGCGTGATTCCTAGGCTCTCCGCGAGGACGGCTGCGCGCCTCGGCTCAGACTCGCCGTCCACGACGGTCCATGTGAATTCGGGACTCACATGAGACCATTCGTCCAACACGCGTTGAACGCGGTGTCGCGCGTCATCGAGAATGGGGCGGTAATAACGCTGCAAGAGATCCGCGCGCGGTTCCCCCTGAGCGTCTAGAACGCGCTGCTGGATGTCGGCATCAAAGCCCACAATGAGCGTGGCGCGCACAGGAGCGTTCAACCCGCGCAGCAGCGCCTGGTCCTCGCTCGCAACCGCGTAGGTTCCATCTGCGGTGAGATCTAGGCGTAGATCACTCACCCACGAGAGGCGCTTGACAAGCACCAAGAACCCGAGCACCACGGCGGTGGCGAGAATCGACGCCAAGACGAGCTGTGCCCAAAGACTCGCTCGCCATCCACTCGTCATGCCACCTCGCTTCAAATCCACTTTCTAGTCTCCAGACTGCGCGTAGCGAAGAAGAGAAAGAGGGCCGTCATGCCCAGTTGAAAGGAAATGTTCGTGAGGTCTATGAGCCCACGAGCGGATTCCTCAACCTGTTGCAGCAGATCTCCTGAAGCCACGACTTCTTGCAACGTCTCCCAATCAGCAGGAACAACCCGTGGCAGGTACATGAAGCCGAAACTCAAGATCAGCCCTAGGAACCCAGCAAGGAGTTGATTGTGCGTGAGTGAAGAGGCCAGCACGCCTAGAGCCGTTAGAACAGCGGCGGTCCCAAGAAGAGCAATCGACGCAGACAACACGGGGCCCCAATCGGGTTCACCGCCAGCGAACACCGCCAGTACGAGCAGGAATGGCACGATCAGGGTCATGATTCCGGCGACGGCTAGTGCCCCCAAGAACTTGGCGAGGATGATCTCGTGATCTCGGATAGGTGCGGTCGCGAGCATTTCCAACGTTCCGGTGCGTCGCTCTTCGGCGATGGTGCGCATCGTGAGCATGGGCACAAAGAGAATCTGAAGATTCGCGGTATGCAACGACACTTGCCAGAGCATGTATTGCAAGTCACCGTGTCCAGTAGTCGGCAGCACTTGCCAGCAGTACATGGCCGCAATCCAGAACCACGCTAGGCCCAGCAGGATCCATGTGCCTGGAGCATAGGCGTGCGCTCGCCACTCCCGTCCAGTCAAGACGAGCAACTTCGTCATGACGGAGTCCCTCGTTCGGCCACGATGCTCATGAACAGGTCTTCCAGATTCCGGCGTTGGCGACCGAACTCCACGAGGCTTTGCCCCTGCTGCAAACCTCGCTGGACGTGTCGCATGGCCTCGTCCGCGCTGTCAAAGGTGGCCTCGTCATGCTCGCTCGCAGGCAACGCCTGCTGTGCGGCTGCCGACCCCGTGGCACTCATGCGCACTCTCCAACGCTCCTTGGTTCCCACATCCGCCACGGGGGTACTCGCGGCAATGCGTCCTTTGTGGATGATGAGCACGTCTGAACAGATGGCTTCGGCTTCCGGCAGAATATGGGTTGAGAGAAGAACCGTGTGTTCGCCGGCCAAGTCCTCAATCATCTTGCGGACTTCGATGCGTTGATCTGGATCCAATCCCGAGGTCGGTTCATCGAGGATCAGTAGCTTCGGATCGTGGACCAACGCGTCCGCAATGCCTACTCGCTGCCGCTGTCCTTTGGAAAGAGCGCGGATGAGCGTGCGCTGCTTTTCACCAAGATGACACTTCGCGATGACGCGCGCGACGGCGGGGCCAACGTCCCTCGATGAGACTCCTTTCAGCCGCGCACGAAAGCGCAAGTACTCGAGGACACGCATGTCCCCATACAACGGCACGGATTCGGGCATGTAGCCGATCAGCATCCGCACCTCGTCGCTCGCGCGCACGACATCAAACCCACCGATGCTGGCCATGCCGGAACTCGGGGGCATGTAGCAGGACAGAATGCGCAACGTGGTGGTCTTGCCAGCGCCATTCGCGCCCAAGAAGCCCATCACTCGCCCGGCGGGGACGTGAAACGAGACACCGTCTAGTGCGGTGAAAGCCCCGTAGCGCTTGGTCAGATTCTCAACGTGGATCATGAGCGAAAAGTGACAGGGCCCCGGACGAACCGGGGCCCCGAGTCTGATGGAATTGCGCCTCCGCTTCAAGCGCTTTGGCGGATCAACCTCTCACTTCTTCACTTCGAAGTCGGCGTCCACCACGTCATCTCCACCGGCCTTGGCTTCGGCACCGGGGGTTGCTTCCCCGGCAGGCTTGGCCGCTGCCTCCTTGTAGAGCAACTCGGACAGCGGCATCACCGCCTTTTGCAAGGCTTCGACGCCCCGCTCCATCGCAGCGACGTCCTCACCCTTGATCGCTTCCTTGAGCGCGTTGGATGCGGTCTCCACAGCCGCGCGCCCGGCGTCATCAAGCTTGGATCCGTGCTCCTTCATCGTCTTCTCGACTTCGTAGAGCATGGCGTCGGACTTGTTGCGGGCCTCGATCAACTCACGGCGGTGCTTGTCCTCTTCGGAATGCGCATCCGCGTCGCGCTTCATGCGTTCCACATCGTCCTTGCTCAATCCGCTAGACGGCGTGACGCGAACGTGTTGCTCCTTGCCAGTCCCTAGATCCTTGGCGGAGACATTCAGGATGCCGTTGGCATCGATGTCGAAGCTGACTTCGATCTGCGGCAGGCCGCGTCGCGCGGGCGGGATGCCATCCAAGTCGAATCGGTTCAGCGTGCGGTTGTCGGTTGACATGGGCCGCTCGCCCTGCAGGACGTGGATCGTGACTGCCGGCTGATTGTCCGCAGCGGTGCTGAAGACCTGCGCCTTGCGAGTCGGAATGGTGGTGTTGCGCTCGATGAGCTTGGTGAACACCCCGCCGAGCGTCTCAATTCCGAGAGACAGTGGCGTCACATCCAAGAGCAACACATCCTTGCGTTCGCCAGCCAGGATCGCGCCTTGGATAGCCGCACCCATGGCGACCACCTCGTCGGGGTTGACGCTGCGATTGGGTTCCTTCCTGAAGATCTGCTTCACTGCGGCCTGAACAGCCGGAATGCGCGTGGATCCACCGACCAAGATCACCTCGTCGATTTGCTCAGGCTTGAGGCCAGCGTCTTCGAGAGCCTTGAGACACGGCTGACGAGAGCGCTCGACCAGCGGGTCCACAAGGCGTTCGAAATCCGCGCGGCGAATGGTCCGTTGCAAGTGCTTCGGCCCCGACGCATCTGCCGTGATGAAGGGCAGGTTGATTTCTGTTTGCAGCGAAGAGCTCAGCTCACACTTGGCCTTCTCGCAGGCTTCCTTCAAACGCTGCGTGGCCATTTGATCTTGGCGCAGGTCGATCCCGGTCTCCTTCCGGAACTCACCAGCCACGTAGTCGATGAGGTACTGGTCGAAATCGTCGCCACCAAGATGGGTGTCACCATTGATGGCAAGCACCTCAAAGGTGCGACCTTCACCAGCAGCATCCGCAACTTCGAGGATGCTGATGTCGAACGTGCCACCGCCGAGGTCGTAGATGGCGATCTTCTCGTCCTTCTTCTTGTCGAGGCCGTAAGCCAGTGCGGCCGCTGTGGGCTCATTGATGATGCGCACAACTTCGAGGCCAGCGATGGCGCCGGCGTCCTTGGTGGCTTGGCGCTGGGAATCGTTGAAGTACGCCGGCACGGTGATGACGGCCTTGGAAACAGGTTCACCCAAGTGCGCTTCAGCGGTTTCCTTGAGTCGACGCAGGACCTTGGCGGAGATCTCAGGCGGCGCGAGCGCCTTGCCACGCACATCAACCTTCACAGGTTCATCGCCACTGCCGGTCAGCTTGTAAGGGACGTAACGCTCTTCATCAGCGACCTCATTGCGGCGGCGGCCCATGAAGCGCTTGATGCTGAAGATGGTGTTGCGGGGGTTGGTGACGGCTTGCCGCCGTGCCAAGGCTCCCACTTCCTCCTCGCCGCGTTCGGTGAATGCCACCACTGAAGGCGTCGTGCGATTGCCTTCCGCGTTGACGATGACGACGGGCTCGCCACCTTCCATCACGGAGACGACTGAGTTCGTGGTACCTAGATCGATGCCGATGATCTTGGACATGAGGATCTCCTCTTCCTAGCGGCCAGCAGGCTCTGTACGAACCCGCGAAGCGTTCTGCCGGAGTGTTCTGCAACTCGAGTGCCAAAGCCGCATCGGAGAAGCAGCAGCAGAATCATGGCTCTGTAAAGGCGTATTTCCGCCGTTCTTGCTGACCAATTGGCAGCATATGCCGAACGCCGGCGCAGGCTGTCAGATTGGCAGTAGAGCTATGAAATGCCGTACTCGCGCAGCTTGCGGTACAGAGTGCGCTCGGAGATCCCTAGGGCCTTGGCCACCCGGGTGCGGTTGCCGTCGTGGCGTGCCAAATTCACCTTGATGAGCTCCCGTTCCCATTGATCGAGGGTCATGGTCGGAGACGTCGGTGACACCACCGTCAGGGCGCGGCTAGCAGACTCCGCTGGTAACGCCACTTCGGGGGGCAGGTCCGCCAATTTCACGCGCACTCCATCAGACAGCAGCAGGAGCGTCTCGACGGTGTTTTGCAACTGCCGCACGTTTCCGGGCCACGCGTGGGTGGAGAGGGCCAGCATGACGTCCTCGTCAACACTAGGAACGTCCCTACCTTGGCTGCGCGCGGCATCTGCGAGGAATGCCTGCACTAGCTCGGGGATGTCCTCGCGGCGTTCGCGCAAAGGCGGGAGGTTCAGGCTGACAACCTTCAAGCGCCAGTACAGGTCTTCGCGGAAGCGCCCGTGCTCGATTTCCTTGGCGAGGTCCTTGTTGGTCGCCGCCACAAGGCGCACGTCAACCTTGATGCTGCGATTTGAACCGACGCGAATGATCTCACGCTCTTGAATCACGCGCAGCAGTTTCACCTGCACCGTCAGGGGCATATCCCCCACTTCGTCGAGGAAGAGCGTGCCTCCGTCGGCGTACTCAAACTTGCCTTCGCGCTTCTTGTCAGCGCCGGTGAATGCTCCGCGCTCGTGGCCGAACAACTCGCTCTCTAGCACGCCCTCATTCAGCGCCGCACAATTCAGGGCCACGAATGGCCGCTCCGCGCGAGGAGAGAGTCGATGAATGGCGCGCGCCACCAGTTCCTTACCGGTGCCGTTCTCCCCTGTGATCAACACGGTCGCGGGACTCGGAGCAACTCTGCGCACCGTCTCAAAAATGCGCGCCATCGCAGGGCTCGAGCCGAGGATGCCCTCGAATCCACGCCGGACTTCAGCGCCCTCGCGCTGCAAGCCTTGAGCGACCTCTTGCACCACTCGCCGGAGGCGATCTAGGTCCAACGGCTTGGTGAGGTAGTGCACGGCGCCTAGTTGCATGCACGACACAGCGTCGTCGATGTGCCCCTTGCCGCTGACAACGATGACTTTGGCTGGAGGTGAGATCTCGCGAGCGCTAGCAAGGATTTCCGTTCCGCGCTCCCCTCCAAGATCTAAGTCTGTGATGATGATCGCCGGATGAATCTCTTGGATGCGCGCACGTGCCTCGCTGAGGCCCGTGGCGACCGCGGGTTGATGCCCCAAGCGACTCACGACCTCCGCAAGGAGATCAGCATGAGCGGCCTGATCATCCACCACGAGGATCGGCAGCGGCTTCAAGAGACCGACCCTTCCACCGCCGGCGCTGGCATGCGCACAAGGAACCGAGTGCCCATACCCTCTGCACTCTGGAGGGAAATCTGCCCACCGTGCCGTTCCACGATCCCGCGCACCAGCGCCAATCCGATGCCAGTGCCACCCTTGCGCGTGGTGAAAAACGCTTCGAAAACTCGGGGCTGCAACTCCAGCGGAATCCCGCAGCCAGTATCGATCAACTCCAGCGTCCAATGGGAGCCTTCGCGCCGGGTCAGCACCGTGAGCGTGCCCCCCTGAGGCATGGCTTGGATCGCATTCCTCAGCAGATTGAGGAGCGTCTGGCGCATCAAGTCGGGATCCATGCGCGCGATCCCGATGCCAGTATCGAACTGAGCATGAACCGTGATGCCATGCGTCGTCAGTTCCGGTGCAAGCAAAGTCAACACGTTGCGGATGAGCTCATTGGGGTCGCGCTCCGCGAGTTCGAGCACCGGCGCGCGAGCGATCTGCAAGAAGGAGTCCAAGATCTTCTCGAGATGTCGAATCTCGTCGGACATGAGCCGGATACGGGGCAACACGCTCGCTGAACTCACTTGCGGCTTGGCCTCCAAATCCTCTTTGAGGAGCTGAAGGGAGATATTCATGGTGCTGAGTGGATTCTTGATCTCGTGAGCGAGTGCTCCGGCCAACCGCCCCATGCGCTGGAGGTTGGTCTCCCGCTGCTGCTGCTCGTTGTCCTCGTGGGTCGTGCTCATGATCGCTTACACTTCTGCCAACTTGGTACCAGCCGACTCGTAGAAGAGCAAGGATTCGGAGTTGATGACTAGGACCTTCGACTTGCGTCAAGGAGTGGAGTCAGGGCTCGCGGAGAGCATCGCAGCGCGTCTCGCGGCGGGCGAAGTAGGGATCGTGCCCACAGAAACGGTCCTTGGGCTCGTCGCAGCGGTGTCCCGTCCCGAAGCGTGTCAACGCATTTTTGACATCAAGGGCAGAGACCAAGCCAAGCTCTTGCCCTGGATGACCGCCCACCCTCAGACCGCGCTATCGCAGGTACATAAGAGCCGCGTTGCCGCCAAACTCGCCCGGGTCCTTTGGCCTGGCCCGCTGACCATGGTTCTTGGTGACGGTGCCGGGCAGGCTTGGCGCGTTCCCGATCACAAGTTTCTCCACGACGTCCTTCTAGAGTGCAAAGGACCCATTGTGGCCACAAGCGCCAACCGAAGCGGAGCTCCGGCGCCGGTTGCCGCAGAGTCCATCGACCCAGAACTCCTCGCAGCCGTTGATTTCGCTGTGCTGGACCACCCGACGCGCACCGCAACCCCATCGACAGTTGTCCGAGTGAATCAACGCGACGGCGTGGAGATTCTCCGACCGGGAGCCATTCTGGAGAGTCGGGTCGTGCTGCTCGCTCAATACCGGATCGAAGTGATTTGTAGTGGCAACACCTGTCGGTCCCCACTGGCAGCCGCCATGCTCAGGCGCGAACTCCAAGACGAGCCATCGGTGGCGATCTCTAGCTGTGGGACATCCTGCGACTCAGGATCTCCAGTGTCCCAAGGGTCCTTGCACGCTGCTGCAGCTAGGGGGCTCGATCTACGAGGGCATCTCAGTCGCGGCCTGCCGGAAGATCTAGCCGAGGCTGATCTTGTGCTGTGCATGACCGACCACCATCGGGACCGTGTGCTGCAACACTGCGCCCCCCATGGGGCCCCCCAGCGAACTGAGCTCCTATCGACATCCAACCAGGCCATCGCTGATCCATGGGGCGGGGATGACGAGGATTACGAATGCCTTGCCAACAATCTCGAGCCCCACGTGAAGGCCTGGGGTGCGTTCGTACGTAACCACCTCGCGGAGACACGTGCGGGTGAATGACAAGCCTTGGTCGAACCAAGATCGTCAACGCTCACATTTCTCCATCGCGAGCGTATAATCAGGCGTCCAGATAATGTTGCCGAGGTTGTGTTCCAGCACGTAAAACTCATCTTTCCATCTTTTTCCCCTTTCTCCTATTCCAACCAGCGGTTCCCTTGGCAACACCTTTCTTCCCCCTCTTCCGGCCCGTCTAACCGCAGCAACGTGGCTCTAAATTTATTCTGGGCCACTACTTACATGGAACTCGCAGGAGACTGGATGACAGCGCGCCGGCAGGCCAGTAGGTCCCGTCAACGGCTCCCCTACACATGTCGGTGCAGGCAGAGCGACTGGGGCACCTCTGAATCTGGGGTAGATTGTGCTTGGCCCCGGCTTGACGGCCACCCCCATGGAGTGGTTTACTAGCCACCCGGGGAACGAACGCACAAGAAAAGAATCCCGACGCTACGAGATTTTTCCCTCCCCAACCGCCCTCTCGAGTTAGGGATTCTTTCTTTCAGGTGGGGCCCACTGCATAAGTGGGCCCCATGTTTTTTGTCGGGGCTTGCGCCAGCACGGATGCACGTCGGCGAGAGGTGTCACCTCTCGCCGTTGCGGCTTGCACTCAGTTGATCTTTTGCAGAACCACCGTGCTTCGAACGACTTGGGTTTCCATCAAGTCGATGGTGGTCTCGATGCGCATGTATCCGCCACGATAGAGCGTGACGATGTACTTACCCGGTGCAATGCCCTCTAGCAGCACCTCGCCCTTGGCATCAGTGCGCGGCGACATGCCGGCTTTACCTGCTCGCTTGCCCGTGGCTGCATCGACCACGCTGGCAAGAACGGCGGGCACGGGCATGTTGAAGTTGTCGTTGACAGTGATGATGCCCTTGCAGTTAGGAGCAAGGCGGTAGTCGCGGGTGATGTCACTGTTCTCGGTGATCGTCACCGTCTCTTTCTCAGGGGGCACTAGCGACACGGACTCCACCACCACCGTGTACTCCCCGGGCGGCAAACCGGCGACGGAGTATTCACCCTCGTCGTTCACGCGCGCCCGCCAACGCACTTGCTCTGAACCAGGAAGCTTGGTGGGATCGAAGTTGCCTTGGATTCCCTCCTTGGGCTTTTGCAGATTCGGCCGGCTCGATGCCGCCAGCGTGTTGTTGTAGAGCTCAACGCTGGCGTCTAGAGCCGGCGCCTTACGAATGTCCGTCACGCGCCCGTGCAGCCGTGCACCGCGATTCATGGAGATGGTCCCGACATCCGTCGGCATGCCAGAGGCGACCTGCACTGACTCGATCTGCACGCGGGCAAATTCGTTGGAGCGAACGATGAGCTTGTACCGCCCAGGATCCACGTTGCGGATATGGAAGCGTCCACCGGCATCCTGCTCCGCGTCCCCCGCGATGCCGAAGCTGCCTAGAGCCAACTGGTTCTCGAGTGCGACATCCAGTGGCACCAACTCCGCGCTGAAGCCAATGACAGGAGCACCCTCGGGGCTCAACACTGTGCCAATCACTCCACCAAACTCCTCAAGGGTGAAGTTCACCCCGTCGGTATCCGAAGGCACATTCTCAACACCGCGACTGGTCATCCCATCTGCCCGTGCCTGCACGCGATAGTTGCCCTTGATGAGCCCCGCGAGCCGGAATCGGCCGTCGTCACCTGCTTTGGTGCTTCCGGCAGGTTTGTCCGTGAATGGCAGCGCCGCCGACACGGTGGCCCCAACGGCAGGCTTGCCATCAGCCAACAGCACCGTTCCGCTGATGTAACGACCCACCCGCAACGTGAAGTCCTTCACGAGGGTTTGGCCGGCTGTGTCGAGCTGCACCTTCTGCTGCGCGAGTTCAACGTGTTCTGGATGGGTGATGGAGATGGTGAACGTGCCCGTCCAAAGCCCCTCCAACCGGTAGTGCCCATCTGCCCCAGTGACGATGGTCTCACTCCGCCCGCCACCCACACCGTGTGAAGGTGGGAACCAGATCGTGCTCAACGGGGGGACTTCCACCGTCAACACGGCACCGGCCACAGGCGTCCCCACCTCGTCCAACACACTTCCAGAGATTGAGCCGCCGGCGCTGAGCTGGATTTCGAAGCCATCTCGGGTTTCCTTGGGCCCAAGGGTGAAATCGGGGGAAACCGTCAAGGCAGCCCCATCCTTCAACACCGCTAGTGCGTAGGTGGCATTGGCGTTGAGATTGCGCACTGTGAACCGCCCCTGCCCGTCGGTCACGGCCTCAGCCTCCCCAAGCCCGCGCACCACTTTCGTCATGGGGTTCTTGAGCGCTGCGTAGATGCGGGCGTTATCCACGGGGATGCCTTCCGCACTCACAACGCGTCCATTGACCATGGCTGCAGGGTCAAGGCGGAACACCACCTGGTTGTTGGCTTCTGGATTGAATGAGTCTGATTCAGCGAAGGTGCGCGTCTCGCGGTGATCGGTGTATGCCGCCGCGGAGATGGCGATGACTTGCGGGGTGCGCTCGACGCCGCGCAGATTGAACACGCCCTCAGCATCGGTTTGGACTTCAAGACGCGGAACCAGCGCGGATGCGAAAGAGACCTTCGCCCCGGCCACCGCTTCCCCACTCATCTTGTCCACGACCTTGCCGCGAACAACCAATCCACGCTTCACCTTGAGATTGGGCGTATTGACGGACCCCGCGGTGAGTAGCACGTCTTCCATGAAGTCTTCATAGTCATCGTGGACCACGATGAACTTCACCATTTCGATGGGAGCGCCTTCGATGATGAACTCTCCGGCCTCGTTCGAACGCACCTTCTCCTCCCAGCGGAAGAGGCGATTAACATCCGAGACATTAGGCGTGCGGAACCAACCCTTCACCACCGCATTGGCCACGGGCTGTCCAGTGGCCGCGTCATGCACGAGCCCCTTCACGCGCACTCCCGGCTTGAGATTGAAGTCCGCCAGCAAGCCAACGCCCACATGATCTTTGTATTGAGTGATGAAGTTCGGGGCGGTGGCCTTCATGTAGTGCCGCCCACCGGGCACTAGACCTGAGAATGCATAGTGACCAGCGCTATCACTCGCGGTGGCAGCCAAGACATTCACGTCGAAGCGCTCGATCAACCTCCGCGACGGATCGTTGTTGTACTTGTAGTCAATGATCTGAATCGTCGCATCTGCGAGAGCATTTCCTTCAGCGTCACGAACGAAGCCGGCGATTTCCGTCGGATTGCCCTGAGCGCCCACCGCGATGGGGGCGCCCTGTTCGGCTTGCGGAGTGCGCGGCTTGATCGGCGGAGGTGTCTCACGCCGAGTGCTGACCTCTGGAGTGGGCTGCGGATTCGTCGTCCCCGGCGTCAGGGGCGTGGGATCTGCCCCCCAAAGCATCCACAGCGCGAACCCGAGCCCGGCGGAAGCCAATAAGACGGTCACGAGAAAACTTGTTGAAATAGAACCCTTGGTCTTCACGGTCATGGCTCCTTGGAAATCGGATTTGGGGCACATTTCAGACTTACATCGACCATCTGCGCGCGGGTTTTCTTCCCGTCGGGGAAACCGCGCCCTCAGGGCCCCACATGGAGGACGGTTTCGCGTCCAAACCCTTTGTACCGCATATGCTACGTCCAACCCACCCGCGATTCTCTCTCCGGCATGCGGAATGCCAATCCTGCTGCTTGGGAGATCTTTGGCGTGGTTGGTCGAAGAGGTCTTCATGGAACGACGGACATTTCCTCGCGTTGCGGCCGACTGTGTCGTGCAGTGGAAGGTGCTCGCGGATGCTCCCCAACCGCCCACGAGCCCAAGTGGCGCTTTCGTTCAGAATATTTCCGGCGGCGGCGTTTGCGTGAGCATGGATGATCCGCCAGCCAAAGGAACGATGTTGGCGTTGAATCTCGCGTTGCCAGGGCTGCCGAGCCCCGTCATTGCGCTAGGCAAGGTGGCGTGGCTCCAACCCACGGCCCGCGGCGGTGATGTGGGCATCGAGTTCTGGTGGGTTGGGTGGAGCGATCCAAGCGCGCAGGATGCGCTGCGTCACCTCATCACCGCCAAGCTCAGTGCTCAACCGAGTAGCGAGCGGTAAAGATCAGAAATCCTGCCCGTCAGCGCAGACTCTCTAAAGGCGTTCGCAACCCAGGTGCGCGCGTCCTGTGCCAAGTGATCGTTGCGGCGGCGCGTGCTTTGCAAGTGGCGCACCGCAGCGGCCATCGCAGCAGCACCTGCCCCCGCATCGACGAGCGACTGCCCCGGTGCGAGCAGCTCGCGCGCGGAGCCCACGTCGGTGGATAACACCGGCAACCCTCTAGCCTGCGCTTCGAGGAGCACCAACGGCGTTCCCTCGGAGCGACTCAGGAGAACCAATGCGTCCGCAGCATCCATGAACTTCCAAAGTTCGGGTTGCGGGGACAGCACTGTGATGCGCCGCGACAAGTCCATCTCCTTCATGCGCCGATGGAAAGCTGTCGCAAGCGGCCCCTCCCCGACGATCAAGAGGTGCACGCTAGGGTCGCTTCGCAGAGCAGCCATCACCTCGAGCAGCAGTGCAGGCCTCTTGACGGGCGCCAAACGCCCCGCAAAGAGCAGCACATAAGCCGAAGGATCGATCCCGAGCCTCCCACGCATAAACAGGCGATCGCTCTCTGGCGCAACAAGGAACGCCTCGTCCACGGCAGGCGGAATCACAACACAGCGGCGATGCAACTTGGACGGCAGCACTGCACAGAGCTGCTCACGTTGTCCCTCGGCTTGCACAACCAACGCATCTGTCCGCGCAGCTAAGACGCGCTCCACAAGGCGTGAGAGAGTTCCGCTACCTAGCCAGAGGTGTCCCGTGAAATTGAACCCATGAAAGGTGTGAACCAGCGTGATCGCGGATGAACGCTTTGTACTGAGGCGGGCCAGCACACCCGCCTTCGCGGTGTGAGAGTGAACAATCCTAGGGCCGAAGTGCCCAAGTTCTTTGCGCAGATGGTTGAAGCTTTGCACTTCGGACCATGGAGCCACCCTGCGCCGGAGGGCCGGAGAGCGGCAGAGAGACGCCTCAGCATCGATCCCCGCCTCGCTCTCGCCGTGCTCGCAAACTCCGAGATATAGACGCTGCTGAAACTCGCTTCGATCAAGCCCGCGCAAGAGCATCCGCACATGTCTCGCAGGACCGCCCATGTTCATGCGTGTAATGACTCGAAGGACGCGGCACGGCGCGGGCATGTCTGCATGGTAGCCGCCGCTGTCTGAGCCTCGGCTATGTTGGTGCCGTGTCAGTGGAACAGACAGATTCCTTGCGTGTGCAGATCCAGAGCGTCAGCTTCTCCGCTCCGGACACCGGCTTTCATGTCTTGCGCTGCGTGACGGATGCTGGCGCAGAACTCACTTGCGCCGGTGTGATTCCATTCCCGGTCTACGCAGGGGAATCACTCCGTGTGAAAGGGCAGTTTGAGATTCACGAACGCCACGGGCGTCAATTCGTCATCCAACACGTGGTTGCGGAAGTCCCCGTGAGTCTCTCTGGCATCTCGGCCTACATCCGATCCCGTGGCGTCAAGGGCATCGGGAAGGTCGGCGCACAACGCATTGCCGACACTCTCGGCGCCAACGCTTTGCAGATCATCCGGCAGGAGCCTCGTTGGTGGACAAGGGTGCGCGGACTGAGCGGGCGCAAAGGGTTGGCGCTAACGGATGCACTCTGCACGGATGCCTCTCAGGAACAGTTGTTTGTGAGGCTTTCCGAACTGGGAGTTTCGTCGGCCCTCGCTCAAGCCGTGTTTGCGACCTATGGCGCATCCGCCCTCGCCATTGTCGAGCGCGACCCATGGGCTCTCGCGCAACGCGTCACAGGCTTCGGCTTTCGACGTGCAGATGACTTGGCCATGAGACTCGGCCTCGGTGTGGACGCGCCTTCACGGCTAAGAGCGGCATTGCTGCACGTCCTCTCGCTAGCCATGCACAAAGGCCACACCGGACTACCCCCTCAGACACTCCTCGCGCGAGCACGGCAACTCTGTGATGTCTCGCCTTCCCTCTTAGCCTCGAGCCTAGCGACACTCGTGGAGCAAGATCACCTGCTCCTCCTGCAATGGGAGCAAACCCATTTGGTCTGCACACGCTCCATGACTGAAGCCGAGACGCGAGCTGCCGCCCGGTTGAGGTGGATGGCACAACTGCCGGCTCGATCCGCCCTCACCCAAGCCCTCTCGGAGGATTGGACCGAGGAGCAGCGCGCTGCACTGTGCCGCCTCGCTCCGGCACGCCTTGGAGTCCTCACCGGCGGGCCCGGCACGGGCAAGACCACGGTGTTGCGCGAGCTGGTGGCGTGGCACTTAGCCAATGGCCGCAAGGTAGCGCTGGCATCGCCCACAGGACGCGCCGCTCGGCGCCTCAGTGAATCCACAGGACATGAAGCCCTCACGCTGCACCGCCTACTCGGCGTAACACCCGAGCATCTTCGCCCCACGGATGGTGTTCTCGACGGCTATGACATCCTCATCATTGATGAAGCTTCCATGTTGGACCTCGTGATGCTCGCATGCCTGATGGAAGCCCTCCCCGAACGCACAAGCCTGCTCCTTGTGGGCGATGTGGACCAGCTCCCGTCGATTGGGCCCGGCAGTGTCCTACGAGACATCATCGCGAGTGGCCTTGCAAGCGTTGCGCGCCTCACGCGAGTGCACCGTCAGGCCGAAGGCAACAGCATCATCGCCAACACGCACCGCGTGTTGGTTGGAGAGGATCCACACTTTGACAAGCAGCAGGGGCATTGCTTCTTCATGCGACGAGACAGTGCCGCAGAGGGCGCCGAGACCATCGCAGAGCTTGTTCTAGAACGGTTACCGCGAAGTCTCGGCCTTGACCCGCTCCGCGATATTCAAGTCCTGACTCCCAAGCATGACGGGGCCGCGGGCACCATAGAGCTGAACCGCCTTGTTCAGCAGAAACTTCATGGCGATGTACGCGGCCTCAGATCTGGCGCAGCAACGTTCGCTGTCGGGGATCGCATCATTTGTTCACGCAACGATCCTGAACGCGACGTTATGAACGGCGACATCGGCATCGTCACCAAGGTCAACAACTCTGAGCGATCGCTGAACGCGGAATTCAACGGGGTGGTGCGCGAGTGGCGCGGGGCAGCACTCAACGACCTAGCGCCAGCGTTCGCGATCACTGTTCACAAGGCCCAAGGCTCCGAGTATCCGTGTGTGATCCTCGCCCTGTTCATGGAACACTTCGTCATGCTCCAACGGCACCTCCTGTACACCGCCATGTCTCGCGCACGGGGCCACCTCATCGTCGTTGGTCAAGAAGAGGCTATTCGTTGCGCCGTGCGGGACGCACGCACGAACTTGCGGCACGGTTTATTGGCCGCGAGGCTGAAGGGCGCGAGTGTGCACACGCTGTCCGCTTCTGAAGCGCGCTCAGCGCTCTCAGTTTCCTGAAGAGCTCACTTCCGCACTCAGGAAGTCCATCCTTCGCGCGCGCCTTCGAAACCACACACTCAGCATGAGGATCTCGGCGACCAACATCACCAATGCCGCCTGTTCCGAAAATTCAAAGAGTTCGCGAGGCGAGAGTTGGGACGTTCGCGTCGTCCACTCCTCACCTAGCAGACCTTCAGCGATCGCTGTGGGGGCAATCCGTCGCAGTGGCCCAGGGGCCGAGCCAATGCCAGCGTCCAAGATGCCTAACAGCACCACGGACACAATCGTGGAGCGACGAAACTGCAGGCCAACCACGGCGAAGAGCAGAGTGTGCAGTGCCGCAAGGACCCCCATGGTGAACATGAGTCGCCATGGCGAAGGCACTCTTGACACCAAGACATCCCCGGCGGATGCCACAGCGTACGCCGAACCGGTCGCAACGACGGCGAAAACAACACTGGCTATGAGTGCTGCGAGCAAGAGCCCCGAACACAACCTTGCACGGGCGATAGGCCGCGTCAGCAACAGCGGCAAGGTGCGTTCTTCCACGAGATCACGCACGCATCCCGAGCCCGTAAAGAGACTCATCAAGCCACAGATGGCCATGAGCACTGAGGGCAGTCCCTGACGCAAGAACGAATCGATGGCACCGGGCGGCGCAAAGGTGCGCACGACGAGAGCGAGGGTCGCTGGCACCATGGCCAGCAAGGCCGCAATGATGACCTTGCGCGCCCCGAGGAGGTGCCGCAGGCCAAACGCGATCAATGTGATCAAGCGCCCCCTCATCCGATCAGCCTTTGGAACACCGCCTCCACAGCCTCACCAGGAGCCTGCATTTCGTTCACGGCAACACCACTTTCAAGCACTGCGGCTGGCAGCGATTCGATGAGCCGCAAGCTGGAAGCTGAGCTGATGTGCAGCAAGTCGTCGCCTTCGAACCGCAGCCCCGTGACGTACCCCGCAGAGAGTAGATGAGAGGCAAGGCGCCGAGGGTCGTCGCAGCGCACGCACAAGGTGAATGCGTAGTCCGCTAGTTCTGCGCGAATCGCACTCAGTGCGCCTTCCGCTAGCACCATGCCGCGATTCAACACCACGATATGAGTCGCCACAGATGCCACTTCGTGCAGGATGTGGCTCGAAAAGAGGACATGGACTCCATCCGCTGCGAGGTTCTCCAGTAACGCAAGAATGTCGCGACGGCCGACGGGATCGAGACCCGTCATCGGCTCGTCAAGCAAGATCAACCGCGGCGCGTGAACCAAGGCTGCGGCAATGCGGACACGCTGTCTCATGCCCTTTGAGCCCTTGGACGCTTCGCGATCCGCCACGGCCAACATGCCAACGCGCGCGAGAGCGTCGTCTGCGCGCTCTTTGACTTCGCTTTCGGCGATCCCCGAAAGCCTCGCAAGCAATCGCACCACAGTGCGCGCGCTGAGGCCTTCGAACAACGCATCGTCTTCAGAACAAAACCCCAAGTGATCAAAGAGCGTGGAGTCTGTAAGCGGATCCTTGCCCAGCACCCGAGCGCTGCCGCTACTAGGCCTGATTTGCCCCGTGAGAATGCGCAGCAGCGTGCTCTTTCCGGCGCCATTCGGACCTAGTAACCCGGTGATGCCATTCGGCACCTGCATGGTCACCTCGGTCAGCGCAGGAACATTGCCGTACCAACGCGCGACGCGCTCGCAGACGATGATCGATGGAAGTGTTTCAGCCATGGCGGGGTTTCATCCTGCCCAACGCCATGCGCCACCCCCACCAGCTAGCCAAACTCAAGACGAGCACACTGGGCCAAACGGTGTGCGTGGTGGACGGCATGCTGACAATCGTTTCGTGCAGCGGCTCTAGCGCCAGCATCTCACTCAAGATGATCTGCTGGTTGCTGCGCCAAGAAACCAACTCGAACCAACGATTGGAAGTCGTCTCAGTGAGGATCGCTGAAACGACCCAGGTCACAAAGTAGACAAGGAACCAGATGGCCGTCGCGTACCGCGCCGAGCGCGTTAGCGCCGACACGCCCACCATCACGGCCGCGTTGGAGACTGCGACGATCCCCGCGAAGACGACCGTCAATGGATAGAAGTGCAAGCATGGGAGGAAGCTCGAAGGGATCAACGCATTGCCGATGGCCAGCACCAACAACGGTGGCCCCGCAAGGATGAACAACAAGCGTGTCCCAATCACTGCCATCTTGCCCAAGACATAGTCCCGCGGCCTCAGAGGACGCGCCATGTAGACCTCGTGGGCTTGGGTGCGGAGATCCTCCGCAATCAGAGTCGCTCCGAGCATCGGTGTCAGGATGAGCCCAAACCACAGCTGCACGTGCCCTTCAAGAACGTAGAGCACATTGGCTGCCACGCGCCGCCAGACTTCTGCCGTCACATCCTCAAGACTCACGATATTGGTGAGCGCGAATTGACGTGCCATGGAAAGCAACGATTCTTCATTGCGCGTCGCAAAGTAAATCCCCAACCCGAACATCAATCCCGGTGCCAAGGACGCAAACATCACTAGACGCGTCTTCCACGAGCGCATGACGTGACGCCCCACGACGCGTGCGATGATCGCCCAAGGTCGCGAAGCGGGGGCTTGCGGAGGCGCACTCATGCGCTGATAGACGCGCTCATGAATCGCCATGGGGCTCCTCGATGGTCTCAAAAAACACGTCTTCAATGGAACGCGCGCCGGGCACAAGTTCGCGAATCCCCACCCGGCAACCGTGAGCTGCCTCGAACAGCGGCCGCGTTCCTTGCTCTCCTCGCAGTTCCACCACCATTTGACCCGCTGAGGCATCCACGCGGATCGAGTGCCCTTGCTCCATGAGGAGCTGACGGAACTGAGTGGCCTCACCTTCGACGCGAATCCGCCACGTAGCGCTGAGACCGTGAACAAGTTCATCCATGCGTCCTGCGCGCACAACACGGCCACGGCTGACGATGACTACGCTGTCACAAATCTCGCTTACGTCCGGGAGGAGATGGGTTGAGATCAGCAAGGAGACTCCGCGATTACGGATGTCTTTCAGCAGATCGAGCATGTGTGCGCGACCAGCGGGATCTAGCGCGTTCGCCGGCTCGTCGAGAAAAAGCAGATCTGGATCATGAACCAGAGCCATGGCGAGTTTGAGACGCTGACGCATTCCTGCGGAAAAACCATCGGCTGAACGCAGCCGCGCCTCACCGAGCCCGCAGTAATGGAGGACTTCGTGAGCCCGACGGGTCGCCTCCGTCGGCGGCAAGCCCGACAACTCTCCCACCATGGCCACAGCCTCAATGGCCGGCAAGTCACCTAGATGCGCATCCGACTCTGGCATGTACCCGACACGCAGTCTCAATCGATCGTCTGCCGTGGCGAGGGACTCCCCAAGGACGCATCCACTCCCGCCTTGCGGAATGATCAGTCCGAGCAACACCTTGATCAGCGTGCTCTTGCCTGCACCGTTCACTCCTAGAAGCCCGTGGCACCCTGCACCGATGCGCAAGTTGAGCTGGTCTAGAGCGCGGCGGCCCTTGGTGTACTCGACCACAATGTCCTGCACGTCAATAATCGCAGGCTTAGGCTCAACGGCGGACATGGCAGGGATCATAAGGGCTCTAGAGTGCGCGATGGAACATCGGCCTAGGTACGTTTGCGCAGAGCGATCTGCAGGTGATGGGCCCGTCCGAGCCCGAGTTCCGTCGCATGGTAGCGCTCCTCAAGCTCGAGAAGCCGCTGCCGCTGATGAGGATCCTCGTAGAGTTCCGGAGTTCGCCGCGTCGCAAACACCATCTTCCCGAACAATTGCAGCACTTCGAAACCGGCAGCTTCGGCGCCGGCGCGCAACTCGGACGGTGTGAATGCGTGCAACGGAAAGCGCTCTTCTCGCCGATCCGCCAGCCACTCCCCAGAGCCTGTCTCTAGAAACTTCTCGAGTTCCTCAAGACGGCCCGCAGCAGCCAGTGGCTCAGAACCTCCGTAACGCGCGTCCACTGAGAGCACCGCAGTGCCACGTGAAACCAAGACGCGTGCGATGCTTCCTAGCGCTCGCCGCCAGTCCTTGCTGAAGGACAAGGGATCACCCTGCCCGACGACGAACGAAAACTGACCATCAGCGAACGGCGACAGATCAGTGATATCGGCTTGCACAAACTCGTGCCCCGCGCGAGGGAAGCGTTCCTCGGCCTTTCTTTGCGCTACGTCGATCATCTTGCGCGATAGATCGGAGAACACGACGCGGAATCGCGATTTCGCAAGGCGCAAACCGTAGAGCCCAGTGCCACAGCCAACGTCTAGCACTGGCTTAGACATGTCGCGCGGCAAGAAGGGCTTCATCCCACGCCATGACACGTCGTGATAGAAGTCCCAGTACGGATCTTCTGCGTAGACATCGTCGTAGCGTGCGGCAATGCGGTCGTGGTAGCGCTGATTAGGGCCGCTCATAGCGGCCGTATCTTACGGAGTCGGGCTGATGAGCGTGAGGGCACGCACCGCGACGCGGACGTGCGCGTCCAAGTCCGCCTTCTTGAGATCGCCGCTCTCGCCAGCGATGAACACGGGACGGCTATCCACAATCGAGGCATAGAGCGCGCCTTCTAGACGAACCGCTTGAGCTTGCTCGCTGAACAGATCCGTGTGGAACCAAGTCCGCGCATCCATGGCTTCCACCAACGGGGAGCTCAGACTCCAGGCCGAACGCTCGAATAGACCACTGCGTGAGTTCAGCATCCTCGCAACAAACTGAGGTGCAGCCTCTTCTGGCAGGGTCGTTGTGGGCAAGACCGCCAGCACAAGCCGCGCTCCGGACGCAGCGTCTTTGAAGACCGCACATTCCACAGCGCCCTGGTGAAACACCGAGCGCTCCCAAGTCTCCGGGGCCAAGGTGGTGAAGGGCCCGATGGCCACTTCTCCGTACAGCGCGGCAAGCCGGTCGAGTTCTAGACGGCGTGGCGTGAATCGTGACAAGGCGTCGCGTAGTTCGTCGGAAAACGCGGGAATCTGGGTCTGAAAGAAGCGCTCGGGGAACGGAAGGACGCCAGTTCGTTGCACGAGGGCGCTCAGTTCGACATCACTGACCCCCACACGGCGCAGCAGGAGCACCTCGTCCGCTGAGAGTCTTGTTTGTGCCGAAGCACTCACGAGCAACAAGGCGCTGAGCAGAATCGAACGCATGGGGATCTCCAAGGAGATCATCGGATGGACGCCATGGGACTTGATGCTCTGCCCCCTGCATGCCGCTGCTGTAAGCTCGTCCCATGCACGAAGGACGCATGCACACCGGTGACGCCGTACTCGGCCAATACGTTCAAGCCGTCGAGGCGATCGTCGATCGTGAGCTTCATGCCGTGGACACGGCAAGAGCCATCGAGAAGGCCAACCGCGACCTCATTCCCCACGATTTTCAGGTTCCCCGAGAATTGCAGGTCGAAGACTCCACGGCGCCTTACTCAAGAAATCTCGTGTACGCCGATCCACGAAATCGGTTCGCCGTTGTGGCCATGGTCTGGCCATCCTTCCGCGAAACCCGCGTCCACGACCACCTGAATTGGTGCGTGGTGAGGTGCCTTCAAGGCACCTGCATAGAGACTAGCTACGCCATCACTGAGTCACGGATGGCCGATGGCTTCGCCGAAGTTGTGACCACAGGGGCGCGCATGGTGCCCCACGGTGCCGTCCTAGGGCTCGTGCCGCCGCCGGATACCAATCTCCACAAGATGGCCAACGCCGCTCACGCCACGGCCATCACTCTCCACACCTACGGCGACCCCGGAACGCGTGCGCGGGTTTTCGATCCCGTGAGTCGCAAGGTGGAAATCGTATCCCTGCGCTTCCACAACCTCGCGCACTAACTCAAACGCTGAATGAAGTTCCGCAGCCGCAGGTGCCGGTTGCTTTGGGATTGCGCACGGAGAATCCAGCGCCTGAGAGCCCGTCAAGATAATCGAGGGTGCATCCGCCCAAGAAGAGCATGGAATCACCGTCCACGATGACGCGTGCGGTTCCGGCTTCGATCACATGGTCGGAAGGACTCGCCACGCCAAGGTCGTACTTGTACTGAAACCCCGAACAACCTCCGCTCACAACGGAGAGCTTGAGGCCAGTGTCAGCGACCCCACTGCTTTGAGCAAGCTCGCTGATGCGACGTTGAGCCTTGTCGGTGATGGTGAGCATGAATAGACGATATCTTACCCCACCCATGAGCGCACCTGTTCTCAGAGAACTCGACTTGCCCCCTACGCTTCTAGATCACGAGACAAGTGCCTTCACGCTCACGGGGCCGAGTGTCGGCAAGCTGCTTCAGGGACTTCTCACCCAAGACGTGGAGCGACTCGGCGTGGGAGCCCTGTCGGAGTCGTTTGTTCTCGCTCCCCGCGGGCATGTTGTGGCGTTTGTTCGCGTGGGGCGCATGGCTGAGCAGTGGATGCTCGCGACGGAGACGAGCTCGGCCGATGCACTCCTTCAACACTTGAAACCACATCTCGCCCTCTCGCGGACCGCGCTTTCGCGCATCGGTACACCTTGGCGCATCACCGCTGCGTCCCACGCGGCAGAGGCACTAAGCCCCGAAGCTGCGCATGCGCTCACGGCTGGGGACGACGGCTGCATGATTCATGCAGGAGGGACCATCGTGATGCGCGATCGGGCTCTGGGGGCTCCGAGCTTGGCCGTGTTTGCTCCTCCACCTCAGGACGGCTGCACAATTCCGCGCGCCACAGTCGATGCTCTGCGCATCGTGCGTGGAGAACCTCGGTTCGGCCTCGACATCTTCGCTGACACTCTGCCGGCTGAAACCGGGCTCGAAGCGCGCACCGTGTCGTACACCAAGGGTTGCTACTGCGGACAAGAAGTCGTTGCAAAGCAACACTGGCTCGGCCAACCACGACGCCGCCTCGTCCATTTCCGTTGGCCCGTGCACCTCGCTCCAGAATCGGCGTTGTTGCTAGGGCAACACGAGGTCCGCCTCACATCCCGCGCCGAGTCCCATGGCTTCGTTCACGCGCTGGGCCTCGTTCCGTCTCCTGCACTCACGCTGCTTCCTGACGCCGCTCGTGTTGTGGGAGCGATCTAGGGCAAGCGGCCACCGGACGCGATCAAGGACTCAGTCGGTCGCGCCCGGTGAAATGCTGCGCGCGTTGCTTAGTCGATCTTGATCAACTCCACGTGGAAGATGAGAGTCGCATCAGGCGGGATGCGTGGCGGCATGCCTGCAGTCCCATATGCGAGCTTCCCAGGAATGATGAATCTGTAGACAGCGCCGGGCTGCATGAGCTGCAGGCCTTCGGTCCAGCCGCTGATCACTTGGGAAACACCGAAATGCGCTTCTTCTCCACGCGCGTAACTCGCATCGAAGCTTCGCCCATCGGTGAACCAGCCTGCATAGTGCACAGCAACCTTGTCCGCCTTGGTCGGAGATTTCCCGCTGCCTTCCTTGATCACTTGATACTTCAGCCCGCTGGCAGTGGTCTTCACCTTGGAATCATCCGGGATGTAGAACTCTGGCATCGGAAGAGGGCGCTGCACATGTTCGAGGACCAACAACCAAATGGAGGGTTCGTTCGCCGCTAGCCCCGGGGGCGGCCGATTCTTGAAGGCCAGCTCCGGCGGAACCTCAAAGAGCATCTCCGCGCCCTTGTTCATGAGAGGGAATGCTTCCTTCAAGAAAGGCAGCGACAAACTCGCGCACGTCGCCTTCAGCGGCTGACCACGAAGCAATGAGCAGTCTAGGAGTTTCCCCTTGGGGCTGAAGATCGCGTACTGCGCTACGAACACCTCGTCCGCTTGCACCTTGGGCCCCGTGCCTTCTTTCAGCACTTGGTAGAGAAGCCCGCTCTCGGTCTTGGTCTGCTTCTCTTTGTCCGGTGCTGTGAACACGGGCAATGGCGGACCAACTTTGACCTCCAAGAGATCGACTTCGAAAATGAGCGTGGCATTCGGTGGAATCTTGGGAGGCGACCCACGCTCACCGTAGGCCAATGCACCTGGAATGGTGAGCTTCACCTTCCCGCCTGGCCCAATGTGTCCTAGTCCCTCGTTCCAACCCTCGATCACCCCACCCAATTTGAATTCGATGGGGCTGCCGCGGGAGCTGTCAAACTCGGTGCCGTCTGTTAGCCAGCCGGTGTAGTTCACTCGAACAGTGTCACCAAGCTTGGGCTTGGGGGCCTCAGCTCCAGGTTTGATCACGCTCACGATGAGCCCAGACGCAGTCTTGGTCACTTCGCCATCCTTTGGCCACGGCTCTTTCGACTTCGCATCCTGGGCAAGAGCCGAAGTTCCCAGAATGATGCACACGACGCTCAACAATATTTTCATCATCGCCGCTCCGCCCCGGCCTCAGGCCCACCAAGACACAGGCGCGCGACCGGGCGCCCGCCCACGAGATGTTCTTGAACGATAGCTTCGACATCCTCAGGTCGAACATGGCCGTACCAGACGCCTTCTGGGTACACCACGACAGTGGTCCCTGTGGCGCAAGCGCCGAGACACCCGGCCTTGTTCGCTCGGATGTGCGACTTGAGCCCAAGCTCGTCAAGTCGTCGCTTCAGGACTTCTAGAACCTTGCCTGAATCTCGATTGGCGCAGCAATTCGGCTCGCCTCCTAGACGTTCATGCATGCATACAAACACGTGATGCTGAAAACGCTGTGCTGGCACGGTTGGGCTCACAAAAAGTGCCGCGAAAGCCGCGGCCCTCGTTGTTCATTGTAGTGACTGCCGCTGCCCCTCGCGCCATAGGGCTTCAGTGGCACGGCCGCCATGCGCTCAAACGCCATGCGACAAATCGGCTGCCCGTGGCGCAAGATCACATCGTCGTCATAAGGACGCAGTTCCAAGACCGCGGGCGTCCCTCGCCCACTGCCTTCGGGGGACCAACCGAACCCCGGATCGAAGAAGCCTGCGTAATGCGCTCTGAACTCGCCTGCGCTGGTTTCGTACGGCAGCATTTCCACGGCATGGTCCGGCGGAATCCGAATGCGCTCTCGTGTTGACAGGATGTGAAACTGACCGCGGCGCAGCAACAACCGACCGCGCTCAGGCCGTGGGAGGAGATCGAAGAAATCCGATCCTGGCCTCTGCCGCCCCGGGATCAGACTCGCCACACCGTGGGTCGCCTTGGCCACAAACCCAGGAATCTCTTGTTCCAAATCGGCACTCAGCAGAATGCCGTCGTCAATGGGGACGCTGGCACCATCGAGTGCGTTGCCATCGGAGTCAAGCACGAGAGCTTCCCGCTGCATGAGCTCTTCCATGCCTGTGGTCGAAAGCACCTCACGCCGGCCATAAAAAATGGCTTGATTCATCGAGCAGCCGGCTTGCAGTTCCACGGCAAAGGAACGCGGAGTGACTTCGGCCCAAAGCGGCCCGCGATATCCACGCGGCACCTTGTCATAGCGTGGGTTGCCGTCTGTGAGCGTGCGTGTCTGCACGTCCATGCGGCCGATGCTGCTCTTGTTGTTGGTGTATGCGCCCAACCAAGGGGGCAGGTCGAGTGACTCCTCGAGTCGCACGACATAGACCTGACCGCGCTCCAAGACCCGTGGCGTAGATAGGTTCAACAGTTCCCGGCCCTGCTCGCGCACAAGATCTTCGACACGTTCGCCGCTCAGCGGCAAGATGGAACCGGGCAACCGCCAGCATTCCCCGCTGAGAGTGAGATCAAGGGAGCACGGCTGCAATCGTCCCTCGTGCCCAGAGGAACGGATCGCCCCTGAGCGGATGAGTTCAGCGAGATGTTCGGCGGCCAGTGCCCCGGCGCGCGGAATCGCGCCGGGCACAGGACTCATCGAAGACTCAGGAGCAGCCGAGTGAGGAACCACAGTTGAGGCACTTGTAGCACGCGCCGTTGCGAACGGTCACATTGCCGCAGGTGTCGCAGAATGGAGCGTCACCCATCATCGTGTCGAGATGCTCCGAGAGAGCATTGCGGCTAGCCCGCAAGGCTTGCGCATCCACACGTTCAGTCTTCGGCTCCACGGCCGGAGCCGAGCCTAGAATCTCTTCGAATTCACGCACGCGGCTGGTCAGTTCATCCTGCCGCTGCGTCTCCGCGACATTCGCTAGATGCAATCCCTCTTCCACACCGTCGGCAGGTTTCACCTGCACGAAATCAGTGCGTCCGAGATACTCAAGCCCAATGTTGCGGAAGATGTAGTCGATCACCGAAGTGCACCACTTGATGTTCGGATGATCCACGGGGCCTTGTGGGTCGAAGCGCGTGAACGTGAATACATTCACGAAATCCTCGAGGGGCACGCCGTACTGCAGGCCCATGCTCACGGCGATGGCGAAGCAGTTCATCATGCTGCGGAAGGCCGCGCCTTCCTTGTGCATGTCGATGAAGATCTCGCCTAGCGTCCCATCCTCATAGTTGCCCGTGCGGAGATAGACCTTGTGTTGCCCGACGCGTGCTTCCTGAGTGAAGCCAAAGCGCTTCTTCGGCAAGCGGCGACGGCGCGGCCCTGGCCCGGCAGGCAGGGCTGCACTGGCGGCAGCAGTCGGCTCCACGAGGCTCTTGATCTCTAGCGGGGCCTCGGATTCGGTAGTGACCTTGCGCTCCTGCCCCGTGGCCGAGCTTCCGCTGGTGTTCAGCGGCTGACTCGCCTTGCACCCATCGCGATAAAGCGCGACAGCCTTCAGGCCGAGGTTCCATGACTCAACGTAGGCCTCTTCGATGTCCTTGACGGAGGCATCGTTGGGCATGTTCACGGTCTTGGAGATTGCACCTGAGATGAACGGCTGCGCCGCCGCCATCATGCGAATGTGCCCCATGTGATGGATGAAGCGCTTGCCGGTGCGGCCGCAGCGGTTCGCGCAATCAAACACCGGGAGGTGCTCATCTTTCAGGTGCGGGGCACCCTCAATGGTCTGCGTGCCGCAAGCGAACGTGTCGGCCTTGCGCACGTCTTCGTCGCTAAACCCGAAGCGGGCGAGCAAATCAAACCCTGGCCGATTCCAGTCCTCGGCACTGATGCCTAAACGCTGACGGCACTCATCGCCTAGAACGTGGGGCGCGAAGGCTTGGCGAAGTTCGAAAGCCCCTGCCAACTCGTTTTCGGCCCGCAGGATGTCGGACTCGGAGAGCCCCTTGGCGCGCAGCATGACGCGGTCGATGCCCGTGGCACCTTCCAAGGTCCGGTGACCGACAATCCAATTCAGGATGTCGTCTTGTTGGCGCTTGTCGTATCCAAGGTTTTGCAATGCGCGCGGAACGCTGGCGTTGATGATCTTGAAGTAGCCACCGCCGGCGAGCTTCTTGAACTTCACGATGGAGAAATCCGGTTCGATGCCCGTGGTATCGCAATCCATGAGCAGCCCGATGGTTCCGGTGGGCGCGATGACGGTTGCTTGGGCATTGCGGAAGCCATGCAGACGGCCGAGTCGCAGCGCGCGATCCCAGTCCTCTCTAGCGGCAAGTGCGAGGTCCGGATGCGTTGAAGACACGAGCTTCATCGCCGCTTCGCGGTGAAGGTTCATGACCTTCATGAAGGGTTCTTCATTGACCTTGTAGCCGTTGAAGGGCCCCTTCGTGGCCGCGATTTCCGCGCTCGTCGCGTAGGCATGCCCGCAAGTGATGGCGGTCAACGCACCGCAGACATTGCGCCCCTCTTCGCTGTCATAGGGGATGCCCTTGACCATGAGCAGCGTGCCAAGATTGGCGTAGCCCAAGCCGAGCGGCCTGTAATCGCGGCTGTTCTTTGCGATGGTCTCGGTCGGGTAGCTCGCGAAATCCACGATGATTTCCATGGCAGTGGTGAAGACACGCACCGCATGCCGATAGCCATCCACGTCGAAGCGCCCATCTTCGTCGAGGAACTTCATCAGGTTGAGGGAAGCGAGATTGCAGGCGGAGTCATCGAGGAACATGTACTCCGAGCACGGATTGCTCGCGTTGATGCGGTCCGTGTTGGGGCAGGTGTGCCACAGATTGATGGTGCTGTCGAACTGAACTCCCGGATCCGCACAACGCCAGGCCGCGTAGCAGATCTTGTCGAGGAGATCTCTCGCGTTGAGGACCTTGTGGACGGCGCCTGTGGTGCGGCTGATGGTGTTCCAAGCCTCGTTCTTCTCAGCGGCGCGCATGAATTCATCCGTGATGCGCACTGAGTTGTTGGAGTTCTGCCCAGAAACGGTGCGGTAGACCTCGCCATTGAAATCCGGGTCATACCCCGCAGCAATCAAGGCCTGCGCCTTGTCTTCCTCGCGCGCCTTCCAGAGGATGTAGCGCTCAATCTCGGGGTGATCCATGTCGAGGATCACCATCTTCGCGGCGCGGCGTGTGGTTCCGCCGGACTTGGTGGCACCAGCCGCCTTATCTAGGACTTCGAGGAACGACATCAGCCCAGAGCTCGAACCGCCGCCGGAGAGCTTCTCTCCTTCTCCTCGGATCTTCGAGAAGTTCGAACCCGTGCCTGATCCAAACTTGAACAGGCGCATCTCGCGCTTGACGGCGTCCGCGATGTCGAGGAGATCATCTTGAACACTTTGAATGAAGCATGCGGAGAGTTGAGGGCGGGAGTACGAGTCGGCGCATTCAGCAACGACACCCGTTTTCATGTCCGCCGCCCACGTGCCCACGGCACGGCCACGAATGTCGTAACGCGCGGCGAGACCACAGTTGAACCAGACGGGCGAATTGAAGGCTCCGTACTGGTTGAAGAGCATGTACGACAATTCCTGCTCGAAGGTCTCGGCATCTTCAGCACTGGCGAAGTAGCCCGTGAGCAATTCACCGGCTTCACGCAAAGTCAACGCCACGCGCTCCACCAACTGGCGCACACTGTGCTCACTGCCCTTGCCTGCCGCGCCAGGAACGCCAGCCTTGCGGAAGTACTTGCTCGCAGCGATGTCCGTGGCGAGTTGGCTCCAGCCCTTCGGCACTTCCACTTCGTCCATGCGGAAGACCTCGGAACCGTCGGGGTTGCTGATCACCGAATTCCGGCGCACGAAGCTGATGTTGTCCACCGCCTTCGAGCCCTGATCGGTGTAGTGGCGACCCACTTCCAATCCCGCGCGCTCGCTCACCAGAGCCCCCTTTTTAGACACTGCTCGAATCCTCGTGCTCGTTCCTGCCATGACCGTGCTCCCCGTTCTTTCGCCGCCAGCCTGCTCGAAACCCTAGGGTCAGGAACCATGCCCATGGCTCCGTCTCCCCTGCGTGCGCCGCCGAATCCTCACAGGATCCGGCCGACCCGCGCCCATCGAGAACCCCCTACATATGGGGTCGGCGGGGATCCTACGACCCACGTATAGGGTGTCAATCGAGATTGCGTCTTGGCCCAGCGATTCTGTCATGAGGAACAAGTTCTAACCCTGCAAACACTTACGAAGCACACCTCTTCCATTATGCCATCCAACGAGATTTTCGGATAGCCCCTTGACATTCGCTTCAAAAAAACAGTTCAGCCCACCACGCCTCGCCGCGAAGTTGCCGGCACCAGAGGGTTCGGGAAACGCCCAAAGCATGGGAAAACAGGCCCATGAGCATCGCAACACGCACCGGAGACGACGGCAATACAGGCCTCTTTGGAGGCGCACGCGTGCCCAAAGATCACCTACGCGTGCAAGCGTGTGGCAGCGTTGATGAACTCAACGCTCACTTGGCACTCGTGCTCGCAAGCGATGCGGAACTCACGGAGCGCAAGTTGCTCATCCGCATCCAAAACGATCTCTTTGCCTTGGCTGCGGAACTCGCAACACCACGCGTGGACAATCCCCTCGCAGAGCGCGTTCAACCGTTCCCTCTCAAATCGCTTGAAGACATCGATGCCGCACTCATGCGCATTGAAGACGCTCTACCGCCGCTAACGAACTTCATCCTGCCGGGCGGAAGCGCAACCGCTGCGCGACTGCACATCGCACGCGCCGTGTGTCGTCGAGCCGAGCGCCATGTCGTCACTTTGGCGCGCAAAGAAGCGGTGACTGGAACGCTGTTGCGCTACCTCAATCGCCTTTCCGATCTTCTGTTCTTGCTCGCGCGCACGGAGTGTCTTCGCGCTGGCGTGCCCGAAACAACTTGGCAGCAAGAAGCTCCCTAGTTCTTGCTTCGCCGCGTGGCGAGCACGCGCCCAGGAAGTTGGCGTCCCAATTCCTGCTCCGCTGCGAACGCCACCCGCAGTGCTCGGTCGGCATCAATGCCCGTCTCGCAGCCTAGTCCGTGCAGAAGAAAAAGCAGATCTTCCGTCGCGATGTTGCCTGCGGCGCCCGGCGCAAATGGGCAACCGCCTAGCCCACCAAGCGAGGCATCGAAGCTCTCGATCCCTCGTTCCAACGCCGCCACGACGTTGGCCACGGCCATGCCATAGGTGTCGTGTGCATGGAATGCAAGTCGGTTGAAAGGTAGTGCGGCCTGACAGGCATGGAGCAATTCGTGCACATCGCGCGGAAGAGCCCGACCAGTAGTCTCCCCCAAACTGATTTCCTCACATCCCATGTCGAGGAGAGCTTCCGCGACACGCACGACCTGCGCTGCGTTCACACGTCCTTCGAAGGGGCAATGGGTCACAGTGCTGACGTAGCCGCGCAGCACTACGCCAGCAGCGTTTGCATGGGCAGCCACTTCGCGAGCGCGGCCGACGACATCGTCGATGGTCCCATTGGTATTGCGTTGCGAGAACGACTCACTGGCGGCTGCAAACACAGCGATGGACCGGGCACCCGCTGCAAGAGCAGCACGCCAACCGACGCTGTTCGGCACTAGCACTGTGAAGCGCCCCGCGAGGCCTTGCAAACCCTGCAACACATCTGCCGTACCGGCCATCTGAGGAATGCGGTCTTCGCGCACGAAGGCGCCGACCTCAAGATGTTGGTGCCCAGCTTCCAAGAGTTGCTGCGCGAGGCGAATCCGAACACTCGCAGCAAGGCTGCGCTGTTCATTCTGCAAGCCATCACGCAGGCCCACTTCACAGATGCGGATGCGTCGCGCGCTCATGCGGGCGACGCCTCGCCAAGTCGAACAAGTACAGCGCCAATGTCCACGATCGCTCCCACCGTGGCTTGCACAGCAACCACTCGTCCATCCCGCGGTGCGAGCAAGCGGTGCTCCATCTTCATGGCTTCGAGGGTGAGGAGCAACTCTCCCTTGCGCACTTCAGCGCCCACCGAACAAGCCAATGCCAGAACCCGCCCCGTCATAGGGGCCTCCACCACGTCGCTCCCTGTGCCGTGGGATCCGCGGATCCCCTGCTTCGCATCTTGCACATCCCAGCGTTGGCCGGCGCAACGCAGCCTCAAGACCGAACCTTCCTTGGCGTATTCGAGATGCAGCAACTTGGTGCCATCGCGCAGCCAAAGCGCACCCGGCTGTTCTGCAATCACTTCAAACTCTTTCGCGACGCCATCGACCTCTAGCTGCAAGCGAGCACCCTGCCGCGCACAACGCCAGGCGTGCACCTCGCCATTCACGTGCATGCGGCCCGCACTCATGCCACACCGCCTTGCAAGCGCCAAGCTCCAAGGGATGGCAAGGGAGAACTCGTCGTGGACCGCACAGTTCCTGTTTGTGGCGTGTCGGCCATGACGCCAAGCACCGCAGCAGCGAGGAACGCCCCATCCTCCGTCGGTTGCGCCTCGCCGGGCCCCGCATAGGAGTTCAAACTCGTGGTGTACGTGTTGCCAGCGCGCACCATGGGGCTGTCGAGGAGATCGCGCAGCCACCGTGCATTGGTCACTGTTCCGCGAAGGGCTGTCCGTGCGAGCGCTTCCACCAAGCGCCTACGCGCTGATTCACGTTCGAACCCATGGGCCATGACTTTCCCGAGCATGGGGTCGTACCAAGGAGTGATTTCTGAACCGCTAGCCACGCCGGCATCCACCCGAATCCCAGGACCAAACGGCCATGACACATGTTCAAGGCGACCCGTGGCCGGCAGGAAACCACGCGCCGGATCCTCGGCGTAGACCCGCACCTCAAACGCATGGCCTTGCGGGTCCGCTGGCAACTGAGTCGGCAAATGCTCGCCTTGGGCGACGCGAATCTGCCACTCCACCAAATCCACCCCAGTGACGAGTTCGGTAATGCCGTGCTCCACTTGCAGGCGCGTGTTCATCTCGAGAAACCAAAACTGTCCATCTGGTTCGAGCAGGAACTCCACGGTGCCCACGCTTTCGTACGCCGCTGCTCGGGCAATCTTGAGAGCCGCATCTTGAAGTCGTCGGCGTAGATCTGGATGTACCACCGACGAAGGAGATTCCTCGAGCACCTTCTGGTGCCTGCGCTGCAAGCTGCACTCGCGTTCGGGGAACGCGTGAGCGCGGCCGTGCGCATCGCACAGCACCTGCACTTCCACATGGCGCGCCTCACGGACCAAGCGCTCCAACAGGACTTCATCGCGACCAAACGCAGCCAGCGATTCGCGCCGCGCGGCCTGCAAGGCTTCCATGAACGCAGGTGCTTGCTCGACAACGCGCATCCCCTTGCCACCACCACCGTGGGCGGACTTGATCAGCAGCGGGAAGCCGATGCGTTGCGCGGCGCTGTTCAGTTCCGTATCGAGGGTGGCGCCGTCTTCTCCGGGTACACAGGACACGCCCACCTGCTGGGCCAACTGTCGTGCCCGGGCCTTATCTCCCATGGACCGAATCGCCTCGGTGGGTGGCCCGATGAAGGTCAATCCCGCGGCCCGACAGCGTTCGGCAAACTCTGCGTTCTCTGAGAGGAACCCGTAGCCGGGATGCACCGCATCGCAGTGCAGCTCGCGAGCGGCGTTCAGCAGGGCGTCCATGTTGAGGTAGCTCTCGCGAGCACTAGGCGGGCCAATGCACACGCTGCGTTCGGCGGCGAGCACGTGCGGCGCAGCGCGGTCCGCCTCTGAGAAGACCACGGCCGCGGGGATACCCATGGCAGCGAGAGTGCGCTGAATGCGCACACTGATGGCCCCGCGATTCGCAATCAGCACTCTGCGCATCTCAGTCGCTCTCCATAGTCCACGGAGCCTTCCGTCGCTCGAGAAACGCCCGCAAGCCTTCCTGCCCCTCTGAACTCGCACGTTGGCGCGCAATCTGTTCCGCGAGCAAGTCCATCTGCGCTGCTGTGGGAAGCGGTGCGAGGGAAGACGCTAGCCTCTTGGCCACACGCTGCGCCTCGGGTGCGCCAAGCCGCCACTCACTCAACTCCCGCGCGGCCGTCGCTTCAAGCTCTGATTCCGCACACACTTCGTGCACCAAGCCCATCGCACGGGCTCGTTCGGCCTCGAACACTGCCCCGGATTGGAACCAACGCAAAGCGGCGCTGGTTCCGATCTTCCTCAGCGCAAAAGGCGAAATCACCGCGGGCACAATGCCTAGGCGCACCTCCGTAAAGCCGAAGCGCGTGCCTTCGGCCGCGATCACCACATCCGCTACCGCCGCAAGGCCTGTGCCTCCCCCAAGTGCCGCACCCTGCACGACACAGAGCACGGGGCACGGGATCTTCGCAAGAGCCAGAAAGCAACGCGCCAAACGCCGGGCCTCGGCAAGATTGACTTCATCTCCTGAACTGCCAGCGCGACGCATCCATTCAATGTCGGCGCCGGCGCAGAACACGCTGCCTGCTCCATCTAAGCGCACAAAGCGCACGGCGGGGTCATCGGCTAGCGCTGCTGCCGCGATGAGTTCATCCAACATGACCTCATCCATGGCGTTGCGGCGTTGCGGACGCGACAACGTGATGCGCAACTCTCCTAGATGCTGACGCACCTCGACGCTTGCCATGCTCACATCCTGTACACAGGCCAGCGGCTCTCCGGGCGCGCCTTCTGCTGCGTCGCTTCGAGAGCCAATGCCAGAACGGCGCGTGTTTCTGAGGGCAGAATCACGCCGTCATCCCAGAGTCTTGCCGTGGCGTAGACGGGATTGCCCTCGGCTTCGTACTTAGCGCGAATCGGCGCCGCGATGGCTTCCTCGTCCGCCGCACTAAAGACTCCGCCGCGTGCCAACACTTGATCGCGTTTGACGATCGAGAGCACCGTCGCTGCTTGCTCGCCGCCCATCACACTGATGCGTGCATTGGGCCACATGAATAGGAAGTCGGGGTCGTATGCGCGCCCACACATGGCGTAGTTGCCGGCGCCAAAAGAGCCACCGATGATGACCGTGATCTTCGGCACATCTGCGCAGGCCACAGCCTGCACCATCTTGGCTCCGTCGCGGGCGATGCCCTCGTTCTCGTAGCGCCGCCCCACCATGAAACCCGTGATGTTCTGCAGGAACAGCAAGGGCGTGTCTCGCTTGGCGCACAGCTCGACGAAGTGCGCCCCCTTGCGCGCGCTTTCGGCGAACAGAACGCCGTTGTTGGCAACGATGCCTACAGACATGCCATGGATTCGAGCAAAGCCTGTCACGAGAGTCTTTGCATATTCGGCCTTGAATTCGTGGAACTGGCTGCCGTCCACAAGGCGCAAGATCAGTTCATGCACATCCCAAGGTTCGCGACCGGACAGGGGCACAAGATCGTGCAGGTCTTCTTGGGACAGCGTGGGCGGAGAAACAGGCGCCACATCCCGAGGCCCTGCGGGTGCTATGCCCGCACGGAGCACCATCTCACGCATGATTTCTAGCGCGCGCGTTTCGTCCTCGGCGTAGTGGTCCGTGACACCACTCTTCTTGCAGTGCACATCCGCTCCACCCAAGTCCTCTGCACTCACCTCTTCGCCGGTGGCGGCTTTCACCAGCGGCGGGCCGCCTAGGAAGATGGTGCCATTCCCCTTCACAATCACCGATTCGTCCGACATAGCCGGCACGTAGGCTCCACCGGCCGTACACGACCCGAGCACGGCGGCGAGTTGGGGAATGCCCTCAGAACTCATGCGCGCCTGATTGAAAAAGATGCGCCCGAAGTGTTCACGATCGGGGAAGACTTCGGCCTGTAGCGGCAAGAATGCGCCACCGGAATCCACGAGGTAGAGGCACGCGAGCCCACACTTGCGCGCAATGTCCTGGGCGCGCACGTGCTTCTTGACGGTCAACGGCAAATACGTTCCGCCCTTCACGGTGGCGTCGTTAGCAATCAACATGCACAAACGGCCGGAGACTCGCCCGATGCCGGTGACCACACCCGCGGAAGGCACATCCTCACCATAGACATCTTCTGCGGCGAGCATGGAGAGTTCGAGGAAAGGCGAACCGGGATCTAAGAGAGCGTCAATACGTTCGCGCGGCAGGGCCTTTCCGCGCTGGCGATGACGCGCCACGGCCTCCTCACCGCCTCCGCGCCGCACGCGATCCCGTCGGGCCAACAACTCCTTCTCGAGTGCGCCCCAAGCTTCGCGCCTTGCACTCATGCTCATGCCCGTTCCTGTCGTGTAGAGACCGATGTCACCACCAACGATCCACTCTTGGTGTCCTTGGTGAGCTCCACCAAGCCCTTCTGCTCCATGTCTTCTAGGAGCTCCGAGAAGGATGAGTAGTCGTGCATGGATTCGTCAAAGCTAGGCTTTTTGCGACGGATGGTCTGCTTGATCATGGAGGCCCAAACAGTATCGCGTCCCTCGCGCAATAGCGCCCGTGCCACATCCATCACCAGATCGAACGCTTCTTTCTGAGACTTGGTGAGATCGCTCCTGCCGCGCACAGGAGTTTCCACTGTCGTTCGCCTGAGGAGGTCCTCGTAGAAAATGAACTCGTCACAGTTCTCAATGAGCAAAGCGCTGCTGGCGCTCCTCAATCCAATCCCTACGACTTCACGGTCATGCTCGCGCAACTTGGTGACCAACGGCGAGAAGTCCGAATCACCTGTCACGAGAACAAAGCTGTCGATGTGAGTGCGCGAGAACGCGAGGTCGAGGGCGTCCACGACCATGCGGATGTCCGCAGAGTTCTTGGCTCCCACGCGCTTACGCGGGATCTCAACGAGTTCCACCGCCGCCTCGTGCAGTTCAAGGCGTCCATCGCGGTAGGCACTCCAATCTGCATAGGCTCGCTTGACGAGAATCTTGCCCTTCTCCAACGCTCGGTCGAGGATGGGCTCTATCTGAAAACGCTTGCCGGACGAGTTCTTCATCCCCACGGCAAGGTTGTCGTAGTCGATGAACAGGGCGAGGCGTTTTTCGCGCTGGCTGTGCGGTGAGATGTTCATGTTCCCTTGCTGCGAGACTCTGCTCGCAGCTCCCCAGCGGATGCTAACCGCCTCCGACTATGAGTATGACTGGATCCGGCTATGCTCCCTCAATGACACAGCCATTTGCGAGCATGACACTCCGCCCTGAGACGAAGGCTGTGCTGGCGCAACTCGGGTTTGTGAACCCGACTCCCATTCAAGCCGAAGCCGTACCCGTAGGCCTTGCCGGCCGCGACATTCTCGGCAAGGCCATGACCGGCACAGGCAAGACACTCGCCTTCGGACTTCCCATCGTTGAGCGCCTTGATCCCACGCGGGTCGCAGCGCAAGCATTGATCCTGCTCCCCACCCGAGAGCTAGCCCAACAAGTCGCGGAACACCTCGCCAACATCGCAGCGGGGCGCGGCCTGAAGGTGGGACTGCTCGTGGGTGGCGAGAAGGTCCGCTTCCAACTACCCCGCATCCCCGGATCGCAGGTCATCGTCGGAACTCCCGGCCGCATCCTAGACCTGCTCAAGGAACGGATGCTCCACCTCGAATGGGTCGAGTGCCTCGTGCTCGATGAGTTCGACCGCATGTTGGACATGGGGTTCATCGACGACGTGAAGAGCATCGTGGCCAAGCTGCCGACGGACCATCAGTCCATGCTCTTTTCGGCCACCGTGCCCGCAGAGATCAGGAAGCTAGCCGATGCCTTCCTCCGCGATCCCGTCGAGATTGTCATTGAGTCGGGCCTTCGTCCAGCACAGAACGCCGATCAGCGCGCCTTCCGGGTGCGGCCCCATGAACGCCTCGAAATCCTCTTGCGCATGATCGCCCGCGAGTTGCGCGAAGACCCCGACAGGACCATGCTGGTTTTCGCCAACACGCGCCTCGCCGTGGCTGAGCTAGATCGTGAACTCTGGGGCCGCGGCTTGCCTGCCGCAGCCCTCAGCGGCGACTTTGAGCAATCTCGCCGCTTCATGGTCATGGACAGTTTTCGCGAGAAGAAGACCCGCGTCCTCGTCGCGACAGACGTCGCGAGCCGCGGGCTTGACGTTGATCACGTAGGGCATGTGATCAACTACGACGTGCCGCTCGAATGCGAGGACTACATCCACCGCATTGGCCGCACGGCGCGAGCGGGCCGCAGCGGAACCGTCACCACCTTCGTGGTGCCCTTGCAAGCGCGGAAGTTCTTGGCGATTCAGAAGGCTCTTGGCCCCGTCATCAAGACGGCCTCGGTGCAGCTACCCGCCGGCGCACGCATCGCTCGCGAATCCATGGGGCGCACCTTGTCGAGCCCACGCGCCGGCGCAGGGGCTCGCGGCGCACATCAACGCAGCGCTCGTCCTCCCCGCACCGCCTCAGGCAAAGGCCGTACACCTCGGCGCCACACCAAGCGCAGCGGTCGCTAGCGTGTTAGTGCCCTTAGCTCCCGGCGTGGCCATCCACGAAGAACTCTTGCGCTGGGAGTTCTTGCGCGCTCAAGGGCCTGGCGGGCAGCATGTCAACAAGAGTGCAACACGCGTGAGGCTCAGTATTCCTCTAGGGGCACTCGAGTTCCGCGACCCCGCAACTCTCGAACGCATCAGATCTCGCCTGGCGCATCGCATCGATGCTTCTGGCGCGCTCGTCGTGAGCTGCCAAGATTCGCGCTCGCAGTTTCGCAATCGACAACAGTGCCTCCTGCTCGCCGGTGCAGTGCTCGCCGCCGCCTTGGTCGTTTCAAAGAAACGCAGGCCGACGCGTGCGACCCGCGGATCGCAAGAGCGTCGGATCAAAACGAAGCAACGGCGTGGCGCTGTGAAGCGCTCACGCCGTGCTGGGGAATCTGAGTGATCAGATTTCGACTTGGCGCAGCTCGCCCGCTTCAGCGTCGGCGATCCAGAATGCCTTGCCGTCATGGCAGAGGGATGTGGGCTTGCCACCAATGGTGTAGCTGACGAGCAGCGCGCCATTGTTGCCGTCCACCTTGTGCAGCATGCCCGTGCTGGGCTCCGTGTACCAGATGGCGCGACCAAGGCACGCGATGCCGCCGACATCCGCCTTCACGGGCAACGCCTTCGTGAAGCGACCGTCTGCTGGGCGAACACGGCGCAACTGCCCCATGCGCGCGAGGCCGTACCACAGGTGTTCCTTGTCGAAGAACAGACCGGCAAGGTCACCGCTGGTTTGGTCCACGTGCAGTGACATGGGCATGTTGCCGCTCTCAGGATCGATCTGCGAGATCGTGCGCGTCACGCGGTCGGCCACCCACACGTGGGCGCCGTCCCATGCCACTCCCGCTAGCTCACCCTCGAAAGCGAGAGCGACGAGTTGATTGCCTTCGGGAATGGACAGGCGATAGATGTGGTGATTGTCACGATCGGAAACCCACAGGCACTCGCCGTCAAAAGCGATGCCTTGCGGGTTGCTGCCCGGGGACTTGATGGTCTGAAGAATCTTGCCTTCGGTGGTACTCATGCTCTCTCTTGGTGACTTGCGCTTGCCGAAGCGCGCGCATCGGGTTCCCGCTTGCGCGGTATGCAATGGGCGAGTCTAGCCCAAGAGGCCGCTCATCCAACCCATCAGGGGGTGGTGTGGTGCAACAGCTCTTCGAGCCGCTCGTCGATGTCCCGTCGAGTCACCCGCAAGAGGCGCTCCAAACCGAAGCCTTCCACCGTGAAGGAGGCCATCACCGTTGCGTGCAGCAGCGCACGTCGCATCGCAGCGAACGTGAGGTCCTGACCAGCGGCCAAGGCCCCCATGAACCCACCCGCGAAGGTGTCCCCGGCTCCGGTTGGATCCACCACATTCGAGAGCGGCATGGCCGTGATCCCAAAAGTCCGGCCGCCCTTGTAGAGCAATGCCCCGTGCTCGCCGCGCTTAACCACAATGGTGTCCACTCCGATGTCGGCGATGCGCTCCACCGCCACATGCAGGTTGGATGATGCCCCCAACGCGCGGGCCTCATCGTCATTCAAGATGACGTTGCCTGCAGCCCGCATGGCCTTGTAGAGGTCTTCACGCCGACCGTCGATCCAGAAGTTCATGGTGTCGAGCATCATGAACCGCGGGCGAGTCATTTGCTGACAGACGTGGGCCTGAGTAACTGGATCCGTGTTCGCCAAAAACACCAACGGTGTGTCTCTGAAATGCTGCGGCAGCGTGGGACGAAACTCCGCAAGCACGTTCAAGCGGGTCTCTAACGTGCGCGCAGTATCCATGCGCCCTTCGTAGCTGCCTGACCAACGAAACGTCAGCCCCTCCTCTTTGCGTTCTAGTCCACCCAAATCAATGCGCCGCGTACGAAAGTGCGAGAGATCTTCATCCCGAAAGTCGCGGCCAATCACGCCCACCAATCGGACTTGGTCGTAAAGGGATGCGGCCACCGAGAAGTAGCTCGCCGCTCCACCCAACGTCGCTTCGCGCGAACCTTGAGGAGTGGAAATAGTGTCAATGGCTAGGGAACCAGCTACCAGAATGGGCATCAGTGCGCGCTCCGCTCGTTTGGAGTCTACTGCGCAGAACCGTCGGGACGAGCCGCCCGCAACCCAGTGCGCAACACCAGCACACCACCCCAAAGGCTCATGACCAGCAAGACACCGCGCCCGAGGACCGACAACGCTACAGGCAGAGTGAAATCCGCCACGCCCACGAGGGCAAAGAAGTACCCGTAGGCAGCTTCACCCACCCCCCAGCCTCCCGGCAAGAGCGGCACAGCACTGACGATCAAGACTGGCGGCAAGGTCATGACGTACGAGAGCACCGCGGGTGCTGCGAGTCCTGCGGATTCATCGAGTCCGAGTCCGAGCCCGAAGACCACGATGCCTCCCACAAACGCCGCTTGCGCGAGGACGCTGAGCACCACCGCGTGGGCAAACACACGGGTCTGCCCCCGATAAGCCAACAACGCATGGTCTAGTGCTTGCAACGAAGCTGCTGCGGGCAATCGGCGGTAGAGATTGTCGAGTCCTAGAGACTTGCGCACCCGGCGACTGAGAACGAGGGCGGCAAGGACGCCCGCAGCGGCCAGCATCCCCCAAAGCACCAACGCTAGGGATGCATAGCGATCGAGGGCCGCAAGCATCACCAACGCGGCAATGCCGGCTAGGACGAACAATCCGAGGATGCGGTCCACGAGGACGGCCGAGAAAATGGCTGGTCCTTTGCCGGGCCGTTGCTTGGCGAGGATCCAGCCCTTGGCCACATCGCCGCCGGTAGACCCGGGAACCACATTGTTGAAGAACAACCCGATGAAGGTCAGTCGAATGGCTTCAAGGCCACCGATGGTGACGGCTTGCACTCGTAAGAGTCGTTGCCAACGCACGGAACCTAGGAAAAACGAGCTCAGCATGAGCAGAGTGCCTATGGCTACGCTCCAACCGTTCAAGCGCAAGAGAATGCTCTCTAGACCTTGATTCAGTTCCAATTCAAGGCGCATCCCGCTTTCATCCGCGAGAGGCACGCGCCGCACCGCAACATCGGCGAGACTCATGTGCACCGGGTCGCCGTCGACGCTCAGTTCCACATCGCCCACAAAGTTGAAAGACTGCGCCGCGATGCTCGTGCCGTTGCGCAAGTGCACGACCACTTTCCCGGATTGCTCAACGAGTTCCGGCCCACCTCGCCATGGGAACGAATGAACCTGACCGGAGAAGTCGCGGACTTCCATCCGCCCTTCAGGTGGCGACAAGCGCAGGTGGCGCCCACTGAGTTCGCTTCCGGAACTCAGGGTGAGCCGATCGCGAACGGGCAACTTCCAGAGGATGACTCCGAGCAGCGCTAGCCCGAGCACAGCCTTCGCCAGGCGGAAGAGGACGCGCCGGTTCATGGAAGGCTCTCAGGAGGTTCGTGGGCGGGAGCCACCTTCACCTGTGCCGCCTCAATGTCGCGCTGCTCTGCAACCAGTCGGCTCATGAACTCTCTCGCAAACAGCTCTGTTGGGAGTCCGAGTCCTTTGAGATCCGACGTCCGCACTGGGGCTCCTGTGGCATCCACATTCATGGCGAAGTGCAGCAGAGTCGTGGTGTGACTCGTGGTCGCAATGCTGACGCTGAACTTCCCGTCACCTACAAAAACATCATCCCCAGAACGCCGGACTTCGCAGGCTCGTCTTGGCAAGAGCGCCTGCAACGATTCAACGCAGATCGCCGCGAGCATGCGCTGCAGCAAGACCATTTGTTCGAGTGCGAGCCCTTGGCGCTCAACGATGAGGTGCAGCATTTCGGTGGCAACAATGCAATCGCCCTGCGCGCGGTCCTCGAGATCAACCAGCGCGAGGCCCTCCACCCGCGCACTGCCGCGAAAGAGCACTCCCGCGTCTGGCTCAACGCCAAACCGCTCTTTCAAGAACCCTGGATAGAGCTCGCAGCCACTGTAGTGCTGAACGACGTCCAAACGCTGCGAGAGCCCGAGGGGCATCACGGCCACAAGTTGCGCCCTTGGCGCTCGTACCAGCTAGTCCAAAAGGCGGCATCCATGGGGCCTTCCACGCCTGTCATGCGCACGAGGCCCTCACGCGCACTGAGTCGCACCGCACGTTCGTCCGCCAGCATCGCGAAGAGGTGCATCTCTAACGTCCGGCGCGAGGGGTAATGCGCGCCGACTTCAAGGAGCTTCACCTGACAGCCCGCATCGCGCTCTTGCATCCAGCGCTTGGACAGGACTTCCCCAAAGCGCGGGTCGCGCACGCGCAACATGCCTTCGCAGGCATCCCAACGCACTCCAGCGTCCTTGTCCTCAAGGGCCTTGATCAAGCCAAGAACCACAACTTGGCGCGCGATGCGCAAGATGGCGCGCCGCGAAAGATCATCCATGGACGGCAAGTCCAAGCTCGCCATGCGCGCGGAAACATAGCCCAGAACGGATCGGGCTTGCGCCAGAGTCGGGTAGCGCAGCTTTCCGAGAATCTCTAGGGGCTGCCGACTCTCGTTGGCCGCACGAGCTTGGAGATCCACGGCCGCTTTTTCCCACCATGTCTGCCACGCCGCGGCTGTCGCGGGAAACGACTCCCCGGTGACCTCTTTCAATTCTCTGTGCACCGCGAGCACCACAGTGCGATCGCCATCACCAAGGCCAGCAATCAGCCGTGGCACATCCAGACACTTGCAGACCCGATCGAGAATCTCGATTTGCGCCAACGCATGCTTGTTCAGCGCGGGGTGATCTTCAAGCGCCTGATCAATGGACGCGATGGGTGCCGCGAGAGCAACTCGCGTCAACGTCGCCACAGCATCCGCCCGGCACAAGGCGTACTCATTCCCCTCCAAGAGCAAACCGCAATCATGAACCAACTTGCCCAAACGAGCCAGCGAGAGAGATTCCATCTCTTGCGCCGTCTGGAACCCCTCATGGACCAATGCACCCGCGTCGTAGCGCGTGAGATCTAAACGTCCCTGTTGGTCCGTACTGCGATCGAGATCGTCAAGACGCTCTTCGTCCGACTTGCATGCCGTGAGCAAGACGGCAGCGAGAATCACCAGTGCCCAGCCGGGGTTCCTCATGGTGCGAACATACCCGCCATGCGCAATAGGCTCAACGCGGAAGCAAGCTCAAGAGCACGTCGGTGCCGGCCCAGACCTCCCGGCCAGCGGCGCGGCGTTCGGCGGCGAGGTCACGCAACATCTGCCCGAGGGCCTCGTTCATCCGCTCTTTCGTCCCCATGATCCGTTCCACCGCGACCCCGATGAACGCCAGCTTCAAGCTGGCACGATTCCAATCTCCTTCGTCCAACAGGCGCGCCGCATGGTCGCTATCCACAAAGGCTGCCTCGAAGAGCGCCTGATCATTGGTGCTCTGAAGACGCTGAAGCAAGACACGTGTCGCCTCCGCGGATGAGATCAGCGGCAGCACGCGCACGGCCATCAACCGCTCGTCGCGATCACCGTGTTCAAACAGATCCTGCACAGCCTCGGTGCTGACGCACTCCGCCAGGGCGAGAGCTGCGAGGTCGCAGGCTCTCCAAACGCCGCGTTCAATGCGGCCTGAATCCAAACTCAACACAGCAGGAGCCAAGAGGACACGCCCGATCCGTCGCGGTAATCCGGGGACACGAACTGCAAACTCAGCGCCCGCCTTCAGTTCAAGGACTTCAGCTTCAATCGCGTGCTGCAATGGAGGCTCGGGAAGAAAGCGCAACCAGCGGGGTTCCATGCTCAGCAGCAGCTCCCGGGGACGTTGCCCCCACCTCGTGCAATGGTGGCCCCAGTTTCGGAGAAGGGTGTCGCCAAGGGTGGAGTGAGAAGTTCCGCCTCCGAGATGCGCCCAGAGGCCGCAAAGAACTTGAGTGGCGCATCCCAAACGACCCGCCGAATGGCCGCATCATCAAATCCCGCTTCACGCATCAGGGCCATGGTCTTCGGAACAGATAGCGGATCAGAAATGCCCCAATCGCAAGCACTGTTGATGCTGACCCGCTCCGTTCCGTACTTCAAGAGCAGCGCCACCATGCGTGGAGGATCCATCTTGGTGTTGGGATAAATGCTGAATCCCTGCAAGACACCCGTCCCTTGCGTCACCTCAATCGTCTCTTCGTTGCCATGATCTAGGAGCACGCGATCGAGTGGCAACGCGCTGTTCTTCAACAGATCCAAGCAACGCAGAAACCCTTGGCGCTTGTTCCGATGTGGCGTGTGCACAAGTAGAGGCAAGCCGTGTCGATGGGCTAAATCCACCTGCGCCTCGAAGCACTCCTCTTCCTTCCGCGTCATTTCGTCCAACCCGATTTCCCCCACCGCCACCACTCCGCTCTTCTCGAGATAGCGCGGGAGAATCTTCAGCACGTCCGCACGCACGCGCTCGTCGTTAGCTTCGCGCGGATTCAGTGCCATGGCGCAGACGTGGTGAATCCCAAACTGGGCCGCGCGGTAACGCTCAAAGCCCACGAGGGTGTCGAAGTAGTCCACGAAACTCCCCACGCTGGTGCGCGGCTGTCCCAACCAAAAGGCTGGCTCTAACACGACCTTGACGCCAGCAGCAGCCATGCGCTCGTAGTCGTCGGTCACACGCGAGATCATGTGCGCGTGAGGTTCGAAGATGGGAATCGCTGTCATGGATTAGCGCCGAGACTTTCTACGCCCCGAACGGGCGGCCAGTTCTTCCAACCACGTCGCCAACAGGCGTACACCGAAGCCACTGGCACCGCTGGGCCGATTCCAAATGCGACAGGTGTCATCCCACGCCACGGCTGCGATATCCATGTGAGTCCATGGGATCTTGCCAACGAACGGCTTCAAGAACTCAGCGCCAGTGATGGTGCCAGCTTCGCGGCCACCGAGGTTCTTGAGGTCTGAGATCTTCCCCTGCATCAGATCGGCCGTGACTGTGCCTAGAGGCAACCGCCACAGGGGCTCGCCGCTAGTCACGCCATGAGCCAAGAGGCTCTCGATGGCACTTTCGTCAGTGCCAAGCACAGCGGCGTGAGCCTTGCCAAGGGCGATGGTCGCAGCGCCCGTGAGCGTCGCGAGATCCACGATGTGATCCGGTTTCATGCGCACTGCATACGCGAGAGCATCCGCGAGAATCAGTCTGCCCTCGGCGTCGGTGTTGATGACTTCGATGGTGCGTCCGTCCATGGCGCGCACGACGTCGCCCGGTCGTTGCGCTCGCCCCCCTGGCATGTTTTCGACAGCGGGTACGAGGCCCACCACGTGCACGGGCAAGCGCAATCTGGCCACGGCCTGCATGGCGCCGATCACGGCTGCCGCGCCACACTTGTCGTGGCGCATCTTCTCCATGCCGTCCGCGGGTTTGATGGAAATGCCACCCGAATCAAAGGTGACGCCCTTGCCCACGAGCACCACACTAGGCACACCCTTCTTCTTCTGGCCATGCTCCATCACGAGCAATCGCGGTGGGAAGACGCTGCCTTGCGCGACCCCGAGGAGTGCCCCCATGCGGAGCTTGCGCATGGCGCGCTCATCGAGTGCACGAGCCTTCCCGCCCGCCGCCTTGATGGCCTCGATGCCACGTCGCGCCAATTCCGTCGGGGGGCAGAGGTTTCCGGGAAGATTGCCCAGATCGCGGGCCAACAGGACGGCGTCCGCCAAGATCCCTGCGCGTGTGAGTGCGCGAGGGCCATTCTTCGCTCCACTATGGATGTCTAGTTGCGGGCACTTGTCGGCGCCCTTGGCCGGAGGCGATGCACCGAGCCGAAAACCCAAGGCCATTTCGGACGCGAGCTCTGCGCTGAACTCGTCACCAAGACACACACTCACCTGCTTGACACCGCTCGGCAAGCCGCGGCGGAGGCTTGCCCCGGCGACCCGCGCGTCATTCGCAGAGGCTTTGGGCGAGAGCACCACGGCACCCTCAAGGGCCGCAGCCTTTCCGCGGGCACGAGGCAGAAGCAGCAGTGCTCCGGGTTTTTCGTTGATGAGCTTCAGGCGCAACGCGGCGGCAAACTCCACCTTGAGGTGGGCAGGAAGACCATGGCCATCCGCTGCGCATAGATAGACCACGCCCGACGACGCCTTGCTGGGCTTGCCAGCACTCCAACGCATCCCCATTCCTAAGCCTCTCCAATTTCAAACTGGCCCAACAGTTCGCGCATGGCGCCTAGAACGTGGGCCTCCGCTTGTTCGAAACTCATCCCTTCAACCGTGCAACCCGCAGCGAACCGATGTCCGCCGCCGCCGTGGCTCTCTGCGAAGGAACACACATCCACGCGGCCAGCGCTACGCAAGCTGACCTTGGTTCGTGAGTCATCCACTGGGAACAAGAACACCCCGACTTCCACTCCGCGGATGCGCAAGAGGTAGTTCACGACTTCAAAAGCGTCGCGCGGCACAATGCCCAACCGCCGCAAAGTGGATCGATCTGTGCTCGACAAGGCCAACTGTCCGTCGCACGCCAGCTTGATGGCAGCTAGGGAGCTTCCGAGCACTTGCAGCTTCCCCAACGGCTGAGTGCAGTGCAGTTCACGAAAGATGCGCGCGGGTTCGACGCCGAGTTCTAAGAGACTCGCCACCATGCGGTGCACGCGCGGCGTTGTGGCGTCGTACTGGAAAGAGCCCGTGTCGTTCACCACGCCGACGTACAAGGGCTCGGCCAACTCGTGGGTCATTTCCACGCCCATGCTGCGCAGGAGATCCCACACGATTTCGCACGAAGAGCTTGCACCCTCAACGATCAATGCGAGATCGAAGAGGTCGTTCTTGTAGCGGTGGTGATCGATCAGCAGCTTCTTGGCTGGACTAGAACGCACCACTTCTTCCATGCGGCCGAGACGTCTCGCACCTCCGAGGTCCGTGGCCACAATGGTGTCAGCATCCATGAGCAGCCGAGCATGGAGATCCGGATCAAAGACATGGAACTCGCCGCGCTGCCAGAGGAATCTCAGATTGTGAGGAGCTGCTGAGCAATTGATGAACTCAGCGCGCTGTCCCCTGCCTCGCAGGGCCCGCAAGAGCGCCAAGGCTGCTCCAAGGCCGTCCCCGTCGGGAGTGATGTGAGTCGTGAAGACGGTCCGTCGCGATTGCGCGAGAACCTCTAGGAGTTCCGCAGCCTGTGAGCGTCCCGTCTCCACATCGACCTTCAGTTCAAGATGCCGTCGAGTTGGGTCTTGATGCGGTCAGGATAGTTGCCCTTGATTTCGGCCACCTTGCTGCCGTCTTTCAAGAACACCACCGTGGGGACGCTCATCACATCAAACGCCGCTGCCAGATCTCCCTCGGCGTCAACATCCACCTTGTAGAGCGCCGCCTTGCCGGCGTACTCCGTGGCGAGTTTTTCGTAGGCCGGAGCCAAGGCTTGGCATGGGCCGCACCACGTCGCGCCGAAATCGATCACACTCACACCCTTGCCACGTTTCACCACCGCCTCGAATTCGGCCAAGCTCAGTGTCTTTGCTGCACCCATGGGAGTCCTTTCAAAAGTCCGGGAGAACGCCGGGTGGAGACTGTACCAGCGGCCCCTAGCGCATCCACTCACTCACGAAACAAATGCTCGCTGCCGTCAGGTGGACGCTCTTCAAATGCAAGCGGCCCCGTTGTTCTAGGCGCAGGTGTCGCAAGTCTGAAACTCTGTGGTTCGCTAGAAGCTTGTTCTGCGCGGGAGATCTCCCAAGAAGAGAGAACGCGCATTGCGATCAGCACACAGCCTGCCATCAGCGCGGACTCCGCACGCTCCGTCTGTGCAGCGACACGAACGGCGAGGGCGAGGGAGACGCTCGCGCATAGCATCACAAACCACCCACGACGCTCCCTGCTCCGAGCGTAAGCAAGCGCAGTCGCTTGGCTCACTCCACATTGCACCAACCAGCGCGCGGTCTCCGTGAGCGAAGGCCTCGGCCGAGCTTGGGCGAGAAAGACGAGGCCCATCGCCGACGCGGCAGAATCCGCGGCGGGCACGAGACCGCGGTTGGCGGCCAATCCCAATCCGAAGCCTAGCGCCACAGCCAATGCCGCAGGCACGGAGGCCTTCCATGGGCGCAGGGCAAAGCAGCAGAGGCCCAACAGCCCCAAACCGGGTGCCGTGTGTTGCGCCCCTAGTTGCCATGCCAGCGAAACCGCCGCCGTCCACCACAGCGCTTCCAAGGCAGACGCTAGGCGCCCGCAGGGCCACGCGAGCAATCCGCCTAGCGTGCCCGCCGCCACTGCGAGAATGATCTGCTCCGTGTTCATCCGAACCGCTTTCGCGCTAGGTGCAGCGCGGCCGGAACGAGGGCTTCGGTGGCGCCGCTCGCAATCACGCGCCCGTCAAAAAGGATGTGGAGCGTCGGACACAGCGCCGCGAGCGCCACTTCATGCCGCGACATCAGCAACAAGGCTCGACCTAGCGCACTCGAGGATGCACAGACTTCGCGCCACGCTTGAACCTCTGCCACGGAAGACACCTCGGGGTCGTCCACCACCAAGAGTTCTGCGTCGGCGCTCAACAGCAACTTGAACACCACACGTTGACGCTCGCCGCGGCTTAGCTCCGCGAGGGGCCTCGCGGCCGCGGGCCTCAGTTCTTCGGGCACTTGCGTGCCTAGCAGCGAAGCGAGGGTTCGTGCATCCATGGCCTCCGGCGGGGCATGGGCAGGCACCACAGCTACTCGTGCTGCTCTCTCCACTCCGGCCTGCACTGTCCCCCGAGCTAGCGGAACGAGGCCGCGCAAGGCCAACCCCAGCAGGGTTTTTCCTGAGCCAGAGGGCCCGAGCAGACCGTGCGGTGCGGTGGTGTCCAAACACAGGCTGAGGTCTTGAAGGAGCGCTGGCTCGGAGTCCGCCGTCTCGGTGGTCAGATTCTCGATGCGCAACATGCGTGGGATTCTATGCACGAGGGCCGCTCTCGTTATCCTGCACGCGATGAGTGCGAAT
>Ga0233425_10001129_pt1 | contig 62138 bp, 71 predicted proteins | sample Watercolumn_Towu_2_FD_181712 | JGI IMG/M metagenome (GOLD analysis project Ga0233425, IMG submission 181712) | Freshwater microbial communities from Lake Towuti, South Sulawesi, Indonesia - Watercolumn_Towuti2014_140_MG | ecosystem: Environmental > Aquatic > Freshwater > Lake | place...
ACAACCGCAAACGACCCTGATCGGGGGTCAAATCGAGGCGTGACCGACCCTCGACAGGGTCCATCAGCTCGATCGGCCGCGCTGAAGTCATGAAAAACCGTCGCTCTTCAACAAACTGCTAGTAGCTGCCACGGCCTTCGGGGAAGGTCTTCTCCCAGTTCTTGCCGTCGATCTTGCGCACGCCGGTGATGTGGAACGTGCCTTCGTCCAGGCAGCGCACGTTGATGCTGTAGCCGTCGGGATGCGAGCGCGGCACGTAGAAGGACTTGATGCCGCAGTGGCGGCAGAAGAGGTGCTTCGCGGTCTTCGTGTTGAACTGGTAGGTGACCAGGTCGGCCGCGTCCGAGAGCAGCCGGAACCGCGCCTGCGGCACCATGAGGTGCTGGTAGCCGGTGCGGCTGCACATCGAGCAGTTGCAGTCGGTGATCTCGAACTCGGCGGGTGCGTCCACTTCGAAGCGGACCTTCCCGCAATGGCAGCCACCGGTATGTTTGACCATGACGTATCATAGTGCCCCGAGATGGCCTCGATTCCCCGGCGCGAGCGGCTGATTGTGGCGCTCGACGTTCCCTCCGCGAGCGAGGCGCGCGCCATGGTCGAGAAGCTGGGCGACGCGGTCTCCTTCTACAAGATCGGCCTCGAGCTCTCGACTTCGGGCGAATACTTCACGCTGCTGGATTGGCTGGTGAAGCGCGGCCACCGCGTGTTTTGCGACCTGAAGCTGCATGACATCCCGGAAACCGTGCGCCGCGCGGTCGCCAACCTGCGCGGCAGGGGGGTGAGCTTCCTGACCGTGCATGCGGAACGGGGCGTGATGGAAGCCGCCGTGAAGGAAAAGGGCGACATCCGGATTCTCGCCGTGACCGTGCTGACCAGCACCAGCCAGGCGGAACTCGCCGAGCAGGGCTATCCGGGAAATCTTGACGAGCTCGTGCTGAAGCGCGCCGGCGCTGCCGCCGAGCTGGGTTGCGACGGCGTGATCGCGTCGGGGCTGGAGGCGGAAGGCCTGAAAGCGAAGTACGGTTCGAAGCTCCTCGTCGTGACGCCCGGCGTACGGCCCGAAGGAGAAAGTGCCGCGGACCAGAAACGCGTCGTGACCGTCGCGCAGGCGTTCAAGAACGGCGCCGACTACATCGTGGTCGGCCGCCCGGTGCGCGACGCAAAGGATCCACGCGCGGCAGCGGAAGCGATCCAGCGCACAATCGAGCAATGCTTCAGGCAATAGCCGGAATCGCCGGCCTGCTCGCGCTGGCCTGGCTCTTCAGCGAGAAGCGCTGGCACGTGCCCTGGCGCGCGATCATCGGTGGCCTCCTGCTTCAGTTGGTCCTCGCGCTGCTCCTTATCAAGCTGCCGGTCGTCAAGGACGCGTTCCTTGCGCTGAACGACGTTCTCGGTGCGGTGGAAAAGGCGACACAATCCGGCACCCAGTTCGTCTTCGGCTACCTCGGCGGCGGCAAGGAGCCGTTCACGGTGACCGATGCGAATTCCAACTTCATTCTTGCTTTTCGCGCGCTGCCGATCGTGCTCCTCATGAGCGCGCTCGCGGGGCTGCTCTACTACTGGGGCGTGGTGCAGTGGGTCGTGCGCGGCATCTCCTGGCTGCTCGAGCGCGCGATGCGCGTCGGCGGCGTGGTTGGGCTCTCGACCGCGGCCAACGTCTTCGTCGGCATGGTCGAGGCGCCGCTCTTCGTGCGGCCGTACCTGGAGCGCGTCTCGCGCGGCGAGCTCTTCGCCATCATGGTCGCCGGCATGGCCTCGATCGCGGGCACGGTCCTCTTCCTCTACGCGAGCATCCTCGGCAAGGTCATCCCGGACGCGATCGCGCACCTGCTCATCGCCTCGATCGTCTCGGCGCCGGCGGCGCTCGTCATCGCCTTCCTCATGGTGCCGCCGCAGGGCGAGGCGACCGGCGGCAAGCTCGAGCTGAAGTCGGAAGCTTCCAGCGGCATGGACGCGCTCACGCGCGGCACGCTCGACGGGGCGCAGCTGCTCGTCAACATCGTCGCGATGCTCATCGTCTTCGTCGCGCTGGTGACGCTCGCGAACATCGCCATCGCGCCGTACAAGCTGCAGGAGCTGCTCGGCTGGGTGCTGATGCCGCTGGCCTGGCTTGCGGGCATTCCCTGGTCCGAAGCGCAGCCGGCCGGCATGCTGCTCGGCACGAAGACCGTGCTGAACGAGCTCGTCGCCTACATCGACCTCGCGCAGATGAAGGAGCTCTCGGAGCGCTCGCGCGTGCTCATGACCTACGCGCTCTGCGGCTTCGCCAATTTCGCGTCGCTCGGCATCATGATCGGCGGCATGAGCACCATGTGCCCCGCGCGCCGCAACGAGATCGTCTCGCTTGGCCTCAAGTCCATCGTCGCCGGGACGCTGGCGACTTGTCTTACCGCTGCGACCGTGGGGCTGATCGTTTGAGCGCGACCGTGCATGCCATCAACGTCTCCGATGGCGGCGTGCCGAAGCTCGCGCGCGCGAGCGTCGCCGTGCGCAGGAGCGGGATCGCGGGCGACCGGCAGCGCGATCTGGAATATCACGGCGGGCCGGAGCGCGCGGTGTCGCTCTATCCTCTGGAACTCATCGAGGCGCTGCGCGGCGAGGGACATCCGATCGCGCCGGGGACCATCGGCGAGAACCTGACGCTCGCGGGCCTCGATTGGGCGGCGCTGCGGCCGGGCGTGCGACTCGAGATCGGCGAGGTGACCGTCCAGCTGACGGCCGATGCGCCGCCGTGCACGAACATCGCCGGCTCCTTCAAAGGCGGCATCTTCAAGCGGGTCTCGCAGAAGGCGTATCCGGGCTGGACCTGCGCTTCCTTGCCGAGGATCACGGTGCCGGCGGCCTCGATCACGCGCGCCACCGGCGACTCCGTGACCGGCTGCAAATGCCTCTTCAGGAGCATGCCCGCATTGTACCCTCTGCGTTAATATTCATGGGCTTATGCCCACGGCATTTATCACACATCCTGACTGTCTGAAGCACGAGATGGGGCGCGGTCATCCCGAGCAGCCGGCACGGCTCTCGGCGATCGAGGACCAACTCGCCGCCTCCGGAATCGGCACGCATCTCAAGCGCTACGAGGCGCCGCTCGCGACCGATGAGCAGCTCGCACGCGTGCACCCGATCGAGTACGTGCACGCGGTGCGCGAAGCGGCACCGAAATCGGGCACCGTGCACCTCGATCCGGACACCGCGATGAACCCGTACAGCCTGAACGCAGCGCTCAGGGCGGCTGGGGCAGGGGTTCTCGCCGTTGACCTTGTCTTCAACAAAGAATTTTCTTCTGTTTTCTGTGGTGTGCGCCCGCCTGGGCACCATGCGTGTGTGGCGCGACCGATGGGCTTCTGCATCTTCAACAACGTCGCGGTCGCCGCGCGCCACGCGGTGCACGCGCACGGCGCGCAGCGCGTCGCGATCATCGATTTCGACGTGCACTACGGCAACGGCACCGAGGATGTCTTCGAGGGCGACGAGCACGTGCTGATGGCGTCCACCTTCCAGCACCCGTTCTATCCGTACTCGGGCACCGATAATCCGGCCTCGAACATGGTCAACATCCCGCTGCCGGCCGGCGCGGGCTCGCGCGAGTTTCGCAAGGCGGTCACCAGCCACTGGATCCCGGCGCTGGACGATTTCCGGCCCGAGCTGGTGCTGTTCTCGGCCGGATTCGACGCGCATGCCGAGGATCCGCTGGCGATGCTCGAGCTCGGCGACGCGGATTACGCGTGGGTGACCGAGCAGGTGAAATCCGTCGCAGACAGGCATTCGGAAGGGCGTATCGTCTTCATGCTGGAAGGAGGCTATGCCCTGGGGGCCCTGGGCAGGAGCGTGGTGCAGCACCTGAGGGTCCTGGCGGGCATCAACCACTGATTGGAAGAATCGCTCAACGGTAAGACCATCCTCGTGGTGGACGACACCGCGGTGCCGCGCGTGCTGGTCGCCGACATGCTGCGCCAGGCGGGCATGGAGGTGGTCGAGGCCGACAGCGGCGAGCAGGCGCTCAAGCTCGCGCAGGCGAAGCGCATCGACGCGTTCCTGCTCGATGTGCGGCTGCCGGACAAGAACGGCATCGAGGTGTGCCGCGAGCTGCGCGCGATGGACCGCTACCGCACCGCGCCGATCATCTTCGTCTCGGCCGTCGACCAGCGCGAGGTGCTGCAATGGGCGCTCGAGTCGGGCTGCGACGACTTCATCCAGAAGCCGATCCACGCGATGGTGCTGAGAAAGCGCCTCGCCAACCTGCTGCAGAAATCCGAATACCTTGCCCAGGTGGAGAACGTGGGCGTTTCGTGAGCGGCTTCTCCGAGCAGTCGGTGGTGGTCACCGAGGCGGTGCGCAAGATCGTCGGCGACGCGCCCGAGTTCGCGTTCGGCGCATAGCGCCAGGTGAGCGTGCGCGGCGTGCCCAAGCAGGTCACGTCTACGACATGGAACGCGCCAGCACCTAAGGTGGAACGCGCTCGCGCGTCGGGCGATGCCGACGTCCTGATCGTCGGCGCAGGTCCCACCGGCCTCATGCTCGCCTGCCAGCTGGCGCGGCGCGGCGTGAAGGCATTGCTCATCGACCGCCATGCCGGGCCGGCGCGCGAGACGCGCGCGCTCGGCGTGCATGCGCGCACCATGGAAATCTACGCGCAGCTCGGCGTCGTCGAGCGCGCGCTCGCGCTCGGCCACAAGGGCACCGGCGGCAACATCTGGGCGCGCGGGCGGCGCAGCGCGCGCGTGCCGCTCGGCGAGGCCGGCAGCGGCGTGACGCCGTACCCCTACGTCTTCATCCTCGGCCAGGACGACAACGAGCGCATCCTCGGCGAGCGGTTGCGCGAGCTTGGCGGCGAAATCCGCTGGAACACGGAACTTGTCGCGCTCGAGCAGCAATCCGACTGCGCCGCCGCTACCCTGAAGCATCCGGACGGAAGCACACGCAAGGTCGAAGCCGCGTGGGTCGGGGGCTGCGACGGCGCGAGGAGCGCGGTGCGCGAGATGAACGGGATCGGCTTTCCCGGCGCGCCCTACGAGCACGTCTTTTTCGTCGCCGACGTGACCGCCACCGGGCCGATGGTGCAAGGCGAGCTGAATATCTTTCTCTGGCACCTGCGCTTCCACGCTTTCTTCCCGATGCGCGGCGAAAATCACTGGCGCATCGTCGGCATCCTTCCGGACACGCTCGCCGGCCGGAAGGACGTGACCTTCGAGGACGTATTGCCTTACCTGCGCAGTGAATGGAGCGAAGGCATCGAGGTGAAGCATTGCACCTGGTTCTCGACCTACCGCATCCATCACCGCGCCGCCGAGCGCTTCCACGCCGGCCGCTGCTTTCTGCTCGGCGACGCCGCGCATATCCACAGCCCGGTGGGGGCGCAGGGCATGAATACGGGGCTCCAGGACGCCTACAACCTCGGCTGGAAGCTGGCGCTGGTCGCGCAGGGGCGCGCCGACCCGGTGCTGCTCGATTCCTACGAGGCCGAGCGCATCCCGGTGGCAAAGCGGCTGCTCGAGACCACCGACCGCGCGTTCCAGCTCGTCGTCAGCGAAAGCTGGCTGGCAGGACTTGCGCGCACGCACCTGGTCGCGCGCATCGCCGCCTTCGTGCTGCGCTTCCCACGCGCGCGCCGCTTCGCGTTCCGCACGGTGTCGCAGATCGGAATCAATTACAGAGGAAGCAATCTCTCGAGGAATCTGAGCCCTCTCCCGGTCGACGCCGTGCAGGCGGGAGATCGATTCCCGCTATTGCAGTTCGACGACCTGCATTTTCATGTTGTCGCGGTGGGTCAGCCCGCTCCCCAGGTCCCGGACTTCGGCGCGCTGGTGCAGGCGCACGGCGTTGCGGCGAACGAGAAGGTCCCGACGGGGACCTACCTGCTTCGTCCCGACGGGCATGTCGGGCTGTGCGGGAAGAACCTCGACGCCGAGGCGGTTACGCGCTACCTGCACGAGCAGCTGCGACTGGCGTAGCGATCGCACGCGCAAGCCGAGCGAAGGCAAGATCGTCGGGCCCGCTCAGATTGACGATCCGCGCCTCGCCGTGGCGCACGTAGTTGCGGTCGATCGAGCGCTGGTAGGCGGGGTCATAGTGCTCCTCCAGCAGACGGCGCACGAGCGCGCCGGTCTCGAGCGCTTTCCATTGCGCGATGCGGGCGCGGCCGTGCAGGCCGACGAGGCAATCGAGCTGCGCATCGAGCAGCGCGCGGTCGTCCAGGAAGTGCCGGTACTCCTGCATGAGCAGCGCGACGCGCGTCTCCAGGCTCGCCTGCAACCGCAGGCAGGGTGAGCCGCGCATCTGGTGGATCAGCACGTCGGGGACTTGCAGCTGGCCGATTTTTTTGGATTCGGCTTCCACAAAGATCTCTCGTGCCGGGTCGAAAAGCTGCAGCGCGTGCAAAACCAGGCTTTCGAACATTTTCTGCGTCGGCTGCGGGCGGCCGGGCAGGTTGCCGAGCACCGAGCCGCGGTGCGCGGCGAGGTCCTCGAGGTCGAGCACCTGCGTGCCGGCGCGCGCCAGCGCCTGCAGGAGCAGGCTCTTGCCGCTGCCCGTCGGCCCGCACACCACGCGGAACCTGAGGCCGTACGGCACGCGCGCGAGCCGCTCGAGCACCCAGCGCCGGTAGGCCTTGTAGCCGCCCTCGAGCGTCTTCGCCGCCCAGCCGACGTCGCGCAGGATGTGCGCCATCGCGCCCGAGCGCTTGCCGCCGCGCCAGCAGTAGACCAAGGGCTTCCAGGTTTTTTTCTTGTTCTGGAACTCATTCTCCAGATGGAAAGCGATGTTCCTGGCAACCAGCGCCCCGCCGATCCTCTTGGCTTCGAACGGAGAGCCCTGCTTGTAGATCGTGCCGACGCGCGCGCGCTCCTCGTTGTCGAGGACCGGGCAGTTGATCGCGCCCGGGATATGGTCCTCGGCGAACTCGGCGGGCGAGCGCACGTCGATGAAGGTGTCGAACGCCCCCGACGCGATCGCTTCCGCGGCGACGCCGTGTGTCGGACCCGGCTTCATGAGCGCGATTTTAGCGCCTCGCGCACGACGCGATTCAGAGACGCGCGTTCCGCGGTCGGCGCGAAGAGGTGCCGGCGGGCCTGAAGCGTCTTCTTGAGTTTTGCGTAGAAGCGCTTTTCACGTGAGAGTTTTTGAATCAGCTTCGCCAACCCTTTCTCGTCGAAGACCCTGAACATTCCCGGGTAACCCTTCCCCAGCATCCCGACATTTCCCGACATCCGCGAGCCGAGCACCGGCGTGCCGATGCGCGCCGCCTCGCAGATCACGTTGGCGCCGCCTTCCATCGCCGAGCTGACCAAGAGCACGTGGCTGCGCGCGATCCAGCCGAGGGCCTGCGCGTGCGGCACGCTGCCGAGCCAGCGATAGCGGGTGTCGCGCTTCATCCATTGCTTCGCGAGCGCTTCGTACTTGGGGTCCAGCGCCGCCCCCAGCTGTATCAGCTCAAGATTCCTTTCCTTCAAAAGAGAAAATGCACTGACCGCGCGCAACGGATCCTTCTCGTCACGCAGGTGTCCCACAACGATGACGCGGAAGCGATCCTTTGGCGGACGATGTCGGACGGCGGCGCTCGAGGACTGATAGACGACCCGGGTCTTGCGCCTCGCGGCCTTCAAGACCTTTCGCCTGGCGTCCTCCTGCAGGACGATGAGCCGGTCCGCCAGCGCGAGCGAGCGGCGCGCTTCCTTCGAGGCGGGCAGGTCGCGGTACAGGTCCGTGCCGGTGAGAACGAGAACGACGGGAGCCTTTCGGGAGGCTTTGAACTTTTCTACGGATTCACTGCTCCTGCGCGCATGAAGCGCGACAAGCAGGTCACACGCCCCTCCAGCCCATTGCAGCGCGACCCGGACCTCGTGCCCGGCGCTGCGCAGGAAGCGCGCATAGCGCTGCGCGGTGTGCAGGTTGCCGGTGCGCGTGCCTGCACCGGTCGGCGTCACGATCGTGATGCGTGCCATCGGCTAGACTAGGCCGCGATGGTAGCCGACGCTGCAACACTTGACCGCGACCTCGCCGACAGCCGCGCGCGCGCCTCGCGCATCACGGCGGACTTCGAGGGCGAGCGGCTGCTGGGTTCCAGGCTCGCGATCGTCAACCCGCCGCTGTGGGAAATCGGCCATGTCGCCTGGTTCCAGGAGTACTGGTGCCTGCGCCTGCGGCGCGACGGCACGCATGCCGACTCGATGATTCCGGACGCGGACAAGCTCTACGACTCGGCGAAGGTCGCGCACGACACGCGCTGGGACCTGCCGCTGCCCGACCTGGCGGCGACCCGCGCCTACGGCTCGCAAGTCCTCGAACGGGTGCGGGAGCGGATCACGCGCGAAGGGGAGGATGAGTGGTTTCAATACTTCGTGCGCCTTGCGACTTTTCACGAGGACATGCACGCCGAAGCGTTCCTGTACACGCACCAGACACACGGGTACGGCAACCCGGGTTTTGAAGTTCGTTTCAAGAAGGTTTTGACTGGTGACATCGAAGTGCCCGGCGGTAAAGCAATGCTTGGAGCAAGAGAGCAGGACGGTTTCGTGTTCGACAACGAGAAATGGGCGCATGAAGTCGACGTCAAGCCGTTCCGGATGGCGCGCTCGCCTGTCAGCAATGGGCAGTTCCTGGAGTATGTGGAGTCCGGCGGCAAGGCGCCGCGCTACTGGAAGAAGGAAGGCGGCCGGTGGCTCGAGCGGCGCTTCGATCGCTGGGCGCCGCCCGTGCCGGACGAGCCGGTGCTGCATGTCGACTGGAACGAGGCCCAGGCCTATTGCGCGTGGGCGAAGCGCCGCCTGCCCACCGAAGCGGAACGGGAGCTCGCGAAGCTGGAACCCGCGGGAGTCTGGGAGTGGACCTCGAGCCCCTTCGGCCCCTATCCGGGCTTCGTCGTCGACCCCTACAAGGAGTACTCCGAGCCCTGGTTCGGCAACCACATGGTGCTGCGCGGCGGCAGCTTCGCCGCGCCGGGACGGCTGCTGCGCAACACGTTCCGCAACTTCTACATGCCGCACCGGGGCGACGTTTTCGCGGGTTTTAGAACTTGTGCGCTTTAACAAGGTAAACTTTTCGCCATGTCCTCCGTGCAAACCTTTCCAGAAGTAAAACCGATTCGGCTGACGGAGTTCAGCCACGGCGGCGGCTGCGGCTGCAAGATCTCGCCCGCCGTGCTCTCTGAGCTCCTTGCCGCGACGCCGGTGCGCGGCCTGCCGAAGGAATTGCTGGTCGGCAGCGAGACCGCGGACGATGCGGCGGTCTACAAGCTGAACGACTCGCAGGCGCTCGTCGCCACCACCGACTTCTTCACGCCGATCGTCGACGACCCGTACGACTTCGGCCGTATCGCCGCGACCAACGCGATCTCCGACATCTACGCGATGGGCGCGAGGCCGATCTTCGCGCTCGCCATCGTCGGCATGCCGCTGGAGAAGCTGCCGCTGACCGTGATCGGCAAGATCCTCGCCGGCGGCGAATCGGTGTGCGCCGCCGCGGGCATCCCGATCGCCGGCGGGCATTCGATCGATGTCCTCGAGCCGATTTACGGGTTAGTCGTTCTCGGGTTGGTTCATCCTCAGAAACTCAGAAAAAACAGCACTGGTAAACCCGGCGACGTCCTCATCCTTGGAAAGCCGCTCGGCGTCGGCATCCTCTCGGCGGCGCTGAAGAAGGGAAAGATCTCCGACGCGGGCTACAAGGCGATGATCGACTCGACCACGAAGCTCAACACGCCCGGCGCGGCGCTCTCCGAGATGCCCGGCGTGCACGCGCTCACCGATGTCACCGGCTTTGGCCTCGCCGGCCATCTGCTGGAGATTTGCCGGGGTTCGAAGCTTGCAGCAGAGGTTCGGTTTTCCGATTTGCCTTTGATTTCAGAATCTGTTTCCCATGTAAAAGAAGGAATCGCTACGGGCGCATCGGACCGCAACTGGAAGGGCTACGGCGAGGACGTGACGCTGCCCGCGGGCGCGCCCGAGTGGCAGAGAAAGCTCATCACCGATCCGCAGACGAGCGGCGGGCTGCTGGTCGCGTGTGCGCCGGACACCGAGAAAGCAGTTCTCGCGGAGTTCAAAAAGCAGAACTTCGGCGAGGCGGCGACGATCGGCAAGCTTGTCGCCGGTCCGGCCCGCCTGACTGTTATTTGAGCAGCGGCTCGAGCTTCTTCCAGACGTTGCTGAGAACCATCGGCTGAGTCTTCTCGGTCGGGTGGATGCGGTCGGGCTGGAAGTTCTCGACCTTCTCGCCGAATCCCTCCAGCAGGAACGGCAGGTATGCCGTCTTGTGGCTCTTCGCGAGCTCGGCGAACGCGCGCCGGAAGCTGCTGGCGTAGTCGGCACCGTAATTGGGCGGGACTTCCATCCCAACGAGGAGAACCTTCGCGCCGGCTTTCTGCGCGCGCTGGATCATCGTCGCCAGGTTCTTCTTCATCGCCGCCACCGGCAGCCCGCGCAGGCCGTCGTTGGCACCGAGCTCGAGCACGACGACGGCGGGTTTGGCGCGTTCAAGCACCTTGTCGAGGCGCGCGAGCCCGCCCGCGGTCGTTTCACCCGAAATGCTTGCGTTGACGACGCTATAATCCGGTCGCTCGCGCTTGAGCCGCTCTCCCAACAGCGCCACCCAGCCGAATCGCTCCGGCATGCCGTACGCCGCCGACAGGCTGTTGCCGTATACCAGCACGGTTTTGTCCGGCGCCGCGGCCGCAGCAGACGCAAGGCAGATGAACAACAGCGAAAAAACGATTCTCAGCGCACGCGGCATAGGCAAGACGGTCAAGAGCGGAACGAGCGATCTCGTCATTCTGCGCGAAATCGACTTCAGCGTCACCACCGGCGAGGCGGTCGCGATCGTCGGCGCCTCGGGCTCGGGAAAATCCACGCTGCTTGCGATCCTCGCCGGCCTGGACACGCCGAGCGCCGGCACGGTCGAGCTCGACGGCACCGACCTCTTCGCGATGGACGAGGACGCGCGGGCGGAGTTGCGCGGGCGCTCGGTCGGCTTCGTGTTCCAGTCCTTTCAGCTCCTGCCTTCGCTGACTGCGCTGGAGAACGTGATGCTGCCGCTGGAGCTCGCGGGCAGAGACGATGCCGAAGAGGCGTCAAGGGACGTCCTTGCCAAGGTCGGGCTTGCTGAAAGGCTCACGCACTATCCGAAGCACCTCTCCGGCGGCGAGCAGCAGCGCGTGGCGCTCGCGCGCGCCTTCTCGATGCGGCCGAAGCTCCTTTTCGCCGATGAGCCGACGGGGAGCCTCGATTCCGACTCGGGCGCGGGCGTGATCGACCTGCTGTTTGGGCTGAACCGCAGCTACGGTACGACGCTCGTCTTAGTCACGCACGACGAACCGCTCGCGCGGCGCTGCGGCCGCCTGGTGCAGCTCGCGGCCGGGAGGATCGCAACGTGAACCACGTGACCCAATCCTGGCGCATGCTCGCGCGCGACTGGCGCGCGGGCGAGCTGCGCGTGCTCGCCGCGGCGCTGGTGGTGGCGGTGGCGAGCGTGACCAGCGTGGCTTTCTTCGCCGAGCGGGTGAGCCGCGCGCTCGTGCGCGACGCGCACCAGCTGCTCGGCGCCGACCTCGTGCTCACCTCCGACCACCCGTGGCGCAAGGAGATCGCCGAAGAGATCGCGCGCCGGGGTCTCGAGCGCGCGCAGGCGACCACGTTCATCAGCATGTCCACCAACGGAGAGAACGCGCAGCTTGCCGGCGTGAAGGCAGTAAGCGAGAACTATCCGCTGCGCGGCCGCCTGCGTACTGCGCCGGAGCCGAACGCGCAGGATGCGCCGGCGCTCACCGGCCCGAGCCGGGGCACGGTGTGGATCGAGGAGCGGCTGGTCATCGCACTGAAAGCTCCCGTCGGCACGCGCATCAAGCTCGGCAACGCGACCTTCGAGGTCGCCGCGGTGCTGACGCTCGAGCCCGAGCGCGGCGCCAACTTCTTCAACATCGCGCCGCGCCTCTTCATGAATATCGCCGACGTGCCTTCCACCGGGCTGGTGCAGACCGGAAGCCGCGTCTGGTACTACCTCTACGCAGCAGGGTCGAGGGAGAAGACTTCTCTTCTTGAAAAAGATCTTAAAAACCAGCTGGAGAGAGGCCAGCGCCTGGAAAACCTGGAGAGCGGCCGTCCCGAGGTGCGCGCCGCGATCGAGCGCGCCCAGCGCTTCCTTGGCCTGACTGCGCTGCTCGCCGCGATCCTCGCCGGGGTCGCGATCGCGCTCGGCACGCGCCGCTTCGTCGAGCGCCACCTAGACGGCTGCGCGGTCATGCGCTGCTTCGGCGCGACGCAAGGGCGGCTGCTGAAGCTCTTCGGCTTCGAATTCCTGACCCTGGGTGTCCTGTCCTGTCTCATCGGGACCCTTCTCGGCTTCGCAGCGCAGTTCTTCATCGCGCAGATCCTCGGCGGGCTGCTGCGCGCCGACCTGCCGGCGCCGACCATCCTGCCAGCGGTGCAGGGCTTCCTCGTCGGGCTCGTGCTGCTGCTCGGTTTCTCGCTGCCGCCGCTGGTGCAGCTGAAGAACGTGCCGGCGGTGCGCGTCATCCGGCGCGAGGCCGGCGCGGCGAAAGGCAGCACGCTCGCGGTCTACGGCGCGGGCCTGGGCACGCTCGCGGCGCTGCTGGTCTGGCAGGCGGGCGACTTCCGCATGGGCGCGTATGTGGTCGGCGGGTTCGGCGCCGCAGTCGCGCTATTCGCTTTCATTTCATGGATTCTGCTCAAGCTGATTGCGAGCAGCAGCCTGTCGCGCCGGGTCGGCGTCGCGAGTGTCGCCTTGCGTTACGGCCTCGCCAACCTGCGCCGCCACGCAAAAGGGAACGCGATCCAGGTCGCGAGCCTCGCGCTCGGGCTCACCGCGGTGCTGCTCCTGACCTTCACGCGCAACGACCTCGTCGACGCCTGGCGCCGCAGCGCGCCCGCGGATGCGCCGAACCGGTTCCTCCTCGGCGTGCAGCCCGACCAGCTCGGCGAGGTGAAGGCTTTTCTCGCGAAGCAGGGCCTGGGCGCGATCGAGCTCGATCCCATGGTGCGCGGCCGTCTCACCGCGGTGAACGGCAAGCCGGTGAGCGAGCGCGACTTCAGCGAGGAGCGGGCGCGCCGCCTGGTCGAGCGCGAGTTCAACCTGTCGTTCGCCGAGAAGGCGCCCGCACACAACCTAGTCGTCCAGGGCAGGTGGTTCGCTCCGCAGGACCAGGCGCTGTCGGTGGAGGAGGGCATCGCGCAGAGGCTTGGCTGGAAGCTCGGCGACGAGCTCGAGTTCACGGTCGGCGGCGAGCGCTTCCGCGCGCGCATCACTTCGATGCGGCGCTTGAAGTGGGACTCGATGAAGGTCAACTTCTTCGTGATCGCGCCGCCGGCGTTGCTCCAGCGCTTCCCGGCGAGCTACATCTCGGCGTTCCGCCTGGAGCCCGGGCGCGAGGCGCTGGTCAACGACCTGACGGAGCGCTTCCCGAACCTGACGCTGGTCGACGTCGGCGCCGCGGTGCGCCAGGCTCAGTCGGTGATCGACCAGGTCATCACCGTGGTGCAGGTGGTGTTCCTCTTCGTGCTCGGCGCGGGGCTGCTCGTCCTCTATTCCGCGCTCGTCGCGACCGAAGACGAGCGCCGGCGCGAGGCCGCGGTGATGCGCGTCTACGGCGCGTCGCGCCGCCAGGTCACCGGCAGCCAGCGGGTCGAGTTCCTCGCTATGGGGCTGCTCGCCGGGGTGCTCGCGACCGCGGGCGCCGCGCTCATCGGCCAGCTCCTCGCGCGGCGCGTGTTCGAGCTCGACCTGCCGCCGAGCCCGGAGCTCTGGGTCGCCGGTCCGCTCGCGGGCGTGCTGCTGCTTTCTCTCAACGCCTGGCTCTCCGCCAGGAAAGTGCTTTCCGCTTCGCCCGCGCTGACGCTCAGGGACTCCGTGTGAGTTCCCGCAGCATCTTCTCGAGGCCCGTCACCACGCGCGCGAGGCGCTCGTAATTGACCTTGTCTGGTGTGTCCTGCCCGGTGTGGTAGTAGGGATAGCGGAAGGGCGCGGTGTCGGTGACCATCACCCCGGGGTAGCCCTGCTCCCAGAACGAGGCGTGGTCCGACCAGCCGACGCCCGGAATGATCTCCGGGGCGGCGACGCCCTCGGACGGGAACTTCGCGTGATGCCGGAACGCGCCGAGCGACTCGTGCAGGAGCGCGCGCGCGAGCCCAGATTGGCGACGAAGGCGATGAAGTCGCCGGTCGACGGGTAGAAGAGGCTGAGCGGGAAGGGATAGCGCTGGCTGTCGGGTGAATCGGAGTACCAGCCCATCGTTTCCAGCGAGAACATCGCCACGATGCGCTCTTTCCTCTCTTTGGAGCGCAGCGCGTAGCGGCGGCAGCCCATGTCCATGCCCTCGAAGAAGGGCGGCTCCTCGTTCACGAAGAAGACGAAGCGCAGCGTGCGTGCGGGCTTCGCATCCCGAAGTGCGCGCGCAAGCTCGAGCGCCGCGGCCACGCCCGAGCCGTTGTCGTTGCCGCCGGGTGCGCCCTGCACCGAGTCGTAGTGCGCGCCCACGATGACGATCTCGTCGCCGCCCTTGATCTCGACCTAGAGATTGCGCACCTCTCCCATCGAGGTCTTGAAACTCTGTTTTTGAATTGAAAAACCAAAAGCTGAAAGCGTGCTTTCCAGATAGCGTGCTGCCGCTTCGAGTTCGGCCGGCGTGAACTGGTTGTGCTCGCGCGTCGCGATCGCCTCGATGTGCTTGCGCAGCGCCGCGGCGAGGCGCTTCTCCTCGTCGCTCGCCTCGGGCAGCGCGCCGCGATACGGCTCGCCGGGCGTCGCGACCATGAACCAGAAGAGCCACGCGACCGCCGCTGCGAGCAGGATCCAGAAGGCAATGCGCCGTTTCATCAAGTGCGAACCAGCCTAGCACGCTAGAATTCGATTGTGACCGACGCGTTGCTATTGGGTGTTGTAGTTCTCGGTGTGATTGTCATCGTCCTGTTGGCGCTGGTCATTGCGGGTCAAAAAGGTCAATCGGGTAGCCAACAAGATGCCACCCGGGAGCTTCGGGCTGAAATCGCCGACAGCACGGGTCGCGCAAGTCAAACGTTGGTTGGTCAGATGACTTCGATTGCCACCGTCCAAAATCAACAAATCGAAAGCTTTTCACATCAGTTAGTCGAGCTTACTTCAGCGAATGAGCGACGATTACAGGAACTCAGAGAGACAGTCGACGTAAAGCTGCGCGAGGCGAAAGAGGACGCCCGGCAAGGGCGCGAAGAGACCGCAGCAAACTTGAAGCGGTTTGTTGACGCACTAGCGGAGAGATTCACTGAAGTACGCCAAGTCGTGGAACTTCGCCTAGAGGCGATACAAAGAGACAACGCTGAGAAACTTGAAAAGATGCGCATGACGGTGGATGAGAGGCTTCATGCGACGCTCGAACAACGGCTCGGGGAATCATTCAAGATAGTTTCCGAGAGACTTGAACAGGTTCATAGGGGTCTTGGCGAGATGCAGTCTCTCGCGATCGGTGTCGGAGATCTAAAGCGCGTACTCGTAAATGTAAAGACTCGCGGTACTTGGGCAGAGGTGCAACTTGGCCGCCTACTTGAGGAGTTTCTGGCGCCAGGGCAATACGAAAAGAATGTCGAAGTTCGAACCGGGTCCAATCAACGAGTCGAATATGCAGTCCGATTCCCTGGACGCGATGGACAGGCGCAGGTCTGGCTTCCGATCGACTCTAAGTTTCCTAGTGAAGACTATGAGCGACTGGTCGCCGCGACTGAACGCGCTGATCCCGCAGCGGTCGAGGAAGCAGCCAAGGCACTAGAAGCACGTATCAAATCAGAAGCAAAGGACATCCGTCAGAAATACATCGAGCCGCCGCTTAGCACAGACTTTGGAATATTGTTCTTGCCAACTGAAGGTCTCTACTCAGAGATTCAACGTCGCGCCGGACTGGCTGCCTTGCTTCAGCGGGAATACCGGGTAACCGTGGCTGGCCCTAACAATTTGGCCGCGATGCTTACAAGCTTCCAAATGGGTTTCCGAACACTGGCTATCGAGAAGCGCTCCAGTGAAGTGTGGCAACTGTTGGGCGCTGTTAAGTCAGAGTTCGAGCGGTTTGGTGGGGTATTGGCTGCCACGAAGAAGCAGCTTCAGACAGTTGCGAATTCGATAGACGATGCAGAAGTGCGAACGCGGCAAATGGCTAAGAAGTTGAAGGATGTACAGGCACTGCCAGAACCGCAAACTCAAGATCTCCTCGAGACCGAATCCGAGTCTGTAAACGAGCGGCTGAGAAAGATTTGATCTCGGCCGACGTAGTACTGAGACGGAAAACAGCCGGCGCGCTAGAGCGACCTGCGCGTCGTGTGGACCGTCCAGAGCGCGGCAGAGAGCAACAGCACCGCGCCCGCCTGATGCGCTGACGCAAGGCCGATCGGCACCGAGTTGAGCAGCGTGCCGATTCCCAGCCCCGCCTGAATGACGAACATGCCGAGCAAGTGATGGGTTGCGATGTTCGTGTTCCGCCACCACAGCACCGGGATCAGGACGAGGAGCAGCCAGAAAAAGCTGCGATGCAAGAGCTGCACCGTGGCGACGTTCCAGAGGAAGTTGCGCCACCAGGGCTCGAGCAGGAAGGTCTCGGGCGGGACGAGGTGGCCGTTCATGAGCGGGAACGTGTTGTAGGCGTGCCCGGCGCGCAGGCCGGCGACCATCGCCCCTGACAGGGCCATCAGGAAGACGAGCCCTACGACCAGCAACGCGAATATGCTTTTATTCTTGTTCTCAGTGCTCAACAGAGAAAGCGCAATCCAAAACTCTGCCGAGAAAATCAAGAGCGCTAAGCCAAAGTGAGCGGTGAGGCGGAAGTGGCTGACGCGCGGCTCGTTGACGAGGCCGCTCTGCACCATGTACCAGCCGAGCACGCCTTGCATCGCGCCGAGAACGAAGATGCCGGCGAGCTGGAGGGCAAGTGTTTTGTTGAGTCTTTTCCTGACTAGAAAAAAAACGTATGGAAGAAAAAACACAAGACCAATAAGTCGCCCCAGCAGCCGGTGCCAGTACTCGAGCCAGAAGATGCTCTTGAAGCCCTCCATGGTCAGCATGCCGTAGACCTTCTGGGACTGCGGCGTCGCCTGGTACTTGTCGAAGAGGAGGTCCCAGTCGGCCTGCGAGAGGGGCGGGATGGCGCCGATCAGCGGCTGCCATTCGGTGATCGAGAGCCCCGATTCGGTGAGGCGGGTGAGTCCGCCTACGACGATGACGGCGAAGCTGACGGCGGCGCAGACGAAGAGCCACGTCGCCACCGCCTTGCGGTCCTGCGGGCTCATTCCTCGCCGAAGATGCGGTTGATGCCGGTGGTGAGGGCGCTCGCGGCGACGCCGTAGACGTGCAGCGTGACGACCGGCGCCTGCGTGCGGTTGGCGACGCGGTGGTAGATCGGGCTGCCGAGGTCGAGCTCGGCGATGTCGCCCGCGCGCAGCGTGGAGTCGCCGATGCTGTCCAGCGTGTCGCCCGGCGCGCGGTAGCGTTCCTCGACCAGCTCGCCTTCGGCGACGCCGTAGGCGCACCAGACGTAGTGGCTGTGCACCGGGCTCTGCTGGCCGGGAAGCCACGTGATCGCGGTGATCACGAACGCGTCGCCAGGATCGACATAGAGGATGTGGCGCATGTAGCGCGCCGGATCGCCGACCCGGTGCTCGGCGCGCAGCCAGCCGCGGCCCTTGCCGATCTCCGCGCGCAGCGGCGTGGCGATGTCGATCACGTGGCCCGAGGTGATCATCTCGCGCGAAAACGTCTTGGCGGTGCGCGCGAGCGGGGCGAGGTCGAGATGAATCGGGTTCATGCAAGCGTATCCATTAACTGTACGCTCACCTGCTCGCCGACCTCCACCCTGCCGCGCTCGTGCTCGAGCACGATGAAGCAGTTCGCCTCCGACATCGAGCGCAGCACGCCAGAGCCCTGCTGGCCGGTCGTCCGCACTTTCCAGGCGTTGTTCTCTTTATAGAGAACGCCTCTCTGATACTCGGTCCGGCCCGGGACCTTCCGTATCGGCTGGGCGCTCATCGCCGTCAGCAGGGGAGCTTCGGAAGTTGAAACCCCGGAAAGAGTTAAAAGCGCTTCGCGGACGAACTGATAGAACGTCACCATGACGGCCACCGGGTTGCCGGGCAGGCCGAAGAGGAAAGCGTTGCCGATGCGGCCGAAAGCCATCGGCCGGCCCGGGCGCATGGCGATCTTCCAGAACAGCACTTCGCCCAGCTTCGCCATCAGCTGCTTGACGAAATCGGCTTCGCCGACCGAGACGCCGCCGGTGGTGACGATGGCGTCGCATTTGGACGCCTGCCGGAGCGCCTGCTCGAGCGCCGCCGGGTCGTCGCGCACGACGCCCATGTCGACGATCTCGACGCCGAGGCGCGAGAGCATGCCGTGCAGGGTGTAGCGGTTGGAGTCGTAGACCTCGCCTTCCTTCAGCGCCGTGCCGATGGAGGCGAGCTCAGCGCCGGTCGAGAAGAAGGCGACGCGCAGCCGGCGCTTCACATTTAGCTCACCGACGCCGAGCGAGGCGATCAGGCCGAGCTCGGCGGCGCGCACCTGCCGCCCGGCGCGCAGCACCGGCACGCCCGCCTTCAGGTCTTCGCCCGCGGCGCGCACGTTCTGGCCCTTGTTCTGGCCGGCCGGAATGGTGATGCGATCGCCGTCCGCCTTGCAGACTTCCTGTACGACCACGGTGTCGGTGCCCTCGGGCATCACCGCGCCCGTCATCACGCGCACACACTGACCCGCCGAGGCTTTTCCATGGAAGGGTTTCCCAGCGAGAGCTGTTCCGATGTTTTCCAGCGTCGATTCTTTTTTCAAATCGGAAAACCGGACGGCGTAACCATCCATTGCCGAATTGTCGTGGCCCGGCACGTTGATCGCCGGGACGATGTCCTGCGCCAATACCCGTCCCAAGGACGCCCTGACTGGGACGGTTTCCGTTTCCGTGACCGGAGTAAGGCAGGACCTGATCGCCTCGCGCGCCTTGTCCACGCGCAGGGCGTCCGGGTCGTAGCCATCCACGCAGCTCACGGCTTGCTCGATGCTCGTCACGCGCTGTTCAGCTCCTCGCGCGTGTTGATATTGCGGAAGGCATCCGCTTCATCATCGAAAGAGACTCCGATGACATCGAGCGTCGAATACCAGCTATCGATCTTGCGGCCGCCCTTGGAGAGAAATGCTTCAAGGTTTTCTCTCACAGAAGTCCTTACCAGGGCAAAAACCGGATGCGGCTGGTCTCCCGTCTTTGCGACGGCCAGGTCACTGTCGCCCAGATTCTTCCGAAGACGGGAGAGAAGATCGAAAGGCAAGAACGGGGAATCACAAGGCACGGTCACGACCAGTTCGTGCTGCGCCTCGCCGAGGCAGGCGTGCAGGCCGGCGAGCGGGCCGGCGAAGCCGCCGATCGCGTCCGGAATGACGCGGTGGCCGAAACGCGCGTAGTGATCGAGGTTCTGGTTGGCGTTGATGAGGATCTCGGTGACCTGCGGCTTCAGGCGCTCGAGAACCGCGGCGATCATCGGCCTGCCGTGCAGCAGTTGCAGGCCCTTGTCGACGCCGCCCATGCGGCGGCCCCGACCGCCGGCGAGCACGATCCCGGTCACGCCGTTCATGGACGGATTCTAAGGCTCAGTCCACGACGCGCGAGATGACGACCTTGACGTCCGCGGCATCCGGCGGGACCGGCGCGCTCGCGCCCTCCAGGTCGCCCTTCTGCGCGATGGGGTTCCCGGACTTAGAGACCCGCGCAACGATCACCACGCTGGCGTGCTTGGTGAGGCTGCTTCCCTGCGTCATCGCCATGCTGTCGTCCAGCTTGAAGTGGTAGGGCAGCGCAGCGACCGTAGTGCGGACGACCGCGAGCGGCATGCGCTGGCCGCTTGCCGGCCGCGCGAGGATGAACACAACGTCGCCCGGCGCGGCCCTGGCCTTTACCTTCGCATCCAGGCTCACGGTTCCCTGCACCGTGGCCACCTTGGAGGTCGCCGCGGGCTTGCCGGAGAGGTTGCGGGCCTCGTCGATGCTCGCGGTCACGGCTCTGGCAAGCTCGGACTCCGGCGGCGCGAAGCGCAGGATGCGCTCCCAGTAGGAGATCGCACCGGCGTAGTCGCCGGCCTGGTGCTTGTCGGCGCCGGCGAGCGCGAGCGCCTGCAAGAACTCGCCGAGCAGCTCGCGGTCCTGCGGCGCGAGCTGCAGCGCGCGCGCGAACGCGCGCAGGGCCGGCTCGTGGCGGCCGAGCAGGAACAGCGAGCGCCCGAGCAGCGACCAGCCCTCGACGTCCTCCGGCGTCTGCTCGAGGCGCGCCGTGAGCCGCCCGATCATCGACTCGAGCTGGTCCGGCGAGATCTTGCGGGTGGCCTGCGGGTCGAGCGCGCGCGGCGCACCGAGCTGCCAGTAAGCGATTCCGGCGAAGGCGGGAATGAGCAAGCCGAGCAGGATTGCAGCGGTCGCGGGTTTTATTCTCGAACTTCCAACGGAAAAATCTGCAGAATGCTCAACAACCACGCGCCTCTCGATCTCATTGGTCGCCCGCGCGAACTCCTCGCGGGTCAGCGCGCCGCGCTCCATTTCGGCCTCGAGCTCGGCGATCTGCTCTCGGTAGATGGCGGCGTTGGCGGCCTCGCGCGAGGCCTCGCTGCGGGCGCGGCGCCAGCGCAGCAGCGGCGCCAGCACGAAGGCGAGCGCGAGCGCGACGGCGAGCGCCGCGATCAGCCAGAAGGCGGTCATTTCTGCTCGCCAGGGCCGAGCACGCGCTCGACCAGGCGCTTTTCCTCGGGGCCGAGCGGCCGCTGCTCGTCGCTGCGGCGCCGGCGCAGGACCAGGATGAGCGCCGCGGCGGCCGCCACGAGGAGCACGAACGGCCCGATCCAGAGCAGCACCGTGCTCGCCTTGAACGGCGGCTCGTAGAGCACGAAATCGCCGTAGCGCTCGACCATGTAGCCGAGGACCTGCTCATCCGACTTCCCGGCCGCGACTTGGGCGCGCACCTGCTTGCGCAGGTCCTCGGCGAGCTCGGCGTTCGAGTCGGCGAGCGACTGGTTCTGGCAGACCAGGCAGCGCAGCTTCTCGGAGAGGTTCTTGACACGCTGATCGTTCGCATTTCCCAGCGGGGAAATGCAGATGAGAATAAAAGCGACCCAATTCCTCATTTCTGGAACGACCTGGCCAGCGGCAGCAGCTTCTGCTCGACGATCACGGGCGTAAGCGCGCCGATGTGCTTGAAGCGAATCACGCCCTCGGCGTCGATCAGGTAGGTCTCGGGAACGCCGTAGACTCCGTAGTCGATGCCGATGCGCCCGTCGGCGTCGACCACCGAGAACTCATACGGATTGCCGAAGCGCTTGAGCCACGCTTTCGCCTCGTCGCGCTTGTCCTTGTAGTTCAAGCCGAGGATCGGAAGAGTCTTCTTGTTCGCGAGATCGACGAGCAGCGGATGCTCCTCGCGGCAGGTGACGCACCACGAAGCCCATACGTTCAGCAGCCACACCTTGCCCTTCATGTCGGCCGGCACGAAGCGCTTGTCGGGCTGCTCGAGGAGCGGCAACTCGAAGGCCGGCACGGGCCTGCCGACGAGCGGCGAGGGCACTTCGCGCGGATTGAGGCCGAGGCCGACGTAGAGAAAGCCGACGACGACCAGGAAGATCGCGAGCGGCCAGAGGAAGCGCGTCATGCCGGCTCGCGGCGGATGACCGTGGCATCCGCGGGCGGCGGCACCTCGCGCCGGCGCACCGGCACGCGGTAGCGCCGGTCGGCCGCGGCAAGCAGGCCGCCCAGCGCCATCAGCAGGCACCCGCCCCAGATCCAGTCGACGAACGGCTTGACCTGGAGCTTCGCGGTCCAGGCATTGCCGTTTGCGACGGGTTCGCCGAGCGAGACGTAGAGGTCGCGAGTAAGGCCGCTGTCGATGGCCGCCTCGGTCATAGCGTTCTTCTGCACGCGGTAGATGCGCTTCTCCGGCTCCATGCGCGCGACCGGCTTGCCGTCCCGCGTGACGATGAACGTGCCGCGCGCCGCCTGGTAGTTCGGCCCGCGCACTTCCTGGACGCCCTCGAAGCGGAACACGTAGCCGCCGAGCTCTGCGGTCCCGCCCGGCGCGAGCTGCACGTCGCGCTCCGCCTCGTAGCTCTTCACGAGCGTGACGCCGAGGATGAACACGCCCACACCCGCGTGCGCCAGCAGCATGCCGGCGAAGGCGGAGGTTGGTTTTACTCTTGTTCTGTATCTCGCTAAAAGCGCGGCAAACACGCCGGCAAAAATCCAGAATGAAAGAAAAAGGCCGAAGGTGGTCAGAAGAGCCCACCTGCCGAAAAGCAAAGGCGCAAAGAGCGAAAGAACCAATGCCGCAACCGCAGCCCATCGCATGCGCTTGGCCAACTCGGCGGCGTCGCCCTTGCGCCAGGCGACGAGCGGCCCGAGCGCGGCGAGCAGCACCGCGGGCGCCATGAGCGGGGCGAACACCGATTCGAAGTACGGCGGCCCGACCGAGATCTTGCCCAGGCCGAGCGCATCTAGGAACAGGGGATAGAGCGTGCCCAGCATCACCGCCGCGCAGGCGACGAGCATCAGCACGCTGTTGGCGAGCAGCATCGACTCGCGCGAGAGCAGCTCGAAGCGCCCGCCCGGCGCCACTTTTTTCATGCGCCAGGCGTACAGGGTCAGCGAGCCGCCGATGACGAGGGCGAGGAAGGCGAGGATGAAGACGCCGCGCCTGGGATCGGTGGCGAAGGCGTGCACCGAGGTGAGCACGCCCGAGCGCACGAGGAAGGTCCCGAGCAGGCTCAACGAGAACGCGAGAATCGCGAGCAGCACGGTCCAGGATTTGAACGCGCCGCGCTTCTCGGTCACCGCGAGCGAATGGATGAGCGCGGTGCCGGCAAGCCAGGGCATGAAGGAGGCGTTCTCGACCGGATCCCAGAACCACCAACCGCCCCAGCCGAGCTCGTAGTAAGCCCACCAGCTGCCGAGCGCGATGCCGAGCGTGAGGAAGATCCACGCCGCGGTGGTCCAGGGCCGCGACCAGCGCGCCCAGGTCGCATCCAGCCGCCCGTCGAGCAGCGCGGCGATCGCGAAGGCGAACGCGACCGAGAAGCCGACGTAGCCCATGTAGAGCATCGGCGGGTGGAACACCATGCCCGGGTCCTGCAGCAGCGGATTCAGGTCGCGCCCGTCGGGCGCCGCCGGCAGCAGCCGCTCGAACGGGTTCGACGTGAGCAGCATGAAGGAGAGGAAGCCGACGCTGATCGCGCCCATCACGCCGAGGATGCGCGCGACCATCTCCTCCGGCAGGCTGCGGCTGAAGACCAACACCGCGACCATCCAGACCGATAGCATCAGCACCCAGAGAAGCAGCGAGCCCTCGTGGCTGCCCCAGGTGGCGGCGAGGCGGTAGTGCACCGGCAGCGCCGAGTTGGAGTTGTTGGCGACGGTCAGCACAGAGAAGTCGTTGACATAAAAGGACCACGCCAGGCAGCCGAAGGTGGCGGCGACGAAGATGAGCTGCCCCTGGGCGACGGGCCGCGCGAGCGCGACGAAGGCCGGAATGCCGCGCGTCGCGCCCGTGATCGGCAGCGTCGCCTGCACCAGCGCGAGCGCGAGGGCGAGGATGAGCGCGAGCTGTCCGAGCTCGGGGATCATTTCGCCGGCGCGACCAGGCTTTTCGCGGCCTTCTCGGCCTGCGCCTTCGACACGGCGTGCGCCGCCTCGGGCGGCATGTAGTTCTCGTCGTGCTTGGCGAGCACCTGGCTCGCGCGGAAGACGCCGTCGGGCCCGAGCTTGCCTTGCGCGACCACGCCTTTGCCCTCCTTGAAGAGGTCGGGCAGCAGGCCTTGGTACACGACGGGGATCGTCTTCGCGGTATCGGTGACGACGAATTGCACGTTCAGTCCGTCGCGCTTCACGCTGCCGGCCTGAACCATGCCGCCGACGCGGAACACGGCTTCCTTCGGCGCCTTGTTGTCCGCCACCTCGCTCGGGGTGAGGAAGAACGCGATGTTGGAACCGAGCGCATAGAGCACCAGCCCGATGGCGATCGCGATCAGCGCGACTCCGGCCGCGACGGCGAGCAGTCGCTGATGACGGGGTTTCATTTTGTGGAGTTCATTTTCAAGAACAAAACCTCAAGAAGGAAACACAAGGCCGCCATCGCGTAGCTGCCCCACACATACAGGCCGTAACCGCCCATTGCCAGGAACTCGTTCAGACTTCCCCAGCTCATACCGAGTTCCTTTGCATCTGCACCCATGCGGCATCGCCCTCGCGCATCCGGATGATCTTGCGCAGTCGCGCGAGCGTGACCGCGATGCTGTACATCCAGGCGGCGAGCGCCATGAGGAGCATCCCGGTCAGCATGGTCGCCACCATCGTGGGCGAGCGCATCGGGCTGATCGACGCTCCCTGGTGCAGGGTGTTCCACCACACCACCGAGAAGTAGATGATCGGCACGTTGACCGCGCCGACGATCGCGAGCACCGCGCCGGCGCGATCGGCGCGCTGCGGATCGGCAATCGCGCCTTTCAGCGCGATGAAGCCGAGGTAGAGGAAAAGGAGGATCAACTCGGAGGTCAGACGCGCATCCCAGACCCAGTAGGTGCCCCAGGTCGGTTTGCCCCAGAGCGCGCCCGTCCAGAGCGCGAGGAACGTGAATATCGCGCCAGTCGGCGCGATCGCCGAAGCCATCATGCCCGAGAGCCGCGTATTCAGGACGAGGCCGAGCGCCGCCCAGCCGGCCATGACGAGGTAGAGGAACACCGACATCCACGCGGCCGGCACGTGGATGAAGATGATGCGGTAGGACTCGCCTTGCGTCGCATCCGTCGGCGCAACGAAGAAGCCGACGGTGAGACCGGCGATCGCGAGGAGTGCCGCGAGCCACGCGAACCACGGGATCATCTTTCCCGCGACGGGATAGAACGCCTGCGGGGCCGCGTAGTTGAAAATCATCAATCCAGGGCGATCCGAAGCGCCGCGCACGCGGCGGGGGGGCCGACGACGCAGGATACCGCAAGAAAAGCGCCCAGCAGCGCGAGTTGCGCGGCCGGATTGACGCCGGTCAATGTCGCGAGAACGGCGCCGGCGCCGAACACGAGCACCGGCACGTAGAGCGGCAGGAGCAGGAGGCCGAGGAGCACGCCCGCAGCGCGCGCGCCGAGCGTGAGCGCAGCGCCGGCGGCACCGAGCACGCTGAGCACCGGCGTGCCGATAAGCAGCCCCGCAAGCAGCGTGCAGAGCGCGTCGGCGCTCAGCTGGTATTGCAGGCCGATCAGCGGCGCGACTAGCGCGAGCGGAAGTCCGGTCAGCAGCCAGTGCGAGGCGATCTTTGCGGCGACGAGGATGCCGAGCGGCTGCGGCGCGATCAGCATCTGCTCGAGCGTTCCCTCGGCAAGATCGACCGCGAACATGCGCGGCAGGGAGAGCATCGCGGCAAGCAGCGCGGCCACCCACACCACGCCCGCGCCCATCGCGCGCAGCAGCTCGGGCGCGAGCCCGACGCCGAGCGCGAAGAGGCTCGCGGCGACGAGGAAGAAGACGAGCACGTTCAGCACGTCGCCGCGGCGCCTGAGCGCGATGCGCAGGTCGCGCCGCACGAGGAGGAGGAAGGCGTGCGTCATCAGCGCTGCAGCACCAGCGTGTCGGTCGCGGGCGCCGCGATCGGCACTTCCTGGTGGGAGGTGAGGACGAGCAGCCCGCCCGCCGCGAGGTGCGCGCTGGCGAGCGCGCTCAGCTGCTCGACCGCCTCGGCATCGAGCGCGGCGAAGGGCTCGTCGAGCAGCCAGAGCGGCACGTCGGTCGCGAGCGCAAGCCGCGCAAGCGCGGCGCGCCGCCGCTGGCCCTGCGAGAGGAAGCGCGCCGGCATGTGGGCGACGCGCTCCAGGGAGAACCTCTCCAGGGTTTCTTTTTGCTGCTTTTCATTCGCTTTTACTTCAAAAAGCTTCAAAACGAACTGCAAATTCTCCAAAACACTCAAGTCGTCGCTGAGGGGCGAGGCATGGCCGACGAAGACCATCTCGCGGCGGTAGTCGTCGTCCAGCGGCTTGCCGCGCCAGCGCACCTCACCTTCGGCCGTGCGCGTCAGGCCAGCGAGGATGCGCAGCAGGCTCGTCTTGCCGCTGCCGTTCGGGCCGCGCACGCGCAAGAGCGCGCCCGCGCCGACGGTGAAGCTCAGGCCGGTGAAAAGGCGCGCGCCGACGCGCTCGCAGGAAAGCCCCCTCGTCTCCAGCATGCGCCTGATTTTACTTGCGAAACCGGAAAGCCCCGGCAGCCGATTTGGGGTATTGTTTCATCCATGGCAAATCGCTGGCTGGTGCCGTTCCTCAACCTTGGGCACTTGCTCGATCACCTCGTCATGCTGGTGTTCCCGACCGCGGTCGTCGCGCTGGCGCGCGACTGGAACATGCCGTACTCGGAGCTGCTGCCGCTCGCGCTCGGCAGCTTCATCGCCTTCGGCGTGTTCGCGATTCCGGCGGGCTGGGCCGCCGATCGCTGGAGACGCTATCGGGTGATGGCGGTGTTCTTCTTCGGCATCGGCGCCTCGTTGTTCATCACGGGATTCGCGCAGGCGCCGTGGCACATCGCGGTGGGCCTCACCGTGGTGGGCGCGTTCGCCGCGATCTACCACCCGGTCGGGATCGCGATGCTGGTCGCGTCGCCGGAGAAGATGGGGCGCATGCTCGGCTGGAACGGCCTCTGGGGCAACCTCGGCCTCGCGTTTGCCGCGCTGGTCACGGGCGCGCTCGTCGATCTCGCTGGTTGGCGCGCGGCATTTTTCATCCCGGGAGTTTGCTGTGTGGTGGCGGGCGTTTTGTTCCTCACTCTCGTAAGAGATCCGGGAAAAATTCTCAGAACTTCGAAATCCATGGGTCTGCACGTTGACGCACGCATGATGGCGCGCATTCTGGCGATCATGCTGATCGCGACGGCGTGCGGCGGCGTGATCTTCAATTCGACCACGATCGCGATGCCGAAGGTGTTCGACGAGCGCCTCACCGAGTTGACTCAGAGCAATTTCGGGATCGGCGTGCTGGTCGCGGTGGTCTACAGCTTCGCCGCGCTCGCCCAGCTCGTCATGGGCGCGCTCATCGACCGCACCGAGCTGCGCCGGCTCATGATCGGCAGCGGCCTGGTGCAGATCCCGATGCTGTACCTGGCGGCGAACCTCGAGGGCTGGGCGATGCTCGGCGCGGCGCTGCTCATGATGCTCGCGGTGTTCGGGCAGATCCCGCTGAACGACGCGATCGTCGGCAAGTACGTCGCCGACGAGTACCGGGCACGGGTGCTCGGCGTGCGCTATGTCGTCTCGCTCGGCGTCGCGGCGATCGCGGTGCCGATGATCTCGGCGCTGCACAAGACCGCCGGCGGGTTCAGCAACGTGTTCCTGGTGCTCGCGACGCTCGCCGCCGCCATCCTCATCGCGGCGTGGTTCTTCCCATCGCGTGCCGAGCTGACGGAGCACCGGCAGAAACTGGCGGGCGAGGGCGTCTCGCTCTAGCCACTCAGCGCTGCAGGATGCGCCGGGCGAAGTAGGACGCGACATCCACCAGCGCCACCAGAAGCAGCATCGCGATCAGGATCGAGCTTGTTTCGCGCATGTGGAACAAGCCCATGTGGAACGAGAGCAGCTGCCCCAGCCCGCCGCCGCCCACGACGCCGAGCACCGCCGCCGCGCGGATGTTGTTCTCCCAGCGGTACAGCGCGTAGGACATGAGCTGCGGGAGGATCTGCGGCAGGGTGGCGTAGAAGAACACCTTGGCGGCACCGGCGCCCTGCGCACGCAGCGCGAACGCGGGACCCAGCGGCGCGTTCTCGATGGCCTCGGCGAAGAGGCGCCCGAGCACGCCGGTGGTGTGGAACGCCAGCGCGAGTGTACCCGCGAAGGGACCAAGACCTGCGGCGATGATCAGAAGCGCCGCCCACACCAGCTCGGGGATGGAGCGCAGCGCGTTCAGCACGAGCCGCGTCGGCCAGCGCCACAGCGCCCGGTCACCGGCGTGCGTCCTCGCCGCGGGAACCGCGAACGCGAGCCCCGCCAGCACCGCGAGCAGGGTGCCGAGCGCCGACATCGCGAGCGTCTCCGCGCTCGCCACCGCGAGCTTCCTCAGGAACCCGGGCTCGGCCGTGGGCGCGAGCAGCTCGAGCAGGAAGCGCCCCATGCGGCGCGCCGCGTCGGCCGAGAGGAACTTCGCCCATTGCAGGTCGAGCGTCCAGAAGCTCGCAACGGTGAGCGCGGCGAGGAACCCCCAGGCCGCGGCGTGCGAGGGCCGGCTCATCCGATCCTCCGTCTCAGCCAGGCACTGGCGCCGTCGGCCAATCCCACCAGAAGCATGAAGACGAGCAGCATGGTGGCCACCTCCGAGCCGTTGAACATCTTCATCGAGTTGTCCATCTGCTGCCCCAGGCCGCCGGCGCCGACGAAGCCGAGCACCGCGGAGGAGCGGATCGCGCATTCCCAGCGGTAGACGGTGTAGCTGGTGAGCTCGGAAGCGCTCTGGGGCAGCATGCCGTAGAAGAACGCCTGCAACCGCCCGGCGCCGTTCCTCAGCAGCGCGTGCGTGGCGGCGCGATCGTCGCTCTCGAGGATCTCGCAGTAGACCTTGCCGAGCATGCCGCTGTAGGTGAGCGCGATCGCGAGCACGCCGGCGGTGGGGCCTAGCCCGACGACGCGCACGAAGACGAGCGCCCAGACCAGCTCCGGCACGCTGCGAAGCACGATCAGCAGCGCGCGCACCCCCTGGCGCACGGCGAACGGCAGCGCGTGCATGCGGCCCGGCAGCGCCGACACCGAGAGCACGCTGTTGGCGATGAGCGCCATGGGAATCGCCAGCACGAGCGCGAGCGCCATCCCGGCGGTGGCGATCGCCACCGTGCGCCAGCATTCCTGCGCTACCAGCCACAGGAATCCGGGCTCGAATTTCGGCGGCAGGAAATCGCCGACGAAGCGTCCGGTCGCCTTCAGCGCGCCCGGCTCGACCAGCAGCCAGGGCTTGAACTCGGTGGCGACCAGCGCTGGGGCGAGCAGCGCGAGCGCCGCGAGCGACCAGAAGACGCGCCCGGTCCAGGCCGGGTCGCGCAAGGCGGGAGGGGCGGCGGCGCTCAAGAATGCTCCGCGTAGAGCGCGGCGAGCCGTTCGGCGGAAACCTCGGCCGCCGGCAGGTCGAAACGCACCTCGCCGTCGCGCATGCCGAGCACGCGCGGGAAGCGCGTGGCCACGTCGACCTGGTGCAGCGTGGTGATCAGGGTGGCGCCGCGCTCGCGCGCGGCGCGCGTGAGCGCATCGATCGCCATCGCCGCGCGCGAAGGGTCCAGCGACGACAGCGGCTCGTCGATCAGCCAGAGCGAGGCAGCCGAGACCAGCACGCGTGCGAGACCAACGCGCTGGCGCTCGCCGCCCGAGAGCCGGTCGACGCGGTCCCAGAGCTTGTCGGCAAGGTCGAAGCGCGCTAGTGCGTCGCGCGCCGCCTCCGCGTTCAGGGGGTAGACGAGGGAGCGCAGGCTCGCCAGGAGCGTCTGCCGCGGCAGACGCGCCGCGAGCACCGCGGTGACGACACGCTGCCGCGGCGCCAGCGGCGGCGCCTGAGGAGCGAGGAAAAGTCGCCCGCGCAGCTTCTGCAGCCCCGACACCGGCAGCGTCCAGGGGTCCGCGCCATCCAGTTCCAGCCTGCCGGCGGCCGGCTGCAGCGCGCAGGCGAGCGCATGCAGCAGGGTGGTCTTGCCGGCCCCGGACGGGCCCACTACCGCGAGCTGCTCGCCCGGCTCGACCGAGAGCCGGACCGGCCGCAGGGCGGGCGCGCTGCCGCCGGCAGCAGCGGGATGGCGCGCTGCCAGTCCGTGCAGCGCAAGCTTCATCGCGGTTCCCCGCCTACTTGATCAGGCCTGCGCTGCGGCCCGCGGCCTCCAGGTCCCTGTAGTTCTCCGCGCGCGTCGGGATGTACTTGGTGGCGCGGTTCAGCGTCAGGATCTCCTTGCCCTCCGGGTTCGCCATCGAAAGACCCAACAACGCCTGGGTAATGCGCTCGCGCAGCGCCGCGGGCATGTCGGCGTGCACCGACCAGTTGTAGTTGTAGAACGGCGGCGTGGTGTAGAACACGTTCACCTTGGCGGTGTCGACCTTCTTCTCGTCGACGAACTTGCGCCACACGGTGATGTCGAGCGCCGCGGCGTCGACCCGGCCGCTGACCACCGAGGCGATGGTGGCGTCATGGGCACCGGAGTACGCGATGCGACGAAAATCCTTCTCCGGGTCGATCTTGGCCTGCAGCAGGAAGTTGCTCGGCATGAGATGGCCCGAGGTGCTCGACTGCGAGCCGAAGCTCACCTGCTTGCCCTTCAGGTCGGCGAGCGTCTTGATCCCGGAATCGGTCAGCGTGATGAACACCGAGCGGAACTGCGTGTCCTCCTCGCGCTGCGCGATCGGGATGATCTTGCCGCCCGAGCGCAGCTGCGCCTGGACATGGGTGAAGCCGCCGAACCAGACCAGGTCCACCTGCTTGTTGACTAGCGCCTCGACCGCCGCCGGGTAGTCGCTCACCGGCGTGAACTCGACCTTGGTGCCCAGCGTGCGCTCGAGATACTTGGTGAGGGGCCCGAACTTGCGCACCTGCTCGGTGGCGGCCTCCTCCGGGATGGTGGTGACCTTGAGGGGCTGTTGCGCGAGTACGGGGGAAGCGAGGAAAACGAGGAGAGAGGCGAATGCGGACAGGTTGCGAAGCATGGGTTTTACTCCTTGTCGGAAAGGGCGAGCACTCGGGCGTGGGGCAAATTGAAGCCGAGCAGGGAACGGCGGGTACGGCAGCGTCTGCGATCGATCACGGTGAACCTCCTGTGGAATGCTCAGACAGTGTAGACCAGAATCAAGGAGCCGGACCGCGATTTAGCCGCTCCCAGGCGCGCTTCGTGCGCTGTTCGCGGATGCCGCCGGCCACCTTCAACAGGTCGCGATCGCGCTGCCAACGCTCTGCTGCGGCGTCGGAGGTGTTGCGCCAATGGGTTTCGCTTTCTCTTACCAGCTCAGCGCCGATGGCGAGCGCGCCCGCCAAGGCGACATGCGTTTCCGGCGTTGAAGGATCCTTGATCGAGAGATTCTGAAGCGAGAAAAGCAGCGCCACGGCTCTTTCTACCCAGCTCTCCGGCCACTTCAGCCGCCGCGCCTCGCGCACGAGGTAGGCAAGGACCGCGGCGTGCACGTGTAGGTCCTCGACGGTCCGGAAGGGCCTGACGTAGAGCTCGTAGCCGTCGCCGGCGAGGACGTCGTCTTCGGCGATCGCGACGTTCTCGAACTTGAGCCTTGCATGCGGCACTTCTGGGACGAACTTCGTAGGCGGCATTTCTTCGATTGAAACGCCTTTCGTTCCCGAAGCGACTCTGGCGATGCGAATCGCTGCGCGATCTCCGCTTGCGGCTTCGTCGCGCGCAGCGACGAAGAAAAGCGCCCCGCCAGGACCGAGGGTTGTCCACTTCTTCGACCCATTGAGTTTGTTCTTGTCGAGCGAGGTCTTAATTGCCTTGGGAGTGTTGCCTTCCTCCTCTGTGACACAGAGCGCGCAGATCTTGTCCTCGGGCGCGCCGGGGAAGAGGGCGTGCAGAGCGGCCTGGTAGCCGGAGGCGAACGCCCAGCCGACGCGGTCGGCGGCAAAGCCCGCGACGATCGCGCGGTCCATCGGATTGCGCCAGGTCTTCGCGGTGGCGCGGTAGGCCGCCCACCAGGCGGCGATGTCGGCGCAGGCCGCCGCGCGGGCGCCGGATTTCAGCAGGAACCCGATCGCGTCGTCGCGCAAATCAGGCGGTCATCGGTTGCCGGGCGTTGCGCTTGAGGCGCCGGCGCCCGGTGAAGGCGAGGTAATGCCGCCCGCTCGCCCGCCCGATCATGGTGAGGCCGGTTTTCTTCGCGATCTCGTGGCCCATCTTGGTGAGCCCGGAACGCGAGACGAGGAAGGGGATGCGCATCTGCGCGCACTTGATCACCATCTCGGAAGTCAGCCGCCCGGTGGTGTAGAAAACCTTGTCCGAGCCGTCGATGCGGTCGAGCCACATGAAGCCGGCGATCGCGTCGACCGCGTTGTGACGCCCGACATCCTCGACGAACATGAGGATGTCGCCCGCGAGCGTGGCGAGCGCGCAGCCGTGCACCGCGCCCGCCTGCTTGTAGATCGTCTCGTGCTTCCTGACCCGGTCGATCAGCACGAACAGGTTTTCGTCGGAGAGCACGACGTCGTCCCTCAGCTTTACCCGGTCGATCTCTTCCATCAGGTCGCCGAACACCGTGCCCTGGCCGCAACCAGTGGTTACGGTTTTCTTCTTGATCTTTTTCTCGATCTGAACTGAAGAGCGATTCAGAGTAACTGCAACAGACTCCGTCTCCCAATCGACCTGGACGGAGGCGATGTCTTCGATCGACTTGACCAGCCGCTGGTTGCGCAGGTAGCCGATCGCGAGCGCCTCGGGCGCGTGGCCGAGCGTCATGAGCGTGACGAGCTCGCGCTTGTCGAGGTAGACCGTGAGCGGATGCTCGCCCGCGATCGCGGTCGGCACCATCTCGTCGCGCTCGTTGTAGGCCTCGACCTCGAAGGTGGCAGGTTTGGCCGCGCTGGTCAGCTTGGGGCGCCGGGCCACTCAGCCGCCGATGTAGGACATCTCGACGCGCTTCTGCCCGGGTGTCGCCTGCGTGCGGATTTCCGAATAGCGGTCGTCGCGCTGCCGCCACACCGCGGCGACCTGGTCGCGGATCGCGTCATCCGAGGCGCCGCCGCGCACGAGCGCCTTCAGGTCGTGGCCCTGGTGCGCGAAGAGGCAGGTGTAGAGCGAGCCTTCGGTGGACAGCCGCATGCGGTTGCAGTCGCGACAGAACGCCTGCGTGACTGAGGAGATGACGCCGATCTCGCCCGCGCCGTCCTTGTAGCGCCAGCGCTCGGCGACCTCGCCCGCGTAATTCGCCTCGGCCGGCTCGAGCGGCCAGGCTTCCGAGATGCGGCGCACGATCTCGGCTGAGGGCACCACCTCGTCCATGCGCCAGCCGTTGGTGCTGCCGACGTCCATGTACTCGATGAAGCGCACGATGTGCCCCGAGTCGCGCCAGTGGCGCGCGGTCTCGACCACCTGGTGATCGTTGATGCCGCGCTTCACCACCATGTTCACCTTGACCTGGCGGAAGCCGGCTTCCTCGGCGGCGGCGATGCCGTCGAGCACCTTCTCCACCGGGAAATCGGCATCGTTCATGGCGCGGAAGGTGGCGTCATCCAGCGAGTCGAGGCTCACCGTGAGGCGATCGAGCCCCGCTTCCTTCAGCGCGCGCGCGTGCTTGACGAGCGTCGAGCCGTTGGTGGTGAGCGTGAGGTCGGCGCCAAGCGGCGAGAGCATCGCTACGAGCTTGTGCAGATCCTTGCGCAGCATCGGCTCGCCGCCCGTGAGGCGGATTTTCTTCACGCCCAGATTCACGAAGAGGCGCGCGAGTCGCGTGATCTCCTCGAAGCTCAGAATCGACGCGTGCGGCAGGAACTTGTAGTCCGCGTCGAACACTTCCTTCGGCATGCAGTAGATGCAGCGGAAGTTGCAGCGGTCGGTCACCGAGATGCGCAAATCGCGCATCGGCCGGCCAAGCGTGTCGACGAGCGGCGACCCGTCGTAGCGCGGTGCGGGACCGGCCGAACGCGTCACGGCGGTGATCGGGATGACCTTGTCAGTCACGATGCTATTTCCTCAGTAAAATCATAGCAGGAGGGTATAGTTCGCGGCATGGAAAAACCGGTGAAAACGCTCGCGGTGATCATGCAGAGACGAGCGTCGACGAACCGCTGGCAGAGCGAGTTCTGGGAGCCCTGGTCGGTTCTCGAGTCCGGCGAGCGCGGCCCGGCGCGGCGCCTGGTCGAGGAGGGCGGCGTCGCGCAGTGGCTGCACCCGGGGTTCGAGCTGACGCTGTATCGCGACGAGACCCAGGGGTACTACCTGAACGTGTCTTCCGGCGCTCCCAAGGTGTTCGTGCTCTGGCGCATGCTGGACGAGCAGGAAGGGAAGGACGGCGCTCGCGCCGTGCCGCTGCAGGTGACGGCGAGCTACGACGAAGGCGGGCGCTGGCTCGACGGCGGCCACTCGGTGGATAGCGTCGCGATGCCGCCCGAGATCTTTGCCTGGGTCGGCGAGTACGTCGAGAAGAACTATCGCCCGGAGCCGAAGAAGCGCATCAAGCCGCGCTCGTTCATCCATCCGAAGGATCGGATCAACCGGTGAGCCAGGACAAGGAAGCCTTTCTCGACCGCTGGTCGCGCCTGAAGGAGGAAAAGGCGAAGGAAGAGGCGAAGCCGGTGGAGAAGAAGGATGAGTCCCCGCCGCCGGTCCTGCCGCCGATCGAGCAGCTCAAGCCCGATTCTGATTTCAGGCCTTTCATGGATCCGCGCGTGGACGGCGAAACCCGCCGCGCCGCGTTGAAGAAACTTTTCGCCGGCGATCCCCACTTCAACCTTCCCGATCCGTACGAGGCCTACTCCGGGGACTACACCGTCGGGGAGCCGATTCCTAAGGAGATGCTGAAGACGCTGGATCATGCCCGGCACCTGCTTTTTGAAGAAGAAAAGCCGCCCGTAGAAACGGCAAAGGAAACAGTCCCGGAAAAACCGGCGGCGGAAGCGAAGGATGTCCCTCGAAAGCAAGACGCTTAAGCTCTGCTCCTGCAACGGCACGATCCCGCTCGACCCGAAGAGCCTCGCGGCCGCGCTCAAGTCGAAGCAGCCGCTGACGGTGCACACCGAGCTCTGCCGCAAGGAGGCGGCGCAGTTCCAGGCGGCGCTCGCCGATCCCGACCTCGTCGTCGCGTGCACGCAGGAAGCGCCGCTCTTTTCCGAGCTCGCCGCCGGCGCGCAGTCGCAGGCGAAGATCACCTTCCTCAACATCCGCGAAGCGGCCGGCTGGTCGGCCGAAGGCAAGGCGAGCAACCCGAAGATCGCGGCGCTGCTCGCCGCGGCGGCGCTGCCCGAGCCTGAGCCCGTCGCGCAGGTCGACTACAAGTCCGGCGGCAAGCTGCTGATCATCGGTCCCGCGGAAGCCGCGCTCGACTGGGCTGGGCGGCTCGCTGCAACGCTGCAGGTGAGCGTGCTCGTGACCTCGGGAGGCAGGGCCGAGCTGCCGGAGGAGCGCCGCTTCCCCGTCTGGTCGGGCAAGGTGACCAGCATCACCGGCTGGCTCGGCGAGTTCGAGGTCGAGTGGAGCCAGGAGAATCCGATCGACCTCGAGCTCTGCACGCGCTGCAACGCCTGCGTGCGCGCCTGCCCCGAGAACGCGATCGACTTCAGCTACCAGATCGATCTTGCCAAGTGCAAGGCGCACCGCGCGTGCGTCAAGGCCTGCGGTGCGATCGGCGCGATCGATTTTTCACGCCCGGTGACCGCACGCAAGGAGCGCTTCGACCTCGTCCTCGATCTCAGTCGCGAGCCGCTCATCCGGGTCCCGGACCTGCCGCAGGGCTATGCCGCGCCCGGCGCCGATCCGCTCGAGCAGGCGCTCGCCGCGCACAAGCTCGGCGCGCTGGTGGGAGAGTTCTCCAAGCCACGCTTCACGCACTATCGAGAGAACATTTGCGCGCACGGCCGCTCGGGCAAGACCGGCTGCACGCAGTGCCTCGATGTGTGCTCGACCGGCGCGATCGGCGCGGACGGCGACCATGTCAAGGTCGAGCCGCACCTGTGCGCCGGTTGCGGCGGCTGCGCGACGGTGTGCCCCTCAGGCGCGCTTACGCATGTCTACCCGGGTGTGCCCGAGCTCGGCCTGCGGCTGAAGACGATGCTCTCGACGTACCGGGAGGCAGGCGGCAAGGACGCGTGCGTGCTGATCCACGACCTCGGGGAGGGCCGCGCGGCGCTGCGCGCGCTCGGGCGGCGCGCCGGCTTCGGCCCGCGTGGGCTCGGCACGAAGGGAGCGGGTCGCGGCCTGCCCGCGCGCGTCATTCCCTTCGAATGCTTCCATGTCGCGTCCGTCGGCATGGATCTGCTGCTCGGCGCGATCTGCTACGGCGCAAGCCAGGTGCGCGTGCTCGTCACCGGCAAGGAGCCCGAAGGCTATGTTGCGGCACTGAAGAAGCAGATGTCGTTCGCGAGCACGATCCTGAAGGGACTCGGGTACGAAGGAGAACATTTCGGAATTGTGGAAAGCGAGAACCTAGAGCAAAAGCTTTGGGATCTGACAGTCGCTACGACCGTGAAGGTGCGTGCGAGCTTCAACCTCTCCTCGGAAAAACGGACTTCGCTCGATTTCGCTTTCGATTTTCTGTCGAAAGAAAGCAAGGCGAAGGAGATCTCCCTTCCCGCAGGCGCGCCGTTCGGCGCGCTGAGGATAAACAAAGAAACTTGTACCCTCTGCAAGGCTTGCATCGGCGCGTGCCCGGAGTCGGCGCTGCTCGACGCCCCCGAAGCGCCGCAGCTTCGCTTCATCGAGCGCAACTGCGTGCAGTGCGGGCTGTGCGAGAAGACCTGTCCCGAAGACGCGATCGCCCTTGTCCCAAGATTACTCCTTGACAAGGGCGCGAAAGAGCCGGTGCTGCTCAATGAAGCCGAGCCCTTCAACTGTGTGCGCTGCGGCAAGCCCTTCGGGACGCGGCGTATGGTCGAGAACATGACCGCGAAGCTCGGCGCGCACTCGATGTTCGCGGGCGGCGGCGCGCTGCGCCGGCTGCAGATGTGCGGCGACTGCCGCGTGGTCGACATGGTCGAGGCGCCGGACTCGCCGAGCATCATGGATTACACGCGGAAGTGAGCGAGCGGACGCTTGAGCCCGAGGACGAAGCGCGCGCCGCGGTCTACGGCCTGGTCGCGCGGCTCTTCTATGCCGCGCCCGACCAGAACCTGCTCGGGCAGATCCTGAACGCGAATCTCTTCGACGACGCGGCCAGCGATGCCGCACGCGCCTGGCGCGAGCTCGTCGAAGCGAGCCGCAGCGCGTTTCCCGTCGTGCTCGAGAACGAGCACACCGAGCTCTTCGTCGGCACGGGCAAGGCCGAGGTCACGCCCTATCTCACGCACTACACGATCAAGTACGCGACCGACAACCCGCTCGTGGAACTACGGCAGCAACTTTCGCGCTGGGGCCTGGGCCGGCGCGATGAAGCGAACGAGCCCGAGGACCACATCTCCGGCACCTGCGAAGCGATGCGCTTTGCTATTGCGGTGCAACATCGGTCGGAAGAAGAGCAGAAAGCGTTCTTCGGGCGCTTCCTCCACCCGGGGGCAACCGCATTTTGCGATGCGGTAAGCGCCTCGCCGAAAGCAGTTTTTTACAGAATCGTGGCGCGGTTCGCGCACGCGTTTTTCGAGATGGAGCGCGAGGCGTTCGACAGGCTCTAAAGACTGGTTTTGAGAATGGCTACTAACTGATCCGGTGCCTGGCAAGAATTATTTTCGATTGGGGCGTTTTCCACTCTTGAACAATTGGACGGAGACGGGTAATTTGCGAAGGATTTCATAGAGAAGCCCCGAGTTGGTGCAAAAAAGGGGGCAGAAAAAAGAACGTCGATTCCTAGGAGGCAGGTCATGAGCGCGAAAAAGCCGATCCTCTCCCGCAGAAACTTCCTGTTGACCGTAGGCGCCGGCGGCGCAGCCACCGCGGCTGCGATGGTCGCCAAGCCGCCGCAGGGCGTTTCCCAGGAAAAATCCAGAGATAAGCGCGCCACGCGCGGTTATCAGGTCACCGAGCACGTCAACGCCTACTACCGCACGACGAAAGTCTGAGGAAACGCCATGCTGCTCACGAAAAAATCCAGCGGAACGGGCGTGCAGGGCTCGCGCCTCGCGCAGGGCCTCTCTGGCGTCCTCGCCAAGACGATCGACCGCCGCACGTTCCTCAAGCGCTCCGGCTTCGCCGCGGGCGCGGGCGCCGTCGCCGCGCAGCTGCCGTTCAGCATGATCGGCGAAGCGCAGGCCGCCAAGGAAGCCGCGGCCGGCAAGATCGAAGTCAAGCGCTCCGTTTGCACGCACTGCTCGGTGGGCTGCGCGATCGACGCGCACGTGCAGAACGGCGTGTGGATCCGCCAAGAGCCGGTGTTCGAGTCGCCGATCAACCTCGGCGCGCACTGCGCGAAGGGCGCTTCGGTGCGCGAGCACGGCATCACGCACGACTCGCACCGCCTCAAGTACCCGATGAAACTCGACGGCGGCAAGTGGAAGCGCATCTCTTGGGACGTGGCCTACAACGAGATCTCGGAGAAGATGCTCAAGATCCGCAAGGAGAGCGGCCCGGATTCGCTCTTCGTCGTCGGCTCGTCCAAGCACAACAACGAGCAGGCGATGCTGCTCAGGAAGTGGGTGTCGCTCTGGGGCACGAACAACACCGACCACCAGGCGCGCATCTGCCACTCGACCACGGTTGCCGGCGTCGCGCAGACTTGGGGCTACGGCGCGATGACCAACTCGTACAACGACGAGCAGAACTCGAAGTCGCTGATGTTCCTCGGCTCGAACGCGGCCGAGGCGCACCCGGTGTCGATGCTGCACACGCTGCACGCCAAGGAGAACGGCTGCAAGGTGATCGTCGTCGACCCGCGCTACACGCGCACCGCGGCGAAGGCCGACATCTTCGTGCGGCACCGCTCGGGCAGCGACGTGCCGTTCCTCTTCGGCGTGCTCTATCACGTCTTCAAGAACGGCTGGGAGGACAAGCAGTACATCCATAACCGCGTCTACGGCATGGACAAGGTCAAGGAAGAGGTAATGGCGAAGTGGACGCCGGACAAGGTGACCGAGGCGACCGGCTGCTCCGAAGCCGACGTGCTGAACGTCGCCAAGACGCTTGCCGAGAACCGTCCCGGCTTCATCATCTGGGCGATGGGCCAGACGCAGCACAACAACGCCAACGGCGTGGTGCGCGCCTCCAACATCCTGATGCTCGCGCTCGGCAACGTCGGGCGCTCGGGCGGCGGCTGCAACATCTACCGCGGCCATGACAACGTGCAAGGCGCCACCGACGTCGGCCCGAACCCGGACACGCTGCCCGGCTACTACCCGGTCGCGGTGCCCGGCTCGTGGGCGCACTGGGCGCGCGTCTGGAACGTCGACCTGAAGTGGCTGACGGAGCGCTACGCGTCGCCCGCGATGATGGCCAAGCCCGGCATGACAGTGTCGCGCTGGATCGACGGCGTGCTCGAGAAGAACGAGAACATCGACCAGGATCCGAACCTGCGCATGATCTTCTACTGGGGCCACGCGCCGAACTCGCAGACGCGCGGTCCGGACATGCTGGAGGCGATGAAGAAGCTCGACCTCATGGTCGTGCTCGATCCGTATCCGTCGGCGAGCGCGGCGATGTTCGCCTCGGTGCGCAAGGACGGTGCGTACCTGCTGCCGATCGCCACGCAGTTCGAGTGCGACGGCTCGGCGACCTGCTCGAACCGCTCGCTCCAGTGGCGCGAGCGCGTGATCGAGCCGCTGTTCGAGTCGCGCACCGACCACATGGTGATGTACCAGCTGGCGGCCAAGCTCGGCTTCGGCGACCAGTTCCTCGGCAAGCGGGACGGCAAGCAGAACCTGCGCCTCGTCAAGGACGGCAAGCGCGGCGAGGAGCCGTCGATGGAGGACACGCTGCGCAACGAGATCAACAAGGGCGCGTGGACGATCGGCTACACCGGCCAGTCGCCGGAGCGCCTGCAGGCGCACATGCGCAACATGCATCTCTTCGACGTCAAGACGCTGCGCTGCAAGGCGGGCAAGGACGCGAAGACGGGCTACGACATGGCCGGCGACTACTTCGGCCTGCCTTGGCCCTGCTACGGCAAGGCGGAGCTCAAGCACCCGGGATCGCCCAATCTCTATGACACTTCGAAGCACGTCATGGACGGCGGCGGCAACTTCCGCGCGCTGTTCGGCATGGAGAGGGACGGCGTCAACCTGCTGGCCGAGGACGGCTCGCACCCGAAGGGCGCGGAGATCACCACCGGCCATCCGCAGTTCGACCACGTGCTTCTCAAGAAGCTCGGCTGGTGGGACGAGCTGACCGACGAGGAGAAGAAAGAAGCCGAGGGCAAGACCTGGATAAACGACCTCTCCGGCGCCATCCAGCGCGTCGCGCTCAAGCACGGCTGCCATCCGTTCGGCAACGCCAAGGCGCGCGCGGTGGTCTGGAACTTCCCCGACGCGATCCCGCAGCACCGCGAGCCGCTGTACAGCCCGCGGCCGGATCTGGTCGCGAAGTACCCGACCCATCCGGACGTGAAGACGTTCTGGCGCCTGCCGACGCTGTTCAAGACCGTGCAGGACCAGGCGGTCAAGGAGGAGATGCACAAGAAGTTCCCGCTCATCCTCACGAGCGGCCGGCTGGTCGAGTACGAGGGCGGCGGCGACGAGACGCGCTCCAACCCGTGGCTCGCCGAATTGATGCAGGACAACTTCGTGGAGATCAACCCGATCGCCGCGAACGAGCGCCACATCAAGAACGGCGACTACGTGTGGGTGAGCACGCCGGGCAAGAACGCCGACGGCAGCCACGTCAAGCTGAAGGTCAAGGCGCTGGTGACCGAGCGGGTCGGCCCCGACACCTGCTTCATCCCGTTCCATTTCGCGGGCTGGTGGCAGGGTCGCGACATGCTCGCGAACTACCCGGACGGCGCCGCGCCGATCGTGCGCGGCGAGGCCGTCAACACGGCCACGACCTACGGCTACGACCGCGTCACCATGATGCAGGAAACCAAGACCACGCTTTGCAACGTGGCAAAGGCCTGAGGAGAACGCCATGGCGAGAATGAAATTCCTGTGCGACGCCGAGCGCTGCATCGAGTGCAATGGCTGCGTCACTGCCTGCAAGAACGAGAACGAAGTGCCCTGGGGCGTGAACCGCCGCCGCGTCGTCACCATCAATGACGGCGTGGTGGGCGCCGAGAAGTCGATCTCGGTCGCCTGCATGCACTGCTCGGACGCGCCCTGCATGGCGGTGTGCCCGGTCGACTGCTTCTACCGCACCGAGGACGGCGTGGTGCTGCACGACAAGGACCTGTGCATCGGTTGCGGCTACTGCTTCTACGCCTGCCCGTTCGGCGCGCCGCAGTTCCCGCAGGCCGGCGCCTTCGGCCTGCGCGGCAAGATGGACAAGTGCACCTTCTGCGCGGGCGGCCCCGAGGTCGACCGCTCCGATGCGGAGTTCAAGAAGTACGGCCGTAACCGGCTCGCCGAGGGCAAGCTCCCGGCCTGCGCCGAGATGTGCTCGACCAAGGCGCTGCTCGGCGGTGACGGCGACGTGATCGCCGACATCTACCGTGAGCGCGTGGCGCGTCGCGGCCTGAAGGGCGCGGAAGCCTGGGGTTGGGGCACGGCCTACGGCCAGCCGCCGAAGGCTGGCGCGGCGCCTGCGGCCCCGGCGGCGGCACCGAAGGGCAAGTCGTGAAACGGCTGGTGCTGATCGCTGCTGCCGTGGCGGTGGCCGGCTGCATGGAACTCGAGCAGACGGCTACGCCGAGCAAGGCGGGCAAGTACCAGGGCAAGCCCGACACGCTGCCATGGAGCAACCAGCCTCTGACCGGCGGGCCGCAATGGAAGCAGGGGGACCGCACGAGCTGGGAAGAGCAGATCAAGACGCGCCAGCTTGCGCAGCACGAGCATCGGCGGATCTATCAGTAAGACCCCGCGGCGCGGGGACGGAACGGAGGGGTTCATGGGTATGCTTTCCCGCCTGATGGGCTGGGTGGTCTTGGCCTTCGCGTTCGCGCTGCCCGCGGCCGCGCAGCAGAAGGATGCGCAGCCTTCCGCGGCCGACGCGATCAAGAGCCAGCAGAAGCGCTCGGTGGAGCAGCCGGGCAACAACGCCGACGTCTGGCGCAACGTGCGCTCTGGCAACCCGGACAACTACACCAGCATTCCTGGCCGCGAGACACAGGTCCTGGTACAGCCGCAGGCGCGCTTCCCCGGCCAGCCGGTGACGAGCACTGCCGGCGAGGCCTGGCGCAAGTTCAGGAACGGGCCGATCACCTTCTACGGCGGCTGGCTGGTGGTGCTGGTGTGTGCCGTGATCGCGGCGATCTACTTCGTGCAGGGGCCGATCAAGCTGCACGACAAGCCGAGCGGCCGCCTGATCGAGCGCTTCACGCTCGCCGAGCGCTGGGCGCACTGGACGCTTGCGATCACCTTCTGCATCCTGGGCGTCACCGGCCTGATCATCCTGTTCGGCAAGTACGTGCTGCTGCCGGTCATCGGCTCGACTCTGTTCGGCTGGCTCGCCAACCTGTCGAAGAACCTGCACAACTTCGTCGCCCCCCTCTTCATGGTGAGCCTGCTCGTCTTCATCGTCATGTACGTGAAGGACAACCTGCCGGAGAAGGGCGATCTCGCCTGGCTCGCGAACGGCTGGAAGATTTTCCGCGGCGAGCACCTTCCCTCGGGCCGCTTCAACGCGGGCGAGAAAGTGTGGTTCTGGGCGGGCGTGGTGGTGCTGTGCATCGCCGTGAGCGTCTCGGGCCTGGTGCTGCTGTTCCCGAACTTCGACCAAGTGCGCACCACCATGCAGCAGGCGGCCGTGTTGCACGCGATTGCCGCGGTCCTCGTGATCGCGCTGTCGCTCGGTCATATCTACATGGGTACGGTCGGCGTCGAAGGGGCGTACGACAATATGCGCGACGGCGTCACCGACGAGACCTGGGTGAAGGAGCATCACGAGTACCACTACAACGACATCAAGTCCGGAAAGGTGGCCGCCAAGACCGCTTCTGCGCCGCCGGCATCCGCGCAGACGCAGCACTGAGGAGGAACCGATGAACAAGAAAATCGCAGTTGCGATGACGCTCGCGGCCGGCCTTGCGCTTGGCTCGCTCGCTGGGGTGCACGCCAAGCTGCCTGCGCCGCCGGCCAAGACCGACGCGGAGAAGGCGGCGGAAGCCGAGAAGGCGGCGGCGGCCAAGGCGAAGGACGCCGCCGAGCTGGCGAAAGCGCAGGACAAGGCGGTCGCCAACTACAAGAAGGGCAAGGGCATCGCCATGGATACCAAACCGGCCAAGACGGAAAAGAAGAAATAGCCCGCCATGCATAAATCGGTCCTGGCGCTTGCAGTCGCGGCCCTCGCGGGTTGCCAGACGGTCCCCGCCGATGCGCCGCGCGCCACGGCCGAGCTCCAGCCGACCAAGGGCAACAAGGTGAGCGGCACGGTCGAGTTCGTCCAGATCGGCGATCGCGTGCGCATCACCGCGAAGGTCGCGGGCCTCGCGCCGAACGGCGAGTTCGGCTTCCATATCCACGAGGTCGGCGACTGCGGCTCGGGCGACGGCATGAGCACCAAAGGCCATTTCAACCCGCACGGCAAGCCGCACGCGCATCACAGCGCGGCCGAGCGCCACGCCGGCGACCTGCCGAGCCTGAAGTCGGACGGCTCCGGCAACGCCACTCTGAGCGCGGATCTCGACATCATCACGGTCGCGCCGGGCCCGGCGAGCATCATCGGGCGCGGCCTGATCGTGCACGTGCAGCCGGACGATTTCAAGACGCAGCCCACCGGCAACGCGGGCGCAAGGAGTGCTTGCGCCGTGATCCGCCGCGCTGGCTAGCCTCTTTCCTCCGGCGGCTTGAGGTGCCGGAAGGCCGCGAGCAGCAGCAGGTCGTAGAGGATCTTCAGCCCGCCGCAGAGCAGCAGAGGCCAGACCTGGTAGCCCGCGGCGAATAGCGCGCCGGCGAGCGCCGGGCTCGCCGCCGAGGCGAGGCTGCGAGGCACCGCCGTCACGCTCGCCGCCGCCGGCCGCTCGGCCTCGGTCACCACCGCCATCACGTAGGACGAGCGCGTCGGCACGTCCATCTGCGACAGGAACGCGCGCGCCAGCAGCAGGCCGAGCGCCATCTCGACCGAATCGCAGAAAGCGGCCGCGATCAGGCACAGGCTGGACGGGATGTGCGTGAACACCATGGTGTTGACGAGGCCGATGCGCGCGCCGATCCAGGCCGCGACCGGGAACGAGAAGGCGGCGAGCACGCCGCTCCAGAAAAAGAACAGGCTCGCCGATGCGAGCGACAGGTCGAAGCGGGTGAAGAGCCAGAGCGCGAGCAGCGATTGCACGGTGAACCCGCCGGCAAACGCGTCGATGCTGAAGAGCGCGGCCAGCTTGTAGACGATGCCGCGTGACGGGCCAAGGGCATGCGTGGGTGCTCTACCGGTTTCTGCTCGGGTTGGAATTTTCCAGTAAGCGCATCCGCCTGCGATGCCCAGGATTGCGTAGGCGATGAACATCCAGCGGATTGCGGCGAGCTGGCCGATGCCGAGCGCGGCGAGCCAGTCGGGCGTCGCGGCCGCAAGCGCGCCGAACGCGCCCGCCAGCGCGCCCACAAGGCTGTAGCGCGCGAAGGCGCGCGTGCGCTCGGCAGCCGACACCGCTCCCGAGAGCACCGTGTGCTCGAGCGGCACGAAGATGCTGGTGCTGCCGCCCGAGGGGTTGATCGTGCCGACGAAGGCGACCAGCAGGAGCACCGCGTAGTCGCTTGCCACCGAGTACACCAGCCCGGTGGCGGCCATCAGCGCCGAGGCGGCGAGCAGCAGGCGCCGGTGGTCGTGCGCGCCGCCGAGCAGGCCGATGCCGAGCGTGAGCAGCGCCGAGCCGAACAGCGCGGAAGCGGCGATTACGCCGACCTGGAACGCATCCAGGCCGAGCGCGGTCAGGTAGACCGGCAGCAGTACGGCGACGAAGCCGTCGCCGAAGTCGCGGATCGCCCGGGCGAGGTAGACGGACCCGGCGGGGCCCCCGCTCACCAGGCGCCGAGCGCGAAGCGTACCGCGACGCCGAGCAAGGCCATGACCGCGATCAGCTCGATCAGGCCGCGCTTCAGGCCGAAGGCGAGGAACGCCGCGAAAAGCGCCAGCGCGGCGGTGCGCAGGTCGATGGTGAGCGGGTCGAAGGCAAACCAGCGCAGCGGGCCGGCGCGCGCCTCCTTCACCTCAGCGAACAGCACGTGCAGCGCGAACCAGAGCGTCAGGTTGAGGATCACGCCCACCACCGCGGCGGTGATCGCGTTCAGCGCGCCCGACAGCCGCTTGTCGGCGCGCAGCTGCTCGACGAAGGGCGCGCCGGCGAAGATGAGCAGCATCGGCACGGCGAACGTGACCCAGGTGGTGAGCGCCGCGCCCAGCACGCCCGCGGCGAGCGGGGAAAGCGGGCCGGGATCGCGCCAGGCGCCGAGGAAGCCGACGAACTGCGTCACCTTGATGAGCGGCCCGGGCAGCGTCTCGGCCAGGCCGAGCCCGTCGACCATCTCGGGCGCGCTCATCCAGCGGTAGGTCTCGACCGCTTCGGTGGCGAGATACGAAAGCAGGGCGTAGGCGCCGCCGAAGCTGACCGTAGCGAGCTTGGAGAAGAAGATGCCGATGTCGGCGAAGACGTGGTTCGTGCCTAGCAGCGCCACCGCGAGCGCGACCGGGCTCCACCACAGAACGAGGCCAACGGTCGTCGCCGTCCAGAACTGGCGCCAGCGGCCGGGGAGGGGCTGCACGATCGATTCTGCCTTTTGACTTTCAAGAAAGAAATAGCCCGCGAGAGCGGCGGCGACAACGATCGCGGGGAAGGGCAAGTCGAGGAAGAAGATGCCGACGAACGCGAGCGCCGCGATCGCGTAGAGCAGGCCGGTCTTGAGCGCGCGCTTGCCGATGCGAATGAGCGCTTCCACCACGATCACCAGCACCGCCGCCTTGATGCCGAAGAGCGCGCCGTCCACTACCGGAATGCCGCTGCCGAGGACGTAGAGCAGGCTGACCGCGAGCATGATGAGCGCGCCCGGCAGCACGAAGAGGACCCCCGCGGCGAGCCCGCCGCGCACGCCGTGCAGCAGCCAGCCGACGTAGGTGGCGAGCTTCTGCGCCTCCGGCCCGGGCAGCAGCATGCAGAAGTTGAGCGCGTGCAGGTAGCGCGCCTCGTCGACCCACTTCTTCTCCTCGACGATCACGCGGTGCATGAGCGCGATCTGGCCCGCCGGCCCGCCGAAGCCGAGGCAGCCGATCTTCAGCCAGACGCGCAGTGCCTCGGCGAAGGAGACCGCGGGGGGCGTGCTCATTTCGCCTGCACCGGCCGGCCGGCCTTCTTCCATTCCTCGATGCCTCCCACGAGGAAGCGTGCCGACACCCCTGCATCCCGCAAGCGCGCGGCCGTCGACTGCCAGACCTCGTGCCCGTAGACGCAGTACACGACCACTTCCCTGCCAACATACTCCTTCGCCCACTGGTCGACCTGCTCGGGATCGCGCCATACCGCGCGCTCGATCATGTCTTTCGCGGCCTCGAAGGGGGCACGGCGCCGGACATCGATGCGCAAGAGGCCGGGTCCGGCCTGCTCGGGATCGGCCGCCAGCGACGCAGTGGACGCCTCGACCGCGGCGACGTAGCGCTCCGAGACCGCGCTCCACAGCACGTTCCCCATGAACGCCGCGACATAGGATTTCGCGTCCGACCCGTAGTCCATGTGATAGGAGTGCTCGTACATGTCGAGCGCAAGCAGCGGGGTCGCGCCAGAGAGCAGATGGGCGTGATCGGCTGCCCAGTGGTTGATCAGCCGGTTCTCGCGCGCCGACCAGGACATCAGCGCCCAGCCCGAACCGCCGCCGAGGGCAAGCGCGAGCGCCGTGAACTGCGCACGCCAGCGCTCCACCGACCCGAAATCGCGCGCGATCCCGACGGATAGCCCGCCCTGCAGCAGCACGCCGTCGCCGCCCAGGCCGGCGAAGTACAGCTCGTGCAGGAACATCGAATTCGCCGCGATCAGCTCCTCGCGCTTCAGCCCGTTGATCACGAAGCCCGGCGTCGTCTCCCAGTCGAGCGCCGCCAGCTTGTCGCGGATCGCCTGCAGGCGCTTTACCTCGCCTCCGTAGTTGTTCTGATGGTGCGATCGGATCAGGCGCTCGGACAGCCCGCGCAATCGCCCGGCATCGAAAGGCAGCGGCAGGACTTGCGGATTCATCGGTAGGCCTCCGGATTCCAGGTGTGTTTCTCTTCCTTGCCCCGCTTGCACCACGAGTAAAGCGCGTCGTACATGACGATTCCATGCTCCAGCATTTCCAGATCGTTGCAGTAGTTCAAAGACAACCCCAGCGAAATCGACAGCAATCCGGGCGACTGAGGCGCGAGCTCAGGCCGCCCGGTGTCGGCGCCGCGCACGATGACGGCGAGCTCCGCGAGCGCGGGGTCCTTCAGCCGGTAGAACTTGAGGAAGGCGTCGAAGCTGCACAGCTCGCCCTCGTGGGAGAACTCCACGTCGGGGATGTCGTAGGGTATCGCTTCCTTTTCCTTTGCAATCCGCTTCACGTCACCCTGCGGAACGTAGAGAAACTCGGCGTCCGGATCCACGAAGCGCTTGACCAGCCACGGGCAGGCGATGCGGTCGATCTTCGGGCGCTCGCGGGTGACCCAGCGCGTCGAGGCGCCTGCGGGCTTTTGCGCAAGAAGTTGCTTCTCTTCCTTCCAGCGCTCGATTCCACCCTCGAGGAAAGACGCCTAAATACCTTGAGAAATCAAGGCCTTGGCTGCGTCCTGACTGACCTCATGGCCGTGCACGCAGTAGACGACGACCGAAGCGCTTTCAGGAAGTGTCTCCGCCCATTCGGCGACGCGCGCCGGATCGCGCCGCAACGCGCCGCGGACGAGATCGAGCGCCTCGCGAAAGCGCTCGCTGCGACGCACGTCGATGACGATCGGAGGGTTGGGCCCGTTCAGGCCGGTGCGCAGCTCAGCTGCGGAGATCGCTTTCATGGCGGTCACTGGACGGCTCCTGGTGTTTTCATAGCGCGAGCCCACGCTATCGCCGCCGCCCGGCATCGTCAACAAAGGCTCGTAACTATCATCACCGTCCTGTGACAGTTATAACAACCATCCGATTCGAGACCTGCGCCGGCCCGACCGTCGCATGCGGTAATCTTACTGCGATGGAACGACGCGCCTTCATCAAAGCCTGCGCCGCGACCTGCGCGCTAGCGGCGCCAGAGTTGCTCGCGGCCGGCGACCTGAAGCCGCGTTTCTACGCTCGCACGCAACTCTTGAACGACCGGGGGCGCGCGCTGCGCGCTGCCGAGCTGGTCACGGAACGCAATTACATCTTCCACTACCCCTTCGAGGCGACGCCCTGCTTTCTGCTGAAGCTCGCGCGCCCGACGCAGCGCGACGTCAAGCTGACGACGGGCGCCGGCTCGGCCTATTCATGGCCGGGCGGCGTCGGGCCCGAGCGCACCATCGTCGGCTTCGCCGCGATCTGCGCACACCAGATGACCTATCCGACGCAGCAGATCAGCTTCATCTCCTACCGGCAGAAGGGGGGCTCGGCGTCGAGCTCGCGGCCGAACGTGATCCATTGCTGCTCGGAGCACAGCCAGTACGACCCGGCCTCGGGCGCGCGCGTGGTCGCGGGGCCCGCGCCCCAGCCTCTGGCGGCGATCCTGCTCGAGTACGACGCGAAGACCGACGGCCTCGCGGCGGTAGGGACGCTCGGCGGCGAGATGTTCGACGCCTTTTTCGCCAAGTTCGAATTCAAGCTTTCGCTCGAGAACGCCGGCGGCAGCCCCCGCCGTCCGGTCGCCGAGCGCGCGGTGGTGAAGGACCTGCAGGATTATTGCAAGCAGCAAGTGCGCTGCTGAGCCGCGTCTAGGCGCGCGGGGCGAGCGGCAGGTTGGTCAGCAGGTTCTGCGGCTTCATTCGCAGGCTGCCTTCCGGCGTCATCGCCATGCCGAGGAACACGGGCGCGCCGGCGAGTTCGGGGCGCAGCGCGGTCGTGTCGGCGAACTCGACCCGGAAAAGGCCCACGATGCGCTTCATGCGCGCCTCGTCCACCTCGCCGCCGCCGTAGACCTCGTTCAGCAGCGCGGTCGCCTCGGTATCCAGCCCCACGTGCCAGACCCAGTCCTCGTCCGGGATCTCGCGCACCGAGCTGACCGTGGTCCGCAGCCCGTGGAAATGCGCGATCCAGAGCTCGAGCACGCGGCAGAGCGCGGTGCAGCCGGGCCGCCCGGCGTTGAGTTGCAGAACGGTGTCGTACTGCTCGTCGCGCTCGAAATAGTGAGCCGCGCTCGCCTCGTCCAGCACGTCGAGATCCACCGTGCGCGTGGCGGTGCGACCCTCGCGCAGCAGGCGCCCGATGTCGCCGAAGCCACCTGTCTCGGCGTGCATCTGCACGGTCGCCTGGTCGGCGGCCATGACAGCGCCCTCTTGCACCGTGATCTGCTGGGGGCGGAAGAAAAGCTCGGCCGCGCGGGCCTGCAGGCCGTCCTTGGCGCCGTCCAGGATGCCGCGCAGGATCACCTGCACGGTGTGGTGGACGAAATCCGGCGGCACCGCGACATCTCGCTTGAAGAGGCTGGCGTAGAAGCCTTCCAGCGACTCGGCCGCGAGCAGCTGGGCGCGAAAGCGCAGCATGACCCGGTAGTTTTCGCGGGCATCCGCATCGTCCACCGCGGCGATCTCCGCCTCCGAAACGGCACGGCGCGGCTCATCCAGCAGCGCCGCGTGCAGCGCGCGCTCCGCGGCGCGCGCCTTGGGCGGCGGGGCGAGCTCCGGCCGCGCGTAGTAGAGGCGCAGGTAGTCGTCGGTGACGTAGAGCCGCCCGTCCTCGCCCCTATGTAGCAGGCGGTAACCGCAGCTATGCCAGAAGTCGGCCATCAATTCATCGGTGCGAAGGACCGCATATTATTAGGAAAAGGAGGGTCACCGATTAACGGCCTCGGCGATGCGTTCTGGGGTGCCGTCGTGCTCATCGCGAAGGCCGACACCGCGCTCGTGTCGATCATCGCGCTCAGCCTCAAGGTGAGCCTGAGCGCGGTGTTCTTCGCGACGCTGCTCGCCTTGCCGCTCGGCGCCGCGATCGCCGTCGGGCGCTTCCCGGGCCGCAAGGCGATCGTGGTGCTGCTCAACGCCCTGATGGGCCTGCCTCCCGTCGTGGTGGGGCTCGTCGTCTACCTGTTGCTGTCGCGCGCGGGGCCGCTCGGCGACCTGGGCCTGCTGTTCACGCCCCCCGCGATGGTGGTCGCGCAGACCCTGCTCATCCTGCCGATCATCGCCGCGCTCGCGCGCCAGGCTGTGGAAGACGCATGGATCGAGTACCGGGAGCAGCTGCGCTCGTTCGGCGTGACCGGACTGGCCGCGGCGCCGACCCTGCTGTGGGACATCCGCTATTCGCTGGTGACGGCGATCCTTGCCGGGCTGGGCCGGGCGAGCGCGGAGGTCGGCGCGGTGATGATCGTGGGGGGCAACATCGACGGCGTCACGAGGGTGATGACCACCACGATCGCGCTCGAGACCTCCAAGGGCGACCTGCCGCTCGCGCTCAGCCTCGGCATCGTCCTGATCCTGCTCGTGCTGCTGCTGAACGCGGCTGCGTTCGTGGTGAAGGAAGCGGCGCAGCGAAGGTACGGGTGATCCTGCCGCTCAAGCTCGAAGGCCTCTCGTACAGCGCGGCCGGCCGCGAGATCATCTCGCCGCTGTCGCTGAGCATCGAAGCCGGCCCGAGCACGGTCATCCTGGGCGCCAACGGCGCGGGCAAGAGCGTGCTGATGCGGCTCATGCACGGGCTTCTGGAGCCCAGTTCGGGGCGCATCCTGTGGTCGCAGGGCAATGAACGCGCGATTCGGCGGCTGCAGGCGATGGTATTCCAGCGCCCTGTGATGTTGCGTCGCTCGGCGCGCGACAACGTCCTCTTCGCCCTGCGTGCCGCTGGCGTCGAAACCACTGCTTGCGGCGAGCGCGCCGACGACGCGCTGCGCGAGGTGGGTCTCGCGCATCTCGCTTCTAATCCGGCGCGCGTGCTGTCCGGCGGAGAGCAGCAGCGGCTCGCGCTTGCGCGCGCCTGGGCGCTGCATCCCGAGGTGCTGTTCCTCGACGAGCCCACGGCGAGCCTGGACCCGGGCGCGACGCGCGAGATCGAGGCCGTCATCAAAGCATTCGACGCCGCCGGCACCAAGATCGTCATGGCGACGCATAACCTCGGCCAGGCGCGGCGCCTCGGGGACGAGGTGCTCTTCCTGCACCATGGGCGCCTCGTCGAGCGCTCCCCGGTGGAGACGTTCTTCAAGCAGCCCGCTTCGGCAGAGGCGGCCGCGTTCATCAAAGGAGAGCTGCCCTGGGCCTGATGCGCTTTTTTGTGCTTGCGCTTTCCCTTTCTCTTTCTTTTCCAATTCAAGGGCAAGAGCGCTTCATCACGGTCGCTTCCACGACTTCGACGGAGCAATCGGGCCTCTTCAGGCACCTGCTGCCGGTCTTCCAGCAGAAGACCGGCATCCAGGTGCGTGTCGTGGCCCTGGGCACCGGGCAGGCTCTCGACATGGGCAGGCGCGGCGATGCCGATGTCGTCTTCGTGCACGCGAAGCCCCTGGAGGAGAAATTCACCGCCGACGGCTTCGGCGTGCGGCGCTTCGAGGTGATGTACAACGACTTCATCATCGTGGGGCCGAAATCCGATCCAGCGAAGGTCGCTGGCTCGAAGAATGTCGTTGAATCCCTTCAGAAAATACGCAGCGCCCAGTCTGCGTTCGCCTCGCGCGGCGACAAGAGCGGCACGCACTTCGCCGAGGTCGAACTGTGGAAGGCGGGGGGCGTTGATATCGCCAGGGACAAGGGTCCGTGGTACCGCGAGACCGGCTCGGGCATGGGGCCGACGCTCAACACCGCCTCGGGCATGAACGCCTACGCGATGACCGACCGCGGCACCTGGCTGTCGTTCAAGAACCGGGGTGAGCTGGTCATCGTGGTCGAAGGCGACCGGCGCCTCTTCAACCAGTACGGCGTGATGCTGGTGAACCCGGCCAGGCACGCGCACGTGAAGAAGGACATGGGTCAGGCCTTCGTCGACTGGGTGATCTCGCCCGAGGGCCAGAAGGCGATCGCGGATTACAGGATCGGGGGCGAGCAGCTGTTCTTTCCAAACGCGAAGGGGTGACATGCGCTACAAGGGACTGACGCTGCGCGTGCTCGGCAGCGGCGGCGCGGTGATGGGTCCGGGCAAGGCCGAGCTGGTGGAGCGCATCGCGCGCACCGGTTCGATCTCGGCCGCTGCACGCGAGATGGGCATGTCCTACCGGCGCGCCTGGCAGCTGGTGGAATCCCTGAACAAGACCTTTCGCGACCCTGTCGTCGCCACGGCCATCGGCGGAACGCGCGGCGGCGGCGCGCGCGTCACCCCTTACGGCGAGCGACTGGTCGCACGATTCCGGAGGATGGAGCGCAAGGCCTCGGCCGCGATCGCGGCGGACCTGCGGGAGTTTTCGAGCTACCTGAAAAAGTTCAGATAGCCTCGCTATATTCCATGGTATATAGCGAGGATGGATCTGTCGCTGGTCGTCTTTCTCGCCGCCGGGATGCTGGTTGCGGCGATCCTGTACTCCTCGGTCGGCCATGGCGGCGCCTCGGCCTATATCGCGGCGATGGCGTTCGCCGGGATCGCGCCCGCCGAGATGCGGCCGGTCGCGCTGATGCTGAACGTGCTGGTGTCGGCGATCGCGACGTACAAGTTCTGGCGCGCAGGCTACTTCCGCTGGTCGCTGTTCTGGCCGTTCGCGGTAGTCTCGATACCGGCGGCGTACATCGGCGGCGCGATCACGCTGCCGGGCGCGGCGTACAAGATTCTGGTGGGACTCGTGCTGCTCTATGCCGGGTGGCAGCTATGGTGGAGCGCACGGCGGGGCGACGAGCTGCGCGAGACGCGTCCTCTTCGCATCCCCCTCGCGATGGTGATCGGTGGCGTTCTGGGCGTGCTCTCCGGGCTGACCGGCGTGGGGGGTGGCATCTTCCTCAGCCCGCTGCTGCTGCTCTTCGGCTGGGCCGGCACCAAGCAAACCTCGGCGACCTCGGCGCCTTTCATACTCGTCAACTCGATCGCCGGGCTCGCCGCCGGCCTGGTGAAGAATCCGGTGCCGCCGCCCGATTATGCGTGGTGGCTCATGCTCGCAGTGCTTGCGGGCGGATGGGTCGGCGCGGAATACGGCAGCAAGCGCTTCGGAAACCCGGTCATCCGGCGCGTGCTGGCGGTGGTGCTTGCGATCGCAGGGAGCAAGATGGTTCTGGTGTAGATTGCAGGTCCCCTGATGGAGTGCAGATGAGCAACTACTACGAATCAGAAGACCTCAAGAAGTTTGGCGATATCGGCAATCACGGCAAGCAACTCGCCGATGAATTCTTCAAGTACTACGGGCAGGTCACCGGCGTCGACGGCGCACTGACGAAGCGCGAGAAGGCGCTGATCGCATTGGCGATCTCCCATGCGGAGAAGTGCCCTTACTGCATCGATGCCTATACGACGCAATGCCTCGAGACCGGGGCCAATCCCGAGCAGATGATGGAGGCGGTACACGTCGCGGCAGTGATGAAGGCGGGCATCACGCTGGTGCATTCAGTGCAGATGCAGAACCACCTGGGCAAGCTTGTCTTGTGAAATCCGCCGTTGCCATAAAATATCCTGTAGAAAAAACGAAATACAATTTCGGCGCCGAGCTGCGCCGCCGGGGCATCGAGCTGCCGCCGCTCGCGATCGACACGCTGCAGGTCAACAACTCGAAGATCTGCAACCAGGTCTGCCGCCACTGTCATGTCGATGCGTCGCCTGCGCGCACCGAGAAGATGTCGCCCGAAGGCATCGCGAAATGCCTCGAGATCCTCGAGAAGAACCCGGGAATCACGAAGCTCGACATCACCGGCGGGGCGCCGGAGTTGCATCCGGATTTCAAGCGCTTCGTCGAGAAGGCCGTCGTGCTCGGCAAGCACGTCATGGTGCGGCACAACCTGACCGTCCAGCTCGACCCGCATCCTAAGACGGGCGAAAGCATGGAGTACCTGCCGGAGTTCTTCGCCAAGCACCGGCTCGAGGTGATCTCGTCGCTGCCCTACTACCAGCCGTTCTTCACCGATTCGCAGCGCGGGCAGGGCGTTTTCGGCAAGAGCGTCGAGGCGATGAAGCGCCTGAACGCACTCGGCTACGGCGTCGCGGGCTCTGGCCTCCTGCTGAACCTCGTCTACAACCCGGTCGGCCCCTACCTGCCGGCGCCGCAGGCGAGCCTCGAAGCCGACTACAGGCGCGAGCTCGGCAAGCTCGGCCTCGCGTTCAACAGCCTCTACACGATCACCAACATGCCGATCAACCGCTTCAAGCTGCACCTGGAGAAATCCGGGCAGCTCGAGGCGTACATGGAGAAGCTCGTTGCCGCGTTCAACCCGGCCGCGGCCGCGGGCGTGATGTGCCGCAACCTCCTCAGCGTCAGCTGGGACGGCCGCATCTACGACTGCGACTTCAACCAGATGCTCGAGATGGACGCGGTGGATCGGGCGGGCGGCGCCCTGAGCATTTTCAGCTTCGACTTCGACGAGGCCTTGCGGCGGTCGATCCGGTTCGACGCGCACTGCTTCGGTTGCACGGCCGGGGCGGGCAGCTCCTGCGGCGGAGTCACCGCCTAGCGCCAGAGCGACGTAAGCCAATGAAAACATTCGGGTTTGCCGGCTGGTCAGGGAGCGGCAAGACAACCCTGATCGAGAAGCTCCTTCCGTTGTTCGTGGCTCGCGGGCTGCGCGTGTCGCTGCTCAAGCACGCGCACCATACGTTCGACGTGGACCAGCCGGGCAAGGACTCCTACCGCCACCGCCACGCCGGCGCGACCGAGGTGCTCGTCACCTCGTCGCGGCGCTGGGTGCTGATGCACGAGCTGCGCGGCGCGAAGGAGCCCGCCTTCGACGAGCAGGTGAAGCACCTCTCGCCGTGCGACCTGCTGATCGTCGAAGGCTTCAAGTTCGCGCCGATCCCCAAGCTCGAGGTCTGGCGTGCCGAGACGGGCGAGGCACTCCTGCATCCTAACGACTCTCACATCATTGGAATTGCTTCAGATTCCCCTGTGAAAACAAGGCTTCCAGTCCTTGATCTGAACGATCATCACGGCATCGCCGCGTTCGTCCTGAAACATCTGGGCCTGTCATGAACCAGGGCCTGCTCTCGGTCGACGACGCGCTCGCGCAACTGCTCGCAGGCGCGGCCCCTGTGCGCGACGTCGAGGAGTTGCCGGCGATGCAGGCGGCGGGCCGCGTCCTTGCACGCGACCAGGCCTCGACCATGGACGTGCCGCCGATGGACAACAGCGCCATGGATGGTTTTGCTGTTCGTCTTTCCGATCTTTCTCTCGAAAAGAAATTCAAGGTCACTCAACGGATTCCTGCGGGATCGGTCGGCAAGCCTCTCGAAAAAGGAACGGCGGCGCGGATCTTTACCGGTGCTCCGGTTCCCCCAGGCGCGGACGCGATCGTGATGCAGGAATTCACCGATGGCGGGAAAGACGAAGTCCAGATCAAGAAGATTCCCAAACCAGGGGAGTGGATTCGCCGCGTCGGCAGCGACATCCGCAAGGGCGGGACCATTCTGAAAGCGGGAAAGAAGCTGCTGCCGCAGGACGTCGGGCTCGCGGCCTCGGTTGGCATCAAGACCCTGCCGGTCTATCGCAAGCTGCGGATCGGGCTCTTCTTCACCGGCGACGAGCTGGTCATGCCGGGCGATCCGCTCGCGCCGGGAAAGATCTACAACTCCAATCGCTTTACCCTGAACGGGCTCGCAGCGGCATTCGACTGCGAGGTGCGCGACTACGGCATCGTGCCCGACAAGCTCGATGCGACGCGCGAGGTGCTCAGGCGCGCGGCCGCCGAAAACGACATCATCGTCACCTCCGGCGGCGTATCGGTCGGGGACGAGGACCACGTGAAGCCCGCGGTCGAGGCGGAAGGCTCGCTCCTCATGTGGCGCATCGCGATGAAGCCCGGGCGACCACTCGCCGTCGGCAAGGTCGGAAAGGCCGCCTTCATCGGCCTGCCCGGCAATCCCGTGTCCAGCTTCGTGACGTTCCTGATCTTTGCTCGCCCCTTCATCCTGAGAACACAGGGCGTGGAAAGGACGCAACCGAACTCGATCGACGCGCGGGCGGATTTCGACTGGCCGGAGCCCGACGCGAGGCGCGAGTTCCTGCGCGTAAAATGGAACGCGCAGGGCGGGCTCGACCTCTACCCGACGCAGGACTCGGCGGTGCTCACCTCGACCGCCTGGGCCGACGGCCTGGTCGACAATCCGGCGAAGCACGCGATCCGCAAGGGCGAGCGCGTGGTCTTCCTGCCGTACTCGGAGCTGTATCGGTGAAGCTCAAGGTTCTGTACTTCGCGAGCGTGCGCGAGAAGGTCGGCAAGGACGCCGAGGAGCTCGACGTGCCTGCCGGCGTCGTGACGGTGGCGGCGCTGCGCAGCCATCTGAGAGGCTGCGGCGGGAACTACGAGAACGCCTTCGCGGAAAGGGCCCTGCTCAGGGCGGCCGTCAATCAGGACATGGTGCAGCCGTCGGCCCGCATCAAGGCGGGCGACGAGGTCGCCTTCTTCCCTCCGGTGACTGGGGGCTAGGAATGAGGGTCGCCGTTCAACGCGAAGTTTTTGACGTTGGTTATGAAATAAAGAGAATTTCAAACAACAAGAAGATCGGAGCGGTCGCCAGCTTCATCGGCCAGGTCCGGGACGTCGCCATGACGCTCGAGCACTATCCAGGCATGACCGAGAAGGCGCTTGCGGCGATCGTGGAGGAGGCGAAGAAGCGCTGGCAGGTAATCGACTGCACGGTCATTCATCGCTACGGCGAGCTCAAGCCGACCGATCCGATCGTGCTGGTCGTCGTGGCGAGCGCGCACCGCGCCGATGCCTTCGCTGCGTGCGAGTTCCTGATGGACTACCTGAAGACGCGCGCCCCGTTCTGGAAGAAGGAAGAGACGCCGGAGGGCGAGCGCTGGGTCGAGGCGAAGGCAAGCGACGACCAGGCGGCGGAGCGCTGGCGGCAGGCCTGAGACCTTGAAGGGGCAGAAAAGGCCCCAACATCAGGACCATGCGCTTCGACAAGTTCACCACCCGGTTGCAGGAGTCCGTGGCCGAGGCTCAAAGCCTCGCGCTCGGGCGCGACCACCAGCAGATCGAGCCCCAGCACCTGCTGCTCGCGCTGCTGGGCCAGGAGGACGGGGGTGTCACCGGGCTGATCAGCAAGGCCGGCGGCAACGTCAATGCCCTGCGAAAAGCGCTCGGTGAATCGCTTCAGAAGCTCCCCAAGGTGGAAGGCGTCGCCGGCGAGGTCCACGTTTCACGCGACCTCGGCAATCTCCTCAACGTCACCGACAAGGAAGCTCAGAAGCGCGGCGACCAGTACATCGCCTCCGAATTGTTTCTTTTGGCTTGTGCGGGAGACAAAGGAGAGGTCGGGCGGCTTTTGAAGTCGTCAGGGGTTACAAAAGCTTCCCTTGAAAAAGCCGTCGAACAAGTTCGCGGCGGCGAACAAGTCAATGCTCAAAGTGACGAGAGTCAAAGGCAAGCCCTGAAGAAATACACCCTCGACCTCACGGAGCGCGGGCGAGCCGGTAAGCTCGACCCGGTGATCGGCCGCGACGACGAGATCCGGCGCTGCATCCAGATCCTGCAGCGGCGCACCAAGAACAACCCGGTGCTGATCGGCGAGCCGGGTGTGGGCAAGACGGCGATCGTCGAGGGCCTCGCGCAGAGGATCGTCGACGGCGAGGTGCCCGAGTCGCTGAAGAACAAGCGCGTGCTCGTGCTCGACATGGCGGGGCTGCTCGCGGGCGCGAAGTACCGCGGCGAGTTTGAGGAGCGCCTGAAGGCGGTGCTGAAAGACCTGGCGAAGGACGAGGGCAGCACCATCGTCTTCATCGACGAGCTGCACACCATGGTCGGCGCGGGCAAGGCCGAGGGTGCGATCGACGCCGGCAACATGCTCAAGCCCGCGCTCGCGCGCGGCGAGCTGCACTGCATCGGCGCAACCACCCTTGACGAGTACCGCAAGCACGTCGAGAAGGACGCCGCGCTCGAGCGCCGCTTCCAGAAGGTGCTGGTCGGCGAGCCGAGCGTCGAGGCGACCATCGCCATCCTGCGCGGCCTGCAGGAGCGCTACGAAGTGCACCACGGCGTCGAGATCACCGACCCGGCGATCGTCGCCGCCGCCGAGCTCTCGCACCGCTATATCAGCGACCGCTTCCTGCCCGACAAGGCGATCGACCTGATGGACGAGGCTGCGGCGCGCATCAAGATGGAGATCGATTCCAAGCCCGAGGCGATGGACCGCCTCGAGCGCCGGCTGATTCAATTGAAGATTGAAAGAGAAGCGATCAGGAAGGAGAAGGACGAGTCCTCCCAGAAAAGATTCGCGTTGATCGAAGGCGAAATACAGAAGCTCGAGAAGGAGTATGCCGACCTCGAGGAGATCTGGAAGGCGGAGAAGGCGCAGGTGCAGGGCAGCCAGCACGTGAAGGAGGAGCTGGAGAGGCTCAAGCTGCAGATGGAGGACGCCCGGCGTAAGGGTGATTGGAAGAGGATGTCGGAGATTCAGTATGGAAAGATTCCACAACTCGAATCCCAGATAAAAAACATCGACAAACCCGCGAAATCAAGACTTCTGCGCACCCAGGTCGGCGCAGAGGAGATCGCCGAGGTGGTGTCGCGCGCGACCGGCATCCCGGTCGCCAAGATGATGCAGGGCGAGCGCGAAAAGCTCGTCCAGATGGAGGCGCGTCTGCACGAGCGCGTGGTCGGGCAGGACGAGGCGGTGCGGCTCGTCTCGGATGCGATCCGGCGCTCGCGCTCTGGCCTCGCCGACCCGAACCGCCCGTACGGGAGCTTCCTGTTCCTCGGGCCCACCGGCGTCGGCAAGACCGAGCTCTCCAAGGCGCTGGCGGCGTTCCTCTTCGACTCGGAGGAGCACATCATCCGCATCGACATGTCCGAGTACATGGAGAAGCACTCGGTCGCGCGCCTGATCGGCGCGCCGCCGGGCTACGTCGGTTACGACGAGGGCGGCCAGCTCACCGAGCAGGTGCGCCGCAAGCCCTACGCGGTCATCCTCTTCGACGAGATCGAGAAGGCGCACCCGGACGTCTTCAACGCGCTGCTGCAGATGCTCGACGAGGGCCGCCTGACCGACGGGCAGGGCCGCACCGTGGACTTCAAGAACACGGTGCTTGTGATGACCTCCAACCTCGGCTCGCAGATGATCCAGCAGATGGCGGGCACGGATTACGGCGCGGTCAAGCTGGCGGTGATGGCCGAGGTGAAGACGCAGCTGCGGCCCGAGTTCGTCAATCGCATCGACGGGATCGTCGTGTTCCATGCGCTGGGCGAGGAGCACATCCGGTCGATCGCGCAGATCCAGCTGAAAATCCTCGAAAAAAGGGTTTCCGGCCTCGACTACCGTCTGGAGGTCTCCGAGGCGGCGCTCGCTGAGCTCGCCAAGGCCGGCTTCGACCCGGTCTACGGGGCGCGGCCGCTGAAGCGCGCGATCCAGTCGGAGCTGGAGAACCCGCTCGCCAAGGCGATCCTGGAAGGGCGCTTTGCGCCCAAGGACACGATCCGCGCCGACTACCGCGCGGGCAGGATGGTGTTCGAGAAGGGGCGGGTTAAAGCAGCCGCCTGAAGCGGGAAAGGCAGCCCGGCGCGGATGCGCTTGGTGTTCTGGAGGAGCTCCTCCCAGAGCCCGTCCATCTCCTTGCGGAAGATGACGTCGGGATCGGCGTTGAGCACCGACCACAAGCCGCGGTCGATCTCGCCCTTCAGCTCGCCCGGCCGCCAGCCGACATAGCCGACGTAGTAGCGCGCCTCGTTGGGCTTGGATTCGATGATCTGGTCGATGGTGTTTGCGCGGAACGCCATGTACAGGTTCTTCATCAGCAGCACCGCGCCGCCGCCCGGCAACTGGTCGGTGCGCACCAGCGCGACCAGCGCGCCGCGCGAGAAGGGGCCGCCGTAGTAGACGGGGTCGAGCACCTTCTTGGAGGGCTCGTGGTCCGGAAACAGGCTGCCCAGCGTGCGCCGCGTCGGCCGGTTGAGGATCACCCCCACATGCCCGCCGCTCGGGCCCGGAGCCGAGATCAGCACGGTCTGCCGATAGTCGAGGTCGCGGAAGGCGGGATGCGCAACGAGCAGCATCGCATCGTCCTCCTGCGCAAGCAGAGGCTCGCCCCAGAACGCCGTGGCGACGAGAACGAGGAGAACCAGCAGGCGCAGCACGACGCGCATCGTCAAACTATTGTAGCGCGTCGCCCAGCCTCGCCATAGGATCGATTTCACCGGGACGGGTCTCAAGGCCGCGCGTGCGCGGCCCGCGGCGCTGCGCTTTCTCGACGAGCTCATCCCAGAGGCCTTCCATGCGCTCGCGGAACACGATCGCCTCGTCGGCCGGCTGCACGTACCAGTCCTCGCGCATGAACTCGCTCTGCAGCTGGCGCGGCGCCCAGCCGGAGAAGCCGGCATACAGGCGGTAGCCCGCTTTCGGATCGGCGATCAGCTTTTCGATGTTTTCCGGGTGCAGGGTGAGGTAGATGCCCTTCAGCACCGGAAACGCGTGCCCCTTTGGGGTGCTCTCGGCGCGGAACAATGCCACTAGAACGTGCGGCATCACCGGCCCGCCCTCGTAGACGGCGCCGCGGTAGTTCTCGGCGGGGTACTCGCGCGACAGCATCCGCCGGAGTTGCAGCGTGGTGGGCCGGTTGAGGATCACCCCGACCGTGCTGGCGTCGTCGGCCTGGGTGACCAGCACGACGGTGCGCTGGAAGTTCGGGTCGACGAGGCTCGGTTTGGCGATGAGCAGGAGGCTATTTGGCTTGCGCTCCTGCTCCTGCGCGAGGGCCGCCTGCGTCATGACAAGCCCGAGGAGCGCCGCGAGCCAGAGCGGGAGTTTCATGAGCCGGGCCATCCGGAAATCTTACTTCCGCTTGGCGCGTTCCGCCTCTGCCGTGCTGACAACCTCTTTCAGCAGCTCGGCGACCTCCGCGCCCTGCACGGCGAGCTGCGCCTTGCAGATCTCCAGGACCCGGTCGTGCTGGATCGCGTTCGAGATGAGCGACCAGCGCGCCGCGCCGCCGATCAGCAGGCGCCCGGTATCGCCACGCACCTTGGTCCACGGCAGCACCGCGATGATCGCCAGGATCGGCAGCTCGTCGCCCGTGGCGAGGAAGAATCCCCACCACGCATCCAGCACCCACGCGCCCTGGTCGGGCGGGATCTCGACGATGTGTCGCCCGGGGGTGGCGACGAGGAACTCGATGCGGCCGCGCTGCCCCGGCATCGACGCTGACAGATCCTTCAGGATCGCTTTCGCTTCCGGAATCGCCGCATACCAGAGGGCGAGGAGCAGCACGGACTGCTCGTCTTCCGGCAGAAACCCGAGCCGGCCCGCAAGCGCGCCCACCGCCTGCGGCCGCGTGCGGAATACCCCGCTCAGGAAGCCGGTGATCGGCGGGCCGCCCTTGTCCTGCTTGAGCATTCCCTCCTTGCTGAGGACGCGCAGCGCCTCCGGCAGCCGGTCGGGCTCGGGCTTGCGGTAGTAGAACGTGATCCATTCGCCCGCCTGCTCGGCGCTGGAGAACGGCTGCGCGTGCGCGACCGCGGCCGCCAGCATTCCCACCAGCATTACGACATGCCGGGCCAGCCGCCTCAGCATTTCAGTTGAACGCCTGGATCCCGGTGATCGCGCGCCCGAGTATGAGCGCGTGGATGTCGTGCGTGCCCTCGTAAGTGTTGACCACTTCGAGGTTGACGAGGTGGCGCGCGACGCCGAACTCGTCCGAGATGCCGTTGCCGCCCATCATGTCGCGTGCCATGCGCGCGATGTCGAGCGCCTTCCCGCAGGAATTCCTCTTCAGGATCGACGTGATCTCGACCGACGCGGTGCCATCGTCCTTCATGCGTCCGAGGCGCAGGCAGCCCTGCAGCCCGAGCGTGATCTCGGTCTGCATGTCGGCGAGCTTCTTCTGGATGAGCTGGTTGGCGGCGAGCGGCCGCCCGAACTGCTTGCGGTCCAGGACGTACTGGCGTGCGCGGTGCCAGCAGTCCTCGGCCGCGCCGAGCGCCCCCCAGGCGATGCCATAGCGCGCCGAATTCAGGCAGGTGAAGGGGCCCTTCAGGCCGCGCACCTCGGGGAACGCGTTCTCTTCGGGGCAGAACACGCCGTCCATCACGATCTCGCCCGTGATCGAGGCGCGCAGGCCGACCTTGCCGTGAATCGCCGGCGCCGAAAGGCCTTTGGAACCCTTGTCAAGAACGAAACCCCTGATCGCACCTTCATCGTCCTTCGCCCAGACGACGAAGACATCCGCGATGGGCGAATTGGAAATCCACATCTTCGAGCCCGTCAGGCTGTAGCCGCCTTTTGCCTTCTTCGCGCGCGTCACCATCGAGCCCGGATCGGAGCCGTGGTTCGGCTCGGTCAGGCCGAAGCAGCCGATCCATTCGCCCGTGGC
>Ga0233425_10001130_pt1 | contig 62136 bp, 66 predicted proteins | sample Watercolumn_Towu_2_FD_181712 | JGI IMG/M metagenome (GOLD analysis project Ga0233425, IMG submission 181712) | Freshwater microbial communities from Lake Towuti, South Sulawesi, Indonesia - Watercolumn_Towuti2014_140_MG | ecosystem: Environmental > Aquatic > Freshwater > Lake | place...
TTGAGAATAATTAATCTTAAACCCTTTGCAGTCCAAGGTGACATTATTTGCAAGCACATACATGCAGGTGCCTGCGCTTGCAACATTCTGGGTTAAATTATAAACAACATTCGGCACATCCAAATCCTCACATCCGAGCAAGTTGGTTGAATTAACCTCAACAATCCGCGATGATTGGTTGATGTTGTTGACACTGTCATTGACAATCACAGTAAAGTTGATTACACCTCCAGCACTTAATGAAATTGTATAGTTTTGCGAGCACTGGTCGCTTGTTCCTGTCACTGTCTTGTTGATGTACTGCTTTGCGCCATTTGGCAGGCTCTGGTTGTCAACAAACTGGCAGAAACTCAAGGCATAATTGTCGCTAACATTGGCAGTCATGTTGACCCTTGAGTTGAAGAATGGTGTTGAATCATCCAAAGTAGCGTTTATCCTTGGGGATGCGGCTGCAACAACAACCAAAGTGCTGTTCTGCCTTACATTGCTGCTTAAATCAGTTGCATACAAAGTAAAGTTGATTACACATGTCTCAACACAAGCTAATGCAGTGGAGTTGCTCAAAGTTGCGCTTGTTCCGCTTAATGTATAGTTTAGTTTGACTAATCCGCTGCTTAAATTGAATGTCCAGTTTGCGCTTAATAGCTGAGTTTCGTCAGTTACATTTCCTGAGAAGTTAATCACGCTGTCGAATCTGGCATTGCTTATGCTCACGTTGAATGAAGTGTTGACAATCGGAGGCGTTGAGTCTGAGGGAGATGACTGCACTGTGATTATTGTATCATTTGTCCTTTTATTGTTGTTAGTGTCATTCACAACAACTGTGAAGTTTATAACATTGCCTGCAGCCAATGCAATAGTGTAGTTTTGCGAGCATTGGTCTTTTGTTCCCCCAATGCTCTTGTTAATGTATTGCTTAGCCCCATTTGCCAAGCTCTGGTTTTCAATGAACTGGCAGAAGCTCAATCCAGTTTCATCTGTTACATTCGCTGTCAGGTTTACGACAAAGCCCTGCTGCGGCGCAGAGTTGTTTAAAGAGGTGTTTGCTACTGGAGGCGTTGTGTCTGGAGCAGCTGCATAAAATTTCCTGAAAGCAAAGTCAAATGACAGTGTGCTTGGGCTTGAGACTGTTGTCTCTATCGCTTGGCCCCCTAAGATGTTGCTGTTGTATTGGGTGGAAAAAGTTGTGTTGCTTGAATTGAAAAGCAGGACATTCAAGTCGGAATTTGAATCGCTGTAAAATAAAAATGAAAGATTTTGCATTCCTTCCGATGCTGGAAACTGCCTCCATATATTATTCCATCTTGCGCCTATTGTGGGACTTGGATTGTATTCCCTTTCTTGGGTAATCCAGCTGTTAGTTCCAGGGTCGTATATGTGATAATTGATTCTTGTTGAGGTTACATTTGCGTAAATCGCAATGCTTCCGTTTATAGTGCCGCCGCATGCAACAATTTGCTTTGGAGCGCCCGGGGCTGCCAAAGAAGTAATGTCATTGGTGCTTGCAGGGCTGAAAAACCCCCCCAGAAAAACATAGTTGACATTGTCAGCCGCGGCAACATCCTGGATTGCTATGCAGGTTTGGTTGCCTGTTATCTCATTAACAGCAACGTCCATTACAGCCACAAATTCCGTAGATGCAATATTGCCGGATACTCTCCAGTCGCAGCTATTGAGAGTTTTATTTGCGTACCTTATGTTTGTGGTGCTGCCAACGCCCATTGCGACAAACAGGCTGCTGTTTATTCTTCTGTAGGCAGCGCCAAAGTCCTTGTATTCGCTGGCATTCTCCAGAGGAAAAGAGGACAATGTTGCGTTGCAGCCCCATGTGCTGTTAGTTGCATTCCACACTGTAGCGGACAGCATGTCACTTGCCTCATGCCTCATTATAAGCGCGATTTCGTTTTCCCCTGATGAGTTGCTTTCCATCTCCACCAATTCAATCCAGCCTATGCTGCCGTTCCTGAACGTGTAGTTTATTTCCATTTGATTGCTCAGAGTTTTGCTGGTCGAGTTCCATCTCCTGTAAAGGGGGTAGTTTGAGCCGTTCGAATAAACGATTATGGCAGTCTGGTCGTCTCTCCCGCTTATATTTTCGTATGCGACATCAAAAGCCCTGACTGATGTATTGATTCCCATGTTGTTATTGTTTCCATGGATAACCAGCTTTGAGCCGCAGCTCGTTCCATTGCCCCAGCAGGTTCCATTGTAAACAACCATCAGCAAAGCGCCTCTGTTGGTATAGTTAGCATTAGAGTTATTCGTAAAGTTGCTCATCACTGCAATAAACTCATCCTCCTTGTTCGCTGCTTTCACAACAGTCCAGTTGATTGGGCCTGTTATCGGGTTGTTTGTGCCGTTTATTTCTGATGTGAAATTTGTCCCATTCCAAATCCTGTAGGCAAAGAAAGGCGATGAATTCTTCCCATAAACAAACATTCCCCTTACGCTTACGTTGATTCTTTGGGCTGCAGCGTCATTTGCAATCTGCCACTGCCTTGCTTCCTTAAAGCCTCCAATTTCCAGCGGCCCGAGAACATAGAACTCAGGCGAAATGTCAGGGGCGTCAAATTCGTAGGAAAGCTTGTATGAATTGTCTTTTTTGAAATCCGTAATCCAGATTATTTGCTTTTCATTTCCAAGATCATTGGCAATAATGTCGCTTTGGGGAGTTATCGCAAAGCTTGAGGGAACATATTCAATTATTGGACCAGAGTAATCATCATTTGCATTTATCGTGAATTCCATCCTATATGGAACTAATGGATAGATTCTAGTCGCGCCTTTTCTTGCCACATCAAAGCTGACAGAATTCTGCACTGTAAAATTGTCCAAAATATTTTTGGCCCCATTTGCGGTCACAGCAGTCAGGTTCATCAGATAAGTTCCAACTCCGCCGGCAGAATAGGTTGTGTAGTAATCAGGCAGTTCTGTAACGCCCAGTTTTGCGCATTCTGGAGAGATTAAAATTTTATTATTCGCAGTTGCCAATGCTGTCTTTTGGCCTGATGGATTTGTAATTTCAAGAATTACATCCGCATTGCAGACAATATTTCCATTGTCGTCCAAAACGCCAATTCCGATGAAGGCATCCTGGCTTGGAAGATAGATTGACTTGTTTGTGTTTATCGCCAAAACACCCCATGTGAAGTCCTGCTGCTGTGAATATGTTGCCCCGTCTTTTGCAAGGTCTAATCTTAACGTGTATTTTCCGGCTCTAAAGCTTCTTTGCTTTGGAATCTTAACCTCAAATTTGCCTTCCCTAAGCTCCTTTATCTCGACATTTATGTCCTTTAGGCTGCCGAAATTGTCGTAGACAAATGCCTCAATTGTTTCATTTTCTTTGACGTGTTTTTTAAGCTGTTTCTCTTTTTTAATAAGCTTTTCACTCAATAATTTCAATTTCTCTTCTGTTTTTTCCGTTTCCTTTTCATAAATCTCATACTCTTTCTTCCATTTGTTTTCCTTGACTAATTCTTTTTTTGTCAAATATTCAAAGTCTACATCAATGTCCTCGTCAAGCTTGAAATCTTTTTTCTTAAATATCAGGCTTGGCGTTATATTGGCTGTGATATTTGCTGTAACATTCACTTCAGTTACATTGGCAGCATTGACAGAGAATAAATTTGAAACTGCAGCGCTTCCTCCTTTAGTTGCTGTTATGAACGTAAAAGCTGTTCCAATAAAGCCTTGAGCAGGCAAAATAGTTGCAATGCCGTTATCAAACAAAATGCTTACTCCCTCCTGCTCAAAATAAGTGAAAATTGCAGTTTCATCAATATTTGAGAAATACAAGCTTAAATTAACGGTTGCATTGCTATTGGCAATGATTGTTATGTTTGGAATATCCCTGATTAAAGCCAATTCGCTTATGTTTGTAATATTTATTTGCGTTATTGTGATATTCGCATTGCCTTCTATGAATCCGGGATCATCAGCAGTCAATGTGACATTGTAAGCTTCTCCAACAGCCAAGTCTTTCACTTTTTCCCATGTGCCGAAGCACTGCTCCTTTTCATAGTCCCACAGCCTGCATTTGTACAGTGCATTTGCGCTTGCATTTGCAGTCAATGTTGCTTTTTCAAACTCCAAGTCCCCCAAGTCAACGGCGTATTTTTTCTTCACATCAACATTTTCCAAAGATATGTCTTTTGTTACATTGTCAACGCCTATGCTTGCAACTATTGGCTTTGTCAAATTTGCTTTTTCTATTCTAATCTTGTCTATTACATTCTTAATCTCTTCTTTTGGAATCACCTCAATGTCATAATAGTCCGGCTCCACAAAATTCTCAACAATCGGCACCAATGCATTGTCCTTGTACAAATTGAATATTCCAGAAAAGATTCCAGCATCGTCCCTGATGCCCAAGTCAACTAAAACTTTGCTTATCTGCTCCGCTACCGAATAGCTCAAAGCATCGATATTGATGACAGCTCCGTCAATCTCAAATATCAGCTTGTAGCTAGTGTCATTAAATCCAGTCAAAAAGCAAGTGTCAATACAGACATTCTCAAAGTCAATTGACGCAAAATAATAACTGGCGCTTAGATTCTGCCATGGTGAATAGTATATTTCAGCATATGGCTTTTCTTCCTTAATTCCGTAATCAACGTAAATGACTTGGCTGCCGATTATATTGTTTAATGTCGCTCCGTATTGCCCGTATATCGAGTAGAATGGCTCATTCCAAGAGTCTCTTGACGGGGACAATCCAATGAATGCGCAGCATTTCTCGCTTCCGTAGCAGACTGTTGTGCTCTTTGCGTCCTCTGCAGCGTAAATATTCCATCTTGTGCAGAGATTGCTTTCATTTGCATTCCAGCTGAATTTTGAGTTTTCAACAGTAAAATCAATGATGCCCTCTGTAGGCTCATATCCGTCATCGTCAATATCATAGGCGCCTGGCTTGTATTGAAGGCTGATTGCAATGCTCCTTTCCGGCACGATGAAAGTTACTTCCTTTGCAGTTGACTTTTCCCCGTCAGATGCCGTGAATTCAATTGATGTTGTGAAGTTGCTCTCCAAAGGAGTTATTGTGGCAATATTGCCGTCAATTGCCACCTCTATTTTTTCTGGTGCAGTTGAAGTGTAAGTTATTGTATCGTTGTTGTCGTCATAGAAGTAATTGTTTAAGTCAATGCCTGTTCTTCCGTATATTGTGAATTCAGTTACATCGGATTTCCATACAGGAGGCACATTAGGCTCTTTTTTCTTCTCTTTTTTTTCTTTTTCTGACTTTGCTTTTTCTTCTTCCGGAGCTTCAATTGTCCCGTTAGCGGCTTCTGCTGTATTTGTCTCTATAGTTGCCGTTTCTGTTGTTTCAGAAGCAGCTTGCTCAGTTACGCTTTCGTTTGCTGTTTTATTTTTATCTTTATCCTCCTTGGCTGCAAATCCGGTTATAGCCCCGAGATTTAATAAGCCTAAAGCTACAATCAAGACAACTAGCGCAACCATGCAGTTTATGCCGTATTCCTTGATTGTATTTTTTCTCATTTTTTCTTTTTCCTTGCCCTTTGGTAGACAGTCCAGATGGTCCTGTCATCCCTGTTCAGCAGGACTGCTATCTTGTGATATGTCAATCCAAAATTGTCCTTCAGGTATGCAGCAATATTCTCGAGAACGCTGATGTTCCTGTCCTTCAAAATCGAGACAGGAATTGAATAAGGTGAAATTTCAGTAATCACAAATTTTTCAGGCAATTTTCTCTTTGAATTTCTGTATGTTACAGCCAGCGCAATCTCATTCCTGTTTGTGAGCAATGCAATTTGCTTGAAGCTGAGAAGCAGATTTTCCCTTAGATATTTTACAATAGTTTCCAGAGAGCCAAGCTGCTCGTTCTTGAATACAGAAATAGGAATGTTTACCTCTTCCTTTGCAGGCACCTTGAGAAGCTTGTTGACAAGCCCCATAATTTCATCAGGGCCAAGCCCCTGCTCTTTGAGGTAGCTTACAGTGTCCAGAATCCTCTTTTCAACTGCGCTATTCTTGTCAGGCATTAAACTCCATCAACAAGTCCCCCTTGTGTCCATAGCAAGAAAGAGCTTAGCAGGCCATAGACACAACTTGTTTTATATTATGTAGGTAATAATGTTTGTAGCTATTAGTATTCTTTCATAATAAAAAATATCTTGTAAGTAATTAATATATAAACTTTTCGATATAGAGAATTAAGGAAATATAAATATTATTTAAGTAAAAAAATATATTTATTAAGTAAAATAAATAGTAAATAAGTTATTATATTTATTATATAAGTATTAATCCTTAGAACATCTGGCCCATATCAGATTCATCTGCATTAGTCTCTGGCTCCTTTGCAGAACTAGTTTCTTTGATTGTTTTTACAGGCAGTTCTTTAGAGCTATTGAGATCCTTAAGAGCCTCAGCCCTTAGAAGGCTTTTTATGATGACTTCATAACTTTCTCCCTTCTGGCCTTTGGCTTTAAGCCAGTTCTGAAATTCTTTGCTTATTGAGATTGTTGTATTAGCCATGATATTTATGAGAGTTATAACTAGTATATTTATTTTTCTAATATCACTTTATAATAACACTCTATAATAACACTCAAGAGTATTCCATGCCACCATGCCATCCAGTAAGTTGTGAGCGAGTGGGTAGTTGGAGCGAGTCTTTGCGAAAGCTTCGCATATCAAACTCTCACTCACATTCGATTGATGGGTGGCTTTTGACAAACACATAATAGCTAGTCATTCAAACAATCATTCAAACTATCATTCAAACAAACTTATATATTAATAATAAAAAAATATACATATCAACATTCTAGAAATCCATAAGACTTCTATATCTTTTATAATTATTATAATCTGCATCCTTTAGGGCAACTTAAAATTTTAATTGCAACTATTGTGCATATAACATTTATTGATTATAACGGCTTTATTGTTTACTTATTTTTACCATAATCTCTATAGATATTATAGAAATTTATTTCTATTATCTAATCTGTGTAACCTATACCAGCTAAAACTCAAAGGTTTATATATAATTCATTCAAACAAGTATTCAAACACTTATTCAAATAAATATATACACAAGATAGATTTAAACAAAAAATTTATATACTATCATTCAAATGGACACAATATGACACAAATAAACCTGCCCCAGGATATGCTGCAAAAAGAAGCATTCAAAGCCTTGCCGTCCAAAGAAAAGGGAGAGTACCTAAGCAATGTGCTTAAGAAGATACTTGAGCTGAATCCTGAAGGCATCACAATAGCCCAGATAAAAGAGGCAACAGGCTTTACATATTCAACCATATGGCACCATCTTGAGATATTGAGCCATACAGCGCAATGCCATAAAGTGTCCAAAGGCAACATAGATGTCTATCATCACCAAAGCAGCATTAGCCATTTGAATGAGCATGAGAAAGGAAAGTTCCATTACTCAATAAGCATAGTTGAGCATGACAAGGGCAAATTTGTATGCATCCATGAAAAGAGGGAAAACAGGCTTGGCAACCAAACAGTGAGCAGCGGAGTGAAAATACCTTTGGAATTATTGGACGAGGTAATTGAAACTTTAAGCAAGGTAAAAAAATCTTGAGCCATTCAAATGCAGTCGCATGCTTATTTTTAATGTCCATTGCTTGCCGATAGCAGATTTAAAAGCTTTTTCCAATTCAGCCGGCTATATTCAAATAAACCCCGAAGCTTGCGCTTACAGCCTTGTTTTTATTCTCTTCAAGTTGAGGCTGGATTTCACTTGACTCCGTGGTTTTTGGAGACGCCCCATTTTGGACAACATCAGCGCTTTCGACAGAGACAGTCTTAGGGTCGATTATGCCAGAATCAATTATAGCGGATTCTTCTAGATTTGTAGTGTTTTGGCTGATACTGGCATTTTGCTCGTCTGGAATTGATTTGTTGCCTAGACTTAAATTGCCATTTTCGAGACTGCTATTTTCATTGGCACTTGCAAGTAAAACAAATAAAATGAAAAATATTACTAATGCTAGTAATCTTGACAAACTCGCACCCCCGAAAGTCAAGCTAACAGTATGCTATTTAAGAAGTTTCCTATTGGGCTATTTTCTGGTTTTACTCACCTCTGCTTCTATCCTCGATTTTTCCTTCCTGTATGACTCTTCGGATATGAATTTTGACGTGTATGCCTCTTCCAGGGCTTTCAGCTCCTTTCGAAGCTTTTGCGCCTTCTCCTCGGGTTCGCTTTTCCTTAGTTCAGCAATCCTCTTTTTTTTGTTTAATTCCTTGCGCCAGTACAGAGATGAAGCAATAACAATGCCTATCACAGCCAGCAATGCAAGCCCAATGAAGTAATTTCTTAATTCTGCAAAATGTCCGTAAGGATATTTCGGCGCTATTTCAAATGTGTCAGAGCCTGTACCCACTATAGTGCTGTTTGTGGACGCCTCAACAAATGCGACATAAGTCCCGGGCTTTAGCTCTTCAGGCATGGACAGCTTCCTTACAAACCTTGCCTGTGTCTCAATATAGACGCTTTCCTGCTGCGCGGCAATCAAATTTCCTTTTGAATCCTTTACAGAATATTCAACATTTACATCCCCTTTTCCGAAGCCCCTCAAATTAAACAGCACAATCTGCATGAGCATTTCATCGCCTTGAGAAATTTTTTTGTATTCAGGAAGCACGTGTATGTCAACATCAAACAGCTGCTTTGTGCTGTCAAAAAGAAGCTGCCTTGTGCCGTTCTTCTCTATGTACACCTTCGCGCTCCCATTTGAGCTTACAGAGCCGCTCAGCTTCAAAGATTTTATGCTGCCTGGATTTTTTACATTCCATTCATAAGTGCCGCTTTCATTCACTTGCAGATTCAAATTTTCGCTGAAAACAGACTCTTTCCCCTCAATAACCCTGCCTGTAACAGATGGCTTGTCAAAAAAATACAGCCCAAGAAGCATCAGCGATATTACAGCAAAAACTATCCCTGCAGAAATCTTTTGTTTCACCATCCTTTTCGAAAAAGGCAAATTAAACTAAGAATTAATAAATATTTGTATTAGGCATTGTTTTCTAGTTTTTCAGTGTGCCTGCACTTTGGGTATTTGCTACAACCATAAAATTTGCCGTAAATGCTGCTTCTAAGCACGATGCTGCCTTCCTTGCATTTTGGGCATTCTCTTGTGATTTCGCCTTTTGCAATTGCCTTTGCATCCCTGCCTGCCTGGCCCTCCACAAGCTTTGTCGGGCATTTTGGGTTTAGGCAGAATTCCATTGGCTGTTTTGCTTTTTTTATCGCTAAAACTTTTGGATATCCGCAGGCTTCACAATCCTTTTTAGCTGGCTTGATTAATGCATTTTTCGGTATTGAAAAAATAGTCTTGCAGTCTGGATACCTGTTGCATGCTGCAAAAGCCCCGAATTTTCCCCTTCTCATCATTATATTGCCTTCCCTGCACACAGGGCATTTTCCAAGAAAGGACATCTCATCCTGAGTTTCCCTGTTTGCTTTCTGCAAGTCTGCCCCAATCTCCTTTTGGTGCTTCTTCAGCTCTGCTGTTATCTTGATTATGGCTTCCTTTGCATCCTCCAAAATAGCCTCTTTTTTCTGCTGCCCTTCCCTTATTTTCTCCATCTCTATCTCAAAATGCCTTGTAAGCTCCTCATCAAGTATTTTCGGGCAGTATTTCTCCAGCGTCTCAATGGCGGATATGCCAAGATTGGTTGCTTCTATTGCCTTTCCCTGCACATAGCCTCTTTGGAACAAAGTGTCAATTATCTCAGACCTTGTTGCCTTTGTCCCTAAATTTCTTTTTTCAAGCTCTTTTATTATTGAAGCAGGAGTATATCTTTTCGGAGGCTGGGTTTCCCTGCCTATAAGCTCAATTTTATTCACTCTTATTTTGCCGCCTTTCTTCATGCTGGGAAGCTCAATTTCCTCGAGTTTTACATAAGGAAAATAAAATTCATGCCACCCTTTTTCTATTGTCCTTGTCCCTTTGGCAATGAAAATCTCAGTATTGCAGTTTATTTCAGCAATCACAGTCTCCCTCATGGCATTATCGGCAAAGGTCGCAAGAAATCTCTTCACAATAAGATCGTATATTTTTGATTCTCTTTCAGTAAGCTCTGCAGGGGCAATTCCGGTAGGATAAATTGCCGGATGCGCAGGGTCAGTTTTCTTTCCGTTGTTCGGCCTTAAGGATGATTTTTTCAGCAGTCTTTTTGCCAATTCTGAATATTGCCTTTGCTTAGCCAAATCATTGAGTACTTTTGCATATCCGATTGCCGGTGGCAGCTGCTGGCTTGAAGTTCTTGGATAGGAGATGTAACCGGAAGTATAGAGCTCCTGCGCTATTTCAAGAGTTTCTTTTGGAGATATGTTGTGGCAGCGGTAAGCTTCAACCTGCAATGAGGTAAGGTCAAAGGGAAAGGGGGGAATCTGGCTGAACTGCTTTTTGTCAAGATTTCCTATTTCTGCCTCTTTCTGGTTTTTTGTTTTGCTTATAACTTCATCTGCTTTTGATTTTTCCCAGAACTTGTCATCTTTGTGCCATGCGGTTATATCCTGCTTATTGCAGTCCCCAAACAATTCAATCTGCCAGAACGGCTTCGGAACAAAAATTTTTATCTCCCTGTCCCTGTCGACAATGATTTTTAAAGCAGGACCCTGCACCCTCCCTGTCGACATGATCTTGAATGCGCCTGTGGTTTTTATCGCGGCTGTAAGCGCCCTTGAATAATTTATTCCATTATACCAGTCAAGAAAATGCCTTGCCTCTCCTGATTCAGCCTGTCCCCAGTCAAGATGCTTGCCCCTGTCGGCATAAGCCTGCCTTAATTCTTCTTTTGTCAATGTCGAGAATTTCATCCTGCAAGCGTCTTTCTGCCTGCACAAATACCTTACCACATTCAGTCCGATTACCTCGCCTTCCTGGTCGTAATCAGTTGCCACTGTAAATTCCTTTGCATCCTTGGCAAGCTTTTTCAGCGTATTAAGGTATTTTTTTGTGAATGATGATTTTTTCACAGTTTCAGAAACCGGCTTCCATTCAATGTCAAACACGGGAAATTTCCATCCTTTCTTCTCTTTTTCTGCCAATCCATAGAGATGGCCTACAGCGCATGCGACAACAATGTCTTTCTTTCCGTGAGTCAGCTTGTAATAAGGAACTCCCTGGTACTGCTCTTTTACAGCCTTGCCGTCTGCAAGCGATTCCGCTATTTTTTTCGCTGCCGCAGGCTTTTCTGTTATGATCAGTTCATACATAAATTCAAAGAATTTGAGGAATTATATAAAAAAGTTGTGAAAAAGCACTAATTTCCTATCCTAACATTATTTTTTAATGTTTTAAGTATGTTGATTGCGCTCAATACAGCAAGATAGCTTGTTTTTGTGTTTTTGCTCGGCATATTCCTTGTAATTGCGTTTATTTCACCGAAGTCCCCAACAGCTTTAATTTCATGCGTATTAAATTTTGTATCAGGATCTGCAATAATTTTCACCCTTATATTTCTAAATTTAGAAGCCAAAAACAATGTTGCAGCAACATTGATGTTCTGAGGAAACCTATTTACTGCATCTTTTAAATTGCCCTCAAAAACTACTTTTCCGGTTTTAATTTTTTCCAAATTTATTCTCTTTTTCAAAATATATGGGGCATCTTTCAGCCCCTTAATAGGCTTAGTTGTTGTCAGGGTCAATGATTTTATTCTTCCGGAAACTGTCTTGATTGCATCCAAGCCTGCAATAGCGCCTGATGGAAGGTATATCCTGCAATTTTTTATTTTATTCAATAAGTTAAAATTATTGATCAAGCCGCCTGTACTCATTATCAGCAATGATTTGTTGCTTTTATCAAGATTTTTGTTTGAAAGTATTTCTTTGATAACATTTTTTGTTGCAGACTCGATTATCAAATCACATTTTTTGATTAAATCATTCAATTCCATGGATTTTGGCTTGTTATTTTTGAGCCTTTTGACAAGATCATTTGCCTTTTTTTTGTCAATGTCATTTACCCCGATTAATCTTAATTCCTTGCTTTTGTCAATAAATATTGCCAGCTCGTTTCCGATAAAGCCGCATCCGATAATGCCGGCCTTCATTTTTTTATTTCCTGCGACAAATTAAGCGCTTTGGCAGAATTTGTAATGCAGCCCATTGAAATGACATCAACTCCGCAGTCGTCATATTCCATGAAATTTGACGGGTTTATGTTGCCCGAAGCTTCCAGCAGGACATAGTCATACAGCCTTTTTTTCCTCAGCTCTTTAACTATCAGCCTGATTTCTTCAGGTTTTATGTTATCCAGCATTATTGCAAAAAGGCTTTTGCCCTTATTATTGAAATTTTTTATTGCCATTGCAGCCTCAAGGGCATGCCTTTTGCTTTCAACTTCTATTTCTATGAATTTTGACCTGTTTTTTGCCGAATCAATAATTTTCCTGAAATTATGCTCCAATGCCTCAAGATGGTTGTCCTTTATGATTATGCCGTCGCTCAGCCCGATCCTGTGGGTCAACCCCTTCCCTATGCTGACAGCTTTTTTGTCAATGCTTCCCCACAATGTTTTTCTTGTGGCTGCAATCTTAACATTTTCAAGCTTTTCAGCCATGCTGCTTGTCAGTGTGGCAATGCCGCTCATCCTCTGCAATAAGTTCAAGTAAGTCCTTTCCCTTTCCAGGATTTTTATGGCAGGCCCATGCACCTCAGCCAAAACATTTCCGGCTTTGATTTTGTCTCCGTCTTTTTTTAAAGGACTTATTTTCAGGTCATCGTTCATCAGCTTGAATTCTTCAAGCCCTGCAAAAATCCCGTTTTCTTTTGCAACTATGGCAGCAGAAATATCCTTGTTTTTTTTAATCAAGGAGTTGGATGTTACATCTCCGCTCCCAATATCATGCTTCAGCAGTACTGATAAAAAATGGCTGGCAAATCTTCTATATTCCTCATTTTCTATTCTTAATTCCCTGCCCCTGTCCCAAAACTCTAGAACTTTCCTGTCCCTATGCTGCATTTTTTGAGAATTTAAGCATGCGTCCAATCGCTTTTCTTGCGTTCACTATGGTGTCTTTAGGCAGGGTTATCTCATGCACGTTGTGCATAAGGGACCTTATCACCAAAGGCAAAGTTGTTAATTTCATGTACGGACATACGTTGCAGAATGACAAAAAATTTTTCTCAGGCACATCTTCCCTCAGTTTTTCAGTCATCCCGCATTCAGTAACAACAATAAAATTCTTTGAATTGTCGTATTTTGCAAACTTTGCCATGCCTCCAGTGCTGCATATGTGGTCTGACAGTTTAAGCAATTCCTCTTTGCATTCAGGATGGGCTATGACCTTTGCATCGGGATATCTTTGCCTGAAATCCATCAGGACGTCTGCATCAAGCTTGTCATGGACAAAGCAGTACCCATCCCACAATATCACTTCCTTGTCAGTGTGCTGCTGCACATATTTCCCAAGATTTTTGTCAGGCAAAAATATCACTCTTTTGTTTGGCAGCGAGTTCACAATTTCAACTGCGTTTGCAGAAGTGCAGCAGATGTCAGACATCGCTTTGATGTCAGCGCTTGTGTTTACATAGCTCACAACAGCGGCATCAGGATGCATTTTTTTAACTTCTTCCAGCTTTTCCACAGTAGCCATGTCAGCCAGCGAGCATCCTGCATCCAGTGTCGGCAATAAAACCGTCTTTTCCGGGCTCAAAATTTTCGCAGTTTCTGCCATGAACTTTACTCCGCAAAATAATATAATATCAGCCTTTGTCTCGGCCGCCTTGATGGACAAACCTAAAGAGTCTCCTATATAATCGGCAATCCTGTACATTTCAGGCCTTTGGTAATTGTGCACGAGTATTACCGCATTTCTCTGCTTTTTCAATTCCAAAATAAGCCCTATGAGTTTTTCCGTGTCGTTCAGGAGGCTTTGAGACATTAATTTTTGATTCATTTAGTATGTCAGGCTGATTTTATTTAAATACTTAATCGAACAGGCAATCAGGGGCATGGATATGCAATATAGCGGCAAAATTTGCCTATAAATAGAAAAATATATTAATCAATGAAAATTCCTTTGCCGTATGTATTTCATAACATCCAAGACAGACAGGGAATCGCTGGAGCTTGCAAAAATTGCAGCCAGCCATCTCAAGCAGAATAATGAAAAATTTGCCTTCAGCAAGGAGATAAGCCCGCATTGCAGGGAAATTGATGACAGATACGAAATCGTCATGGCAATCGGGGACAACAAATTCATACTTGAGACATTCAGGAGGCTTGGCAAGCTTCAGGTTCCGGTTTTCGCAATAGCATCAACACAAAGCTTCCTTGCACAGGCCAATTCCCTGAATTTCAGGCATTACCTGAATCTGATAAAGAAAGGAAAGTATGAGATTTTTAAGAGGGCAAGATTAGTCGCAAAATTCGGCAGAACAACAACGCCGATTGGATTGAACGACATAGGGCTTTTCTGCTCAAAAAGCGCATCTTTGCTTGAGTATTCATTGGTGCTGAACAATGAAATATTCTGGAAGGACTCAAGCGACGGCATAATAGTCTCCACTCCGACAGGCAGCACAGGCTATTCCCTCTCTGCCGGCGGCCCCATTGTTTTGGATGAGCCGCATATATTCACCATTGCCCCAATTTCTTCGCTTGAAAAGCATTCTCCCCTGGTCACGGCAGACACAGCGAAGGTAAAAATAGCGGACATAAGGGGCAGCAATCCTACAGTCATTGTGGATGGAGAAATAAGGATTCCTGTCCATGCAGACGAGATTTTGATTGAAAAATCCCCATATGATGCAAATTTTATTTTATTCTCAAAGGACTACCCGATTGAGAGCAGGCTCAAAAAAAGGACATTGAAGATAAACATTGACAGGCTCAAGAACATGCCAGCAAGCTCGAAGCTTGTCTATAAAATCCTCATGCACGAGGGCAACATGACGCAGAAAGAACTGATAAACGCTTCCTTGCTTCCTGAAAGGACTGTAAGATATGCTTTGGACATGCTGATAAAGGCAAATTTAATCACGAGCCAGCCCCATTTTGCAGATGCAAGGCAGACAGTCTATGGCGTCTGACACAAAAAATAAAAACAGGGGCATTATTCCTTGATTATGTACGAGGAAGTTGTTAAAAAGATTCTTGAATCTGTTAATGAAAATTCTTCATTTGCAGATTTATACCCAAAATTCTCCGGCGAAGGCTATACGGCGCATAAAATTGATGCAGAAAATTTTCATGAAATAAAAAAAGCAGATATTAACAGGAAGATAGCCTTTGTTGATGGGGGAAATGCCGAAATAATCGGTTCTGCAAATTTTTCATTGAGCATGGTAAGAGTTTGCTGTGCAGTCTATCAGGGCAGGAAAAAGCTCGGCCTCAAAAAATATGAAACTCTTGCGCTTACGCAGGCATTCATCAAAGAAAATGAAATCTGGTACAAAACCTTGTTCTTTAAGGCTAAAAATCAAATTGATTTGCACGAAGTTTTATTCAGCTCATTTGACCAAAGCCTGATGACCGGATTTAACAGGGCAGACATCGGAAGCGTTTCAAATGCGATAAGGAGATTTTCTGAGCTTGAAATAGCCAAGATTATTGCCAAGGAAAAAATAGCAGATGTGATTGTGCTTGACGGCAATCTCCAGTGCACCCTGACAGACGAGGACAGGTACCTAAGCGAACTTTATGAAGAATGCGGAAAAAATAAAATACTCATAGCTGCCTTAAGCAAGACAAATTCCTTATTTACAGGCGATGGAAACCTCTTGAGCGCTGTTTTGCTCAGCTTAAGCCCATTTGATTCATGGTTTTACCATCCCATTGCTGAAATAAGCAGCAAAAGCCACAAGGCAGAGATGTTTTTCGCCAAATTCCATAACAAGTCAAAACATGTGTTTAGATTTGAAGTTTATGGCAGGCAGAGGGAATATGCGGAAGAGCTCATAAACGAATTGGCAGGCAACTGCACTGACCCTGTTTTTATTGGCTATCCATATGGTCTTGTGGAAGCTGACAAAATTGCAAGAATAAGCCATAATGAAAAAGAGTCGCTAAAGGCAAGATTTCTATTCATGCTTCAGGACAAAAACATTGAAAAATACCTGAACTCAAAAAATGCCCACGGGATTCTGGACATGATAAGCTTTTGAGAAATATTAAATTTTAAAAATTTTTAATCCCGAGATGAGACCCAATTTCTCTCTCGGCTTAAGTGGGTGCCCCTCATCCATGGGATTGTAAATCCAACTTGATTAAAGCGTCAACCGAATTTGCAGTTGAGATAGTTCCCGTGTTTGACTTAATTTTTATTTACTTGTTTTTTATCAATTAAAACAACAAACTATATAAACCAATATCACAATAAAATTCTTCATGTACGATGTCATAACAGTCGGCTCCGCTACAATAGATGTTTTTGCCAAGACACATTTCTCTGAGCTGATAAAGATAATTGATCCCAAGGGCGAGACTGACCTGCTGGCTTTCCCCAGCGGCTCAAAGATATTGATAGACGAGCTTGAATTCTCCACAGGAGGCGGAGGAACAAACACTGCTGTTGCCTTGTCAAGGCTCGGCCATAAGGTTGCATTTATCGGCAAGCTTGGGCAGGGAACAAACTCCGACTTCATACATAAAAATTTAGCCGGTGAAAAAATAGACCTGCTCTGCGCTCATGGAAAAGGCAATGCCGGCTATTCTGTAATTCTTGATACCTTGGAGCATGACAGGACAATATTTACGCATAAGGGAATCAATGATGATTTAAGAAATAAAGACATCCCCTATAAAAAGCTCAAGACCAAATGGTTTTATTTCTCAGCCATGATGGGAGAGTCTTTTAAAACTTTGGAGAAACTGGCAAAATTTGCCCAGCAGAATAAAATAAAAATTGCCTTCAATCCCAGCACCTATCTTGCGGAAAAGGGTTTTAATCATTTAAGGCAGATAATAAGCAGAGCGGAACTGCTTGTCCTGAACAAGGAGGAAGCATGCCTGCTGGCGGGAAAAGGCCATGTTGAAAGCCTTTTGCTGAGACTAAGAAGTTTTGGGCCAAAAATTGCAGCGATAACAGACGGAAAAAACAGGCTTTATGTCGCTGATGATAAATTCGTTTATGTATGCATGCCTCCTCCAGTCAAGATTGTTGATGCTACAGGCGCAGGAGACGCTTTTGCAGCATCATTTTTATCCGGGCTCATGAGAAAAAACGACATTGAGTTTGCAATAAAGCTTGGAATCGCAAATGCCCAGTCTGTAGTGGCCCATTACGGGGCAAAGAACATTTTGCTGGAATATAAGGAAATAATAGGGGCAATGAGGAAATTGAAGATTAATGTTCATAAGAAAAAAATGGGAAAATAGATTAATCAACAGCCACCATCACGTCATTCCCTTCTACCTTAACCTGATATGCTGGAACTTTTGCAGTAGGCATAACAGGCGAAACACCTGTCTTTACATTGAATTTCCAGCCATGCCATGGGCACGTTACAACATCGCCGTCAAGCATTCCCTCTCCCAAGGGCCCTCCCCTGTGCAGGCATGTGTTGCTTATGGCAAAAAATTCCCCTTCCACATTGAATAAAGCAACTTCCGTGCCATTCACATTGACAACCTTGTTTTCACCAGGATTTAAGTCTGAAACATTTGCAACTCTTGTAAAATTTGGCATTACTGCAGCACCCCAAAAGACAGCTATCACTGCAGAATATTTAAAGGTTTTTGTTGGGCGTGACTGCATAACCGCAAGTTTTATATTTAGAAAAATAGGCATCGGATAAAAATAAGGTGATATGGTGCAAAAATCAAAAAGATTCGTTCTGTGGTTTGATGAGCTGGGCATAGGTGATGTTCCTCTTGTTGGGGGGAAAAATGCCTCTTTGGGGGAAATGCACCGGAACCTTGCAGGCAAAGGTGTAAAGATTCCGAATGGCTTTGCTGTGACATCTTACGCATACAATTATTTTCTTGAAAAGGAAAAAATAAAGGACGAGCTTAAGGAAATTCTCAAGGGCCTGGATACAAAAAATATGAGGAATCTTTCAGAAAAGGGAAGAAAAGCCAGGGAGGCAATTTTGAAATCGGATTTGCCTGATGAACTGAAGGAAGACATCTCAAGCGCTTACAAAAAGCTATGCAGCGAGTATGGGGCAAACACCGATGTTGCTGTAAGAAGCTCTGCAACAGCAGAGGATTTGCCGGATGCAAGCTTTGCAGGCCAGCAGGAGACTTATCTCAACATCAAGGGAGAGCATGCATTGATGGAAGCCACAAAAAAATGCTTCGCCTCATTGTTCACGAACAGGGCAATTTCATACAGGACAGACAAAAAATTTGACCATTTCAAGGTTGCTTTATCGGTTGGCATCCAAAAAATGGTGCGAAGCGACAAAGCCTGTTCAGGGGTTATGTTTTCCATCGACACAGAGACAGGCTTCAAGGACGCAGTCCTCATAAATGGCGCATATGGATTAGGGGAGAATGTTGTGCAGGGTAATGTCAATCCTGACCAATTCTATGTTTTCAAGCCTGCATTGATGAAAGGCTGCAGGCCAATCATAAGCAAGAAGCTTGGCAGCAAAAGAATCAAGATGGTTTACTCTGAGCACGGCACGAAACAGACAACAGAGAATGTCGGAGTTCCATACGAAGACAGGTTCAAGTTTGTATTGGAAGATGATGAAATACTTAAATTGGCGAAATGGGCATGCATCATAGAGGAGCACTATTCGAAAAAAGCCAAGAAATTCAAGCCAATGGACATGGAATGGGCAAAGGACGGAATTTCAGGAGAGATTTTCATTGTCCAGGCCCGTCCAGAAACTGTCCAAAGCCAGAAAAACCCGAATGTGCTTGAGGAATATGTGCTGAAGCAAAAAGGTACAATCATTGTTGCCGGATTGAGCGTAGGCACAAAAATAGGCGCTGGAAAGGCCCATGTGATAAAAAGCGTGAGCGACATCGGCAATTTTAAGCTTGGGGAAGTCCTGATAACAGAAAAGACAGACCCTGACTGGGAGCCGATCATGAAAATTGCCTCTGCAATCGTTACAAACAGGGGCGGAAGGACAGCGCATGCAGCTATAGTTGCAAGAGAGCTTGGAATTCCCGCAATTGTCGGCACAGAAAAAGGGACAGAGCTTGTCAAAAGCGGCCAGGATGTTACTGTAAGCTGTGCAGAAGGCGAAATAGGAAAAGTCTACAATGGCAAATTGAAATTTGAAGTCCATAAGGTTGATTTAAAAAAGCTGAAAAGGCCTAAAACAAAGATAATGATGAATGTTGGAAATCCAGACCAGGCATTTGACTTTTCTTTCATTCCGAATGATGGGGTTGGACTGGCAAGGGAGGAATTCATCATAAGCTCTTACATTAAGGTGCATCCGCTTGCACTGCTGCACTATGACAAGCTAAAAGACAAGAAGGTCAAAGACATAATTTCACAATTGACTTATGCCTACAAAAGCAATGTTGATTATTTTGTGGAAAAACTTGCCCAGGGAGTTGCAATGATCGGAGCCGCATTCTATCCGAAAGATGTGATTGTGAGGATGTCTGACTTCAAGTCAAATGAGTATGCAAATTTGATTGGAGGCTCTGAATTTGAGCCAAAGGAGGAAAACCCAATGCTCGGCTGGAGAGGCGCTTCAAGGTACTATGCCGGCAATTACAGGGAAGCATTCAGATTGGAATGCCTTGCAATGAAAAAGGCAAGGGACGAGATGGGACTGGCTAACATAAAATTGATGATACCTTTCTGCAGGACTGTGGAAGAAGGCAAGCTTGTAATCGAAGAAATGAAGAAATATGGCCTGGTGCAGGGCAAAAATGGATTGGAAATTTATGTGATGTGCGAGATTCCGAGCAACGTGATACTTGCAGATGATTTTGCGCAAATATTTGATGGCTTCAGCATAGGAAGCAATGATTTGACGCAATTGACGCTTGGCCTGGATAGGGATTCCGAGCTTGTTTCAAGGCTTTACGATGAAAGGAATCCTGCTGTAAAGAAATTGATAGAAGAAGTCATTAAAAAATGCAAGAAAAATAAAATAAAAATCGGATTGTGTGGGCAAGGCCCATCTGACAGGCTCGATTTTGCAGAATTCCTGGTGGAATGCGGCATTGACAGCATGTCTTTAAACCCAGACACTGTTCTGAAAACTACATTGGCAATCACTAAATTAGAGCAATCCCTAAAAAAGAAATAATCTAATATATTCTATAATGAAAATAAACAAAAACTTGAATGATTTTATTACTTTCTTTATTGAAAGAAATATCATGCATCTCAAAAAGTTCGTCTAACGTGTGTTAGGCAGGAACATTTGCGGACACTCTTGTATCACTACTTTCATTTACATTCAAGAAATTACCAACGAAATAATGGCTTTGATATTACTCATTAACTCATGTTTTAGTTTATCTTTCAGATAAAAATTATTTATTTTAAGTTACATTTTCTGTTTTTGTTTAAAATGCTCCATTAACGAATTCAAAAAATTCAATCCACCCGCCGCCACTCGCCCCACCACCCACCCTTTAACGTATGCAAGGATTCAAGGATTTTAGAACAGTTTAAATAGCAATTTACTATTGTTATGTTTTATGGCTAAGAATTGTTAGGTTAGACAGTATCGAATGCCTCCAATAGGTTTAATTAGATAAGTCAGAAAAATGAAATGGAAATTTTTTAAATTTGAAAAAAGCAGATTAGTGGTTTTCATTATTCTTTTTTTAATTTTTCCGACTCCAATTGTATATCCTTCATGGGGGTGTAAATTATTTCATCAACCAGGACTACTTCAAGCGCTATGTTCGATATGGCTACCAACATTCCTAACATTTCCATTTTCCATAATTGAATTTTTTATGGGGCATATTGCTTGGCGGTATTTTATTTCTACACTCCCATCATTCTTATTGGTCAATATAGCCAGTTCCTTTGTAATATCTCATCCATTGTATCTACTTTACAAAAAAATTAAGAATAAATTTAAAAAAAATGAAATCTGAGTATCGGCTTAAATATTTTCGATCAAAATGGATATTTTTTGGTAGTTTTATTCTTCCTGCGATTGTCTTGGCTCATGAATATATTTTTTATAAAAATAATCCACAATCGTGTGGTTTTAAGATTTTACATACATGTTCCAATTTCAGAGAATATTTGTCAGGTATTTATGGTATTGAAGTTAAATTATGGCTATTAGGGACATTTGTAGTTTCGATTGTAATCATGGGAGTTTTGTATTTCATGTCAAGAAAATGAATATGTTCAACTTTTGAATTTATCAAAAATAATTTATACTTTCACTATTAACCATTAAATCCTATGAACAAAAAGAAAATTATTATTTACTCTTTGTTAGCAATTTTTTCTTTAGCAGTATTAATTATAATTTATTTCAACATATTACATCCATTTACAAATGCTTCAAAATGTTTAGTAGGTGGGGGAAGATGGGTTGGTTTTTCCAATGGCTGTGTTGATTTTTGTAATCATAAGGATATATGCACAGAACTTGCTACGCTTGGGTGTGATTGTGGACCTACAAGATGTTGGAATGGAGATAAATGTCAACCAAATCCAAGTATTGATAAGAGATGTAAATGGAAATTTAATGGGTTATGCGATTATGAAACTCGAGACGGTTACTATTTCAATGAAGAAACTAAAAAATGCGAGTATTTTGGAAGAAGTAGCGGATGTAGTGATCCACCTTTTCGAACTTTACAAGAATGTAAAACAGTATGTGAGTAAAAAGTTCGTCTAACATACTAATATTTACAATCAAAGCCATTATTTCTCCTTTTGTCTTCGCCTAAATCCCTGTGGATTAAACAAACTTTTCAGCTTATCTTGACAATCTTCCTTGTCAGGCTGCCGTGCACATAGTTCGAGAACTCCTTCTCTATCCTGAATCCTGATTTTTTAAGCAGGATTCTGTAATCAGCATAATTTGGAAAAATAATAACAGCCTTCTTCCTGATTTTTTTCCTTAAATTTTTCAGGAACCGGAGATAAAATTCCTCCAGATCCTCCGCAAACCCTTCCTTTTGTATCTTTTTGTTTATCCTTCCGAGCTTCCAGTTATCCTTGTGATATTCCGAAATGACATTTGAATTCAGCCCATAAGGCAAATCTGTAGCTAAGCAGTCAAACTTGTCGCTTATATCCAATGCATTTTTCGCTTTTATTCTGCAATTATTGATTTTAAAGCATTCCAAGTTTTTTCTGCAGCCTTTTGCCATTATTTTGTTTATATCATAGCCCACAGACTTTATGCCCATTAATCCAGCTTCAATCAGAAAGCCCCCTGCACCGCAGAAAGGGTCAATTAAAATTTCTTTTTCTTCGATGCCGGTCAAGTTCACCAAAGCCCTTGCCAGTTTGGGATGCAATGACGTGGGGCTTGAAAAAGGCCTAAGATTGGGCTTTCTTGACTCGAAGTTTTCCTTGTTTTCATATAACTTAAGCCCGCAATAGGCTTTATTTCCCGCCAGGAATACATGGATTGAAGTTTTGGGGCTTTCCAGCTCAACTTTTGGCTTCTTCACAGAGCGCCAGATATGCTTTGCCAGCGATTTTTCGGAGAGCGGATTGCTCCCTTCATGCATGCTTCCAGAAGCCGCCCTTTCGCTTTTTGGATTTTTATCGGCTTTTAGAGGGCTAATTGCAGACAAGTCATGAACCCTTATGCAAAAATTGTTTTCATAGATGGAATTCCAGCCAAATTCTTTCATTGATTTTTCAATATCGCCTTTACTGCACTCAAACAGAACTTTGAAAATGCTTTTAGTCAGCGCCAGCCTCCTGAATGGTTTTGGAGGTTTTTCATTCTTTGTTTCAGCAATTAACAATCTGCCGGCCAGCTTAATTTTCTTTAGATCAAGCAGGCTGGGAATTTCCTCCTTTGCTATATCAGGATAATCCCCGGATAACAAAAACATATATCTCATAAATCTAAGAATTTGTTAAATATAATAAACCTATCTTCCCTTTTTGGATTTTCCCTTGGCATCATTCAATTTTCTATAAGAAAGGAATATCACGATAACCAGCTCTGCAAAAATCACTATCGGCTTTGCATATCTTCCGAGATATTCATAATAGCGGAAGGTGCCGAAAAACAATGTGATTAATCCTCCAAGCATGAATCCCGTTGCAACCCACTCATTCAGGCTCTTGTCTGTCGGAAGCATCAGGCCAACCCCTATTGCAATCACCGCAAGTATTGAAGAGAATATGAAGTACATGAAATTATATTTTTGGTTTGCACTGTCAAAGTCCCTTTGGCAGAAATTGCATCCTTTGTACTCCGCAGGACAGGAAAATGCGTCATACCTGTATTCAGGATATCCCTTATCGGAAGCGCACTTGTCAAGCTCTTCCTGGCTTGGCTCTTTGTACTTTGGGCAGTCTTTTCTTTCAACAGCAGCAGGATACGGCTTTTCAGGATAAAACCTTTGCTTGCAAAAATCATCATATTTTGGAGCAGGGTAAAAAGCCCCTATGAATGCATTGACAAAAATAGCATAGAGAATAGCAATAACAAAGATTATTGCCACCCTTCTCAGGTCAATCATATAGGCCAAAAATTTTTGCTGATATAAATATCTATCCATATGGTGCATGCTTATTTTCTATACCGAAAATAAAATAAGTTATTTTCGGGATTGAAAGTTTATTAATTTTCAATATTGAAACAATAATTATTTAAATAAGTAAATCTTAGCTGCATCTATGAAAAAGGGCAGGCCGGTAAAATCCGAAATAAGGCAGAATATCTTGGAAATTCTTCACTTCATCAAGAAGGCATATGGCTATGAAATCTACAAGGTTTACACAGCCATCTTCCCTAAAGTAACCTTGAGAAGCATATACTATCATTTGAAGAAAGGCACAGACCTGGGAGAGTTTGTGGTTAATAAAGTCGAAAAGGAAAAAGGCGATTATTCATGGGGCGGCGAGGCTGAAAAAATCTACTATGCGCTCGGCCCTAATGCAAAGCCCACAGGCAACGACAGGGTAAGGGAATTTGTAGAGAGTAAGCAGAAGCAATAATTCTTGTTTTAATTTTAAAGTGGTGAATAAGATAAAATTTAAATATATATCCTGATTCTTATATTTATATGATATTTGGTAGAATTTTTGGCGGCAGTGCAAAAACATATGAGATGCCGGCAGGTGCAGTTTGTTCTTTGGATAGCTTAAGAGATATTGTTGGAATGCCGCATATGGATCTTCGTTTAAAATATTTTGATATTGCCGTAAAAGTTGGAGATCAATCACACCCTTATGAGTATCGTTTGAAGCATAATTTTAATTCCATTGTTGGCGGCAACATAGAATTCAGAGTGCCGCAGGACGAGGAGCATATAGGCCAGGTTATTGATGCTTTGACGGGGCTGATAGATAAGGATAAGAGTGATGATAAGAAAAGCGAAATTGATAGGATTAACAGCGGAGGCAGAACAATAGTCACTATTAAACCACATGAGAGGATTGCATTGCCCGAGTTAGTGACTTTATTAAATGGATATCATGATAGAAATTTAAGAGAGCCTAAGGTCGTTGGCTATAGGTTAGAAAATCTGCCTGGCAATGAATATAAAACAGTTACAGGTGCAGGCTTGCCACTGCAAGAAGTGAAATCAAAATAACTATTTCTATCTCACAAACCCAGCCGCTATGTTAATGAATATCAGAACCATAAAGAACAAACCTACATAGCCCCATATCCTGTTCCCTTTTTTCTCGTCAAATATTCTGTGCAATACAAGCTGCAGCATCCTTCCGCCATCCAGGGGCCCGATTGGAACCAGATTAAACAGCCCAATCCCAAAATTCAGAATCACCAAAATAACAAACAGCCCATAAGTCCAAACCAGCGCATTCGGCAAAAACTCCCCAAATCTGGATTTCACATCCTCATTTATTTTAGTGCCCTGCTCAAGGTAAGCCCCAAGATAGGCCATGCTGGAATTTTCAGGGCTCTCCGCAAGCTTCACTTCATAAGTGGATTTGTCTGTTGTTATTTTGACGGCTTCATTCGGCTTTTTAGTTTTTAGCACAGATGACAAATTGCTTATATATGGAGTTGGCACATTATCGACTTTCTGTATAGCCTCTCCAATTTTTATGCCGGCTTTTTCAGCAGGAAAAATGTCTTTTTCTTTCACGTAATCAGTTACCTTTACCCCATTTGGCTCAACCACCGCATTGGCCAATGGGGCAAGCATAAAGGACGCAACTGCCAAAAAAAGAAATGCAATGGCAATGTTTGAGAAAGGCCCTGCTGCAAAAATGCTAAGCTGCTCGCTGTGCGGCCTTCTTTTCAGCTCTTTTTCATCCGGCTCGACAAAGGCTGCAGGTATAATCGGGATTACCAGCCCGAGAAAGGCAAAGCCGCTTGACTTCACTTTTAAGTTATGCGCTCTTGCAATCAGCCCATGCGAGAATTCATGCACTACAGCGATGACGAAAATAGCAATTATCCAGTAAAAGAACGGCACAAAGAAAACACCTTTTGCCTTGAAAGGAAGCACAAGTCCGACTCCTGGCTGCGCCTCAGGCTTTGTAAACAGGACATAAATGTTATTTATCAGCCCGTAGCTTATCAATGCCATTCCAAGAAATCCGACTAAAATCCCGAGATAGCCCGCATAAGACATTAGCCTGCTGTGCTTTTTTCCAATGGAATCCATAAGCTTCAGCCCCCATTTTGTCTTGTACATCGAGAAATAAAGAAAGTAAGGGATTAACTGCTTGGTCTCAAGGCTTTTCCTCTTCAAGTAAAGAAACAATGTAAGGATGGCAACAAAGGCAACAGCGGCAATAGTCTGGAAATCCATTTTTTACTTCTTTCTTACGGACTTGAACGCCTTGCTGCCGCATCTCCTGCAGCTGATCTTGCCCTGTATGATTTTCATGTTCGGAGCCTTGATTTTTGATTTGCATCTCCTGCATACAAAAACATTCCTGAACTTCCTTACCTCAGCTTCATGAAACTTGACCATCAGTCAGCACCCTTAACCTGCTTTATCACTTTGTCGTCCATTATCACCCAGTAGAGCACAGAGGAGCCTTCAACAACCTGCTCCTTGAACTCATCCGGAATCTTGAGGTCAAATGTCTCGTAGGTCTCGGCATCCATCGCATTTGCAATGTTGCCGTGGACATTCAGCACCTGCGCATTGCGCTTCTCTATGATTGGCACTTCCACATTGTCATGCCCCGGCATAACAACAATCCTCTTTTTATCATCCACCAGGCCAACTGCAGACACCCTTACTTTTGAATGCCCGTGCTTGCCGGGCTTTGAAATCTCCACATCAACAACCTTGCACGCAGCCCCGTCCAATATGATGAAGCTTCCTTTCTGCACGTTGTTTGCAGAAACCATCTTTGTATCAGCCATTGTTTAATCACCTTGAACTTTTTTAGATTAAGATTGAAGTGTATATCCGGTTAATTTATAAAGATTGTGATTAAAAATATGAGTTTAATTTTTCCATTTGGTTTTTGAAATTAATTTTTAGCAATGTGTTTTTTTATTGAAGAACCATTAGAAAAATCACTCTTTTACTGCAAGCTTTATATCTTCCGACTTTACTGTCTTTCTTCCGGCATGCACCGCAAGCTTTATTGATTTCACGGCAATGTCGTGCGCAATCTCCTCAAGAGCATTCTTCAATGCAACCTTTGCCTTGTCAGAAACCCTTTCCGCCCCGCCCTGTTTCAGCAGTTTTTCCATTGCAGCCAACGGCAAAAATTTGTCACTCATCTAAATCAATTTGAAGTTAATGCATACAATATTTAAAGTTATCGAAATAATAGTAGCTGACAAAAATAATTGCTCATCATATTCAGCTACTAATATTAGAAAGACAAAACAATTTAAATCAATACTTTTGTCTTTCTCTATAAAAGAATGAAATCAAAAACGGATTACCTCCAGCACTTGGCTACCAGAGGTCGTTATCGTGATTGAAATTATTATTTCATTATTCTAATTAAAATTTTTCAATCACGTTTGAGACCACTACGAAAATCTTAATGGATTTTCGATGTTCCCAAAAATGCAAAGCATTTTTTAGGACATGCTCTCTCTTGAGCCTAATGGGTGTCCCCCATATGAGTTTTAAAACCTTAAAATTGCCCTTAATCCAAGCCTGTGCCTTCTTGCAAGCCTTGATATTTCCCTTTCCATCAGCCCGCTGTCTTCAAATATTGATTCCATCTTCCTGAACTCAGCGCTATGGTGGACGGTCCTTCCATTATTGCTGCTGAACTTGAACTTCTTGTGGAGCATTTCGTGGTACATCACGTAATCCAGAAGCTTTTTCTCATTTTTGAAGATCGTGCTGATTGTTATTGTGTCGCTTCCGTAATCATAAGAGCCGAGCTTGCTTGTTGAGGCATTCCCCCACTGGAGGTTGGGCTTGTCAAGCATTCCGCTGAAATAGGCGTCATTTACCCTGTCAAAAGAAGCCTCAAGGACAGCATCAGTCTTTGTTTTGGGTATGGAGATATGCACATTTTTCATGAACAGGTTGTAAAGCTCCATGTTAACTGTCTTTTTGTTTTTATCTTTTAGCATCTTAGCCAGCAATTCCTGAATTAACCCAATTTGTATTTCCCTGCTTATATTTTTCCAGTTCCTGCTGAAATTAAAAATAAGATTATTGCCATGCCTCTTGACATTCGCATTGTACGGCTTGAACTTTCTTGAATATTTTAGAGAAACAGAGTATATTAATTCCTTTTCAGGGTACAATTGCTGGAATGCTTCTTTTATGAGTTCTGGCATCTTTAAAAATCTCGGGCTTTTACGTGTGCACTTCATACCTCAATATTGCAGCCACTTTTCCCAAATCTCTCAGCTGCGCGCCTTCCCTTGTTTGAGTGGAGACTATTCTCACATTTGTCCCTACCGGCTTTGCCGCATTTTCAAACTCTTCAATTTTTTCATCGCTCAAATCTTCGGACAAAAGCAGCATATCTACAACCCCCATCTTGAGCTTGTTCATCACATCCGCTTCCCCATAAGCAGTCATTTTTTGCCTTGTTGCAAGCATTTCAAGAAATTTTTTGACAATTTTCTTTTCCTCTGTCACATCCTCTTCCGCAAGCACGTCCTTGCTTTTCTCGAGCAGCTCCTCCAGGCCAAACTCCCCGGTATAGCTCAAGTCCTTGATTGCGATTATCTTCTTCTTGACCTCGCTTGTTATGAAATCCCCTTCCACAAGGTCGTATTTTGTAGGCCCCGGGCCCCCCACAATAATCCCCTTTAGCCCTTCCATGCTGAGAAAAGCGTCTTTCATGTATTCAGCGACTTTTTTGTAATGGTCCTTTGCAGCGCCTTCGATAAGCCTCTGGAATCTCATTGCGCTTTGCCCTCCGGCTTTGAACTTGCCTGGCACTTCAGAATGAGTTTTGACAATCGGTATTATTGTCTTGCCCTTGAGAAGCGCAATATTTGCATCCCTCCTGTCCATGACCACCAATCCATAGACATCCTTTGCCTCAAGCATGTCCCTCAGGATATCAAGAACAAATTCCTTGTCACACCTGTAAATTCTTGTCCTCAGCGGTATAGGCGGCTCGACACTCCACACTTTGAAGTCTTGCTGCCCTTCCCTTTGCGCCACATTGCCTGAAAAAACAGCCAAACCGTTTGGGGGGGTTCTTTTGAAAAGCTTCAAGTGCTGTATCATCCTTTCCAGCGCATCAGTCACATTTTTCCTTGTTGAAGCTGACTTGATGTTTGCAGCAGTGCCCTGCTCCTGGGCAAGATGGTTTATTATCTTGTTCATGTCATAATCCTGCGGGATGTACACACTAACCAACTCAGTATGCCTGCCCCTGAAGTTTTCAAGGTCCTTGACGAATTTTTTCAGGTGGAATTTCTGCGATTCTGTAAGTGCCATTTTCAGCATAAAGAATGATATTTGTTTATAAAGATTAGGTTGTTCTTTTGACTAACTTACAAATATTTATAAATTTACTTAAATTTGGATTCTGGCAATGGCAGCAATAAACATTAACGCTGGTGCAAATGAAAGCACTAGAAGCTTCCTAGATAGAATGGAAAAAATGATATATTATGGGGGATTGGCCACTTTTGTGATTTTAATTGTTACACATTTTTCATTAAAAGGTCCGCATTTGGCAAAGCTGATAAAAAAGACAATGATATAAATTTTCCTTTACGATACATTTAAAAACGCCGGATTAATCCTTAGTAAATGGGCTAATAGCTATCCAAGCATGGGTCTTGAATAAAGCATGAAGCTGTAGGGTAGCTTGGACACATCCTTTCTGGTTTGGGACCAGAAGACCCCGGTTCAAACATGCCAACAAATTGTTGTTGTTGAAACTCCGGGCAGCCCCATTTTAGGGATTAAAAATGAAAGCGACTGAAGAAAAGCTTGGCTCTGTAAAAAGGTTCGGGGCAAGGTACGGAAGAAAGCCAAAACTCAAGTTTTCTAAGATAGAGGCGGAGCAGAGAAAGCTTCATAAATGCCCTTACTGCAGCAAAACTGCTGCCAAGAGGGTTGCTGCGGGTATATGGCATTGCAGGAAATGCCGTGCAAAATTCACAGGCAGGGCATATTCAATCACAAGGAAAATAGCTGCAAAAGGCGCTGCTGAATTTGTCGAGGAGCAGCCGGTTGTTGAAAATGAGGAGACGGTGGAAGCGGCAGAGGAAGCATAATCATGGCGGAATACAAATGTTTTGACTGCAACAAGAAAGTGGCTATGGACTACTTGAGAAAAAGGGTCAGGTGCCCGTACTGCGGAAGCAAGATACTCTTCAAGCCGAGAAGCGTGGCTACAAAAGTTAGGGCCAGATAAAATGGAAGTTTCAAAAGAAACGGAGCAGAAGATAGGCCAGCTGCAGATGTTCGAGCAGAGCCTGCAGAGCTTTTTGGGGCAAAAGCAGCAGTTCCAGTCCCAGCTTGTCGAGATAGAGTCTGCCTTGGGCGAGCTTGAGAGCACAGATAAGGCCTACAAGATAGTCGGGAACATAATGGTGGAGTCTGAAAAAAATGAATTAAAGGCAGATTTGCAGTCCAAAAAGGAAATGCTTGAGCTTAGGATAAAAACAATGGAAAAGCAGGAGTCCCAAGTAAGGGAAAAGGCCTCAAAGCTTCAGTCTGAAATTCTTAAGAAGATAAAAAAGGAAGATTAGGATGAAAATGGCGGGGCAATTGACAGAATTGGACGCTGTAGTAACCAACTTGGGCGAGATCCAGGATGATGTGACGGTTCCAAGGAACGTAAGGACAAAAATAGAATTGGTCATCGGCACATTAAAGGAGGACATCGAGCTTTCCATCAAGGTCAACAAAACTTTGAATGAGCTTGATGATATTTCAAACGATGTAAATCTCCAGCCATATACAAGGACGCAGATATGGAACGCTATAAGCTTGCTTGAAAAGCTATGAAATTTGCCCATCTTGTAAAACTGTCTGTTTTTTCTCATGGCAATGAGGATAAAGATTCCATTCTCAATTCTTTGCTGGGATTTTTCCCATTCAGCCTTGAGGCTGTCAAAGTTCCTGTGAAAAGAACATCTGCAAAGGGGTTTAATGAAGGCAAAATCGAAATATTCGAAGTTACTATTGCAAAAACAAGCTTAATAAGCCGATTTTTGAAGGCTTTGCTTGAAAAAATGGATGCGGATCAAAAGAGCGCTGTGCTTCAGCAGGCAGAATCAAGGCTTGACGAAAATCTTGATTTCTTCCTGAGATTTGACAAGTATGCCTGGGTTAATGATAAAATTTTAAGGCTTACAGATTCCGGAAAATGCTTCCACTTGAGGATTAGCATGGCTGCTTTCCCCAAAAAAAGGGAGTTAGCTTTAAATGCTGTTAAGGGTTTATTCTCCTAAAATGCCCAAAGTCAAAATAGCCCCTTCAATACTGTCTGCCGACTTGTCAAAAGTAAATGAGGAAATAAGGGAAATTGAGAGATATGCCGATTTGATCCACGTTGACATAATGGACGGCATATTTGTCCCAAACACAACCGTCAATGCTGATTTTGTCAAAACAATAACGACAAAAGTGCCGCTTGATGTCCACTTGATGGTCCATGAGCCTTCTGATTCTTATCTGAAAGGATTTATTGGTGCAGGGGCTTATTCGATAACGATACACGAAGAGGCATGCAAAGACCCTGCAAAGCAGCTTGGCTTTATCAGGAAAAACGGTATAAGGGCTGCAATATCCATAAAGCCCGAAACACCGCTTGAAAAAATTAAAAGATACTTAAAGCTGGTTGACATGGTCTTGATAATGACAGTTGAGCCGGGATGGGCCGGGCAGAAATTCATCGAGCCGGCGATGCCCAAGGTAAGGGAGCTGAGAATGATGAGGCCCGGGCTGGATATTGAAGTTGATGGTGGAATCAATAGTTACACTGCAAGGATTGCATATGACGAAGGCGCAAATGTTTTTGTTGCAGGCTCGTCTATTTTCGGCAAAAAGGACAGGGTTGCGGCAATAAAGGAAATACTGGATGGATTGAAATAAAATGCTGTGGGTAATACTTTCTGTTTTGTCAGGCCTTGGTGATGCAATAGAATTTGCATTGATGAAAAAGCTCAAGGGCATTAGCAGCTCAATTGTGGTCTGGGTGCAGTATGCCTTTGCATTGCCTTTTTTGGCGGTTTTGCTGTATTTCAACTATCCGCAGAAAATAAACAATAGTGTTTACTGGATTGCTATTTTGAACGGGCTGCTGCTCATAGTTACAACTTATTTGCTGTTCAAAGCGACTAAAATAAGCGATTTGTCCGTCTCGATACCCATGCTTAGCGCAACTCCCTTATTTTTGATTTTTACATCTTACCTCATGATCAATGAATGGCCGACATTTTACGGGCTTATGGGAATTTTTCTTATTGTGGCAGGGGCATATGCGATTCATGTCAAGGATTACAAAAGATGCTTCTTTTACCCTTTCAGGGAACTTTTCAGAAATAAAGGCTCATTGTATGTTCTTGCTGCGGCATTACTTTTCAGCATAGCTGCAAATCTGGGCAAGATGGGAATCTTGAATTCCAGCCCCGCATTCTATAGTTTTGCTGTTTACCTTTTTGTTTCTATAGTGATGATTCCGCTGCTAGCCATTGATTTTAACAAAAAAATAAAAGAAATAAGTTCCAACCTTGAATATCTTGCGCTGCTGGGAATTTCGTCTGGTTTTATGATGGTGGTGTCTGCATATGCAATGCTGATCGCTATAGTCCCTTATGTCATATCCCTAAAAAGAAGCAGCGCCATTTTCGCTATATTTTTCGGCTATTTCTATTTCAATGAGAAAGATATAAAGGGCGCCTTGATTGGGACATTTATCATGCTGGTTGGCGGAATTTTGATAACCTTGTTTTGACAGGATAAGATTTAAATACAAACATGAAAATTGCAATGCCATGAAGCAAAAGATAATTGACCCATGGGGCTCCGGCCTTCTTGAGGACTATGAAAAGATAATAAAAGACTTCGGGCTGGAGATTTTTGATCCCGGATTATTTCCAAACCCAAACAGGGTTATGAGAAGAAACGTGGTTTTTGCAGGAAGGGACCTGAAGATAATCTCCGATGCAATAAAACAGAGGAAAAAATACTATGTGCTGAGCGGAATAATGCCATCCAATGAAAAGATACACTTTGGCACAAAGATGGTTGTTGAAAACATAAAATATTTCCAGGAGCATGGCGCGCACACATACATTCTGGTGGCTGATCTCGAGGCAGCTTCCACAAGAGGCGTGACTTTGGAGGAGGCAAGAAAAAGAGCTCTTGATTTCCATATCCCGGCTTATGTCGCCCTTGGGCTGGACGCAAAAAAAACGACCTTTTACTTCCAGTCTGAGAACAAAGAGGTGATGAATTACGCATATGAGTTTGCAAAAAAAATAACATTGAACGAGTTTGAGGCCATTTACGGATCTGCCGACCCCGGTAAGATAATGGCTGCAATGACACAAGTGGCTGATATTTTGTACCCTCAATTTGAGGAAAGGATGCCCGGCATAATTCCCGTCGGCATAGACCAGGATCCCCACATAAGGCTGACAAGGGACATTGTAAGAAGATTCAAGAAAAGGAAATTCTTTTTGCCTGCGGGACTATACCACAAATATACCCCTTCTCTTGATGGCGGCATGAAAATGAGCAAGTCAAAGCCTGAAAGCTGCATAGAGCTGCCTGAAGACACGAAATCAGTCAGGAGAAAAATTAAGAATGCGCTGTCTGGGGGAAGGGACACTCTTGAAGAGCACAGGAGGCTTGGAGCGATAATGGAAAAGGACACAGTCTTTGAATTGATGAAGCAGCACCTTATAGAGGACGATGATGAACTGAATAAAATCTACAAGGAATACAAGTCAGGCAAAATGACAAGCAGTGAATTAAAAGAGGCTGCCTGCCGGAAAATGGAAGATTTTATGGGCAATCTTGTCAATGGAATTGAGCAGGCAAGGAAACATATCAGCCATCTTAATTTCGTTAAGTTTAAATAATTACATATCAATTGAGTCAAAAAAAGAGGCCAAAATGCATCACAAGGAATTCAACATAGCTCCATTGTCAGGGGCATTCATGATTACAAGCATTGTCGGGTTTTTGGTTTCTGCCTTCTATGTTCTGCCTAATTCAAGGACATGGGGCTTCACTTTTGTTCTTTTTTTCACCCTCATGTTTGTTGCTTCCATTATCTCGATGACATACGCGCCAAGCGACTGGCCGTTAAAGATGGATAGAAAAAAATTATAAATTTTTAAAATGATTGAGCCAGTCCAGATATTATTGCGGCTTGTTCTTTCAGTCATAGCAGGGGGGTTTATCGGCATTGAAAGGGAAGTTGTCCACAAGCCTGCTGGCGTAAGAACTCATATGCTTGTCTGCCTGGGCTCTGCATTGTTTGCCCTTGTGACAATTGAATCATTGCCGTCAGAAGTAGCAAGGATAATAGCGGGCATTGCAACCGGCATAGGATTTTTAGGGGCTGGAACAATATTCAGGTCAAAAAGCGAGGTTCATGGCCTTACAACAGCAGCTTCAATATGGGCAGTGGCCGGAGTCGGTATTGCAATCGGGCTTGGATACTACCTGATGACAATTATCTCAGTCGTTTTGATATTGATAGTTCTCCAGCTTAACAAGATGGAGTTTTTTAAGAGGCTTTAAATCTCAAACACTTTCTTCAGTTTTGGCAGTGCAGTCGGGGCGCTTCCCCCGTGCCATGAATATCTTGGCCTCACCCTTACAGGGTACAGTTTCTCATTGAGGTCATCAAAAACTATTGCAGCGCCTTCCTCTGCCGGCAATAAATTGAGCTGCTTGTCCAGGCCTTCCCTCATATAGCTCTGCATCAGCCCTCCCAGCGACTGCACGTCTATGTTTGCAGTTATCCTGTGCGCTATGACAATATCGGATTGTGTAATCACATCAGTGTGTATCTTGCCTGGCTGCTGCGACGCTAATACAAGTGAAATCCCCGGCTGCCTTCCCTCCCTCAAAACAGTAATCAAGGGCAAAGTTGCCGGAGTCTTTCCCTTGTTTGGCAAAAATTCATGGGCTTCGTCAATTATCAGCCATACTATGGGCTCTTTTTTTCCTTCACTCCCCTCTTCAAAAAAATGAATCTCCTCGCTTATTGCAGCCTCCTCCTCTGCCTTTCTTGCAGCCATTCTTTGCACAAACAGTTTCTGCGCAACTAAGCCGATAACCAGGCTTCTCAGATTTTCAGCCCCTGCTGTTGCTGTGTATGCGCTGACATCAAGCACTGTTATCTGGCCCGGCAAGACCAAATCCTCTATCAAAGTCCCCTCTTTGCTGAACAGCCCCCATTTTTCAGCAACCAAAAACCTGTTTTCTACGGCATCTTTAATGCTCTGCTCTGACCTGCCATCTGCATGCGCCGCTTTTACAATCTCATCAATGCCATAATCAATTTTTTCCTCTTTCAGGCTGTTGATAATCCTTTCAATCAGGATGCCAATTGGCTCTGTAATAGAAACATTGAAAATCATGCACCATTCCTCAGCATTGATTTCGCTCGTCTTTACAGAAAATGGAAAATCGGTTGGAATTCCTTTCTCCCTGTATTCATTGTAAAATCCGACCGGGGTGAATATCTGGACATTCAGGCCTTTTCCCTCAAGCTCCCACTCGTCAAGGATTTCCTTCTCCTTGTTGTTTGGGTATTTCATAGTCCAGTAGATTCCCATTGTATCCAGCATTATTACAGCAAGGTTTTTCTTGATTTCGTCAGGCAGGTCATAGATTCCTTCTGCGATTACTCCCATGCTGTAAGACTTGCCGCTGCCGCGTTTTCCAACTATAAACACAACATGGCTTTTGGCAACATCCAAATAAACTTTGTTTGAAAGCGATACTGTCTGCCCCATCGTTATGTAATGTTTGCCCAGGAATATTGCGCCTTGGCTGCCATATTTTTCCTTGTCAGCCTCGCTCCTGCCGATAAGAATTTCGTACATGCATGCACTTTGGCACCGCATTATAAATGCTTTTATTGAAACTTATTAGTAATAAAATTATACGCATCCATTAGAAACATTTATTTATAGCTTTAAAATCTTGATTTTTGTTCTTTATGGACGATAAGACTCAAAAAGAAAGGCTGGAGCAGGAGCTGAAGTTCCTGAAGGAAAGCTTTGAAGCGGAAGTCATAAGCAATGAGGAGTTTGACAAAGGCAAGGACAGGATAGAGAAAAAGCTCAGGGAAATAAGGAAGCTGGAGCAGAAATCAAAAGAGCCAAAGCTGGAAGAGCAAAAGAGGGATGAGGGAACAGGGGAAAAGCCCAGCCCTGTAATAATCAGGGAAGGCGAAACAATCAAATTGAAGGTCATTCAGGACGAAGCTGAGCCGGATCATCATGAAAATCCGGAGCCTGTTCAAATAAAAAGCATGGAGGAAAAAGCGCCAGCCCTGGAGCAAAAAACAGATGAAAAAGGAGATAAATTTTTCAAATATGCTGTTGTTTTTGTTGTCCTGCTGCTGGCCGTCTTCTTCTTGTATTCAATTTTTAATGGCAGGAGCTTAATTAATGAAAAAGCTGGGCCGGTAAAGGCTGCTGCGCTGCAGGCTTCCAAGACAAACGTTCTTGTAGTCAATGACAGGCAAAATTGCTTTAATTGCGACCCTCAAAGGGTGCTGGGCATTCTGGAAAGCTGGTTTGGAGAGCTGAATGTAAGGGAAATATCTTATAATTCTGACCAAGGCAGGAAATTGGCGGAAAAATTTGATACAGGGCTGTTGCCGTTGTACATACTTGACGGAAATATTTCAAATAAGCCGGAGTTTGGGAAATTCAGGCAGGCTTTTGCAAAGAAAAATAACAGCTATATACTGAATGATGATGCAGCCGGCTCAACATTTTATTTTAAGCGTGGGAATACCCCAAACAAGCTTGACTTGTTCATAAAGGCAGATGATGCAGGCATAAAGGCTGAAAATAATCTCAGGGAATTTTTGGTTGCCTTTGGAGAAGTGAAATTTGAAAAGCGCTTGCCAAGCGACAGCCTGACGAAAGAATTGGGCATTAAGTCATTCCCGGCATTTTTAATAAACAACAGGGTGAAGTTCAGCGGCATTAGCGCTCCTGAGGACATAAAAAATAATTTCTGCAGGCTGAATAAGCTGCCCAAATGCAACGTTAGCTTGTCCAAGAGCTTGGTTTAAGGGTAAAAATTACAATAAGCACATTCAGCTAAAAATTAAAATGGCGATGAAGGCCAATGCACCCCACGCTAAAATATACAACCCTTAAGTCTGCTCTTCAACCATCACAAGAGGGTAACTCCAATTAAATCGGCAGGCAGAGGCCGCCCTCGTTTTGAATTTTATTGAATTCTAATCCTGCATTGCGGTTTATAAAAGATAAAAATAAAGAAAAAATAAGATTAAATCTCATTGACAGTCAGCAAATTTACCCTTGTCTCGTTCTGCCTGACTTTTGAATCCATCCCGACCAAAAACTTGACATTTGACTCTTCAGCTGCCTTGACGATTTCCCTTTCAATGCTGCCGTCAAAAACAACAGCATGTGCATTGCTTATGCTTTTTAATGCAGTGTGTATCTCGCTTATCGGAACTTTTCCAAGCACAGCCAGCTTGTTGTCGAGTATCTCTGCCCCCCTTGTCCCTATCAAATCTTCCAGCATTGACTTGAAGGAGGCTTTCTCCTCATTTGAAATCTGGACCCTTCTGATGCTGGGCATCGGCTGGTAGGATCTTTGCTGCACTGGCCTGAATTGTTGTGGCTGGTGATGTCCTTGAGGCTGCTGATGCTGCCTTCTCGGCATAAGCTCCATGGCTGTCCTTTCGGGCTCTCTTGAAAGCTCAAGCTTTGCCTGCTCCCCTGAAATCCTGCTCCTTAATGCCTTATGGAGCTCTTTCTTCGCCAGCTCCTCAACCTCCTTCCCGTCAGGGGCTTTTGTCACGAAATCTATGTCAGCGACAGCGGTCAATTCCTTGATTATCAGATTTCCCCCCCTGTCTCCGTCCACAAAAGCTGTAACGACTTTTTTTGCGCACAAATCAACAATTGTCTGCGGAACCGATGTGCCGTTGATGGCAATTGCGTTTTTGAAGCCATGCTTAAGCAGGTTCAACACATCCGCCCTTCCCTCAACAACAACTATCTCATCGCTTTCGTCTATTGCCGGGCCCGCAGGCAGCCTGTCTTTTCCATACTCCACAATTTCCATGACCCTTACAGAAGCGGAAACTTCGTCTGCCAGCTCCTGTGAATCGGGCATTGTATTTTCCATCATCTTCTTCAGCAATTCCTTTGCCCTTTCAACCACCATGCTTCGCTTGCTTATCCTTACATCTTCTATGTTGGTGACTTCAAGCTTTGCATTGCACGGCCCTATTCTTTGTATTATCTCCAATGCCGCTCCCACAATGCTTGTTTCAGCTTTGTCTAAAGAAGAAGGAACGACTATGGTGCCTTTTGTCTTGCCTGACCTTGTTTCTGTATTTACTTCTATCCTTCCTATCCTGCCTGATTTTTGCATTTCCCTGAGCTCTAAATCAGCTCCCAGCAGGCCTTCTGTCTGCCCGAATATTGCCCCTATGACATCAGGCCTGTCAACTACGCCCTCTATGTCTATATTTGTATGAATAATGTATTTTGCCGCTACCGGGCTTATTTTACCCATTCCAATCCCTCCACGTTAAAGAAAAAGCTATCTAATCTATCAACATTCCAATTTGATGAAATTGATTGATGAACATGATAGCTTCCTCAATGTTTTGTTTTGAAGCGCTTAGAACAAGCTAACTTATTATCTTTATACCCTGCACTTAAATCCAATCAAAATAGTGAATGATGATGATAAGCCTGTTCTAAACGCCTTTTAATTATAAATGCTGCCCGTAACACTAACCCCAAAGCTCATTGCTTGATTTTATCGTGAGCTCCATTTGGTACTCTCGTGACGGGCTTGTAATAAGTAAGGCAAGGTCCTATATAAATGTTTGTTTGAGCATAGATAAACTGTGAAACTCAAATCTTAAAACTTAATTTTCCATCCCGAGAACGACTTCTGGAAGCAAAGCGATAGAAGTGAACCGTTTGTGCTGCTTGAAGCATAGTGTAAGGGGCACCCAGTGACATGCGAGTGAGCTCGCGAACTCGCTCACAACTCACTGTCAGGAGAACACATGGGTCTCAACGGGATTGAAGAATAATCCGTTTATTTTGATTATAAAAACCCCAGCGAAGCATCTTGCGACACCCCGCTAGGGAAAAAGAGGTGATATTAAAACACTGAACCAGTCCACCCAAAAACTGGCTTGGAGATGTTTATGTTACTACTATATAATAGAACTAATATATAAATCTTTCGGTTATTTCACTATTTAAAAGTGGTTATAAAAGAAATTTATTTAAATTAAATAAAAAATGCCAAAATATGGTATATGGAAGAATAACAGGAAAGATAGTGATAATTGGATTTACCGCTTATCTTAGTTTTTTTGCTACTTTAGGACTCCAAAGAGACGAATCTGTTCAAATAAATTCTCAATCTCAAATGGAATCGTTACTTAAAATAGAAAAAGAGAAATTGGGTTGTGATAGGAATATTGAAGTAAAATTATTAGATCCTTTAGACTTCTTTTTTGGCGGTCGGGCACAAGCGGTTAATGATGATAAATATAGAATTACAATAAAGAGGGGGTCTAGTTTAACTACTTTAAGACACGAACTATATCATGTATGCTCTGGTCATTTAAAGAGTAGCAGTAATCCTTTGACATTTCCATTTTATTTTTTAAAATATCTGTTTTGGGAAGAACCAGCCGCTGAAATCTATTCACTTACAGGCTTAAAATTATGATATTATTTTTGGTTAAAGATACTCTTAAATATTCAGCTTTTTTCTACAAATTGATGTCCAAAAAATCGCGTCCAAAAGAAGAGTTCAAGACATGGGGCAATGTGTTTGACCAGTTTACCCAAAGGACTGTCTTCAGGCTCATGGGCCAGGGTCATTTTGAAGGCCTGGAAAGCCCTATTTCGATAGGCAAGGAAAGCAACGTGTTTTCTGCCATAAAGAAAGACGGCACAAGGGTCATGGTCAAGATATACAGGCTGGAGACATGCGACTTCAACAGGATGTATGACTACATAAAGGATGACCCGCGATACTCAAAAATAAGAAAAGGCAAGAGGAACATTGTCTTCACGTGGGTGCAGAGGGAATATCGGAACCTGCTCAAGGCTCGGCAGGCAAATGTAAATGTTCCCATACCATTGGCATTTTTCAACAATGTGCTGGTGCTTGAGTTTATCGGGGACGCTGGATTTATAGCGCCAAAGCTCAAGGACGAAATTCCAAAAAACCCGAAGGATTTTTTTGGCAGAATAATCTCGAATATGCAGAAGCTGCATAAGGCAGGCCTTGTCCATGCCGACTTGTCGGCCTTTAATATATTGAACTGGAATGAAGTCCCTGTCTTCATTGACTTTTCGCAATGCTCCACTACCGAAAGCTCAAGGGCAAATGAGTATCTTGGAAGGGACATAAGGAATGTCTGCAATTTTTTCAGGAAAATTGGATTGGCTTTGGATGAAGCAAAAATTAAGGAAGAGATTGTTAAGTAGTTTTTTGATTTTTGAAAAAATCGGGATTGGCTTGGCAGAAACTGAGGCAGGAAAATAAATAAACTTAAAAATAATCTGCAATTTCATTTAAGCAAAATGGTTGAATATTCTTATGAGCTGAAGATTCCAAAGAACAGGGTGGCTGTCATTATAGGGAAAGAAGGCCGCGTCAAGAAGGATATAGAGGAATCAACAAAGACGAAGCTGGACATTGATTCAAAGGAAGGGGATATTTTTGTTTCCGGGGAAGATGCCCTCGGGCTTTATACGGCAAGGGAAATAATCAAGGCAATCGGCAGGGGATTTAATCCGGAAATTGCAAAGCTGCTGCTTAAATCAGACTATATACTTGAGGTTGTGGATGTAAGCGAGTATGTGGGAAAATCCAAGGAAGCCATGCTTCGCCTGAAGGGAAGGGTTATAGGAAAGGAAGGCAAATCACGAAGGCTGATAGAGGAGCTTGCTGAATGCAGCATATCGGTTTTCGGAAAGACCATAAGCATCATCGGCCTTCCAGAATCAGCTGCCAATGCAAGGCAGGCAGTCGAGTCATTGTTGAGGGGATCAACTCACGCAAATGTTTATAAATGGCTTGAAAGGAGAAGAAGGGAGTTCAAAAGAAGGGCAATATTGGAGATGTGATGGCAAAGCAAGATCCAAATGCAGAATTGAAAGAGCCGATAGCTTATGAATTGGCAAGAAAGCAGAAAGAAATTTCTGTAGCCGAATTCTTCACGAAAAACCGGCATCTGCTCGGATTTGACAACAAAAGAAAGGCCTTGCTGATGGCTGTCAAGGAGGCTGTTGACAACTCTCTTGATGCATGCGAGGAGGCAAGAATCTTGCCTGAAGCAAGCATTGAAATAATCCAGATGTCGGAATTCAAGTACAAGGTTGTGATAGAGGATAACGGCCCCGGAATTGTAAAGAGGCAAATTCCCAATATTTTCGCAAAATTGCTTTATGGGAGCAAGTTTCATACCCTGAAGCAGGCAAGGGGGCAGCAGGGGATAGGCATCAGCGCTGCAGTATTATACTCCCAGTTGACAACCGGAAAACCGGTAAAAATAACCTCAAGAGTCTCAAAAAAAGAGCAGGCTAATTATTTTGAGCTTGGCATAGACACCCAAACCAACAAGCCTGTTATTGCAAAAGAAGAAACAGCCGAATGGCCAAAAGAGCACGGCACAAAAGTCGAGCTTGACCTGGAAGCTGAGTACATCAAGGGAAACCAGTCTGTTGACGAATACCTGAAGCAGACTGCCGTCATTAACCCCCATGTCACAATAATCTATCAGCCTCCTAAAGGTGAGCAGACAATCTATGCAAGGGCCACAGACAAGCTGCCTAATGGGGCAAAAGAAATCAAGCCGCATCCATACGGCATAGAACTGGGAATGCTTATGGATAAGTTAAGGTGGACGGAATCAAGGACACTGCAGAGCTTTTTGACAGCAGAATTTTCAAGAGTAGGACCGGGAACTGCAAAAGAGATCTGCGAGCATGCAGCTATATTGCCAAACACAAAACCTTCTCAAATAAGCAGGGATATGGCTGAAAAATTGCTTAACGGAATCCAAAAGACAAAGATAATAGCTCCTCCAACAGACTGCCTAAGCCCGATTGGGGAAGAGCTTCTCGAGAAAGGATTGAGAAAAGAGATAAGGGCAGAGTTTTACTGCACAACCTCAAGAGCCCCCTCTGTCTACAGGGGAAATCCTTTTGTGATAGAGGCCGGAATAGCTTATGGGGGTGAAATCCCAAAAGAGGAGAAAGTAAACATATTGAGATTTGCGAACAGGGTGCCTTTGCTTTACCAGGAAGGAGCCTGCGCAATGACTTCATCAATAATGGAAACCAGCTGGAAGCCTTATGGCCTGCAGCAGTCAGGCGAATCAATACCTTTCGGTCCTGCAGTCATAGTTGTGCATATGGCATCTGTGTGGGTTCCCTTCACAAGCGAAAGTAAGGAAGCCATTGCCCATTACCCTGAGATAACCAAGGAAATCAAGCTTGCGCTGCAGGAGTGCGGCAGGCAGCTTGGCTCATATGTAAGGAAAAAGACGAAAATCTCAGACCAGATTGAAAGGGCCAATATGTTTGAGAGATACATTCCCGAAGTTGCAGATTCCCTGTCCAGCCTGTCTAACCAGAAGAAGGAGAAAATATTGCAGGGACTGCAGAAGATGCTTGTAAAGCCTGAGATAAAAAAGGAGATAATTGAGGAAGAGGACGCTGACGACAAGATGTACAGGATGGAATTTTCCAAATCTACGAAACCAGAGGCTTCTGGCAAGTCAGGAAATTCATAGGATTTTCAAAGCAAACAAGATGAAGAAGCAAGAGAAAAAGCCGGCTAAGGAATTGGAAAGTCTGGGATTAAAGCTTGTGCAGGACATTGAAAAAGGCAAAAACCCCACGATAGAGTTTTCCCTCAGAAGCATCTCCAACATAATATTTGATGAAAAGACAAAAAAACTAAGCTTGGGTGAGAAGCAGCAGCAGAGGGCTTTCTTTAATGTGGGCCATGCAAAGAAATTCCTGCAGACCCTGGAAATTGCGAAGATAAGCAAGACCCTTATTGATGTCGGAAAACACGCAAGCCTTAGGGATGTATTTTACATGGCAAAGAGGACAATTCCCCAGTCAGCCATCAACATTGTCGATGAGCAAACAGAAAGCGACAATGCAATTGAGGATCTTGAGCTTATAACTGATTGCTCAAGGGAGCAGCTTAACATCAATGCAAACAAGATGGGCAGTGTTGCCGGCAATGTGACAATTGAAGATTCCGGCGACTTGATAAACTGGTCAAAGCTTGGAAGCGGGGGCTGGAGCGTTCCCTCCAATGTCGAGGAAATAGAGTTCAAGAGCGTAAAAGCCAAGTATGTGATTTACATGGAGAAGCAGGCTGTTTGGGAAAGGCTGCATGAAGACAAGTTCTGGGAAAAGCAGAATTGCCTGATTGTGACTTCGCAAGGCCAGACAACAAGGGGCATAAGGAGATTATTGCAAAGGCTGAATGACGAGCATGACCTGCCTATCTACGTGCTTGCGGATTTTGACCCCTGGGGATTCTATATTTATTCCGTCCTCAAGTTTGGCTCGATAAACCTTGCCCACATGTCCGAGACAATGACGCTTCAGAATGCAAGGTTCCTTGGCATTACCGCCGATGATGTAACAAATTATGACCTCAAAAAGCATTTCATCAAGCTGAAAGATGTGGATTACACAAGGATTAAGCAGATTGCCGATTACGACTGGTTTGCAAAGCACAAGCCCTGGCAGCGCCAGTTCAAGATGATGAAGGATTTTGGGGCAAAGCTTGAAATACAGGCTTTAAGCTCAAAAGGCATAACATTTATATCGGAGAAGTACTTGCCTGATAAGATAAAGAAAGGGGAATTTTTGGAGTGAAATGCCGGAACAAAAACACGAGAAGAAAACCGATGCCCCTCCAAGCTGCATTGGATGCGTAAGATGGGAAAGGTTCGGAAAAAGCTGCTTCTATTACTGGGAAGGCAAAAAGCACTGCACGATGTGGACTGGCTCCTGGGATGATGTTGCTGTACAATAAACTATTTAAACAATAGGTAACTGGCAATCCATAATGCCTTGCACTGTCAGCCTTGAAAAATGCGCTTCTTATGATGAAGGTGAATTAAGCAAATCAATAGCCAGATTAATCGGCAACCTTGGGGGCATTTCCAAATTCATAAAAAGAGGACAAAAAGTTCTTCTGAAGCCAAATCTTGTGAAAGCGATGAGTCCGGAAGCTTGTGCCACAACCCATCCGGCAGTTATCGAAAGCATGATAAAAATTCTGAAGAAGCATGGCTGCGAAGTGCTTGTCGGAGATATGCCTTTTGCAGACGATACAATTGAAGCCATGAAGATTTGCGGCATTCATGAAGTTTGCAAAAAGAATGGCGCTGAAATTGTGGCATTTGATGGAAAAGCCGCAGCCAAGAGCGACAATGGATTGGTTGTAAGGGAGTTCCCACTGGCAGATTGCTTCAATGAGGTTGATGCAATCATTAACATCCCAAAGCTGAAAACACACTCCCAGCTTTATTTCACAGGAGCTGTGAAGAACCTTTACAGCATGATGCCCGGCCCCAGAAGGGGATTTTACCATCTTAAATATTCAAACATGGAATATTTTGCAAACATGCTGCTCGACCTTTACTCTTTGCTGAGGAAAAAAGTTGTATTGAATGTTATGGATGGCATTCACGGAATGGAAGGCAACGGCCCCTGCTCCGGCACTCCTAAATTTGCAGGCGTATTGTCAGCTTCAGGCGATGCAGTTGCCCTTGATTTTGTGATGTGCAGGCTTGTCGGCCTTGATGTCAATAATCTTCCGACACTGCGCTATGCGAAAAAAAGAAAGGACTTCATGTTTGATGAGGGAAAAATAAGAATAGTCGGTGAAAGGCTTAAAGACATCAAGATAAGGCCGTTTAAAGAAGCCCAATTCAGCACTCTTAACATGATGCCGAAGTTCGTCACCAGGTTCGAGGGTTACATCATAAGGCACAGGCATGAATTGGTTTACTAGTTTAACAAAACTTTTTAAATAATTGATTTAATTCTTCAGCCTATTGGGCCAGTAGCTCAGCTTGGAGCTGAACGCGAGCTCGCGTTCTCGCGAGCAAAACAGAGCGATAGCCTTCTAAGCTATAGGTCCGGGGTTCAAATCCTCGCTGGCCCGTTTTTCTATCGTTCCGAGGAACTTCATGTTCCTCATTGCATAGTTTTAGTCAAGCTTTTTCTAAAAGGTTGGTTGGAATCCTCCCTGGCCCGCCTTTTTCAATAGCAAAGTTTTTAAATACCAAGTTTTAAGATAGTATAATTAACCAAAGGAGGTGCCTTATGGGAGATGATTGTTGTTGCGGTGCATGTGCAAAGTGCCACGCATGCAAGTACATAGTTGTAGGTGCTGTTGTGCTTTTGACAGCAGTATATTGGCCGATGTATATCTGGCATGTATTGGGCGGATTGCTGATTTTGAAGGGAGTGCTGAAGATGGCTATGCCTAATTGCGGTCATTGCCAGCCTATGGCTAAGAAAGGCAAGAAATAAGCTGTCATTCATTAAATTTTTATAGCATAGATTTTTCTATTGTTATTTATGACCATAAATAAAGTGCTGATTACCGGGCAGGGAAAGAAATTCTTTGCAAAAAGCCTCGATGAAGATTTGCATACCCAGCATGGCTTTGTCAGGAAAGAGGACCTGAAAAAGGCAAAGGAAGGCGATATCCTAAAATCAAACACGGGCAGGGAATTCTTCATATTCAATCCTTTTTTCATTGACTTGTACAGGAAGATAAAAAGGGACGCGCAGATAATACCTCTGAAGGATATAGGGTTGATAATTGCAGAAGCCGGCATAAACAAGTCAAGCAAAATTCTTGATGCAGGCTCTGGCTCCGGTGCATTGGCATGCTTTCTTGCAGCAATCGCAAAGGAAGTTGTAACCTATGAGATAAGAAAAGATTTTATTGAAATCGTCAGGTCAAACATCGAATTTTTGGGCTTGAAAAATGTCAGGATAAAGAATATTGACATTTATGAGAAGGTTGATGACAATGAAATCGACGTTGCAATTCTTGATTTGCCAGAACCATGGAAAGCCATTGAAAACTGCGCAAAGGCGCTGAAAGCAGGAGGTTTTCTTGTTTCATATTCTCCAAGCGTTCCTCAAGTAGCTGACTTTGTCAATGAGCTGAGAAAAAATAAAAGCTTCGTTTATTTGAAAACTTCAGAGATTGTCGAGCGTGAATGGGAAGTCGAGGAGAGGAAGGTAAGGCCGAAAAGCAGCGGCATCGGCCATTCAGGCTTTCTGAGCTTTGCAAGGAAAGTGAAAGCATGATATTCAAGCAAGTTCCAATTGGCCCGATGCAGAACTTCAGCTACATTATTGGGGATGATGTGAGCAAAGAGGCTGTTGTTGTAGACGCAGGCTGGGAAGTTGACAGGCTGATTGATATTTGCAATAGCGAAAAGCTAAAGATAACAAAAATAATTCTAACCCATTCCCATTACGACCATGTGCAGAAAGCCGATGAACTGGCTTCCAAAACAGGTGCAGCATTATATTTTCATGAAGAAGATTCCAATGAAATCAGCAGGGCAATCAAAAACCCCAATATAAAAATTATTAAATTAAAAAACAACGATGAAATCAAGCTTGGAAAAATAAAAATCAAAGCTATCCATACTCCCGGACATTCCCCTGGAGCAATTTGCCTTCTTCTTGAAAACAAGCTTTTGACAGGAGACACATTGTTTGTTGACGCAATCGGAAGGACAGACCTGCCAGGAGGAGATGCTATCAAATTGTTTGAAAGCCTGCAGAAGCTGAAGAAATTGAATGACGGCATTGAAATCTGTCCAGGGCACGATTATGGAAATGTTCCATTCTCAACAATCGGCAGCCAGAAAAAGACCAACCATTATTTTAAGTGTGAAACAAAAGAGCAGTTTTTAAGATTTCTTGGAATAACCTAATCAAAAAAACATACTATACACATACTCATCCCTGTCTTTGTAATAATGCTGCCTCAGTGTAGTCTCATGCCTGAACCCAAGCTTTTCATAGAATTTTTGCGCTCTTTGGTTGTCGGCATGCGTCAATAAATATAATTTTCTAAGCCTTGATTTTTTCTTTTTGTAGGATGCCTTTGCATCTTTTATCAATGCCTCAAACAATTTTCTTGCAATCCCTTTGCCCCTGTATTCAGGCAAAACGGCTATTCTGTCAAGTTCTGCCAATTGGTGCTTTGGCAGGCCATGCATCAGCCATGTAACAATCCCTATTGCCTTGCCTTTCTCCTCTGCAACGATATAATTGTGATTTTTCCTGGTTTCATTCCTGAAAACTTCAATGCCCTCTTTTATGTCTTTTATATTGTAGCTTTGGACAAGTACATTTGCAATTCCTTTTGCATCTTTTAAAGCTGCTTTTCTGATTTTCATCCTATTTGCAAACGGGTCACCTCAATCAGCTTTGCAGAAAGAGGTCGTTCCCGTGTTTGAATTTTATCTTTAGTAGTGCGGTATTGGAATTATTGATTTAAGATTTCAAATCCATCTCCTGACCAGCTTTTTATAATTGAGATATTTCTTTCCAAACAATTTTTCCATCAGTTTTTCTTCCCTCGGAATGAATTTTATGCTGACAAATATAAAGAATCCTATTGGCGCTAGGAAAGCAAGCAAATCTCCAAGATAAATTGCAATTCCAAGAAGCGATGCGGTCATCCCAAGATACATCGGATTTCTGGTGAGTTTGTAGGGGCCTTCTATCACTAATGCAGTAGGCTTCTGCCCCGGCAGAATCGGGGTTTCTTTTTTCCTGAATGACCCCAACGACCAAAACAAGATCAAAGGACCTATGGCAAAAAGCAGGATTCCAAGATAATTGAATGGCTTCTGTACCAATGGAGTTGGAAAAAAATAATGAAGAAGTACAGCAACAATTAAAGAGCCTATAGCGACATGCGGAGGCAATATCTTTGGCTTTTCTTCCATTTCATTCAACAACAACGCTTTTTGCAAGATTCCTGGGCTTGTCTATGTCCCTTCCAAGTCTGTCTGCAATGTGGTAAGCCAATAATTGCAGGGGAACAGCAGCCAAAATAGAACTTAAGGTATATAATGTTTTCGGGATGAATATGGTATGCTTGGCTTTTTTGGGGATTTCCCTGTCATTTTCAGTTGCAATCGCAATTATGATGCCGCCTCTGGCCTTGACTTCCTCTATGTTGCCAAGAACTTTCTTGTAAGTGAAAATGTCATGGGGTGCTATGAACATTACAGGCATGTTCTTGTCTATCAATGCAATAGGCCCATGCTTCATCTCTGCAGCTGGATACCCTTCGGCATGTATGTAGCTCACTTCTTTCAGTTTCAATGCCCCTTCAAGAGCAATGGGAAAATTAACGCCTCTTCCCAAATACAGCGAATTCTGCTTGCTGTGGTAAAGCTCCGCGCATTTCAGGATTTCATCATCTTCATCCAAAACAGACTGCAATTGCAAAGGTATTTTCCTTATTCCGCTTATCATGTCTTTAATCTGTTTTTCATTCAATGTCTTCCTTAATTTTGCGAGCAAAATAGTAAATAAATATAAAACAGCAAGCTGTGTTGTGAATGCCTTTGTAGATGCAACCCCAATTTCAGGCCCTGCCCTTGTGTAAATAACCCCGTCAGCGACTCTTGTAATTGAAGAGCCCATAACATTGCAGATAGCCAGTGTCTTTACCCCATATTTCTTTGCCTCCTTCAAAGCTGCCAAAGTGTCGGCTGTCTCTCCTGATTGTGTTATCGCAATCACAAGCGTCTTTTTGTCCAGCAAAGCATGCCTGTACCTGAATTCAGATGCATATTCCACATCTGTCGGGATTTTGGCAAGCTCCTCAAGCATGAATTCTCCTGTCAAGCCAGCGTGCCATGAAGTCCCGCAAGCCAATATCACAATTCTTCTGATTCCCTTCAAAAAGCTGCTTGTCAATCCAAATTCCTTCTCAAACACGACATGGTTGTTTTCCAGCCTTCCGTTCAATGTGTCTGCAATTGCCCTTGGCTGCTCATGTATCTCTTTCAGCATGAAATGCTTATAGCCTGATTTTTGCGCAGCCTCTGCGCTCCAGTTTATTACATGCACCTCTTTTTTCTTTTCCTTTCCCTCAAAATCAAAAATTTTAGCTTCATTTTTTGTCAGGACAGCCATCTCCCTGTCATCAAGGTAAATTATCTTGTTGGTATTGCTCAGTATAGAGGGCACATCGCTTGCGATGAAATTCTCATTGTTTCCAATTCCAATGACAAGCGGGCTTTCATTCCTTGCTGCAATCAGCTTACCGGGAGCGTCTGCAAACAATATGCCAAGCGCATAGCTTCCGTCTATCCTTTTAAGCGCATTCCTCACAGCATCCTCTATCTGGCTATCTTTCAAATTGTCTTCAATCAGATGCGCTATAACCTCAGTGTCTGTCTGCGAATAGAATTTGTGGCCCTTTTGGATAAGAGATTCCTTTAATTCAGAATAGTTTTCTATGATTCCGTTATGCACCACGCTTATACTTTTCTTGCAGTCAACATGCGGATGCGCATTATTCTCCGTGACACCTCCGTGCGTGCTCCACCTGCAATGGCCTATTCCAATGCTGCCCTTTAATTTCAGAAAATTGACTTTTTTATGGACTTCCTCGAGCTTGCCGACTCCTTTCCTTATAGTTAGCTTCCCTTTTTTGATGAAGGACATGCCAACAGAATCATATCCCCTGTACTCAAGGTTAGCCAAGCCATTGAACAGCTTCCCGCTTACATTATTGTCAGATACTATGCCCACTATGCCGCACATTCAAAAACACCTTAATTAAAAAACAGCAAGTGCACCCCAAAAGAGGAAAGGGGCACACTTGGAGTTTTAGATGAGATTTCCATAAACAATGGAAGCACAGCTTATTTATATATCTTATTAAAAAAATTATAAGAACATTATAAATTAAATTTTAATAGTTGCGGCCCTTGCCTGCTCTGCATATATTCCCGCTGGCTGCATTTCCGCTAGCCTTTCAATATGATAGTTTATGCATTCAGCCTTGGCTCTCCTGAAATATGAAGGAACCCTTGCAGAGTCCCATAAGGAAGAGCCGCGAAATTTGCAGTATGGATCTTTGGACATATCGTTTATCAACTGAAATATTGACATGTATTCTTGTGCCGTTAATGCTCCGCTTATAAGCTTGTCATTCAAAATGCTGAAAAATGCCTTGTAGATTTCCCTAAAGCCGAAGACCTTGTATCTCTTGTCCTGCGCAACCGTTGGAAAATTAGGGTCAAGGTGGATTTCGTCCAGCGAAACGTTTCTTACCAAATAAAGTCTGTTGGAATCTTCCCCTTCATATACCAGCTCAATTCTTCTTAGTTGCCTTGGATTTTGAAATCTTTTACCGCTGTCTTTTCTCTTACGAATCAGCCCCCAAAGAAATCTTGCTTTTTCGCCTCTGGCTTTGATTTCCCTGTCTTCAGAAGACACTTCTTCAGAGGTTATTACTTTAACAAGAACATCCAATGGCATAAGTCACAGAATTTTACTTTGCTATATAAAACTTGGCCATATATGCATATATAACGATATTATTTATAAAGCTATTAAAAAAATATTTATAGTAGTTCTTCTTTAGGACACATCATGTTCATAATAGACAAGCAGAAGAATGAGGTTTACTCATTGCCGGCAAAGGAGATAAAGGCAGAGAATTCAGGCTCATTAAGCTCTGACTTGGCTATAAGGATACTCCATCTTCTCGCGAAAGAGCCAATCTACCCTATTGACATTGCAAAAGCACTGAAAGTTCATGAGCAGAAAGTATATTACCACATAAGAAATCTGGAGAAAGCCGGCATCATCAAGATTGCAAAGAGGGAAACAAAGCAGGGCGCAACTGCAAATTTTTACACGCTAGAAGAGCCTGCCTTTGTGATAAGATTCAAAAATTTTGAGACAACAAGCAAGATAGCCCAAATAAGGAATGAATCGGAATTTCTCGAGCCTTTCATCAAGGACGGGCAGCTTGATGCATTAATCATAGTGGGAAGCCCGGATCCCCACGGCCCGGACAAGGCAAGGAGCAGAGATGGCTATTATGGCATGGACTTGGCTTTGTTCCTTGGCACTTTCCTTAATTACGTGCCAAAATTCAATGTTAAGCTGGATACAGAGGTGAGGGATGAGGAGCTTGAAAAAAATCTTATCCTGATTGGAGGCCCTGTTGTCAATAAGGTGGTGGAAAAGGTAAATGCAAAGCTGCCGATCAGGTTTGAAGAAGGCAACATAAAATCAACTGTTTCAAATGAAAGCTATCCCCAAGATGAATGCGGCTTGATAGTAAAGGCAAAAAATCCATTCAACAAGGACAAGTTTATCTTAGTCGTTGCAGGCAAAAGGTTCAGCGGCACAAGGGCATCCATTATTGCATTTTTGAAGGATTTCAAGAGAATAACAAACGGCAATATTCACAATGCATCAGTCAAGGCTAATGTCGTTGAAGGGATTGACTTGGATTCTGACGGGATAATTGATGATATAGAGTTTAGGGAATAAAATTTTATTATTGTAAAAATTTAAAAAATATCGAAAGAACGGCTTTGTTAAGCAGTCTTGGTAAAAGTAACCCGTTGTAAATGTTTGACTTAAAGTTAAAATGGTAAAGAAGGAAATTCGCGTTATTGGCATTGACGATTCTCCTTTCAAAAAATTCAGCGACTCAAAAAGCCTTGTCGTCGGAGTTGTCATGAGGGGGGGCTCATGGGTTGACGGAATTTTGTCAGCAAAAGTAAATGTTGATGGAGATGATTCCACGGATAATATTGTGCAGATGATCAACAAGAGCAAATTCAAGCCCCAATTGCAGTGCATATTTCTTGATGGGATTGCCGTTGCCGGATTTAATGTTGTGGATGTAAAAGAATTGAGCAAAAAGACAAAACTGCCTGTGATTGTTGTAATAAGAAGAATGCCCGATATAAATAACATAAAAAAAACATTAATAAAAATAAAAAAGAAAAATAAAATAAAGCTGATTGAGAAGGCGGGAAAGATAACCAGAATTGGCAATATTTTTGTTCAGTTGGCAGGGATTGATTTGGAGCATGCAGGAAAAATTCTGAAAGTTGTATGCACAAGAAGCTTTGTGCCTGAGCCAATCAGATTGGCGCACATGATAGCGTCAGGAATTGCACTTGGAGAAAGCAGGGGAGGGGCTTAAGAAATTCTTTTAGCTCATGGGCAGGAACTTGTCAGGGCTCAGCACTCCAAAATAAGCCAATGCACCTATAATCACAAGCAGGATTAAAGGAACAGGCAATGCTATTGCAACAGCTATCGCTTTTCCCGTGCTGAGCTTGTGGACTGATTTCAGCACAATTATCCCCATCACAGTACCCCATACCATTATCAGAAAATCAACTATGTTGGCAAAGAAAGGTATTTTTATCGCCATTATTATGGAAAGCCATCCCAGCAATGAAACATGGGATTGGACCTTGAAGTAATCCTTAAAATTGCTTTTTCCTCCAAAAACTTTTGCAAGGACATGGAAGATGAGAATTCCTATAAGGGTGAATATGAAATATGTGCCTGCATCATAGATGAAGCTTTATAGGCATTTGTCAAAAAGCGCTGGCGGCTTGATGCTAAGAATACCGAGCGATTTGGAGAAGCAGCTAAAGCTAAGCGAGAATGCTGAAATAGCAATCACCAAGATTGGGAATAAGATTGTAATAGAGCCAAATTAATGATATCTGAATTCAAGGCTCAAGAATAGTAATAATGTCCGCTTTCTTTTTGTTCACGGTCTAAACGAGAATTTTCTTTGTTAACACGGGGTCTTCCGCTCTCACTATCACGACGAAGTGTGATCCCCAAGTCTTTCAAAAACTTATTCATCCCGTCTTCCATCTCAAAAAGTCCTGTTACATTCCCATGTATGGCTGGCTTCCCCTCAAACACTATCAGCTTGTCGCTTATGTAGTCTATGAAAAGCAAATCATGGTCAACAATCAATGCAGATGCATCCTTTTGCTCTATGAAATCCCTTATCACTTTTGAGAGCACAAGCCTCTGCTCTGAATCAAGGTAAGCTGATGGCTCATCCAATAGATATAAATCAGCCTCTTTTTGCAGGCAGTTAGCGATTGCAACTCTCTGCAGCTCTCCTCCAGACAATTCATTCAGTTTGGCCAGAGATAATTGCTGCAGGTTCAGGGGATTTACGATTTGGTTAGGATATTTGTGGAATGCATCTTTCAGGACATCAACAACTAAAGCATCAGATGCCTCGAGATATTGCGGCTTGTAGCTCACCTTCACTTTATGCGTTACACCCCCTTTGTCTTGGTTAAGGACTCCAGCCAATATCTTGACAAAGGTTGTCTTTCCAACCCCATTCTCTCCAAGTATTCCAATAATCTCGTTTCTGTGGATTGCCCCATCATGCGATTTCAGGGTGAAATTTCCCAGTTTTTTTTCTATGCTGCGCCATGAAGTTATCATCTCTTTCCCGTGCTTTTTCTTTATAGCGGGCTTAATGTCAAATTTTATTTTTGAGTCCCTGAACCTCACATTTTCCTCTTTGATGAAGCCTGACAAATAGACATTGATTCCGTTCCTTACCGGCTTTACTCCGCTTACAATGCCGTAAGCGTCTTCCTTGCCATACATCAGATTGACAAGGTCTGCGATATAATCCAGAATCACAAGATCATGCTCTACAACCAAAACTGCATTATTTTCATTTATCAATGATTTTATGAACCTGCTTATGTTGATTCTTTGCTTTATGTCAAGGTAGCTTGTGGGCTCGTCAAAAATATACAAGTCGGCTTGCTTGAGCACAGTTGCTGCGATAGCAACCCTCTGCAGCTCCCCTCCGGAAATTTCAGCTATGTCATTGTTCAATATGTCATTAAGCTGCAGATCATCTGCTGTCTTTTTCAATCCGTTCTTCTCATCCACTCTTTTCAATAAATCGATTACTTTTCCTTTTGTTGTCTTTGGAATCAAGTCAACCTGCTGCGGCTTGTATGCCACTTTTATATCTCCATGTTTTATCTTTTCAAAAAATCCCTGTGCCTCAGTTCCCTTGAAGAAGGAAATTAATTCATCGTAATTTGTTTCATTCCTTGTCCAGTCCCCAAAATTCGGCTTTAAGACAGATGCAAGTACCTTTATTGCTGTTGATTTTCCGATGGCATTTATGCCAAGAATTCCGGTTACCTTTCCGAAAGTTGGCGTTGGCAATGAGTAAAGCACGAATTTATTCTCCCCGTATCTATGTACAGGCTTGATATTCCATTCTTCCGGCAAATTTATGATTTTGATTGCATGCGGAGCTGCCTTTGGGCATATTCCGCAGCCCGTGCACAGAAGCTCGTCTATGGTAAGCTTCCCATCCTGTTCTATCTTTATGCACTCCTTGCCTGTCCTGTTGACAGGGCATATGCTCTGGATGTGGAGCTTCTGCTGCATCTCTTTCAGCTTTTCGTTGTCCACAATAGCTATCCGTGTCATGGTCTTTAAGCTAGGTAAAAGGTACTAGAAAAATTGCTTTGTTTGGTGCTTTAAAATGCAATCCATATCAGGCCAAAATCAATCTTGGTTTATAAATATGTCGCTAAAGCTTTGCCAATATCCTATTGACTGTTTTCCATGTCCTTGTTGTTATCTCCTTGCCGAACTGCTCTCAAGCATCAGCATCAAATCAGGACTTGTTGCTGATGGGTCAATCGAGCTGCAAATAGCATTCTCATATATTCCCAAAAGAGTGTAGCCATCTCCCTTGTGCGGAAATTTCAGGATTGTTTTTGGCTCGTTCTTGAGAAAAGTCACATTCAATCTTGAGTTTTTAGCTTCTTGAATGCCCTTGAAAGGATTCTTATTGACTAGATTTTTCAGCTGCTCCTTGCTCTTTATGATTGTCGTGCTTTTAAATCCAAGCTTTGGGATTGATTTTTCAATCATTGCCTCAAGCACTTTAGATTTTTTATTCGAATCAAAAAGGACATTGCCGCTTGAAATCACAGTCGAAACATTTCCAAATCCAAGCTTCTCAAAAAGCTTGCGCAGCCTCTCGTTGCTCATATTTGGATTTGTGGGTGAAATGCCCCTGAGAAGCGCAGCATACATTGCCATTTCTTAAGCCTGCTGCAATGCCTCGGTATCGAGCCTTTTCATCTTCAAAAGTGCTTCCATCGCGCTTTTTTTCCTGAGCAATTTGCTGATTTCAGGAGTCACAAGCTGCCATGACACTCCAAACTTGTCCTTGAGCCAGCCGCAGATTTCCGCATTTGGATCAGAAGAAAGCTTTTCATAAAAATAATCAATTTCTTTTTGGTCTTTGCATTCTATGATTAATGATACTGCTTCATTGAATTTGAATTTATGTCCAATGCCGGAATCCATTGCAATAAGCTCTTGATTAGCAAGGATAAATTCTGAATACATTACATTATTCTCTTTTTCATTGAATTCATTTTTTCCGTATTCTGCAATTTGCTTGATTTTGGATGCCGGAAACAATTTTGTGTAGCATTCTATTGCCTCTCTTGCCTTGCCTGCGATATCCTGCGTGAACATCAGTGCCGGAACAATCTCTTGAGTGATTCTCTTGTCTGTATGGATTATTTGCCATGACACCCCATACTTATCTTCTATCCATGCATACCTTTTGCTAAAGGGATATTCATTCAGTTCCATAAGGATTTTGCCTCCATTTGACAGCCTTTTATAGTAGCTGTCTACCTTCTCTATGGAATCACATTTTATATGAAATGAAATGGAAGGGTTCATCTTAAAAAAAGGGCCTCCGTTCAGGCCAAGAAACCTGTATCCATCCAGCTCAAATTCAATAGTCATGACACTTCCTATCGGCTTGTTTGAGGGAGTCTCGGCATTATACTTCTCTGTCTTTGCAATTTTTGAATTCGGAAAAATAGCTGTGTAGAACTTTGCCGCTTCTTCCGCTTCATAATCAAACCACAGGCATGGAACTATTTTTTGCATCTTAATTTTTTAGAGCCCGGCCAGCAAGTTGGGCAGATTCTTCCCCTGTATTTATGTCCCCGGCTGCAGATTTTGTATTTTTTATTTGTACTCATTTCATCACTTAAGTATGGAGTTGTATAGTAAAGGACACAAGTTTTTATACATAAATAAGTCCTTTACTTATTACGAACAGACAACTATTGTATAAATATTTTTGTCTGTGAGTATAATTTCCTTTTATTTCTTACGTAATTTTTAAAATTTATAAATATATTGAAAGCCTAAATTCAACCGAAGATGTGGGTAATCCATTTCCACACCAGGCCTAGAAAGGTTATCGGCTCCTGTTTCTTAAGCCTTACACAGCCATGCACATCATCCCATATCGTGTTTGCAGGGCACACACATAAATCTGTCTCTATCGGCTTCTGGTTTTCATCAATCTTTACAGACCCGTTTGTGTATGTGCACCTAAAGAATTCACAGGCTTGGTTTTCATTCTTGAAGTCAGTTGTATAGCCTATGTTTACAGTAAAGTTTTCCGGCCTTGGGTTAAAATGCTTCACATTGCCTGCAAAATAATATCTGCATTTCATAGCTGCTGGGTCTGCTATGTATAATGGAGGGCCAAATGGCTGGGCATAAGCTGCTATAGGGCCCAAAAGAATGAAAATTACCAATATCAGCCTCTTCATGAAAGCAAAGAATTATAAAAATAATAAAAATCTTATGGTTATGAAATGCTCAGTCTGCAGCAAAACAATCGAAACAGCATTCCTTGGCAAGCTGCTTGGCACTTATGTGAAAGAAAAAGGAAAAAGCAAGCTGCATCCTGTATGCTTTGAATGCCAGAAGAAATTCAAGACAAAAGAGGATATGCTGAAGGCAATGAAGTGAAAAAATTTTAAAAATTCAATCCGCCTGCGGCGCATGTTACTGCTCGGCGGCACAGGCTGCAAATGTATTTTGTTTTTCTCTGCTTTCAACAGCCTCTCCGCCTCGCCTATACATCTCGCCTATACATCCAACCAGAGTATTAAAAGCGGTTCACTTTATTAGCCAATACTTCCAAATGTCGCAAATCAAAGATTTGCGAGCATGATCGAAAATCGCAAGGCGATTTATCGACAAGTCGCTCTCGTTTTTGAGAATATTTTAAAAGTCAATGAGTTATCTCGTTCTTATCGCCTCTGTGGCTCAACCTGGTAGCTGCCGATAGTCAGTTGTGAGCGAGTTCGCACGAGCTCACTCGCAGGCCACTATTGGCTCGCTGGGCAATAGAGCGGCGCTTTCGTAAAGCGCAAGTTAAGGGTTCAAATCCCTTCAGAGGCTTATGATTATTATTTTTCAATACTGAAAATATATTCTGTACTATCTACTTTTGAACAAATTTTAAAAACAAATAGCTTTTTGGCTTTTGTGATGGGAATTGCAGAGTTATTCAGGCAGACTGCTTTAAGATTGCCTGACAAGGTGGCTATCGAGTTTGAAGATCAAAAGGTTACTTTCAAAGAGCTTCAGTCGAATGCCAACAAAGTGGCAAATGCCCTGAATTCTATAGGAATCATCAAAGGAGACAGGGTTGCTCATTATTTTCCTAACTGCCTTGAGATTGTCTATTCTTTAATGGGAAATTTCAGGAACGGCAGCATAATAGTTCCAATGAACATCAGCTTCAAGGAGCAGGAAATCCACCATATACTGCATGATTCAGGCGCTAAAGCTGTCATAACCGACATGGAAAGGCTTCCCATTGTGAAGAACGTTCTTTCAAAACTCCCTGAGCTGAAAACAATAATCCTTGTTGATGGAAATGAAGAAAATACTCATAATTTTCATGAAATAACCAAATCTGCTTCTGACAAGGAGCCAGATGTTGTAATAAAAGATGAGGACCCTTCAATCATATTCTATACTTCCGGCACCACAGGCAAGCCAAAGGGAGCTGCCTTGAACCAATCAAATGTGACATCAAATGTCAAGGCTCTTGCCCAGGCGTGGAAATGGGCTGAAGACGATGTTTTTCTTCTGACTTTGCCATTGTATCATATTCATGGGATTGGAGTTGCCCTTTGCGGCTCTTTGTATGTGGGCAATTTCACGATTTTAAGGAAAAAATTTGTGGCAGAGGATGTGCTCGAGACAATACAAAAGAGAAAAGCCACTTTATTCATGGGAGTTCCAACAATGTACTTCAAGCTGCTTGAGGTTGAAGGGCTTGAGAAGTATGATACAAGCTCGATGAGGCTGTTTGTTTCAGGCTCTGCTCCGCTGTCAAGAGAGCTGTTTTCCAGGCTTAAGAAGGCTTTTGGCCATGAAATCCTTGAAAGGGCAGGAATGTCTGAATCCATGATGAACTTCTCCAATCCTTACAATGGGGACAGGGTGCCTGGCTCTGTAGGGCCGTGTTTGCCGGGTGTAAAGGTAAGGATTGTTAATGGAGAGACTTTTGAAGATGTTCCTGTTGGCTCAGAAGGCGAGATACTGATAAAAGGCCCAAATGTCTTCAATGGCTACTGGAACAAGCCTGCTTATAATAAACAAGTTTTCAAGGACGGCTGGTTTGTGACAGGCGATGTAGGAAAAATTGATGAGAAGAACTATGTCTATATCATTGGAAGGTCAAAGGATGTCATTAAAAGCGGGGGGATTAACATTTATCCTCGCGAAATTGAAGATGTGATTGAGTCAATGCCTGAAGTCAAGGAATGCGCTGTTGTAGGTGTTCCTGACAAGGAATTCGGAGAATCAGTCAAGGCTTATGTTGTATTGAATCCCGGGGCTAAATTGAAAGATGATGATGTTGTCAATTTCTGCAGGGAGAAGCTTGCTTCTTTTAAGAAGCCCAAGTTTGTCGAATTTCTCGATGCACTGCCAAAGAACACAATGGGCAAGATGCTCAAGGAAGAGCTTAGGAAGATGCATAAGGGGAAAACAGACAAATATAGAAAAGCTTAAATATTATAATAATTTCTATTAAATATACTAATGGGTGATACTGATGGACCCTTAGATAAAAGAGGTGATTAATAGGCTTGATAGAAAGAAAGCCAAAATACTTTTTAGCGAGCATGCAGCCAAGGACAAGAATCTCAATATGGAAGATGTGGACAACACCATAAAAACAGTCCAGATTGGCAAAATTGATGAAGAAAAGTCAACCCGGGAAAAGGAGCGGATATGCTTCAAAAATTATTTTGATAAAAAAGGACAGACTTATTTTGTAATTGCGGAATATTGCCATGATTTTATAAAAATTATAACAGTAAACAAAAAGAAAGGAAAATACTGAAGGTGAATAAAATGAAAACAAGTACATGCAAATGCGGTGGAAATATAAAGTTGGACAGATGCTTAGTTGATGATTTTTTGATTGATTGCATGAAATGTGATAAATGCGGTGAAATTTTGTTCACTCCGGAGCAGACCAAACAATTGATAAAATTAAGGGAAGCAAACAAGAAAATTGAAGGCAGGAGGAAAATAATCAAAGTTGGCTCTTCTATAGCCGCTTTATTGCCAAAGAAGGTTGAAGAGTATGGGGTCAAAGAAGGCGTAATAGACAGCGTCAAGGTTCTAAGCTCAAATTCTCTCGAGATTAAGTTTGACAAGGAGATTGTTTAAAGGAAAAATGATAAGGTGTATAATTAATGGGAAAATAGCGATAAAATTAAACTGATTTCTTGACATTTTTGTAGTTCTGAACATCACCAATAATAAAAATAATATAACTAAATCTCCATAGATTATAAAGCCCTTTAAACACTCAAATAGACCCTCAGAAGAAACAGCCTGATTATTGAGAATTATTATAGGTATGCTAATGAAAGGAACTTGAGGTATGGATAGTAATAGCACAGCAGTAATCGCAAGAATATCCAAAAGACTATCAACTCGTTTGTTCAATCCCATATTTACTTTATTGAGAAACTTAGCCCATATAACATAAGCCAAAAATAAAGATATTAAGATGTAAGTTCATTAATCAATTCGAATTCAGACATAATCTTGGAAGAAATATTTGCATTAATAAACTTTATCTTGATAATCACTCATACCTCAGCGCATCCACCGGCTTCAATCTGCTAGCCCTTCTCGCCGGCAGAAACCCTGCTGCAGCTCCAACTAAAAGAGAAAACAGCAAGCAGCCGATAATCAAGGCAAAAGGATATGCCGGCCTCAACAATGCAAAGCCGGATGCAGCTGCTATTGAGCCTCCTGCAGAGGAAATGATGTAGCCAAGCATCACTCCTAAAACTCCTCCTATAAGGCCTATCATGCCGGCTTCAACAACAAATATGGTTAATATATCATTGTTTCTTGCGCCAATGGCTTTCATCACTCCAATCTCCTTTGTCCTTTCAAGGATTGCAGTGTACATCGTGTTCATTATGTTGACAAAGGCAACAACCAGTGAAACAAGAGCAATAAGCACAAGCATCCCATTAATCACATTAATTATAGTATTGAAAGTAGCTAATGCATCCTCAAAAGTCTGCACAAAGAAATTCTCCTTTCCTTTATCCTGATTTTTAAATTTCCTAAGCTTTTCCTCAATCCTGTCAGCAAGCTCAGAAGGCACAACATCCTTTTGCGCAGATGCGATTATGAAGCCAAACTTGTCTTTTGAGCTTGGGAAAAGCTGCTCAAAAGCCTCTTTTGTGATGAACATGTTGCTGTCATCCTGCGGATTTCCAATCTCCTTATAAAAGCCAATAACTTCAAATTTTCTGGAATTGATGTCTATCTTGTCTCCCAACTTCAGTCCTTTTGAAAATATCTTGTCATTAAATTGGTGATTATAGCCAAGCGTTACTTTGTCCAAGTCGCCTTTTTTTAGCTGCCTTCCTTTTATGACTTTTATCGAAAATGTTTCTTCTATGAAATCAAGATAATCGATATTTGACCCGCCTGCAAACACAAATTTCTTCTGGTCCCTGAACTTGATTTCAGCAGCCTTGAAATACATCCCAACAATATCGTCAACTCCTTTTATCTTGGAGACAAAGTTAACATCATCCTTAGTCAGGAAAAAATTTTCGTCAGTCCCAGGAGCTCCAACCCCTTTTGATTGGACGAACAGCTTGTTGCCTCCAGATTCTTCAGCCAGAGAATTCACATACCGCTTTATCCCAATCCCGAAGCTTAGCAAGGCGAATATTGCTGTAATTCCAATCAGGATGGAAAGCACAGAAAGTCCGCTTCTCAACTTTCTTTTCCTAAAATTCTGCAATGCGTATTTGACTTCATATATGTTCATTTTGCGCCCCTTAAAGAGTCAACCGGATTCAGTTTAGATGCCTGATAGGCCGGCAGCACCCCGAACAGAGAGCCTAAAAGGAATGATATTGAAAGCGCCAGAAAAATCAGCCAAAGAGGTATGCTGGCCTGTATAAGGCCTGAGCCAAGGAACATCCTGCCTAAAGCTGATATCCCATAAGCCAATGACATCCCTATCAAAAGGCCTATTATTCCTCCAACCATTCCCAATAATCCGGATTCCATGAAAAATATGGCAAATATCGCAGAATTCTTTGCTCCAATTGATTTCATTATGCCAATCTCTTTTTTCCTTTCAAGCACGGAAGTGTACATTGTATTCATTATGCCTATTCCCCCTACCGCCAGGGATATGGCAGCTATGATATATACAAACAGGTTAACGGCAAACAGCGTTGAATTCAGGGTTTCAAGAATCTGCTGCGGGCTCTGGACTTGGAAATCTTCCTGGCCTTTCTCCACATTCCTTTCCTTTCTCATCACTTTTTCTATGTCTTCCTTTACTTGAATAATTTTGTCCTTGTCCTTCACCTTTATTGCTATCGCGCTCACCTTTTTCTTGTCAATTCCCAGCACATCTATCATAGTTTCCTCATTCACCATCACAATATTGTCGAATATGAAGCTGCCCTTCTTTTCAAGAATGCCCACAACCTCGAATATGATTCCGTTGAGAAGCACCCTGTCTCCCACCTTTATGCCCTTTCCGAAGGCATCATCCTTCAGAAAATTGTTGCCCAGCACTACCTTCTTCCCATCGCCATCCTTGAGAAGCCTGCCTTCAGATGCTTTGAGGTTGAGCATTGTCTCAAAAGTCTTTCTTGTATCTCCTTCAGGAGCAGAGCCTGCAATCCCGATGTTCTGCCTGTCATTGAACTCAAGGGTGCCTGACTCAATGTACCTGTTGAAGGCTGTTTCCACTCCATTGACTTTTCCGACCTTTTCCACTAAATCATCGCTCAATGGCTTTGCAACTGCGCTTCCAGGAGGGCCTGCAAATGCAATGCCGGATGCCTGCACTGCAAGCACGTCAGGGCCTAGAAATCCAAATTGGGAAGTTATAGCCAATCTTAATCCTTCTCCAAGGCCAATAAGAGAAACAACAGCAGCTATGCCTATGAATATCCCGATCATGGTAAGCCATGACCTCAGCCTTCTGCTCCTCA